>Ga0265297_10000079_pt1 | contig 351052 bp, 371 predicted proteins | sample Munlanlwell13791_FD_192502 | JGI IMG/M metagenome (GOLD analysis project Ga0265297, IMG submission 192502) | Leachate microbial communities from a municipal landfill in Southern Ontario, Canada - Leachate well 137-91 | ecosystem: Engineered > Solid waste > Landfill > Unclassified | place... | reverse complement strand
TCCCAGCAAATGGGTGGTAAAGAATGGGGTGGGATATTTTGGGTCAAGAATAACACTATAACCAGCTTTAAGATTCCAAAGCAGGAAGTATCTTCAGTTGACTGCGAATTCAAGGAAGAATTAGGAGGGGACGGTATAATTCACTCACATCATGATATGGGGGCGTTTCATTCCAGCCAAGATGATACTCACGCGCGTAATCTCTATACTTATAGTATAGTTACTGCTAATTCTAGAGGCAGTATTGCTACCAAGAGAGTAAAACTTCCCTGCAACGGCTTTGGCTATGTAGAAGTAAAACTTCAACTGATTGAGGTGCCGGAAATAGACCTTTCAAAGATAACCGAGAAGACAAGAGAACCTATTCCGGAAGTATCTTCTGAATTTCAGACAAACGCACACCCTTGCGAAATTTGCCAAACAGGTGACTGCGAAAATTGCGAATATATGATTATGCCTGGCTTGTCAGAATTTTGATACTTTTAGATACAAATTTAATTCTTTCAGTGAAAAAATCCATAGAAAACTGTTGACATTAATGTTCACTTGCTATACAATGTTCACTGATTAGTGAACATTAAAGATAAAGTGAACATTATGCGAGAAAATACAAGAATAAAGAACGTTTTTGCGGATAAGGCTACCTTAGTGGCAAGAAAAATGCTTATCAATCCGAAGAAAAAATGGGTTGTGCGCAATTTTACTGGTCAAGGGCAACTAAGCCTTGGTATGGCCCAAGAAGTATTAGATACAATGGAAAAAAGAGGCTATGTGGAAAGAATTAAAAAAGGCCCTAGGAGCTATACTGTTCTTACTAATAAAGAAAACCTTATCGCAGATTGGTTGAAAGCATATCAATTTGATTTAAATAAAATTTATACATACTATACCCCCGACAGAGATATCTTAAAGAGAATAAAAGAACATCTAAAAGATGACCAATATGCATTGACCATGCACACCGGCGCCAATCTAATCACCACCTTTGTAAAGACAGAGGATGTATCTTTCTATTTACATTCTTCCGATCGGAATAAAGACATACTTGCTTTAAGGCAGAAGCTGGGGCTAAAAGAACTTGTAAGGGGAGGCAACATTCACATAATCAAGCCTTTCTATAAAACAACAGTATTCCTTAACAAACAAAAAATAAAAGGTTTAAATGTTGTTTCAAATCTGCAGCTCTATCTTGATTTATACAATTTCCAGCCGCGCGGCAGAGAGCACGCTGAATACTTCAAAAAGTTGTTAGAAGAAAAAGGAAAACACCTTGACTGAAATCAAAAATATAGAAAATATTTTTTTTAAAGTTTTAGAAGATTTAAAAGAATATCTTGCTGACCTTACTCTCGTCGGTGGTTGGATGCCTTATGTATATTCAAGATTTTTATGGGATAATCTCGAGGTGAAGTTGATTACGACAACCGACATTGATTTTGGAATAGATTCTATCAAAACTAAAGTTCATCCCAGGACTATTTTTGAATCACTCTCTATATTAGACTACAAAGAACGCCATCCGGAAATGGACAGAATGTATCCGGTAGTATTATATAAAGAAGGTAAAGTGCGACTGGATTTTATCGCTTCGCCAGCAATAAAAGATGAAATAATAGAGAAATTAATAGGTAGCCAGATTGATATCAATAAAATTAATAAGTTTGAATTTCTTCTTGAACACAAAATTATTATTGAAGTTAAAAACAAGAATAAAACCTACAAAATTAACTGCCCTAAATCCTCGGCATATTTATACCATAAAGGCGCTACATTTATAGACAGGGAAGATGAGCAAAAACAGGCAAAAGATTTACACTATATGTATTTTATGCTAAGGTATGCCCCAGACATAGACACTATCTTTAAAGAAGTTGTCAGATATAAAGAAAAAGGTTATTTGAAAGAAGTATCACAAAATCTTAATAAATATTTTGAAAGAAAAACAAGCCAAGGTTGCCTCATGGTAGAAAAAGAAAACGGTATAGATCCCTATGTAGATGACTTAAGGCAAGACATATTTGATAGATTTAAAAAATTACGCCAATTGTTATGAAGCAAGGAATATAAAATAGGAATAGATAGTATTCATAAAAGAACAAAACTATTGCTTGCACTAGAAATGATCGGACGAAAGGGGCATTAAAGGGGGCGCTAATGGGGCGAAATAGTCATATTACAAAAAGGTCGTCCGTCGGTAAGGTTGCTGAAGATATCGAATATATTTCGTTATCAAAGTTAAGTTTCAAGATGGCGATCCTCGAGCTTGCGATTATTGTAATAAGCTCCTTGTGACTGAGGAAAGTATTACAATGGAGGAATGTTTTTCGCTGAGTGCGGGTTAATGTGCAAAGACTCTTTCGGTAGGATTGAGCCTATTTTTTTTCATTCTCCGGGCGAATTCGTAAAAGATGAGCTTTGATATAAGGAGTTCTAGCTATTTGCCAGCGGCGGATATATTTTTTAATCCTTTCCTGTCTTAGTTACAAAATGGAATTTCATTGATATTGGGTCTAATACTTCCTTGACAAAATTATTAATCTATGTTTTAATTTTAGTAAAATACAATATCAATGCTAATTTGCAGTAAGCACTATACAATCCTTTTGTGAAAGGGCGGGGATAGCTGAGATATGGCAAATAAAAAGGTTACCATAAAAGAGCTTATTCATAAATTTAATCTTACGCTTTACACCATAAACCATTATACCAACCTTGGTTTATTAAAAGTGGTAGGTAAAAAGAAAAACAGAAGGCTTTATGACGAAGAAGATGTTAAGTATAGATTAGAGAAGATAACAGAATTGACATCACAAGGATATCCACTACAGTTAATAAGCAAAGAATTAAATAAGGAAAGTGCTTGACAAGGAATATAATGGAAAATCTAACAATTAGCGCAGTTTTTCCGAGAGAGAGAGAGAGAGAGAGAGAGAGAGAGAGAGAGAGAGAGCTCTCGCAGCAAAAATTTAGATTTATTTACACGACAAAATATTCACCCAGTTTTTCCAATAATGGAGAAGCTGGGTTTTTTTATTTAGTTAGCGGGTTAGCGAGTATGCGGGTTAACGGGTTAAAACTGGAAAACCTGCAAACCCGTTAACTGGCTAACCGGAACACAAAAAATGAGCTACTATAAACTTTTAGGCTTAGAAAAAGAACCGTTTTCCACCAGCCCGGATCCGGCATTTTTCTATCAGTCCAAAGAACACAAATCTGCGCTTTATCGTCTGCGCAATGCCATTGAATTAAGACGCGGTTTAAGCGTGGTATTGGGGGATGTAGGGACAGGGAAGACTACTCTAAGTAGGAAGCTCGTGCAGTTTTTGAGCGCAGAACAAAATCATATTGTGGCGGTTATGCTTAATCCTATTTATGAATCCGAGCAGCAGTTTTTGACGGAACTGGCGGAAAGATTTCATATTTATATTGACACCACCAGCGCAAAAGAGCTAAAGACGCTAGATTATCTTAAGGTATTGGAAAAATTCCTTTTTGAGAAAGGAGTTGAGAAAAATCAGACCATCGTCCTTTTGATAGACGAGGCACAGCAGATAAGCAACCCTTGTCTTGAAATACTGCGTTCTTTGCTGAACTATGAAACCAACGAATTTAAAATATTGCAATTGATACTGATGGGCCAGATGGAGCTTCTGCCGCGCCTTAACCAGATGAAGAATTTCTGGGACAGAGTTGCCTTAAAATATGTTTTAAATCCTTTGGAGGAAGCTGAGGTAAAGGAATTCTTGGGTTTTCGGTTAGAAGCGGCAGGATACGCATCTCATTATCCCTTGTTTAGTGATGCCGCCGTCAGGGCTATTTATAACTATACGCAGGGTTACCCTCGTAAGATTACGATGTTATGCCATGATGCGTTGGAATATCTGGTTATGCATAAGAAAGAACTGGTAGACAAAGAAGTCATTGACCAGTTGATTAAAAGGGACACAAGTGTGTGTCTGTCGGTTAACAAATGAACAGTTGGATGTTAAGTCTAATGGATGATAAGATTTCTCCAGAAGAAAGGTTGTTCAAAGTCATTAGGGGAACAAAGAGATCTCCCGTCGAAACCCCAATCCGTAGAAATAAAGTATTTTTCAGTTTAGAAGGTATGAAACTGGCGCTGAGTAGTTTTATTTCAAGATTTAAACACAGTCCAGCTAACCACAAAGTAACTTACAGAGCGGCATCCGTTGCCTTACCGGTTAAATTGCAGGATATTGATTTTAAGAAAGTTATCACTTTCTTAAGCGTTATTTTAGCCGTGCTGGTATTACTAACGACGTATTATGCGATAAAAAAGCCGAATTTATCCAAAATAACCGATGCTGTTTTTGATGGTGGTTATCAGGCGAGGAGTTCAAAGTCAACAGATGCCTTTCAGCCGCTAACTTTTTATGCAGAGCAGGCGAAAAAAAGAGATATATTTCATCCGGCCGCAAACGTAATAAAAAGTTTCTCCAGTTCTAATTTGCAAAAAGATTTAGGTTTGACAGGTATATATCAGCCGGTAGGCAAGCCAGCCGAGGCGATGATTGAAGATAAAGCCGCTAAGAAGACATACTTTTTGAAAGAAGGCGAAGAGATAAAAGGGATGAAAGTTAAAACCATACTTAAGGACAGAGTGATTTTGCAATCCGGCGATGAAGAAATGGAATTACTATGAGTAAGCGAACAGATATTAAGGCGTTATTTTTTTATTTTATGGCATCTGCCTTCTGTTTTTTGTTTTCTGTTTTCTTCATTCTATCTTCTGTCTCCCACCCCATGGTATATGCCGACGAGCATCCAATTGTGGCAAGCGAAGCGAAGCCCGCCTTGACGGCAGTCGCCGTAGATGTAGAAAATTTTGACGCAACTAACAGGCAGCTTCAACCCGCACCCCTCGAAGGCGGTTTAAGCCAGCGCATGGCTTTGGATTTGCGCGATATGGATATTGTTGATGCTCTTAAATTCCTGGCGATGAAGGGGAATATTAACATCGTCGCGTCTAAAGATACCTCGGGGAGAGTTTCCCTTTTTCTGAAAGATACAACTATAAAGGATGCGTTGGATATAATTCTCGCCGCAAATAATTTAGCCTACGAGAAGCGCGCAGATATCCTTTATGTGATGACCGAAGCCGAATACAAAACGCTTCACGGAGAAAATTTCAAAGATACGCGAAAAGTGAAAATGTTTAAATTGAAATATACCAAGCCGGAAGCCGTGTTTAAAGCGTTGGATGTGCTGAAAAGCGAAATTGGTAAACTTATCGTAGACGAAGAGTCCGGCACGGTGATTGTAATGGATACTCCGGAAAAACTGGAGAAAATGGAAAATGCCATTACAGATTTAGATCTGGTAATGCTTACTAAAACCTTTCCTTTGCAGTATGCCAAGGCCAAGGATGTGCAGTCCGCATTATCCGGCCGCCTTGACGCCAAAAAGACAGGCACTATTACCGCGGATGAAAGGAATAACCAGGTTATCGTAACCGCCTTCTCCGAAAGAATGAAAGAGGTTGAGGAATTAATAAAAAAGATGGATAAGAAGACAAAGCAGGTTTTACTGGAAATAAAGATTATCAAAGTTGTCTTGAGCGACGATTTTACTATGGGGGTAGATTGGGATAAGGTTTTCCGGGATAGCGGAATGAATGGTCTAAATTTAGGCGGAGCTTTTGCTTTCCCAAGCACTACAACTAACTATTTCAAGATCGCCGCCGGAGATTCTACTAAAAGCTATTCAGCAGTTCTCCAGATACTTCAAGAATATGGCGAGACCAGAAATCTTTCTTCTCCAAGCATTGCTGTTGTTAGCGGCCAAGAGGCAAAGATGCTCGTCGGCACAAAACAGGCGTATGTTACTACGACTATAGAAACAGGTGGAACTACCGCTACAACTGCGGCTCAGGTGCAGTTTGTAGATGTCGGAGTTTCGCTTTATGTTACTCCTACAATTAATGACGAGGGATTTGTTACGATGAAAATAAAGCCTGAGGTGTCAAATGTAGATTCCCAGCTTGAATATCAGATAGCCGCCGATGTCACAAACACAGTTCCTATCGTGGCGACCACGACTACTGAAACTACGGTTATGGTCAAAGACGGCGTTACTATCGTTATTGGAGGCTTAAGAAAAGACGAAAAGACAAAAACCGTGGATAAACTCCCTTTTCTTGGGGACATTCCGGTGCTTGGTTCAGCTTTTAGAAAAACCACTGATAAGTTGGAAAAGCAGGAATTAGTCTTATTCCTCACTCCGCATATCGTTTTAGGCGACAAGGATGTAGTGGACGAGAAAATGAAGCCGAAGGAAGTCAGAGGGTATGAATAAACGACTAGCAGTCTGTGCTGGCCGATAGTTTGAAACTGTCAAGCGAAGAGAGAGGTAACTATGCGAAAATTAATTTTAATAACGGTATTTCTATTGTTTTTTTTGACGCATAGCACGTGGCACACAGCGCAAAACGCCTACGCTTTCTGGTGGGACAAAGCAAAAAAAGATGAGGGGTCCCAAGCAGCAGCATTACGGGTGATAGAGACTGCTAATGAGCGCCTTAAGCAGCGCATTGAGGAATTATCTAAAGAGAACGCGGGGCTAAAAGACAAAAATTTAAAGGTTCAGGCAGAAATAACTGGTTTAAGTAATGACCGCGTCCAGGTTCTTGATAGGCTTAAAGTAATTACCGAAGAGAGTGCCAAACTCAAAGAGCAGATAGGAGTTTTACAGAAAGCAATGGTTGTGTTAGATGAAAAAAATAAACAAACTACAACTGAAAACAGGCAGATGATAGAGGATAAAAATCAGACGGCAGGAAGAATCAAAGAATTAGAGAGAGATCTCCAGCCTGTCATAAAAGTGAAAGATGAACTGAATAAGAAAATTAAAGAGCTTGAGTTAAAGGTTGTTGTCCAGGATGGAGAGGACAGAAAACAGATGTTAGAAGCCAGAAAGTGGCAGGATAAAGCCGAAAAACTAGAAAATGAAAAAAAGAAACTCGAAAAGGAAAAGAAACAAGCCGAAAGCTTCATTGATAAACTTCAGGAAAAACAAAAAGCCCTGCTTAAAGAAAAATCCGAGATTAAGAATTCGTTAAGTGATACGGTTAGCGAACTCGCCGCCGCCAATAAAAAATTAAAGCGCTTGGAAAAAGAGACAGGGGATATGCACTATAATTTAGCGGTGATTTTTCAGGGCCAGAATAAATTTGATGAGGCAATCAGGGAATACGAAAAGGTCTTGGAGACGAAACCCGATGACGCGGACGCGAATTTTAATTTGGCCCTTATTTATGATAGTGTCAAAAACGATAGGGACAAAGCGATCCAGCATTACGAAGAATATCTTGGTATAAATCCAAACGGCGAAACCGCCGCAAAGATTAAAGAGCGTATAACCCAGCTTGGCCTAGAAAATAAGATTTGGGGAGACCCCGGTGCAAAAAACATTAAAGAGAAGAAGGGGAGATGGTAAGCGGGTTGGAGGTATCTATGCGAAAACTTATAATTGTTTTATTATTACTGGCGACTTGGCAACTGGCAACTGGTGACTTATGCTACGCCAACAGCATCTCCGTGACCAACGCTGCATTCGGCAGCCAGAATACCACCGCCGATACCGAGGTAATCCAATTTGACATCTCCTGGGAAAACTCCTGGCGGGACGCGACAAATTACGATGCGGCCTGGGTCTTTGTCAAGTATTCCACTGACTCCGGCTCAACTTGGTCGCACGCTACTTTAAAAACAGCTGGCACAAACCCGGCAGACACTAGTATAGGTAGTGGCACCGGCATAACTATAATCGTTCCCACTGATAAAAAAGGCGCCTTTATCCAGCGCTCCGCGACCGGCTCAGGCACGCTTTCTACCACAAGCATACAGCTTACCTGGGACTACGGCACAGACGGCGTAACCGATACCAATGCCAACACAAATACTACGGTAATCCGGGTAATGGCCATTGAAATGGTCTATATCCCCACCGGCTCTTTTGACATAGGCGACGGAAACGCAACCACCGAGTCAACGAACGCCTTTCACGTAACTGATAATACCAAAGCCGGAACCATTGGCACTACCTTACTTGGTTCAATAAAAGTTGACGTAAATGGTTACGACGATGACCAGATTGAACTAACAGGCATAGGCATTGACGGAGATGGCGGCCTGGATACGGACAATAACGGCACAATTGACAATGCCAGTTTTCCCACCGGCTACAGTGCCTTCTACATTATGAAATACGAAGTCTCGCAGGGCCAATACCGCGACTTTCTCAATATGCTCACGCGCACTCAGCAGAATACGAGAGTCGTTTCCCAGACCGCAAGTAACTATACGATGACCAATGCTACCACTGTAACCAATAGAGACTTTATCCGAAACCCGGCAAGCATCCCTTCCGGCGCCATCACCTTTGGTTGCGATTACGCGGCAAACGCCGCAACAGGCGACGGCACTTTTGGCGCTTCAGGCGATGGAGAATGGAATGCCGCCAATTATTTATCCTGGACGGACCAAGCCGCCTACGCAGACTGGGCAGCGTTTCGTCCGATGACCGAGCTTGAGTATGAAAAGGCCTGCCGCGGTCCAACCGCCGCGGTAAACCAGGAATACGCTTGGGGAAATACTACCATTGATTACTTTAGCGACCTCTCAAATGCCGGGACCTCAAGCGAGGCAAAAGGAGCTACAAGGCCAAACGCGAACTGTAATTATTCAAGCGCTTCTCCTGACGGGCCGATAAGATGCGGGATGTTTGCCACAGCTTCTTCAACAAGAACCGTGGCAGGCGCCTCATACTACGGCGTAATGGAGCTCTCGGGGAATTTATGGGAGAGGCCGGTTACAGTAGGTAATTCTACAGGCAGGGCTTTTGACGGCGCCCATGGAGACGGAGTGCTTGCCACAAATGGCAATGCCAACGGAACGTCCTTACAATATTGGCCGGGATACTCAGCCGGCGAAATTAGTAGTGCTGTCGGCTCCGGCTTTCGCGGCGGCAATTGGCACAATGATGCGACGTACGCTGGTGTGTCCGACCGTTTCTCCGCCGCTTACACGCACACGCGTCGCAGCAGCAATTTCGGTGCGCGCTGCGCTAGGACTTCCCCCTGATTTTGTTGCTCTTTGGATTTTTGAAGTTTTGAAATTTAGGTTATAGGTAAAAGGGGAAAGGTGGAAGAGAAAAAGAGAATAGAAAGTTTCGAGGATTTAGATGTGTATCAAAAATTGGTAAAATTGCATCTAGAAATAAATGAACTATCTCTAAAATTCCCGAAATTTGAATTATATGAATTAGGTTCTCAAATTAGGCGTTCATCCAATTCTGCGCCGGCAAATTTATCCGAGGGATGGAGCAATAAACATATTAATATTTATCTTGAAGGAATTAATCGAGCCCAGAGCGAAGTTCAGGAAACCAAGCATCATTTATATGTTTCTTTCAAGAAGAGTTACCTTAAAGAAGATGAATATCTGGGATACAAGGTTCGCTATGAAGAATGCGGTAAAATGCTTAAGGGGTTGGAACGTTCTCTCGAATCCAAATCCCTTTAACCTTTTACCTATGACCTTTAACCTTAACTATGAAGAAACTAACGCCAGTCGTTGAAAAGCACTACCAGCTCATCCTCTGGATGCTGCCGAAAATCGCCAACTTTCCGAAGGACCAGAGGTTTTTGATGGCGGATAGGATTGAGTGTATCCTTTTGGATATTTTGGAGATGCTGATTGAAGCGGTATATTCAAAAAATAAAAGAGAAATTTTAATAAAAGTTAATCTAAAACTTGACCTTTTGCGTTTTATGATGCGTATTGCTAAAGATATGAAATACGTCAATATAAAGGCCTATGATTTCTTTTGCCAATCGGTCTTGGAAGTAGGCAGGATGGTGGGCGGATGGATGAGGACGGTGTAGGTCACCAGTTACCAGTTTTCAGTCACCAGTGAGGAGAAAATGGGTGAGGCAGGATACAAAAAGCTGATAGTTTGGCAAAAAGGAGACGAATTGACTTATCAAATATATATGGAAACCAAGAAATTTACCAGAGAGGAAATGTACGGCGTAACTTCCCAATTAAGAAGAGCAGCCCTATCAATACCAACCAATCTTGTAGAAGGAACCGGCAGGCAGGGCAAGAAAGAACTCAAGCAATTCGCAAACATCGCTTTAGGCTCTGTTGCTGAAGCAGAATATCTTTTGGATTTTAGCTTAAGATTGGGTTATTTTTTTCCAAGAGACGCATAAAAAATTACAAGATTTACGTCAAGAAGTCGGGAATTTACTATGGAAATTTTATCTAAACCTTTAACTGGTGACTTAATGAGTCGTCAAGATTTGTTTGTTGTTCTTTAAAACGCCAGAATCTCTGTGTTCAAGGATGCAGGGAGCGGCTAAGGTAGAAGGGGGAAGTCCAGATGCTATTCCGTCCTATGTCTATAGAAGTGGCAGAGGAGAAGAGAAAATTTAAGAAAGGCGTAGCGTCACAAAAAGCGCTGTCTCGCGCGGCGGTGTCGGCTCCGGCTTTCGCGGCGGCAATTGGAACAATGATGCGACGAACGCTCGTGTGTCCGACCGTAACAACGCCGCTAACACGAACACGAATCGCAACAACAATAACGGTGCGCGCTGCGCAAAGACTTCCTCTTTCTTACAATTTTGTTAGCGGATTAAGTTATGGTGATTGGTGAATTTGATACAAGGATTTGGTGTTAGGAAATTAGGAGATTGGGATAAAATTTTACCAAACATCCCAATACCCCCGATATCCTAATAACCAAAAGATAAAAAACTGGTAACTGGCAAACAAAAATGAAGAAGATTAAAGATATTTATTCTGTGATAATAGCAAAAGAGAACCTTTACCGTTCAGCCCATATGGCATCAAGGGGCAGGCGCTACAGGGATACGACGGCGGATTTTAACTTTTGTCTGGAAGACGAAATCGGCCGCCTTCATAAGGAATTATCAACTAAGTCGTATCGGCACGGCAAATACAGATTATTTACCATTTATGACCCTAAGGAGCGTAGAATTGCCGCTGCGCCGTTTAGAGACAGGGTTGTTCATCACGCGGTGCATGACGTTATTGAGCCGGTAATAGATAATACTTTTATCTACGATTCTTATGCCTGCAGAAAAGATAAGGGGTCGCATAGTGCAATAGACAGGGCTCAAAATTTTCTAAAGCTGTGCGCTTTTTGTCTCCACGGCGATGTAAGAAAATATTTTTATTCTATAAACCATGATATCCTTAAAAAGATTTTGAGAATGAGGGTTGAAGATGAAGATTTGCTCTGGCTTTTGGATGAGATTATTGACTCGGCCAAGCAATTAGCAATAAGCGATTTGCAATTTACAAAGAAGGGTTTGCCCATCGGTAACCTGACCAGCCAGTTCTTTGCCAATCTTTACCTAAACGAGTTAGATTATTTCGTCAAATTTGGCTTGAGGATAGATTGTTATCTTCGCTATATGGATGACTTTTTGATTTTTAGCAACGATAGAAAGACGCTGCTTGACGATAGAGAGAAAATAAGAAATTTCTTAAAAAACAAGTTGGCGCTTGAACTCCACAATGGTAAATCCCAAATATATAAAACCAGGAACGGAGTAAAATTTTTGGGATTCAGGATATTTAAGGATTATAGACGACTTGCTTCGGATAATGTGAAGCGTTTTAAAAAGCGAATGAAGAAATTCGCTTACCTGTTTGAGAATGCTAAAATAGATGCGGATGAGGTGCGTGATTCTGTCCGCTGTTGGGTGGCGCATTCAAAATACGCCGATACCAGGAAATTACGCTTAGGCCTATGGGGTGGTTTGAGAGAAAAGAATGAATCTTTCGCTAATTTGCTCAAAGACATTTTGCTGGACGAAATTATTGATTTTCCGAGAGAGAGAGAGAGAGAGAGAGAGAGAGGAATGCGTTGCACAAATTCTCCTTAATGTACAGATTTAAAGTAGAATTATACGTTGTATGTGAGCCGGTTTGCGGGTTGAATTAAGGATATTGGGTGATTGGGATATCAGGATTTGGGGACTGGGAGATTGGGGAATTGGGAAAAACTTTCCCAATATCCAATACCCTAATCTCCAAATTCCAGTACCCTAATATCCCGATATCCTGAAAGATACGGAGGTTTCAATGCGAAAACTTATAATAATCTTATTATTACTGGTGACCTGGCAACTGGTGACTGGTGACTTATGCTACGCTAACAATATCGCCGTTTCCAACGTCACCATTACCGGCCAGAGTACCTCCGCTTCAACATGCAAAGTTCAGTTTAATATATCTTGGGACAATTCCTGGCGAAACGCCATCAATTACGACGCTGCCTGGGTCTTTGTCAAGTATTCCACGGACAGCGGAACTACTTGGTCGCACGCCACCTTAAAGACCGCGGGCACAAACCCCAGCGGTTTTTCCCAGGGCAGCGGCACCGGCTTGGATGTGGTCGTTCCCACAGACAAAAAAGGCGCGTTTTTACAAAGGATTTCTAACGGCTCCGGCTCGGTCTCTACTACCAGCATCCAATTTGTCTGGGATTGGGGGACAGACGGCCTTTCCACATCTTCAACCGCCTGCGTAAAGGTATTTGCTGTTGAAATGGTTTATATCCCGCAAGGCGCGTTTTATGCGGGTAGCGGCGGAACAGGAACAGGCGAATTTACCTCAACCCAGATTACCACTGCGGATGCCTCTGCTTCAGGAGGATACCCCACGGGCCAAACCGCAGCCAATGCCTCCTGGCCCAACGGCTACAACGCTTTCTATATTATGAAACACGAGCTTTCGCAAGGCGCCTGGGTGGATTTTTTCAATACCTTGACTGTAACCCAGAAGAGCACCAGGGATATTACCAGCGCTACTGGAAAAAATTCAGACGGCACAGTATATAGGAATACCGTAAGCTGGACCTCAGGCGACGCCTCGGCAGGCGCAAACCAGTATGTCGCCTGCAATTATTTATCCTGGCAAGACGTAGTTGCCTTTGCTGACTGGGCAGGGCTTAGGCCGATGACTGAACTTGAGTATGAAAAGGCCTCAAGAGGCACAGTTTCCGCGATTGCTAACGAATACGCCTGGGGCTCAACTACCATTACCCAGGTAACAGGTATCACCAATGGCGGCGCGTCTAATGAGACCGCCTCAAACAGCGGAAACGGCCTCTGCGCCTATGGAAACCACGCCTCTGTCCAGGGGCCAATGCGCTCCGGCTTTGCCGCCACCGCAAGCACAACCAGGGCCCAGGCAGGCGCTTCTTACTATGGACTTATGGAAATGTCGGGAAACTTATGGGAACGTCCCGTAACCATAGGCAATGCCACAGGCAGGGCATTTACCGGCAGCTCAGGTGACGGCGCATTAGATGCAACCGGCGACGCCAATGTTACTAACTGGCCTTCTACAGATGCTGTCGGCTCCGGCTTTCGCGGCGGCGCTTGGTACGTTGATGCGACGTACGCTCGTGTGTCCGACCGTTACTACGCCGCTATCACGTTCACGGATCGCAACAACGCTTACGGTGCGCGCTGCGCAAGGACTTCCCCCTGATTTTGTTGCTCTTTGGATTTTTGATATTTTGATGTTCGGTTTTCGGTTAGCGGTGTGCGGTTTTCGGGGTGCGGAAAAATATGATAAAGAGCTATAAAGATTTGGATGTTTGGCAGAAGTCAATAGAATTAGTCAAAGAAATATATAAAATTACCAAGTATTTTCCTAGAGAGGAACAATTCGGACTCATAAGTCAAACGAGAAGATGCGCGGTATCAATTCCATCGAATATCGCGGAAGGGAAAACAAGGCAATATGCCAATGAGTATGTTCAATTTCTTTATGTTGCTTTAGGTTCTTGTTCAGAGTTAGAAACTCAGCTGATAATTGCAAAGGAGCTAGATTTTATTAAGCAAACCGAATTGGATTCATTATCCGAAAAAATAGACCATATTTCAAGGATGATTAGGAATTTAATAAAGAGTCTGCGGCGATAACCGAACACTGCTAACCGAAGAAGAGGTAACCATGCGTAAACTTATAATCGCCTTATTACTATTCACTCTCCACTCTACACTATGCACTCGCGAAGCGCACGCCGAATACACCGGCGGCTCGGGAGCGGGATGGGGCTATGCCCAGATTACGCCCGCGATGTATCACGGTGGCTCAGGCGACGGCGACCATATGGCGGCTTATTCTACGGATACGGCGGTGGCCCACGGAATAGCTATCAAGATTGTCTTTACCACCCATCCGGCAAATTCAGTAAAAAACGCCACACTTGCTACAAGCCCGGTCGTGGAAGTGCGCGATGCCTCTGACAATAAGATTACTACCGGCTCAAGCAGCACCGCAACTATCACTATGGCTATCCTGAATAATCCCGGCAGCGCGACCTTGGGCGGGACAACCTCTAAAGCCGCCTCAAGCGGCAGCGCGACATTTAGCGATTTAACCATAAACCAATATGGTACAGGTTATACCTTGTCTGCCAGCGCCACAGGCTTAACCAGCGCAACCTCCGACGCTTTTAACATAAGTTATGGCACAAAGTCCAAGCTCGCATTTATTACCCAACCCTCCAACGCGCTTCCTAACCAGGCGTTCGGCACCATGCCGGTTGTAGTGGTCCAAGATGCTCAAGGTAATACGGTTGAGACCGCGACAGATACAATAACCTTGGCAGCGCAGGCAGGCGGCGGCGGAACATTATATACTTCTGGCGGCGCAACTCCGGTAACTAAGGCGGCAACGGCCGGCGTTGCGGACTGGACAGGATCAGGTATTTTCGTGGATTTGATAGGTTCGGGATATACTCTACTTGCTTCGGCAACAGACCTTACCTCTGCCACCTCCAATACCTTTGTCGTAGCCAACGCGCCTTCTTCTTCGGGTGTAAGCGCAGTCCAGACAACCGATGGTTCAAGGAATGTTATGGTTTCATATACGGCTACAGATAATGGTTCATATAATTGCAATCTCACTACCAGCGCCTCGCAGGCGCAGTATTCTTTGGACAATACCACCTGGAGCAACGCGACCATATCAGGCACAACCACAGGCATTGCTTCTTCGCCGGCCGGAGTGGCGCACAGCGACCTTACATGGGCAGCGGGTACTGACGTCAATAATACGGAAGACTCGACAGTCTATTTCAGGATAAAGCTCCACAACGGCGCTGGCTATGCAGCCAATTATTCCTCAACGGCGAGTTCCTTCGTGGTGGATACGAAAACGCCGACAAATGTCTCTATCGGTTCGCCTGAAAATAACGCGATTGATGTGGTGCTCAGCCCGACCATCACGGCATCTACCGCGATTGACATGTCAAGCGCCCAGTATTATTTTCAGTTAGCGTCGAATTTCGTCTTCACAGCGGATGTACAGACAAGGGACTGGAACAGTTCGTCAAGCTGGACGCCGACGGAACTCGCCCTCAATACAACCTACTATGTACGCGTCAAGGTTAAGGACGCTTACGGCAATACCTCCAATTATTGCGGCTCCACCGCGGATACAACTGGGTATGCCACGTTTACCACCGTTCAGAGCGCCCATTCACAGCCCGCCATATCTTACATCAGCGGCTCGCAACTTACTGACGGCTCAAAAAAGGTTTTAATAACTTATACGGTGTCGGACGCCGAGGCGAATAATTGCGACGTGACCCAGGTCACGACACAGGTGCAGTATTCCACGGACAACTCTACTTGGACGAACGCCACTGTTTCAGGAACAACTTCCGGCATCACCACTTCATCAGGCGGCACTACGCATAACGCCTCAAACCAGCCGCTCTACTGGGATGCGGGCGCTGATTTGAATAACACGGAAGACAACACCGTTTATTTCAGGATAAAACTTTACAACGGTTATAATTATATGTCCAGTTACGCCACCACTTCTGCTTTTGTGCTTGATACCAAGGCGCCGGTTATTTCCAGCGCCACGGCTTTTAGCGCAAGCCCGGTTGCCGGAGATACTACAATTACACTGACCGCAACCTGGACAGAAGGCAATCCCAATACTTCCGCGTTCTATTACGCATTAAACGGCACTACCTACTCATCAGCGCAGACAGGCTCGACTAACACCACCACACCCTCCGCTACCATAAGTTTAGGCGCCACTCTAGACGGAGACGATTATTTTGATAAGATAAAATCAACGGCAACCGATGATTACGGCAATGTGTCGTCGGCAAGCGAGGTCTTGACTGATGTGGGCGTCAAACCCTATCAGCCGGCTCAGCCCACAGCGCAGAACGTCAGCTATACATCATGCGAGATTATTCCGAATAAGAATACCTCTGAGGTGAGTGGATTATCGTATGCGATTTATATAACTCCTATCCCGTCTGGAGGCGTGGGTAATTATATGGCTGCTGACGGCTCCACAAGCGCCACTGCCGTCTGGCAGACGACTGCTCTTTGGGGAACGCTTGCGGTTACAGGGCTTAGTAATTCTACCAGCTACACATTTAAGACCAAATCGCGTAATTCTAATGTTACTTCGGTGGAGAGCGATTTTTCTGCTACCAGAAGCATAGGGACACTAACGCCGGGCCAGACGCCAACATTGAAGGCAGATTATAGTTATAATGCGGATATCGACTCGCTAACGTTTGCGGTCTGGCTGGAATCTGGAAGCGCAATGATAGTTCCTTCCGGTTTAGATTCAACCACGATTAATATATATGATTCTAGCGGCAGCTTGATGAATTCATCGGCAATAGCATCTTCGGCATGGGATAGTAGTGGTATATTCTGGCTTACTTGGGCACCAACTGGAGGAACAGGCTTAGCTGAAAATACCAATTATACCGCCAAGATAATGACCACGCATGGAAACGAATACTCGACTACACTCGTAGTCAATATCACCACAGCTAAAAAATTATCGGATATCTCTACCAGCGTAGGCGCTAACTTAAGCGTTAAGGTTTCGGCTATTCAGGACAGCGTCGGTACAAGCCTTGCTACAAAAGTAGATACGCTTCAGGGCGATATAGATTCGGTTAAGACTGCCGTTGGCGCGGATCAAAGTACTACCCTATACTCTCAGGTTGCAAACATCTTGGAAGACACAGGGACAACCATTCCCGAGACCATAACCAGCGAACTTAAAAAAGGCCCGCGTTCAAAGATTTTGAACCGGCCTACTTCAATTATTTCAGGCGAAAAAGTAACTATTCGCTATCAAACCGATTCAGGCAAGAATCCGTCAATTATAGTTTATGATGCAAATAATATTGCTAGAGTTTCTGGCGCTACGATGACCGAAATAGGCTCAACCGGCGTCTATGAACATGACGTAACATTCCAATCTGGCTGGGGTACAGGCGATTACACGATAATCTGCTCAGAGTCAACCACAAGCAGCGCAGACAGTATGATTATTAATGTGGGAAGCGGCACGGGTCTTACCGGAATTGAAGCAAAGGTAGACAGTCTTACTAATACTTTGAGTACGGTGAATACGAATATTTCTACCATAAAAAGCGTAATAGGGACTACTTCGGATACATCAAGTTCCAACACTCTCTATGGCAAGCTGGCAGGCGTCAGCACTAATTTGGGTTCCGTTGTTGGTAAATGGGGAAGTTATTCTGCTTCGGATATAATCGGTTACGTAGATGGCTTGGAAGGGTATTTAGGCGCGCCGGCAAACGGCGCTGGCCAGCAGACCGTATTCGGTAAGATAGTGGAAATCAAAAATTACGTAGGCGATACATCCGGCCTGGGCACAAAAGTTAACGCCGCCTATAATGAAATCCAGCAGTTACGTAAAGAAGTAGATTTTAACGGAAAATCAGAGACCGCTTATAATATGGTTAAAAGCGTAAATTCTACTATGGAAGAGGTAAAGACTTTGCTTGCTAAAGCTAATGAAGAAGCGGGCAAAACGGACTTGGAGAAGTTAAGCGCTTCTACCGAAGAGGCCAGGAAGGTGCTTAAGGAAGTAGCTGAAAAGCAGGGCTTAAAAGGCGCGGTGGAAAAAGAAGTTTACAAGGGCCCTGTTACTCTGGATAGCCTGCAAAATCAGGTAGCAGAGCTTAAAAAACTGACTGAGACCGTAAAGATAATGTTAGAAAAGAAGGAAGAACCAGTAGTCAAAACATGGTTTGAGCAAGGAGAGCCGAAATAGGTTAGCGAGTTTATGAGCAAAAAAAAGATACTAGTCGTTGACGATGAAAAGGAGACAGTTGATTTACTCAAAAAATATCTCGAATCTCAAGCGTATGACGTTATTTCTGCCTATGACGGAAAACAGGCGCTGGAAAAAATAAAAGAAAAACCTGATTTAATTATTTTGGATATCATAATGCCGGATATGAATGGGTTTGAGGTATTGCATGATTTAAGGAGTAAAGTAGAGACGAGATACATACCAGTCGTCATATTTAGCGCGAGAAGCGAATCGGATTCTATTTTGAAAGCGGAGGATCTGGGCACAACGGATTATGTTATAAAGCCGTTTAAGCTGGAAGAATTATTAAATTTAATTAAAAAGTATATTAAATAGCGTTGCAGTAAACTGAGTAACAGAGGCAATTATGCGTAAACTTATAATCATTTTTTTACTATTCTCTCTCTGCTATGCGTTATCCACTGGCGAAGCCAATGCCAGCGTCAAGCTCAAAGCGATCGTCGCCAATCCTTCCGAAACAGAAGCAAAAACCGTCCCTGTTAAATTTTATCTGCCTAAAGAGATAAGACCTGAGGATGTAACTGACAGGGGAAGATTTGAAATTGGTTATGACCCTGAAAAGTCATTATATTATGTACATCAGGAACTTACACTTGAGCCAAAGGAGACGGTAACTCTAGAAATCGGCATGAATGATGTTTGGATTATTCCGGCGCAGGAAATTGAGTACCTGCGGCAGCAAGCGGAGAAGATTCTTGCCGCATTGAAAAACAGCGAATACCATGATCAGGCGAAGATATTAACCGCCAGTATCTTAGGCAGGCTTGATGCAATAGCGCAAAAACAAAATCAAAGCGGCTTGACTGTAGAACAGAGGGTTTCCGAACACAGCGCGAATATTGCCGTTTTTAATGATGTTAAAAAGGATATTGCTGTTTTAGAAGATCTAGCGCTTGAAGTTGGTGGGACCTCAGCGCTGCCAGCCAGTGGGCTGATTGGTGAAAGCGCGCCTAGCGGGAAGTCGGTGTCTGTTGAGAACATAACTCCCGATATAGAAAAAACAGGGACAGTAAAGTTTCAAATAAAGCTTTCCAATGATTCAACCGAAAAAAAGATTGCCTCTTTAAAATACTATCTCCCTATTGAGGTAAAACCGGAGTATATAGTTAGCAAGGGCGAATTAAACGCAGCTTATGATTATCAAAAGGGCATTTATTATGTGTATAAGGATGCGGTCGATTTAGCGCCGAATGAGAAAAAGGAATTTATAATAGAGGTTAAAGATATATGGAAAATTCCAGGACAGATGATAGAGATTCTTAAGGCGCATACTGAAAAACTGTCCGGTATGCTTGTGGGATCCGCGCATAAAGACTTCGCTAAATCCCTAAACGATAAAATTATAAGCGGCCTTGATAACATAAAAGTTGTGCAGGATAACCCAGCCTCAAGCGTGGAAAGGCATATTGGAGATTACCGTGCTAATCTTGCGAAATTAGATGAGATTAAGAAAGACATTGCTAAATTAGAGAAACTAGTTACGTATACAGGCGGTTCTGTGGGGCTTGCGCCGGCAGGCGGGCAAGGGGCAAGAGGTTTGTTGCGTGGAGTCAAGGGAATAGAGATGGTTGGTAAATCTATTTTTCGCGGCAAAGCTCCCAGCGTGAGCACGACTTGGAAAATTATTTGGATAATCGTTGGCTTTTTAGCTGTAGTTAGTTTCTTATTCTTTATTTTATGGTGGATGCAGATTAAAGTTGGTGCTGGGAAAAAGAAGGAAGAAGTTAATCAGAAGACGGAAAAGAGAGGGCAGAAGACAGAAGACAAATGACAGAGAGCAGAAATCAGATTTTCTGTCGTCTGTTTTTCGTTACCTGTCATCTGAAAACATATGTTTAAAGTAACTATGATTGACCCAAAGCGTACGATATACGAAGGCGAAGCGAAGAGTGTTTTTCTGCCCGGAGATACCGGAGAATTTGAGGTCTTGGAATTTCATAGACCAATTATCAGCCTTTTGAAGGCGGGCGAAATTATTATAGACTGGAAAAAATCCGTAGCGATAAGCAAAGGCGTGGCAAAAATGTATAAGGATGAATTAGTAGTATTAGTGGAGGAATAGCGTATAGCGGATTGCGGTTACCGGGCAATACCGCGAACCGAAGACCTAAAGCCGATAATCGAATAAAATGCGTAATTTTATCATAATTTTAGTGATGTTTGTTACAATCCTCGGACCATCGGCAGTTATAGCAGTCATTGGTTACGCAAGCATCCGGGCATTAGGAAGGAATCCTTCCTCGGCTCCAAAGATTTTACTGGCAATGATTATTGCCCTTATTTTCGCGGAGGCGATCGCGGTAATTGCGCTTTTAGTGCTGTTTCAATTGTTTGGGAAATGACATAGTAGGAGAAATTATGTTGATAGTCCAACTTGTAATCATTCAGGTATTCACCTTCGTTGCATTAGTATTTGTTTTGCGCAAGATTATGTATTCTGCTTCTTATTTGGAAACCAAAAGGCTGCAGCAATTAAACGAGGAGAACTCCAAAAAAGCCCAGGAATTGGCCGCTAAAATAGAAGAGGCTCATGGGCAGTATCAGGAAAAGATGGAAAACGCAGAGAGAGAGATAAAAAGATTAAAGGTCCAAGCTGAGGAGGAGACAGGGAAATTGAAAGAGGACATTTTAAATAAGGCGCGTCAGGAAGGCGAACGAATAGTCAGCCAGGCATTAAATACCAAGGAAAAACTCAAGGAGGAAATAGAATCTCGGATGGTGCATAAATGCATAGAGCAATCTTTAAGGTTAATTCACGTGGTTTTAAATGCCCAGAGTCAACTATCTCTTCACCAAGGTTTGGTTGACAATATATTAGAAGAAATAGAGAAGATAGAGCCGGAAAAATTAAAGATAAATATTGATAAGGGCAGATTAATCACGCCTTATGAAATTGCCAAGCCCAAAAAAGAAAAGATTATAGCTATCCTTTCCAAAAAATCCGGCAAAGAAATATTGCTTGAGGAAGAAATAGATAAAAATGTTATCGCTGGTATCACCATAAAATTAGGGAGTCTCGTCATAGACGGCAGTTTGGCGAATAAGCTCAGGGAAGCGGCAGAGGCGATAAAAAAAGGTAATGGGTGATAGGCGAAATCTACAACCTCTAAATGGATAAGTATATGGCAATTGGCACATTGCAGATACGAGAAGTAGGCGAAATCAAGGAAATCAAAAAGAGCGTGGCTAGAGTTGTGGGTCTATCCAGTTGTATGAATGGCCAGCTGCTTGACATAACGGCTGATGCCAAGGGTATGATTATGGGATTTACTGAGGATGAGGCCTTAATTCTTCTTTTAGGCAAGACCGAAGAGGCCAAGGTAGGCGACCGCATTTACAGCAAGATGGAATCATTTAAAATACCAGTGGGAGGAGGTTTTCTGGGTAGAGTTGTCAATGCCCTGGCAGAGCCGTTGGATGGCAAGGGGTCGGCTGCGGTTAGCGAATATTACCCTCTTTTCCGCGACGCGCCAAGTGTATTAGAAAGGGTGCCTATAACCGAAGTTTTTGAAACAGGGCTCTTGGCTATTGACGCGACCATTCCCATTGGTAAGGGGCAACGGGAATTAATCATCGGCGACAGAATGATTGGAAAATCTACCATATGCATAGACGCTATCGTGAACCAGAAGGATAAAGGCGTAATCTGTATTTACTGTTGTATAGGCCGCGCATACGCTTCTTTGGCGAAGATTATAGAAACATTTAAAGTCAATGGAGCGCTGGATTATACGATAGTGGTTTCTGCAACCGCCTCAAGCCCTGTGGGCGAACAATATTTGGCGCCGTATACTGCTTGCGCCTTAGGCGAATATTTTATGGATAACGGAAAACATGTTTTTGTGGTTTTTGATGATTTAAGCAAGCACGCCTGGAGTTACCGGCAGATTTCTCTTTTATTGGAGCGTTCACCAGGCAGAGACGCCTATCCAGGAGATGTATTTTATTTACATTCACAATTGATGGAAAGGGCTGGAAAGTTAAACCAGGCGCGTGGCTCCGGTTCAATGACTTTTTTCCCTATTGTAGATACCCTTCAGGGAGATATTACTGGTTTTATCCCTTCGAATCTCGTTTCAATGACGGATGGTCAGATTTACCTGAATGCCGCTTTGTTTAGCGCCGGTTTTAAACCAGCGATAGACCTAGGGCTTTCTGTTTCACGGATAGGCAACAAGGTGCAGTGCCCGGCAATGAAAGAGTTAAGCGCGATGTTGAGATTAGAATATATTCAGTATAACGATCTTGTGCGGGTAACTAGGTTTAAAGCAGGGATATCAGAAGAGGTAAGCCGCGCCTTAAAGCGCGGCGAAGTGGTGACTCAGCTCTTTATGCAAGATAGGAACAGGCCATATTCTCTGGAGGAGGAGTTAATCTTGCTTTATGCTCTTCGACAAAATATCCTTGAAGTGCTTTCCAAGGAGACGGTAGAGCGTTTCAAAAAAAATATCTTAAATTTTGCTCAGGAGAATTTTTCGTTGGTGTTGAAAGAATTGCAGGATAAGAAAGCGCTTACCCAGGAAATTAAAAAAGGGCTTAATGAATGCCTGATCGCTTTTTTTAAAAAGGAAGGGTTGTAATGCCGGCATCTTTTTCGCCATCTGTTATAAGGATAAAAGAAATCGGCAGGGTGAGGGCGGTTAAGAAAATCATTGCCCGGGTTAGCGGCTTAGCTAATTTTATGAACGGACAACTGGTAAATTTTGCTGGCACTACCGGCACAAAAGGGATGATTGTAGGTTTTCAGGAGGAGGATATTCTTGTCCTGATTTTAGGAGAGGAAAGCAGGGTAAGAATAGGTCAAGAGGTGGTAAGTTGTCAGGAGGAATTTAAGATACCGGTGGGAGAAGGATTTTTGGGCAGAGTTGTAAATGCGTTGGGAGAGCCAGCGGATGGCAAAGGTCCTATTGCGGCGAACGAATGTTACCCTGTTTTTCGCGAAGCCCCGGCCACCATGGATAGAGGCGAGTCCGTATCTTGTTTGGAAACTGGCACAAAGATTGTCGATGCCGTAGTTCCGGTTTCTTGCGGCCAAAGGCAGTTAATCATCGGCGACAGAATGACCGGTAAGACCACGGTTGCGATAGATGCTATTTTGCATCAGAAGGGTAAGGATGTCGTTTGTATATACTGCTGTATAGGAAAAAGCTTCTCTTCGCTTTTAAAAGTGGCGCGTCTTTTAAAGTTAAAGGCTGCGCTGGATCACACTATCGTTGTCGCTTCTACGGCTTCTGCAACCGTAGGTGAACAGTATCTGGCGCCATATTCGGCGTCGGCCTTGGGTGAGTATTTTATGTATAGAGGCAAGGATGTTTTGCTTGTTTTCGACGATATGACCAAGCACGCCTGGAGTTACCGGCAAATTTCGCTGTTATTGGAAAGGCCGCCGGGAAGAGAGGCCTATCCGGGAGACATATATTACATCCATTCCCAGCTCATCGAAAGGGCGGGTAAGCTAAGCAAAGAATTGGGCGGCGGCTCAATAACGTTATTTCCCATAATAGATACCCTGCAAGGGGATATTACAGGTTTTATCCCTTCCAATCTTGTTTCAATGACCGACGGTCAGATTTATTTAAGCTCCGCTTTATTTGCCGAAGGTTTTAAGCCGGCAATAGATTTTGCGCTTTCTGTCTCAATTATCGGGAGCAGAACCCAAAACCCTATTTTAAAGAAATTAGCCAGCAGTATCAGGTTGGAATACGCGCAGTATAAGGAATTACTTCGGCTGACTAAATTAAAGTCAGGCCTGACTGTTGAGGCAGAGCGCAAAATACGGCGCGGCGCGGCGATCAGCGCGCTCCTTGCTCAAGATAAAAATAATCCGGTATCAATTACGGAGCTGATAATCCTCCTTTATGCCCTGGATAGGAAGATATTGGATGAATTGGATATGGCCAAGATTGTCAAATTCAAGAATGAGATATGGGGATATGTTACGAGGAATAACCCGGGGTTGGAGGAGAAGTTAGAATTTGCGAAAGAGTTGACAGTGGAGATTGGCAAGGAATTGGGTAATGCATTTGTAAGATATTTTAAGGACCAATATGTTATCGGCGCAGAAATTAAAGAAAGAATTAGAGCTTAATAATGAGCTGACGGAATTATTGGACGTGCTCAAGGGGATAGCTTCGTCGCAATTCCGTGCGCTGGAAAAGAAAAAAGAGCGTTTTGCCAAATTTTTAGGCGCCTTTGAAGGTTTTTTCCAGATGATAGATTTTAGTTCTGTTGAACATCCTTTTGCTAAGGATACAAGCGGGAAATTAGGTATTATTATGGTTACGTCCGACGAGGGGTTTATGGGCGGCCTTAACACACGCGTCATCAATACCGCTATGAATTATACAGGCGCAAAAGAAGCCCGCTTCATTGTTATCGGCGAGCGTGGTGCAGGATATCTTAAAGGTTTAGGACATGATTTTGTTAAATTTCCCGGAATCGCCGGCGAAGAGAGATATGAGGCGGCTGTGAAATTAAAAGATTATATTATGAAGGAAGGCCTGGCAGGCAAATTTTCACGGCTCATCCTTGTATACCCTAAGCCAATCTCTTTTACGGTTCAGAAGATAGAAGCCATTAAGATTCTTCCCTGCAGCGAATTGTTTGAGAGAAAGAAGGCAGAGGACAGAGAGAACGTCATTATTGAGTCCTCTCTGGGCAGCATCATTGAGTTTTTATTAGGTGCTTGGATTACGGAGAAATTATTTGAGGTTTTCGAAGACAGCAAACTATCCGAGTTTTCCGCAAGGACAGTGCATCTGGAAGAAAGCCATCAGGTCTTGCTGCAAAGGGGCAGACGCATCCAGTTTCAGTACTTCCGTAGCCATCACGATTTGGTGGATAGAGGTATGCGGGAAACCTTTTCAGCGCAGCTTATCCGGAAGAAAGGTTAGTGAGTTAGCGGGTGAACGAGTTAGCGGGTTGAACCGGCAAACTCGCATACCCGCTAACCGGCAAACAAAACACTATGACAGATAATAACATAAAACCTGGTAAAGTGATTGCCGTCCAAGGCCCGGTGGTTGACGTGAAGTTTGACCGCGAAGAAGACGTGCCTAACCTTTATGAGGTTATTGAGACCAAGGCATTTGACGGACGCCGGATTGTGCTGGAGGTGGCCGAGCATCTGGAAAACAGCGTAGCGCGTTGCATTGCCTTAGCATCAACTCTAAACTTACAGTATAATGCCCCGGCAATACCAAGCGGCGCGCCGGTGAGCGTGCCGGTAGGAAAAGAGGTATTCAGCCGGATTATCAATGTTACCGGCGAGCCCATTGACAGAAAAGGCGCTATTGAAAATAAGGAAACCTCACCCATAAGAAAAAGCATATCAAGTATCCGGCTTAATCCCGATAGGTTAGTCGGCGAACAATTTGAGCTCTTGGAAACAGGGATTAAAATTATTGATTTTTTATTCCCTATGGTTAAGGGCAGCAAGACCGGTATATTAGGAGGTGCGGCTTTGGGAAAAAGCATCTTAATCCTTGAGCTAATCCATAATATCGTGGAAAGGCACAAGGGCACTTGTGTTTTTACCGGGGCAGGCGAGAGGATAAGGGAAGGCAACGAGCTCTATTTTGAGTTTGTGAAACAAAAAATCGTGGATAAGATTATGATGGCCTTTGGTCAGATGAACGAGCCGCCCGGAGCCAGGTTTGAGGTAGCTTTAACCGGCATTACCTTGGCCGAACACCTGCAGGAACAGAATAGGGACGTTTTATTTTTTATAGATAATGTTTACAGGTTTGTGCAGGCAGGGGCTGAGATATCCACGCTTTTGGGCCGCGTGCCCTCTGAAACAGGCTATCAGCCGACACTGGCCTCTGAAGTAAGCGACTTTCAGGAGAGGATTCGCTCAAAGGAAGGCGGCTCAATTACCGCCATTGAAGCGGTGTATGTACCGGCTGATGATTTGACCGACCCGGCAGTAGTTACTATATTCAGTTATCTGGACGCGATAATGGTTTTGTCCCGGGAAAAAATTCAGTTAGGGATTTATCCGGCCATAGACCCCCTGCTTTCTTCCAGCAGCAATCTGGATCCGGCTGTTATCGGCAAAGAGCATTTCGCTATTGCCCAGGAATCGTTAAGGGTATTTGCCAAATATGAGGAATTGAGGAAGATAGTTACGGTTATCGGCATTGAAGAGTTGTCACAGGCCGACCGCACCCTGTATGCGCGGGCGAGAAAACTGCATAATTTCCTGACTCAGCCGTTCTTTGTGGCTGAAATTTATACAGGTAAAAAAGGAGAATACGTTGCCCTAAAGGAAACGCTTGAGGGTTGCGAGAAGATAGTTTCCGGAAGGTTTGACTCGGTTGCCGAAGATAAATTTTATATGATTGGCAATGTAGGACAGATAGAAAAGGTCAAGGAGAAGTAAAAATGGCATTACGACTTGGTGAAATTTTGGTTGAGAAAGGAGTTATTACGCCCAAAGAATTAGAGCTTGCGGTTATCCAGCAGCAGAGGACGAAAAAACTGCTTGGTCAGATTCTGATTGAGACGGGCTTGATAACCGAGAAAAAATTATTACAAATTCTGGCCGAACAGCAGGGAGTCGCGTTTGTGGAGTTAAAAAATATTAAGATTGACGAAAAAGTTTTAAAGGCGGTCCCTGCGAAGTTCGTCTGGCATTATAAGATTATGCCTGTTGGCATTAAGGAAAACGTATTGACCATTGCCATTTCCAATCCCTTTGAGATTTGGCCTATTGACGACTTAGAGTCGCATCTTGGTTTACGCGTGGAAAAGGTCCTGGCTACCTCCGAGGATATAATGTCTGCGATAAAGAAATATTACGGCGTAGGCGCTGAAACCATAGAACGCTTATTGAACGAAGGTTCCGGAGAAACCGCAGAGGCAGGATTTCTGAAACAGGAAATGATAGAAGACTTAGAAAAGATGTCAGAAGATGTTTCTGTAATAAAGCTGGTCAACCAGATTCTTCATCAGGCGATTAATGATCGTGCTACAGACGTGCACCTGGAAGTTTTTCGCAATGACCTGACCCTGCGTTATAGGGTTGACGGTATTCTTTATGATACGCCGGTTTCAGATAATATAAAATATCTGTATCAGGCAATCATTTCGAGGATTAAGGTTATGGCGGGCCTGGATATTGTGGAAAGGCGGCTTCCCCAGGACGGACGGGCAAAGGTCAAGATAGCCGATAAAGAATATGAACTGCGCGTCTCTGTGATACCCACGCTTTACGGCGAGAATATTGTAATCAGGATACTTCCCACCACCATGCTTTTTGATATCGCTACTCTTGGTGTCTCTAGGACTGATTTACAAACTTTGGGCCAGCTAATCTCCAAGCCCCATGGTATTATCTTTGTTACCGGTCCTACAGGAAGCGGTAAAACCACTACTTTATACGCTTGCTTAAGCAAACTTAATACGCGTTCCCGCAAGATACTTACCATAGAAGACCCTGTGGAATATGAGTTAAAAGGGATTTCCCAGACCCAGATTAATCCCAAGATAGGGGTTACTTTCGCGGTAATGCTGAGAAGTATGTTAAGGCATGATCCAGATATAATGATGGTGGGCGAGGTAAGGGATTTTGAAACTGCAGAGATTACCATTCAAACTGCGCTTACCGGGCATTTGGTTTTTTCTACTTTGCATACCAATGACGCCGCAAGCGGAATTACGCGTTTAATTGATATCGGTATCGAGCCGTATCTAATTGCTTCTTCGGTTGAGGCGTTTATCGCCCAAAGATTAGTGAGGGTAATTTGTGACAAATGTAAAGCAGAGGACAGAGGACAGATGCCAGAAGTCAGAGCTCAGATAGAAAATGATTTGAAAGATGAAATCAGAGAAAAAAAATTAGAAATTAAAATATACAAAGGTAAAGGTTGCAAGGCCTGTAACAATACGGGCTATATGGGCAGGACAGGAATCTACGAATTCTTATTAATCAACGACGAAATCAGAAAGTTGATTTTGCAAAAGACGTCGTCAGATATCATCAAGAAAAAAGCCATTGAGTTTGGGATGAGGATTCTACGCCAGGATGGATGGGAAAAGGTTTTAGCTGGAATTACTACCCCGGAAGAGGTAATGAGGGTAACGCAGTAATTTCAGGTTTTAGGTAGCAGGTTGAGAGATGCCTATATATATTTATAAAGCCAAAAAAGGTCCGACAGAGATTATTGATGGCGAGATAGATGCATTATCGCAAGATGATGCTGTGGAAAAACTCAATATTCTAGGGTTGGTTGCAGTAAGCTTGGCAGAAAGACAGATAAGGCAAGAAATCATCCCCGAAGGGGCAAAGCAATCTCAAAAAGAAATTTCTTCGCCGGTCTATAGCCTACGCGTAACGACAGCAACAAGCATAAGAATACAGGATGTAGGTATCTTTACTCTTCAGCTATCCAGCTTGATAAAAGCAGGCGTTCCGGTATTAAGGGCGCTGACGTTAATTTCGCAGCAGACAGAGAATAAAGTGCTTGCAAAAGTTACGGACGAACTAGGAAAACAGATAAAAGATGGAAAAATGCTTTCAGAAGCAATGAGCCAATATCCCAGGATTTTTAACAACTTATATGTGAATATGGTTAAGGCTGGAGAAAAAAGCGGCACCCTAGACGGAGTTTTACAAAATTTGGCAGAGTACCGTCAGGAAGAAGAAGATATAAGACAGAAACTTCAGGCTGCGCTTGCTTACCCGGTACTAATAATTATAGTAGGTATAATCACGGTGTTTATTATGCTCACCTTCTTTTTGCCCAAATTGATAGGTTTGTTTGAAGGTATGAAGCAGACTCTTCCTTTCTCCACAATGCTTTTAATTAAAATAAGCCGGTTTATGGCAGGGAACTGGCATTGGGTTTTGATATTTCTATTTTTTCTAGTTGCGGTGTTTGTGAGATCGAAAGAGGGCAGTAAAAAGAAACTACTTTTTGATTTTTTAAAATTGCACCTTCCTTTTATCAAGAGATTCATTAGGGATGCCGAAATTGCGCGTTTTGCCAGAACTTTAGCACTTTTGCTTAAAAACGGGATTTCGGTTTGCGAAAGCCTTGAGCTTGCTACGAATGTTTTGGATAACGATTTGCTTAAAGCAGAGTTAAAAGTGGCAAGAGATGGGGTAATTAACCAGGGTTGTCGTTTATCGGATAGCTTAAAGACGATAAAAGTTTTTCCACTTTTTGCGGTGAACATGATAGCGGTAGGCGAGGAAGGTGGAAAGCTTGAGCAGTCTTTAAACACAATAGCGGATCTTTATGAAAGACAAACCGATCAGGCGATAAAAATAATTACTTCCTTGCTTGAGCCGCTTCTTATATTGATTATCGGTGCGATTGTAGGTTTTATTGTTTTTGCGATGTTAACCCCTGTGTTTAACATTGGTGTTTTGGCGCGTTGATTAATATGGAGGTCAAAAAAATATGCGTAACCTGCACACCAAAAAATGTTTTACTCTCATCGAGCTCATGATTGTGGTTATTATCATTGCTGCGTTGGCAGCGATGGTTATCCCGCGCCTAAGCGGCCGCACAGAACAGGCAAAGATTACCATAGCCGAAGCGGATATTAATTCCAATATAGCTATGGCGCTGAAACTTTATGAGTTGGATAACGGAAACTTCCCGACCACAGAACAAGGTCTCAATGTCTTGCTTTCGAAACCCACTTCCAACCCTGTGCCGTCCAATTGGAAAGGCCCCTATTTGGAAAAGAAACCCATTGACCCTTGGAAAAATTCTTATCAATATAAATGCCTTGGTCAGCATAATGCTTCAACCTATGATTTGTATTCGTTAGGTAAGGACGGTTTGGAAGGAACCGAAGATGATGTCAAGAATTGGGAGTAATTTCTTCGTGCGTCGTGCGTCGTGCGTCGTACGCAAAACGCAATACGCATCACGCACTACGCATAACGGATTCACCTTGGTTGAAGTAATGGTCACGATAGCAATTCTTGCCATCGGCATAATCGGCATACTCAGGGTGTATAGTGGTTTGCTTAATGCCGTAGGGGCTTCTTATGAATATATGGATGCGGTATGTTTAGCAAAGGAAAGGATGGCAGAAGTTGAGTTAAGTGAGTTGCAAAATAAAGGTGTAATCAAAGGTACAGTTGAAGGAGAATCTCACGGTATATACGCAGATTTTAACTGGAAACAGATTGTAGAACCTTCGGACGATAAAAAATTAAATATAATAAACGTCACAGTTTTTAAGAAAAATACTGCTAGTTCAAGGAAATTTAACCTATTCAGCTATGTTACGAATAAAGAGCAATAGAAATTATAAGATAGAAGCGCAAAAGCCGGAAGACAAAAACATGCCTTCTGCTTTTACTCTCATTGAATTACTTCTCGTTTCTTCTATAGCAGCGATAATGACGCTGGCGATATTTTCTACATTCTCTATTGGCATAAAGGCGTATGAAAGATTACAATATTCCGGTTTAATCCAGGCCGACGTTTTACTTTCGCTTGATAAAATTGAGAAAGATTTACACAATACCGTAAATTTCAGCGATGTCGCTTTTACCGGTGAGAATAAAAGCGTTTCGTTCGCAAGTTTAGCAACGTCGCCGTTAAGTTCAGATGAAACTTTATCTTTAGGCAGGATATCTTATTATTTTGACACAAAAAACAAATCCTTGATAAGAGAAGAGAATGTTTATACTGGAATCTTTTCTAAAACAAAAGTATTAGCTTATATAGAAGATCTTACTTTTACCTATTATTACTTTAATCCGCAGACGCAGCAATATGTTTGGGTGGATTCTTGGCAATCTGTTAATGGTATTCCAGAAGCAGTCAGGATTAAGGCAATATTTAAAAACGAGAATAATAAGGATGTCGAAATTACCAGAACAATGGTTATACCGGTCTCAAGGTAGTATTCTTATCGTTGCGCTATGGGCGTTATTTTTTCTAAGTATGCTGGCGCTGGCCTTGAACGCACATATCAGTCCGCAAGTTAGCTTAGCATCTAGGTTTAAAGAAAGGGCTAAGAGCTATTATTTGGCTAAAGCTGGCGTAAAGAAGGCTACCCAAGCAGTAGCGGCCGACAAGACAACTGGTTATGATGCATTAAAAGACTTCGTTAACGATGTGGAGTTTAAAAACAAAAAGGTAGATGAGGGGACATTCAATATAGACCTTGTGGATGAGGAAAGAAAGATAAATATTAATAAGGCGCAGTTTGATGTGCTAAAAAGACTTTTTGAGGTGGCAGCAGGGGTAACTTCCAAGGAGGCTTCCATCGTAGCGGATTGTATTATTGATTGGAGGGATGCAGATGACGATAGCAGAGAGTCCGGCGCTGAAAATTCTTATTACCAAACCTTGAGTCCGTCCTATCCTTGTAAGAACAGAGATTTTGAAATTGTAGAGGAATTACTTTTAGTTAAAGGCATAAACAGAGGGATTTTTGATAAAGTAAAAAATAAGATTACGGTGTATAGCCAAGGTGCCGTGAATATCAACACCGCTGATAAATTAGTCTTGGAAAGTTTAGGGATAAGCGAAGTTTTAACTGAGAAAGTTATCCAATTTCGTAACGGCGAAGATGGAATCGAAGCAACCGAAGACGACAATGTTTTTGACGATGTTTCTACCATCGTTGATGACCTGCATAAGATGGAAGATTTATCTCAGGAGGAAGTTAACCAGTTAAGCAGTGTTATAGGGGGTGGTTTAGTCGCCGTTACCTCAAATAACTTTACAGGCAAAAGTATTGGAAAACTTAAAAATCGTACTGTTTTATCTACTATAACGTTTGTATTCGGCCGTGATAAAGTAATAAAATATTGGAAGGAGCAATGGGAATAAAAAATATATCACAATACATAGGGTATATTAAAAATTTATTCAATAAGCCGATTGTAATTGTTGAGATCGGTAATGATTGGCTTAAAATTCTGGAGTGCAATCCCTTTTCCCGGGCTAATTTTATTACCAAGGCCAGCTTTATAAAGCTTTCTCAAATTAGAGAATCTGTTTCTGGCGCCATAGCGGATGTATTCAGGAATTTAAAGCTAAATAAAAACTCTGTTTTTCTCTGTATTCCTAGGTCCTTGGTTACCGTAAGAATTCTGGAATTGCCTTCCATAGACCCTAAAGAAATAGCCGATATGATAGAGTTGCAAATTGGAAAGCAGACGCCGTATTCAAAAGAAGAAATTGTTTTTTCCCACAGGACAATTGACGTTGTAAGAGAGGGTTATACAAAAGAGATGCTGGTTATTGCCAAGCATAGCCTGGTTAAAGAGCGACTTGTTGCCCTAGAGAAAATCGGGATTAATGTGCGCAAAGTCGCTCTTAGCTCCGAGGGTGTTTATAACTGGTTTAGCGGCATTGAGTTGCCGCGGTTACAAAGCGATTGTCCCAACGCAATTATCATAGTTGATATAGATTCCAACTATTCCGATTTTATCATGCTCGATAAAGGCAAGCCATCTTTTACAAAAAATATTTTAATCGGTGCTAACAACTTGATAGAAGAACGGGAGCGTTATCAGGAAAAATTTATTGATGAATTGAAGCGTTCCGTAGAACTTTATTACGAAGAAATAAAAGGTAAAAGCCCGGCAAAATTGTTTTTACTCGGCGCATCTAAAAATATACCCGATTTGGCTAATGTATTAAGCGTGCGCTTGGATATTCCTTGCCAGACTTTAGATACCATTAAAGATATCAGGATAGAAGAAAAAACGCGCCGGATTTTGCAAAACGAAGACTATAAATTCCTCTCAGCTACCCCTTTAATTGGTCTTGCTATGAGATGTAACGCATCGCAATTTGATCTTATGCCAACTGAAGCTCGTATTAAAAAAATTATGGAAGAAAAAAAGAAATATTTAACCGTAGCAGGGATATTATTTACCGCTATTTTTACTATGTTGACGTTTTTGATATTTATTCATATATACAATAAAAACACCTATAAGGCGCAATTGGAAGAAAGGCTTACCAAGATAAAAGACGGAGCGCAAGGTATTGAAAAGATGCGTTATCTGATTGGTATTGGCCAAGAACGTTTGAATGCAAGGGGCGATTGTCTTACTATGCTTAGCGGATTATATGAGGTTATACCCAAAGAAATATATCTTACAAGCGTAGATATAGAAAGAAAGAAGCAGATGATCATAAAAGGACGTGCCACTGCGATGTCGGATGTATTTAAATTTGTGGGGGTTGCAGAAAGCAGCCGGTATTTTAAGAACGTTAAAAATACCTATACTGCGACAAAAAAAGATGATAAATATGAATACGTGGATTTTGAAATTATTTGTGTTTATGAAGAGTAAGAAGGGTACCGGAGGCTTGAAATGTTTTTAAGCAATCTCTCAAAAAAGGAAAAAATAGGACTCATGGTAGCAGCAGTAATTTTCTTTTTGGCATTTTCGGATCGACTAATCCTGAACCCCATTAATAGAAGGATTCAGCAAGTTAACCAGGAGATTAAAACAAGCGAAAAACAGCTGAAGATGGGGTTGTACAATTTGAGTCAGAAAGAAACTATTATTTCGGAATACGGCAAGTATAGTCAATATTTTAAATCTCTTGGCTCCGAAGAGGAGGACACAGCTGCAATACTTAGTGAAATAGAAACAGTGGCAAAGAAATCCAATATGACCTTGTTGAATCTAAAGCCTCTGCCGTCAAAAGACAAAGGATTTTATAAGGAATATAGTATAGAGGTCGAGACAGAAGGTACGATAGAATCATTGATAAATTTTATCTACCGGCTTAATACCTCAACCCAATTACTGCGTGTAGAAAAATTGCGTCTATCCTTAAAAGATAAAGATTCCGGACTTATTAAAGCCCCCCTTTTAATTACAAAAATTTCCTTCCCTTAATTCAATCGTGATTAAATATACTTAAGCATCTGACGTAATTTCCTGTGTGGAATTTATATTTCGAAACTCTCTAATGCAAACGCACTGTAATAAAATAAGAATTAAACCTAAAATATACCTAAAGCTAACTCAGGAACTAGGTTGTTGTCTCTAAAAATAGCCGGTGCTGTGTTTGGCGTATAAGAGTAAAATAAACAGAATTTTCTTATATCATGTAGGATAAATATTAGTTATACGTGATAAAAGTATGGGTAAAGAAAACTAGCAAAAACCCATCTTATATTAAACTGTCTGAAAATGGCTATAAATGAAGACAATTCTCATTATTGACAATGAAGCTGAAATGTTCTTCCTTAGTAAGACTTATCGAAAGAAGAGTAAAAGCAAAGGTTTTAACTGCCCAAACACCTGAAGAAGGACTAAAAGTTTATCAAGAAAATAAACCTATCGCGGTGTTTATAGATTTGCACTTGGAAGATACAAGCGGTATCGATGTATTAAAAAACTTGAAACAAATTGACCCAGACGTTAAGGCTTACTTTTTTACCGGAGACCAAAGTTTTGCCGATAGTAACCCACCGGAATCGTTAGGAGTTATTAGGCATATTATTAAACCAATATTACCTCAAGAGCTAATAAAAATAATAGAAAATTTATAGATATTTAATCTCTTAATGTCCTGCCCAAATAGCTTTATGCAATACAACCGGTTTTGATAGAATCTCTCTCTCACACTCTGCCGGTGTTTTTGTGGTGTGAGGGTTAGAAGCTTGGTTTTGGGGGTTTTGAATTGGGTGGAGTATGCGGTAGCCTTCGTCAAAGTTTGTGGCTAAACAGCCAAAAAGGCTACCGCAGCAGGATACTCGTAAATACTTGTCTATACAGGCTATTTGAACGGAAATGCCGCCTAAAATAATGCACCAGATTGAAAGCCGGCAATGCGCCTTTAAGATATAGGAGATAGAACTGAGCGGTTAAAGATGGTAGAATTTTCGTAATTCTTTGGCTGCTAATGATGCTTTAAGGGAGTTTTGAATAAGTTTTATTAAGGTTTCTTTTTGTTTTTGCGGAATATCAGATATTTCGTCTTGAAGGTTTTCTACCTCTATAATTATCTTTTGAAGATAACCGTTTACAGCATGAGTGATGCATTTTATCGCCTCGCCAACACAGTTACTTTCCGTAAGTTTCCTTATTTCTTCCAGGACCTTTTTCTCGTTATCATTTAATTCAATATTGTTAAGGCTGAATTCTTCCATAAATACCCCCATTTTCAAAAACCTGTCAAGAGATTTTTCTACTTTTTTTAGAAAAATTTTACGTGCGAAATTACTACATCATATACCCTTATTCTGACATATCACGTGCGGCTTCGCACAGAAAACGTTTTCTTTGTAGTATTATCGCACACAAGCATTTTAAGCCGCTTTTGCCTGAAAGGCAATAATACAAAACCCGTGTTATAATATCCGTGTTTTTAAGAAACAGGTTTTTTGATAAAAAGTTTTTTCATCCAACGATCCAGGCACCAGCGGCTGACATTAAGATTGTCTGCTGTTTTTTCTAAGTGCCAGTCGTTTCGCCGCAAGGCCTTAAAAATAAGTTCTTTGGCAACCTGATATAGCGCTTTTCTTAAATCAAGACCCTTTATTCTTGAAGTGGTTATCTCTATATCGTCAATGGCGTGTTTGATATATTCTTTTACCTTGTGATAATCGCAGGGCTTCTCAAATACGGCATACGCGCCTAAACGAATGAGCTCATCCCGGTTATACTCATCTAGGTAGGCTGAGATAATAATTACGTGAATGTCGGGATATTTCTTTTTTATAAGCTGGAGAACTTCTACGCCGCTTAAGTTCGGCATTTTAATATCCAGGAGGACAACATCGTAATATTTGTTTTTCCTGCCGAGAGAGGAAAGCACCTCAGAACTGTCAGTGCAAATGTCTGCCTCAATGTCAATCTCAGTTTCATGCTCAAGGCATTGCTTTGCATCTTCGGCAAGGATTTTGTCGTCATCAACAATAAGGATTCCATATCTAGGTTTCATTTTGCTCCTTTAAAATAAAAAGACCTCATTCGAAATCGGTTCACCCGAACGAATGAGGCATAACTAATGAAGTTTAACTTCGGCAGCTAGACTGCCATATTCCGGCAATACCGGAACTTAGGCTCTTAGGGCTTTGCGTCCCATTCTTTCGAATGGTTTGCCGTTTCGATTTAAACTTTTTACCTAGATTGGTTCTACCTAAAAGATAGCATATAACGTGCGAAATAACAACGTTTTGTAGCAAAACCGCACATTAAATATGCATTGCAAAATATAGTTTGTAACCATTTACGCAAATATTTATGAATATTCTTTACGATTATTTAGCCTCTTTGGTTAAAAAACGTTTTCATGGTTCTGTTAAGATACTTTTTGAAGATGGCTTGCCGGTATCACTCAAAGAGGAAAAATCCATAGATACAGCGATTTTTCGCGAAAATATCAAGGAAAACATAAAAAGAGATCCCAAAGACTAAGAGTATTGCCGAAAAAACTTGACAACTTTTGATTGCACTGTATAGTATGTTTTGAAAACACAATTTGGCAGTTTAAATAGCACAGTCCTATTGGAAAAACCAGGGGGCTGGTTTCTTGAGCGTAAGTTACTCAAGGAGCCAGCCCCCTTTTTTTGTTTTGACATGGAAAATTCTAAAGCAAATCCCCAATTAGAGAATGGCTACGTTCGTATCGCTAATGAGCTTTTTGAGGCAATGGGTAAATATCCGTTTAGCGGAGCTGAGTTAAAGATTTTAATTGTTGTTATAAGATTGACTTATGGCTGGGGATTGAAACAAAACGTAATCAGCTTTTCTAAAATAGCGTATCTTTCCAGCCTGGATGCGCGCTACACAAAACGAGTCGTTAAACGCCTGGTTCAAGACAAAGTGCTAATAAAATACAAACATCAACGTAATAATATTTTAGGAGTAAATAAAGACTACCTTTCATGGCGGCTGTGGAAAACTCAAAATATCAGTGGCCAAATCGACACTGCCAAAATGGCGGTTTAGCCACTAGCAATGTGTCTGAACGGCCACTGAAAATAGTGGTTAAGTTGACACCGTAATATAAAGAAAAAACAAATATTAAAAATAGCAGTAAAGAAAGGCCTGTGAATTCTGTGAATAAGTTAGCCAAATTTCTTAAAGAACGATTATCAGCCATAAAATTATACCAACTAATTTTTGTGATTAATGTGACCATTAAACATTTATGTAATCTTTTGGCTTGCTTTCGCTTGAGCTCGCGTAAAGCTCCGCTCAAGCAAGCCAGGCTAGTATATTCCGGATTAATATGTGACAAATACTATGGATTATAAATTAGTCTATAAGAAAGACCAAAAATTGGACGCGCTTGAGAATGAAATCGCAGAAATCTTTTCTGACGCGATTTACTCTTTTATAATCAGAAAAAAGCTATTGAAAAAACCAGCGGCAGATACTAATATCAAAAAAGAAAAGATTGACAAAAACAATGAATAAATATAATATAATAAAATCAAGATGGAAAAATTACTCACTTTATACGAACTGGCTGACTATCTCAAGCTCGATAAATTTACTATTTACCGTATGGTTTATCGCAGGCAACTACCCGCGATAAAAGTAGCTAATCAATGGCGTTTTAAGGAAAAGGATATTGAGAAATGGTTGGAAAAGAGCAAAAAATACCAATTCAAACGCAAGAAAAGAAAAAAATGAAACGCTGCGGATTATACATCAGAGTAAGTACGGAACGCCAAGCTAAGGTAGAAGAAGGTTCCCTGAAGAACCAGGACCAGCTTCTTACCCAGCATATCGAATTAAAGAGCAAGATTTTGCAGGAGAACTGGATTATTGTAGGGCGTTACATCGATGAAGGTAAATCCGCTAAAGATACCCAAGGCAGGCCCGCCTATCTAAAAATGATTCAGGATATCGAAAAAGGCCGTATCGATACAATTATTTGCACTGCCTTATCAAGAATAAGCCGTTCAACTAGAGATCTTCTTGATATGGTGGATTATTTTAGAGAAAAGAATGTAGATTTCATATGCCTTAAAGAAGACTTCGATACGACCACAGCACAAGGCAAATGTTTTCTTACGATTATGGGCGCCCTAAACGAATTCGAAAGAGAGCAGACTTCGGAACGTACCCGGGCAAACATGCTAGCAAGAGCCGAGAGAGGATTATGGAATGGCGGTCAACTTTTAGGATATGACCTAAATCCCACAAAGAAAGGTTACATCATACCTAATGCAAACGAAAAAGCCATAATTAATCTTTGTTTTGATACATACCTTGAATGTGGTTCGATTCTAAAGACTGCAGAGATTCTTAATTCCAAAGGCTATCATACCAAAGAATATTCGACAAGAACCGGCAAATTCCGCACTGGCAAAAAATTTACCTACACCTCGACACTTGAGCTTCTGACTAATCTATCATATATTGCTAAAAGAGAAATTAACAAGAAACTAATGCATAAACCCCAGGAAAGCTTACCAGAAGAAAGAAGATATAAAACAGTAGATGCTGTCTGGGAACCCATTATAGACAAAGATAAGTTCTATAGGGTCCAGCAGCTACTCAAGGAAAACTTTCAGCATAAATATAACGGGGCGAAGCCTACGAAACATTTTTATCTGTTTAACGGAGGGCTATTGCATTGCCATAAATGCGGTTCACAGATGGAAGGCAGGAGCGCTTACGGAAACCGTAGCAAGAAACTCTATTACTATTATTGTTGTACAAACACATCTTGCCGTTTCAAACTTCCCGAAGCCGAGATTGAAGGTGCCATACGAGAGGGAATGAGGACTGTAGCTAAAGACGAGAGTGTCTTAAGCAAAATAGTGGAAAAAACCAATACGAAGCTAAAACAAGAGTTACCACGTTTATCTGAACAAAGGCAACATCTGAAAAAAGAGTTGGAATCTTTGACCGATAAAGCCAGTTGCATAATGGAAAAATACATCGGAGTCAAAGAAGGGGAAGAGTTCGTCAAGGAAGGCCTTGCGAAGTTGTCTCTCAGGAAGCGGCAACTTCAAAACGAAATCGACGCTTCGGAGATCACCATGAAAGACATCGAAAGGGAATCTATAGATGGATATTTTATCAGCCAAGTTTTAGGCTCATTCGAAGAAATATACCGGGATGATATTAAACCGTATCAAAAGAAACAGCTTCTATATAAAACAGTGGCTAAAATAGAGCTTTCCGATAAGCTGCTAAAGGTAGGTGTTCCTCTTGAAAAGTCTGTTGGAACACCGAACGGTATTACCGCTCCGATATCAATGCCAACATCTACTCCGGGAGCCAATAAAAAATGCCCGTCTTTGTGACGGGTTTTTTTATTGTTGGGTTAGCTGGGTAGGGCGAGAACACAAAGTGGAGAGCCCTACCCGGGGAGCTTTGCATTCCTAACCCGCTGTGATAGTATATTGCCAGCCTCGATTAGTTCCCGCGGCCTCGCCGCGAGGCAGGCAAGTAGGCGGGCAGAGGGTTTTATAGCTCTATTTATAACTATTCGATTCAATAACTACATGAAAAAACTTCTATTATTTGTTATATTTCTTTGTGTCATACTTCCCTGTTTCTCTGAAACCATCAAACTAAAAAGCAGTAAAATCCTAGAAACAACAATACTTGAAAAAACAGACCGCTACATAAAAGTGGATATAGAAGGTATTCCCATAACATATTATCGTGATGAGATTGAAAGTATTGATGGGGTTGCGTTAACCAATGAAATGGCAGGGGAGAAATCCTCTCAAGCAACCGCTAGAGCGCCACGCCGGATTTTTACTCGCGATTGCCCGGAAGGATTATATACCAAACACCCAAATATGCCTCATGCTTATTCGGGGCCTAAGAGAACAGGAACTGTGGGCAAACTTCAAGACATGCCTTTTTATGTTTATGCAGACAAAGGTTCGGCTAAGAACCATTTTTTTCCTTATGGATTGATGGGTGATTATGGAGATGCAAAATATTCTTATATAAGCACGGAAAGTCCTTATTCCGGAAATTCCTGTATTAAAATCGAGTATTGCGCGTGTGGTTTCCAGAGCGCATATTGGTCAGGTATGTATTGGCAAGCTCCGGCAAACAACTGGGGTACTATTGATGCCGGATATAATTTATCGCAGGCCACTAAACTTACGTTCTGGGCGAGAGGTGAAAAAGGGGGAGAGCATATTGAGGAATTTAAGGTCGGCGGCATAAGAAACGAATTCTCCGATTCAGATTTAGCGACTACCGGCCCTTTGACATTGAAAAAAGAATGGATGCAATATGCAATTGATTTAAAAGGTAAAGACATGTCATATATAATCGGTGGTTTTTGTTGGGTAGCGAATACAGATGCTAATCCTGATGGAGCTATATTTTATCTCGATGAGATAAAATTCGAATAATTATAGCCTGTAATGGTCGTATAAAATATATACAGATTTAATCTGAGATTGAGTGAGTTGAGCCATCCTGAGCAAGCGACGAATGACTTGTAGTGAGCGGAGTCCCGAGCTTGTCTAAGGACATAGTCGAACTCAAATGATGAGTGCGACAAAGGATAAATCCGATTGTTTTGCTAACCATCTGTGATAATATGTTGCAGATGGTTTTTAGTTGTAGTAAACTAATAAAAAGGAGGTAAATATGGAGAGCAAATCAAATTCTTCTTATTGGGCTTATCAGATTCTGCACATTGGATTTGTGGTAGCGCCTGTAATAGCAGGTTTAGATAAGTTTGCAAATTTGCTCACAAGCTGGGGCATATATCTTGCTCCTGTGGTGGCAAAAACTTTGCCTTTTTCAACAGGTATTTTTATGCGGACTGTAGGCGTAATCGAAATTATTGCCGGTGTTATTGTTGCAATAAGGCCGAGGATTGGCGGTTTGATAGTTTCTGCGTGGTTAGTTGCTATAATTGTTAATTTATTGCTTGCGCGCGGATTCTATGATATTGCTTTACGCGACTTGGGCCTTGCATTGGGAGCTTTATCTCTTTCTTTGTTAAGCAGGGAGTGCAGCTGTAAATCGCACGCTTAATAAATAATTTTAACTTCGCCGATAATTTATCCACCTTGAGTTATGCACCAGTTGCAAAATTTGTTCTTGTCTGCCGGCAGATGGGCAATATGGCGAGTTTTCATTCTTAACCCTCTGTTGTTATAATATATTTATAATATTTTGATTATTTTGAATAACACGAATAAAAAATGAGCGAAACGCAAGAGACTAAAAAAAATAATAAAAATCGAAGGCTTTCAACTGCGTTTCACGATTTAATCGTCCTTTGCTTGGTTGTTATTAATATATTTATACTGTCATATTTTTTTAACATATTTGAGTTTCTTGTTAAAATATTTTATCAAAACCCCCAGAGAATAGTCTATATTGATGAAATTATTGTTATACTTTTGACCATAAGTATTGGTTTAACTGTTTTTTCCTGGCGTAGATGGCGCGAGTCTAAGAGAGAGGCTGCTGCGCGCATAAAAAATCAGGAAATGCTTCGCGAAGTTGCCGAAACAAAAGCAGAGGTTGAAAGAATTATCAGCAAGCAGCTCCGCGCGGATATGGACCAGCTTAAACACGAAGTAAAAGAAATACTCTATTTGCTTAGCGCCAAACACAAACAGTAGGTTAACTTAGGGTTTATTATTTGGGCCCAGCTTATTAAAGACATTTAAAAAAGGAGACTGACATGAATTTGAGCAGGACAATAATTATGTTTTTTGGTGTTATCCTGTTTGGCCTTTCTGGTGTTTTTGCCCAGCAGGTTGGCGCTCCGTCCATTAAGGCTGATTTTCAGAAAATAGACACGAACAAAGACGGATTCATAACTTCCGATGAATTGCAAGCGCATCAAACTAAACAGTTTAATAAACTGGACAAGAACAAGAATGGAATTATCGAGAAAAGCGAACTAAAAGATGATGAATCTAAAATGTTTGAGAAAGCTGATAAAAATAACGACAATCAAATCAGCCAGAAAGAAGCTTTTGAAAATTTCAATGATTATTTCAATAGCATGGATGCCGATAAAGACCGGAGAGTATCGGAGAGTGAATTTGAACAGTACTGGCCGATTAATTTAAGGTTTTAATATAAACCGTAAAAATACTTTACGGTTTCCTGCCGCACAATTCTATGAAAAAAACTATCCTGGTGTTTTGTTTATGCTTTTTATGTATTTCCTTTGGCGAAAAAAAATGCGAAGCAGCCAGCGAGCGAGGTATTTTTGTTACGGTATTACAAGAACCGCAGGTGCTTTTAAGCCGCAGAGAAATCATAAGGTTGGTTGACTTCGCGCAAAAAACGCATACCAAAACCCTTTTTATCCAGATTTACCGCGCAAATCGTGCGTGGTTTCCTTCGCGCATTGCAGATTCAAGGCCATATGAGGCATGTTTAAAAAGTGTTTCAGAAGATTCTTTTGCATTTCTTATAAAAGAAGCGCATAAAAGAGGCATCAAGGTGCATGCCTGGCTTAATTTATTAAGCCTTAGCAATAATAAAGATGCAAAAATTCTGAAAAAATACGGCCCGGGGATCCTTACGAGAAACCTAAAAAAGAAAAAAACAATAGAAGATTATAAGATCGATAAACAATACTTTCTTGAGCCCGGTGATTTAAGGGTGAGAGGTGAACTTTTGGCTTTGGTTGATGAAATCCTGGATAATTATCCGGAATTGGATGGCCTCCAGTTCGATTACATCCGCTATCCTGATAAAAATCCCGCTTATGGTTATACAAATATGAACGTAAAACGTTTCAAGCAAGCCACAGGCTCCAGGGTAATCAAAAACGATAGTGCCGCCTGGAAAAATTGGAAGCGAGCGCAGGTAACAGAGTTGCTTGCCCAATTGGTTAAAAGGGCGCGCATGCGCCGCCCGGACATACAGGTTTCAGTAACAGGTTGCGCTCCGTATATCCGCGCATATTATGAGGCTTTTCAGGATTGGCCTTCCTGGCTTAAAACCGGCCTTGTTGATTTTGTGACAGTCATGACTTATTCTGCTCAATTATCGGAGTTTGAAAAATATACAAACGAAGCAAAAAGGAAAACACTTAACCCGAAAAAAATCAATCTTGCAATTGCTGCTTACAAATTAAATAATTCTCCGGCAATCTTTGCGCAGGAGCTAGATTTTTGTGAAGAGTCCGGAAGTTTATCCTGTGTTGTTTTAGGTTACGGAGATTTACTGAAAACACCCGCCTTGGGCAATATTTTATTGCGCGATGTCAAAGCTGTAAAGGCTTTGCCTGGGGCAGAGCAGTGAAAAAATTATTTCCTTATTTTCTCAATTATTGTTGTAGAATTTATGAAATTATTTATAATAAATTAATAAGGTAATTTAGAGCCAGTAAGCTTTGAAATACAATGAAGTTTTCAAAAAAACATAAAATACGAATAGCTATTACGGCTACGCTTTTTATACTTTTTGTAATCGCTAATTTCTATACGGTAAGAGCGCTTGCCCTTTACGGTACTGAACTGTATCTCTATGACAAATTACTGGTTGCTTATCAGTTTGCGGGAATGAATGGCTTAAGGCAGGAGCTTAGCAGTGTGCTTACACATGACAAAATGCGCCATGAATTAGCAGTGGCTCGGAATTTTGAAAAGAATCTGGCAAGCGTAAAAGAACCAGATAAATTTTTAGCTGATATCGTAAGCGACAGGAAAAGTAAAATAAATTTTCTTAGAAATCTGCGCAGTATTGCTTTTGTGCTTATTCTTGGAGTGCTTTTGCTGCGTACAATAATTGACAGGTGTTTTGAACCAAAACCAAAGGTTTTTTTAGATTGAATTTGCCTTAAAAAATGGCATAATAAAACTTGCAATGCAAAACATATTTGAACCCTACCTTCTAAGCTTCATTCCTATATTTATAGCTATTGACGCTATTGGCAATGTCCCTATCTTTGTTTCACTTATAGAAACCGTTAAAGGTCCGAAAAGGCGTAGAATTATAATAGACGCAGTAACAACGGCTACAGCCATGGCTGTTATATTCATGGTCGCCGGAAAATTTATTTTGCGTCTGCTCGGCATAACTATAAGTGATTTTCAGGTCGCTGGCGGCGCATTTCTGTTTATTATTGCAGTTAGGCTTCTTTTCCCCGGCGCAGAGAAAAAAGTTAATTCCTTAGGCGGAGACAGGGACATCGGTATTTTTCCGTTGGGCACCCCCCTTATCACTGGCCCTGCGGTTTTAACTACTACACTTATGATGGTAGATAAATACAATATAATACCAGCTTTTGTATCGCTTGTTCTTAATATGCTTATTGTCTGGGTCAGCTTAGATCGCGCCGAAGCTATTATGAACGTGATTGGGCCAAGCGGAACCAGGGCTTTTTCGAAGATTATGTATATTTTGCTTGGGGCAATAGGCGTTATGATGGTGCGTCATGGCGTTACAGCCATGTTGATTCATTAAAGATAAAAGTGCCTTTCCTAAAAAATTACTGTTTTTCTTGCAATAGACTGCTTTTTCGCTAAAATAGTAATACAGCCACATTTTATCCTGCTGGATTGCCAAATCTTCCAACAGGGTTTTGCAGCGTTTCGGCGGCAAGCATTCCAAAATATTTAATTATGAAAATCAGATTCCGCATATTCTTTGCGATATGTGCCGTTGTTTTTGTTTCTTCATTTTTCTTCGCGATAGCTGGCTACAAAGCACAAGAAAAAGCCCTGCTGAACGGGGCAGACCAAAAACTCTATGCCGCTGCGTTAATGTCCAAAGCGATGCTTCCCGATAATTACCACGACAATCTTGCTCAAAATTCCTTTAAGCAGGAAGATTATAATGCAATTATTGTAGCCAAAAACGATAAGCTTTGTAAAGAACTCGGGTTGCAATATCTTTGGAGCAACATGGTTGTCGATAGAAAAATCGTTTTCACCACTTCGACCTCCCCAAGTAAAGACGTTTCCAAAAAGGACCACGCCAAATTTTTCGAGGAACATAGGGATCCGGAATCTTTTAAGGAAGCCTTCCGCACCATGAAGCCTATCTACAGTTCTTTTTATAATGAGTGGGGCCATGGCAGGATGGTATTGATTCCATTTTTGAACAAAAAAGGCCAGCCTTATTGTTTTGGCGCAAGCATGGGTATCAATGAATTGGCTGCTATTCTTCGCGAAACCTTAATGGAATACGTGCTGTTTTTTTCAATTGCCATAATTTTTGGTTTCATAGTTAGTATTATGATAGCAGGTTCATTTTCCAGGCCGATTGAAAGGCTTCAGGAGGTAGCTGAGTCTATAGCGCACGGTAAATTTGAACAGAAAGCTCAAGTAACCGGTTGCAAAGAATTTGAGTCGCTTTGCGAGAGCATAAATTTTATGAGTAATTCTATAAATGAAAACGTTAAAATGCTTCGTAACAGCGAAGAACGATTTCGTAATCTCGCAGAGAGCATAAGTGATTTTATCTGGGAGGTAGATGAAAATACTATTTGCAGATATGCCAGCAAGAAAGTGGAAGATTTGCTTGGGTTTAGCGCCGATGAAGTAGTCGGCAAAGTGCCTTTTGCGTTTACGGATAAAGATGACGAGGAAAGCGGAAAAGTTATCTTGGATACGTTAATTAAGTCACACAAGCCTTTTAAAAACGTGGTTCACAGGTATAGGCACAAAAATGGCTCTATTGTTATTATTGAATCAAGCGGCGTGCCTATTTTTGACAGTGCCGGTAATTTTAAGGGCTATCGAGGCATAGACAGAAATATTACTATACAATATGAATTAGAAAAGGAAAGAGAAGGCCTTATCGAAAGTTTGCAAAAAAATAAATCAGACCTGGAAAAAGCGCAAGAAGAGCTGGTTGCCAAAACAATTGAGCTTACCGTGACAAATAAAGAATTGCAGGTAGCCAATGAAGAGCTGGCAAGGGCTACAGAGGAAATCAAAAAGACTAAAGCTGAGCTGGAGGTTTTGAACGTAAATCTTGAAAAGAAAATTGAGGAGCGCACAAAAGATTTGCGCCAGGCGCAGGAAAAACTAATTCGCAGTGAAAAACTTGCTACTTTAGGAAAGGTGGCAGGCTCTTTGAGCCATGAGTTAAGAAATCCGCTTGGCGTAATAAGCAATGCCATTTATTACCTTACAAGCCCGGGTGTTGCGATAGATAGCGTAAAACTTGAAAAATATCTTAACATAATAAAATCTCAGATAGGCGATGCAAATAGCATAATTGAAACTGCGCTTGATTTTGCAAGGCCCAAAAGCATGGTATTTGTTCAAGGTAACCTCAATGATTGCATAGAAGAAGCATTGGGCAAATTTGTTTTGCCTAAAAGTATCACGATTAGAAAGAATTATGGGCAGAATTTAGATATACTTTTCGATAGGGCATATATGCGTCAGGCAATTGTTGATATTGTAAAAAATAGCATAGAAGCGATAGAGGGAGAAGGCACCATAGAGATTACAACGTCAATCGAGTATGCAAGCGTAAAAATAATAATTGTCGATAGTGGTAAGGGTATAGACCAGAATGATATTAATTCCATATTTGAGCCTTTATTCAGCAAAAAGGCCAAGGGAATAGGGTTGGGGTTAAGTATAGTGAAAGATATAATAAATGCGCACAATGGAACTGTTACGGCAGAAAGCAATGTTGGGGTGGGCACAAAAATAACTATCAAATTTCCCATAAGGAAAAACACTTGAAAAAACTGGCTTATTTCGTATTTATTTGCCCTTTTAAAGAAAGGGTATAGCTATCAACATGGTAGATATGTTATAATGCGTTATTAAAATTTATTCCCCGCGACACTAAAACCCCGTATTTTAACCCAACAGGCTTCCGGCCTGGTGGCTAGGGCGGGGATAAAAGGAGTGCCGCTTGGGAATTGGCCGTGCTAATACCCCCGGACTTTAGGCCAGGGATTTATGGAAGGCTTTAAACATGAAAGACATTTCCGATAAAAAGAAAAGTATTCTTGTGGTTGACGATGATGCTGATATTTGCAGCACTTTAGTTGACATTTTTAATGCCGAAGGCTATAGTACTGATGCCGCCTATAATGCCGGTGCAGCTATTGAAAAAATACAAACAAATAATTTCGATATACTGCTTACCGATATCCGAATGGAAAATATGGATGGGTTGCAGCTGGTTAGAAAAGTAACACAGATAAATCCAAAGATAATTATTTTTATGATGACGGCATATCCGCGCGATTCACGTATTAGCGAAGCGTATAGCAGCGGAGTTGTTAAGGTTTTCGAAAAACCTTTTGAAGTCGAAGCCATGCTTAATATTTTTAAGAAAGAAATAGCCAAAAGAGAGAAAAAAAATTAAATATGACAAACCAGGGGAATGCTGAAAAAGCAAAGATTTTGATAGTAGACGATGACGTGTTGATGTGTGAGACCCTTGCGGACATAATGCAGTCGTTGGGGTACAATGCCGAATACTCAACTCACCTTAAAGATGCTAAGGGCAAATTAGAAGGGGCATTTTATAATATCTTGATGGTTGACCTTAAACTTTCAGATGGTAACGGGATTGAACTATTGAAATATGCAAAAGAAATAAATCAGGAAACCATAACAATTATTATTACCGGATACGCTTCTTTGGAGAGCTCAATTGCTGCGTTAAATGAGGGTGCTTTTGGTTATTTGCAAAAGCCGCTTAACATGGAAGAGGTAAAAATAATTATAAACAAAGCGCTTAGAATGCAGCAGCTTTCTGTTGAGAATAAAGAGCTTCTTGAAAAATTAAAAGAACTCAGCCTAAAGGACGTAGAAACCGAGGTTTATAACCATAGATATCTTATCGAGCGCCTTAATTCAGAATTATTGAGGGCAAAACGATATGCTCTTTCAATCTCTCTTGCGATGATTGATGTAGATTATTTCAATTCTATCAATGATTTATATGGCCATGCGTATGGCGATAAGATTCTTAAAGAACTTGCAAAATATTTAAGGCAATTCGTCCGCGGTATGGATATTGTAACACGTTACGGCGGAGAAGAATTTGTTATTATATTGCCGGATACGGACAAGCAAAGCACAATTCAATTTACGGAACGGCTCTTAAACGATATAGAAAATCATATGTTTGACCCGGAAAATAAAAAGTTAAAATTAAAAGTAAGTATCGGCATAGCTAATTTTCCCGAAGATGATCCTAATATTTCCGAAGCTTACGGCCTCATACATTTGGTTGAAAAGGCGGTTATACTTGCCAAAGAACGCGGAGGCGCCCGTCTTGTTACTTTGAATGGCAAAGAAGAAGCGGAAAAACCATCTGAAGGTACGCATGAAAATATCGAGAACCTGAAACAAAAATTGTCTAAAATAGAAAAACGAATGCATCAGACCTTTCTGGAATCAATCTATGCTTTCGCCAAAACCATAGAGGCTAAAGATTATTATACGGGAGAGCACTGTGAGCATATGGTATCTCTGGCTGTATCTATCGGAAAGAAACTAAATCTTTCCGAAAAAGAAATGGAAGACTTAAAACATGCCGCAATGCTTCATGATTTGGGTAAAATCGGTATACCTGATGAAATACTCCTGAAAAAGGGAAAACTTACTGACGCCGAGTATGATATTATAAGAAAACACCCGCAGATAGGCGCAGAAATAATAAGGCATATACATTTTCTTAAAGACGTAGCGCCTATTGTTTTATATCATCATGAGAGGTTTGACGGCTTTGGCTATTGTGCGGGGTTAAAAGGAAAAGAAATACCTCTTGGCGCGCGGATAATTGCAATAGCCGATGTTTATCAGGCCTTAACCAGCGACAGGCCTTATCGTAAAGCATACTCTATCGAGGAAGCTCTTAAGATAATTAAGGAGGGCACCGGCACTCAATTTGACCCGGAAATCGTAAAAGTGTTCTTTGAGATAATAAAAACAGAGAAATAAGACATAAGCTTTTGCTAATTTTTTTCTTGATTTATCTTTTTGCTTGGGTAAAATAATATATGCTTTTGCAAAAGGAACAGTCTTCCTTTCATTTGCCCACCCGGTTCACGGGTGGGCTTGTTATTTATGGAATGTTTGCTTATTTTGGTATTTTGAGCTTACAGAGAATATTTATTTGGAAATAGGAAACATAAAGCATGTTTGTATACGATTTGATAATAATAATAGTTATGCTTTCACTTAATGCTATTCTTGCCGCATATGAAATGGGCCTTGCTTCCGTTTCAAAAGCGCGATTGGTTGTTCTGTCGGGCGAAAAGAAGAAAGGTGCGCCTGATGCCCTTTATATGAAAGAACACATGGAGGCGAGCCTTACATTTATCCAGGTCGGTATCACATTGGTTGGTGCGTTGGCGGCTGCAGCCGGCGGAGCCGGTGTTGGCGAGCGTTTTGCGCCATATCTTCAAAGCATGTTTAACATGCCGGTAACTTTGGCTAAGATTCTGGCCCTTATTATTTTTATTATACCGCTTACCTGCGTAATAATTGTTTTTGGCGAACTTGTGCCTAAAATGATTGCGCTTAATAATAAAGAATGGATAGTTTTAAGGCTTTCGCCTACGATGAGGTCTCTTTCAGCTTTGATTGCGCCTGTAATATCTGTGGTAGAGATAATAGTCAAAAAAGTTGTCCGTTTTTTTGTTATGTTCAGCCCTAAAGAGTTAAGCTACAAAGGACAAGATCTCCACGAACTAAAGGCGGCAGTTTCTTTAGCTCGAACCGCTAAAATCCTTGGCGCGCGGGAAGAACGTATTGTTCTTGCTGCCGCGAGCTTTACCTTACGTCCTGTAAAAGACATTACAATCCCTGCCTATGATATCTCAATGATTTGGATGCAAGACAGCCTCACCCAGGCGCTTATAAAAGCACATCTTGATATGCACACCCGTTTTCCTGTATCCACAAAAGAAAATGACGCTCAAACTATAGAGGGATACATTAACTTTAAAGACATAATAACAGTTTTAAGGACTAACCCTGCAAACCCGACTATTTCTTCGATAATCAGGCCGATAAAGAAAGTTGTCGAAGGTATGCTTATATCCGAGCTTCTTGAGACAATGATTCAGGAAAGAGTGCATATCGTACTCGTTACTTCTGATAAAGGGAAAATCCTTGGCATGGTGACTCTGGAAGATGTTATGGAGGAGCTTACCGGCGACATCGAATCAGAATTTGACAAGCTTCCGAATTATATCCATCCATACGGAACAACATCCTGGATTATGGGCGGCGCAGTGCCTATGACAACTGTTGCTTCTACTCTGGGCCTTAAGTGGGAAGACAAATTTTCCGCCAAAGGCGATATCTCGCCGCACAGCGGTGGGAAGGATACAAAAATACCGACGCTTGCTGAATGGTGCAGGCACAAAGCACATAAGAAACTTATCGGAGCAGAGCCAATTGAAATAGACGGCATAAGGATTGTTCCGAGGAAATTTCGCAGAAAAAAAGTTTCCGAAGCCGTAATAAGCCTCATTGAGCCAGTTCAGCCGCCAAAACAATAACAATGAGCAATAAACGTAAAATTCTGGTAACCAGCGCGCTGCCTTATGCAAACGGAAGTATACACCTTGGGCATTTGGTCGAATATATCCAGACCGATATTTGGGTAAGATTCCAGCGCTTAATTGGCAATGATTGCTATTATATGTGTGCGGACGATACCCACGGAACCCCCATTATGATAAGCGCACGTAAGCAAAACATATCCCCGGAAGAATTGATCAGCAAAATGTATGCTGAACACTTGCGTGATTTCAACGCTTTTCGCATAAGTTTTGATAATTATTACTCTACCAATTCCGAAGAAAACCGCGAATTGGCAGAGTATATTTATTCCAAGGCTAAAGAAAAAGAAGCAATCTACGAAAAAGAAATAGAGCAATATTATTGTGAGCATGACGGAATGTTTCTTCCTGACAGGATGATAAAGGGTATCTGTCCGGTATGTAAAGCCGAGGACCAGTATGGCGATAACTGCGAAGTCTGCTCCGCGACCTATGATCCAACCGAACTTATCTCGCCATTTTGTTCGATTTGCGGTGCGAAACCAATAATTAAAAAATCAACCCATTATTACTTTAAGCTTTCAAGTTTTGCTGGTGAACTAAAAAAATGGGTGGCGGGGGATCATCTTCGTCCGGAAATAAAAAACAAACTGGAAGAATGGTTTACCCAGGGCATAAGAGACTGGGATATCTCCCGCGATGCGCCGTACTTCGGCTTTAAAATACCCGGTGCAGAAAACAAGTATTTTTATGTCTGGCTTGACGCACCTATCGGCTATATTGCAACAACAAAAAACTGGTGCAAAACCAAAGGAATGAATTTCGATGATATATGGCGCGGCAAGAATTTCGAAATACATCACTTTATCGGGAAAGATATTTTATATTTTCATACGTTATTCTGGCCGGCAATGCTTATGGTTTCCGGCTTTTCCACGCCTACAAAAATAAATATCCACGGGTTTTTGACGGTAAACGGAGAAAAAATGTCAAAGAGCCGGGGTACCTTCATGAACGCATCTGATTATTTAAAGCATATTGATCCGGAATTTCTGCGGTATTATTATGCCGCAAAACTAGGGCCGGGAGTTGACGACTTGGATTTAAATCTAAACGATTTTGTTTTTAGGATTAACTCGGATGTTCTTGGAAAAGTGGTAAATATCGGAAGCCGCCTCGGAAAAATTGTTAACAAAAAACTTAACAATGCATTAGGCGAAATAGATGAGCAGGGAGCGAATATTTTGGATGAACTGAGAAAAGCCCTGCCCAGGATAGCTCAATTTTATGAAACATTGGATTACAATAAAGCAATGCGCGAAATTATGCCGCTTGCCGATATCGTTAATAAATATATAAATGATACTGCCCCATGGGAGCTTATAAAAACAGATGAGAAAAAGGCGCAGATTGTATGTACGGTTGGCTTAAACGGGCTTTATTTACTTTCCGGAATGCTTAAGCCGGTTTTACCCAGAATAGCCGAAGGTGTTGAAAAATTCCTGAATATACCGGCAATTACCTGGAATAGCCTTAAAAATAATATTACACAGCACAAAATAAACGAATACGCGCGTTTAGCTGAAAGGATTGAACTGACAACCGTTGAGAAGATCCTTGGAGTTAAAGAAGAGGGTTGAGTTTGACTTTTAGCTGATTTTGTGTTATATCTATTACGTTTCAAGCTTTACGGTGAAGATATGCAGATAAACCACAATTTAACCACAATTCTAAGTTTAACTCTTAAGTTAGTAGTAGTGGTATGCTCTGCTTTGAGGTTTTCACCGTAAGGTAACCGTAAATTAAGAAATTCAACTCCCTGTCGGTGGAAACCGGCAGGGAGTTTTGTTTTTCAGGGCCAAAATAAGCAAAAAAAAACGTAAAATAATGCATAAAAAATACCTTTTAAATTTAGTAGTACTCGTAGTAGTAGGCGCGCTTTCGCCGCCGGGCTAATCCAGTATTTTTCTGTTTAGCCCCTGTCGGCGAAAGCTTACAGGGGTTTTTTATTTTAATTAGAAATAAGGAGGATTTAAAATGAGATATAGTGGGGCACAAATAATAATTAAGTTATTGGAAAAATATGGGATTGATATTATTGCCGGAATACCCGGAGGAGCAAACCTGCCGCTCTATAATGCGCTTTACGAAAGTAAAATCAGGCATATTTTGGTTCGCCACGAGCAGGCTGCAGGTTTTATCGCCCAGGGCATTAGCCGTTCAACCGGAAAGCCGTCAGTTTGTTTTGCAACAAGCGGCCCGGGCGTCACAAACCTTTTGACTGCGATTGCCGACGCTAAATTAGATTCTATTCCGATAATTGCCATAACCGGACAGGTTTCAAGTTCGCTTATAGGAACTGACGCGTTTCAGGAAGTTGATACTTATGGGATGACTATTCCCATAACTAAGCATAATTTTCTTGTTAAACGAGCTAGTGAGCTTTTAAGGATTATTCCCGAAGCTTTTAAAATTGCAACCGGCGGCCGGCCCGGCCCGGTTGTTATCGATGTTCCTAAAGATATTCAGAATGAAGAAATAGAATTTGACTCCTGGCCCAAGAGTTTTGCGGCCGATGCAGCATCCAATATTAGCAGGCAATCCGCAGAAAAAATCGCAAAAATGATTAATAAGGCAAAGAAACCTTTGATGTATATAGGGGGAGGAATTATTGCATCCGGCGCTGAAGGATTGGTTTGTAAACTGGCAGAGAAAAATTCCATACCAGTTACCTTAACCCTTACAGGCTTGGGGGCTTTTCCGGCTTGCAATAAACTTTATCTTGGGATGCTGGGGATGCATGGAGCTTCCTATACTAATTTTATAGTTGAGGAAGCGGATTTAATTCTTGCTTTTGGGGTGCGTTTTGATGACAGAGCAATCGGCCATGCGCAGCAATTTGCCCGTAATGCAAAAATTATACATATCGACATAGATAATGCCGAAATTGGCAAAATCAAGCAGGCAGATTTTTCTCTTTGTGCTGATATTAAAAAAGCCTTACAAAAAATTATTCCCTTTGTTAATAAAAATGGAAGGCGTAATTGGCTTTTGCAAATTGAAGCTGGAAGGAAAAAACATCCTAAGTTTACGCCGAAAGACGAACTGCATCCGACTAATATAATTAAAGCAATAAGCGGGCTGGTTTGTCCGGACACCATAATTACAACGGACGTTGGCCAGCATCAAATGTGGGTTGCGCAAAGTTATCCGTTTGAGAGTCCGCGCACACTGCTTACTTCAGGCGGTTTAGGTACGATGGGATTCGGCCTTCCGGCTGCAATTGGTGCTGCGCTGGCAAATCCAAAAAAGCGCATAGTTTGCATAAGCGGGGATGGCTCAATTTTAATGAATATTCAGGAACTGGCGACATTGAAAGAGTTAAACCTTGATATTACTATTATAATAATGAATAACGGGCATTTAGGTTTGGTCCGCCAGCAGCAGGAATTTTTTTATGGCAAAAAATACATTGCTTCTAAATTTACCGCTAAACATTCTTTTGAAAAGATTGCGGAAGCTTTCGGTATCCGGGCTTTTGAATTGACACGAGGAGAAAAATTGGATTCGTCCTTAAGGAAAGCATTAAGGAATAAAGGCCCTTCATTAATCGATATCAATGTTCACTACGCTCATAATGTTATTCCGATGGTTACACCGGGCAAATCAAATCTTGAAATGATAGGAGGTGATATCTATGAATAAGCGTAAAAATAGAATTATTGAACTTAGAGTTAATAACCATGCAGGTGTTATGTCGCATATTACCGGGCTTTTTTCGCGAAGGAATTTCAATCTCGAAGGAATTTTATGCACCCCGCTTAATAGGCCTGCGCAAAGCCGTATCTGTTTGATAGTTAGGCGCGACTCTGATATTGAACAGATTATAAAACAGCTTCAAAAGCTTTATGACATTAGGAAAGTCTTCCTACTAACAGGTAACGGCGATGGTCTAATACGGCAAATGGCGCGCTTATTTAAGCCAGGCAAAAATCAGGCAATATTTTGAAATTATAGCTGCAAAAATGATATAATAATACTAATGAAAAGAAAGCTATCTATTTATTTAATGCTAATAGCGCTGGTTTTCTCGCCGGCATTCATAGGCTACGCAAAAGAACAACTACACCCTGCGCTTTACTGGAAAGCCAGCGGAGAAAAGAATGTCCAATGCCAGTTGTGTCCAAGAAGATGCACGCTTTCGCCTAACCAGCGCGGAATATGCACTGTAAGAATAAATAAGGATGGGAAACTTTATTCGCTTGGATACGGTAATCCAATTGCGGTTAATGTTGACCCCATCGAGAAAAAACCTTTTTTCCATGTATTGCCCGGCACAGAAGCTTTTTCTATCGCGGTTGCAGGCTGTAATATGCGCTGTTTATTCTGCCAGAATTGGCAAATATCCCAATCAAAACCGGATGAAACAGAAAATTATGCCATGTCTCCTTTGGATATAGTAACCGCAGCTAAAGAGCAAAGGACACCTTTTATCGTTTATACCTATACTGAGCCGACTGTATTTTATGAATATATGCTTGATATATGCAAGTTAGCCAAAACGCAGGGATTAAGAAATGGAATGCATAGCTGCGGCTACATAAATGAGGAACCGTTAAAAGAGCTTCTTAAATATATGGATGCAGTTAATATAGACTTAAAAGGTTTTAATAAGGAATTTTACAATAGGATGGGAATGATGGCAGAACTCGAGCCTGTTTTGGCAACGCTTAAAACAATAAAAAAAGAAGGGGTGTGGCTTGAGATAACTAATCTTATAATCCCGGGCCAAAACGATAATCCAGAAGAGCTACGCAAGATGTGTATTTGGATTAAGGAAAATCTTGGCGACGAAGTGCCTTTGCATTTTAGCCGCTTCATGCCATCGTTTAAACTGCAAAACCTACCGCCTACGCCGGTAAGTAAGTTAGAGGAAGCCTACAATATTGCGAAAGAGGCGGGGCTAAAATATGTTTACATAGGCAATGTCCCCGGCCATCCGCACGAAAGTACTTATTGCCCTAATTGCAAAAAAGTAATTATAAGCCGCACAGGTTACAGCATCCTTGGTAACAATATAAAAGAAGGTAAATGCAAATTCTGCGGATATAAAATTGCGGGAATTTGGGAGTAAAAATTATGTTTGATACTTTAACTACTGCTTTTCAACTTTTTTTAATCGGTTTTACTTTAAACATATCAGGCCCGTGTTTGTTGACCTGTACCCCTGTGCTCGCTACTTATATCGCAGGTACTCAAAAAAGTTTTTTCCGCTCATTCCTGGATGTTTTTATATTTTCTATGGGAAGGCTTATCGCTTATGTTTTTCTTGGGTTTCTGGTAGTTGCTTTTATCGGCTTTTTCCGGCAGTTCATTCATACAGAGACAAAAATCTTATTTAACTCTATAGCCGGTATTATCAGCGTATTCCTTGGTTGCATCATAGTGTTGTCACGAAACAAAAATTCCTGGAGTTGTAAGTTTTTGGATGGATTTTTTGGTCGCGGCAATATTTTTGTGCTTGGATTCGTAATGGGCGTAATTCCATGTTTTCCGCTTACGATATTGCTATTTGAAATCGGCATAATGTCTAAAAACGCGTTTTTGGGAATGTTTTATGCGTTTTTCTTCGGACTAGGCACATTTGCCTCAACAATGCTCCTTGTCGGCAGTTTTTCAGGGCTTGTGTCCGGTTTGTTGAATAGAATAATAAAATCAGAAAAATTAAAACTCATCCTTCGGGTGGTATGTTCCATATTACTTATCGCACTCGGAATAAAACTACTGTTTAGGTAGCAGATACTTATGGATGCGCGTCTGAACCGAATAATAGGCTTTTCGATAATACTTTCCGGATTTTGCAGCCTTAGTACCCAAATATTATTTATAAGAGAATTTTTGATTGTTTTTTACGGAAATGAACTTTCAATCGGTTTTATTTTTTCAAGCTGGCTGATTTCAGTTGCAATCGGCAGTTTAGCATTCAGTATATTTTCTAAAAGAATAACACAGAAAGTTACTTTATTTCCATTGTGCCTCATTGTTTTAAGCTTAATCCTGCCATTTTCTCTTATCCTGATACGGCTTTCCAAAGCAATAATGAATTTTAATACGGGAGAAACAGTTCCGCTGTTTCCAATTGCTGCAGCCAGTTTTGTTTTGCTTTTTCCCGTGTGCATATTTTTTGGATACATGTTTGCTCTCGCCTGCGGCCTTTATCAATCTAAAATCAAAAATATTTCCGGAAAAATAAGTGGTGTCTATATTTTGGAGGCAATCGGTTCAGGTATAGCGGGAATATTGGTTAGTTTTTTTCTTGTGCGTTTATTTGATTCGCTTGAAATCATCAGCTTTGTCTGCATTTTTAATCTTATTGCGGCGCTTCTTCTGATTTTCTTTTCTAAAGAGCGGCTGCGGAAGTTTCTCATGGTGCTTTGCGCAATCATCCTGATTTTGTTTTCTCTGCTTTTGCTAAGTTCCGGAATCCAAAAGATTAATACTTATGTAGCGAAACTGCAATGGAAAGGATATGAAGTTATTGCCTCTAAAAATTCAATATATTCGAATATAACTGTGGCAAAGCGCGGCAAACAAATCGTATTTTTCGAAAATGGGCTTCTGATTGCAGCGCCGGCTGACAATAAGATGATAGCAGAAGAAAGCGTGCATTTCGCATTGCTCGAGCATCCGAATCCCAAAACCGTTCTTTTAATCGGGGGAGGAACGGCAGGGCTGCTTGATGAAATCCTAAAGTATCCAGTTGCGAGGGTTGATTATCTTGAAATAGACCCGTTACTTATAAAACTTTCAAAACGATACCTGCCGCAGGAATTTAAGGAAGGATTAAGCGATAAGCGGGTAAGCATTAGAAATATCGATGCAAGGCTCTTCGTAAAGTCAGCCAAAACAAAATACGATTGCATTGTTGTTTATGCCGGCTCACCGCAGACTGCCCAATTAAACCGTTATTATACAGTTGAGTTTTTCAGGCAGCTTAAAGACAGGTTAAATTCCGGCGGTGTCGTTTCCTTTTCTCTTAATTCCTCGGAAAATTATATGAATAAGGAATTAAAACGCTTTTTAAGGTCAATTTATGTTTCGCTTAAAAAAAGCTTTGCCGACATAAAAGTAATTCCCGGTGATACAGCTTATTTTATTGCATCAACCGATAAAAATTACCTTACTTACGACTATAAAGAGTTATTGCGGCGTTTAAAAGAGCGAAATATCGAGACAAAATATGTCCGCGAATATTATTTGTTTTCCAAGCTTTCCAGACAGAGGATTTCTTATATTGAAAATATCCTGCATGGAAAAACAGTAGTTACGCCAAACTATGATTTTAAACCAGCTGGGTATTTTTATAATTTGATATTCTGGACAACATATTTCAAGGATTCCGTGTTTATCTGGCTTCTTAAATCCGTAGATACGCTAAAGATATGGTTAATCTTTGCAGTCTTTATATTTACTGCAGGTTTTTTTGGGTTTATAAGGATGAAACGTGCCAGCTTCCGTGATGAGGCCAGCCTTTTTTCTGTTGCCGTTACGGGTTTCAGCGCGATGTCTCTGCAAATTTTGATTTTACTTAACTTTCAGATTATCTATGGCTATCTATTTTATAAATTAGGTTTTATTTTAAGTGCCTTTATGATAGGCCTTGTTTTGGGTAGTTTCTGTGCGGCAAAATTTTCGATTTTTAAAAAGGCACCTCGTGCGCTTAAGCTGACACAATTTCTAATTTTTATTTATGCCTTAATTTTACCTTTTGTTTTCAATTTTCTTATCAATACAGAATCTTTGTTTATGAACAAATTAGGCCAAAACATAGTTTTTATATTATTGCCTGCGATTTGCGGCATATTGTCTGGCGCGCAATTTTCTTATGCAAACAAAATTTGCGTGAAAAGAGAGGATTATTCGGCTAAAATTGGCGGTTTAACTTATGCTTTAGACCTGTATGGCTCTTGTATTGCCGCTTTTGTAACGGCTATCTTTCTGATTCCTGTTTTAGGTATTTTCCAGGCTTGTTTGCTGATAGCGGGAATGAATTTGATTGCTTGGTTATTTTTATCTGCTAAAAGTGCTAGCCTTTAATAACCGAAAATAGGGCGCAACATGCAGCAACCAAAACGATAACTTCGCCCACGCTTCCTATTCTGAGTAATGCTATCCACCCTATTTCTTTTATATCCCAAATAAGTGTCTGCAAAAATGAAATTATTATAGCGATTGCAACTAATAACGAATATACTTTAAAAAAAATTGATTGTTCCAACTCGCTGCCGATTCCATTACCCCTAAACAATATTAATAAATTTATAATTGCAAAACCCCAGAGGCACCAAATAAATATCTTATATTTATTTTTCATTATATAGCCAGCCGTATCGCCCAGGTCACGATTACAACAAACGCAAACAAATAAGCCCAGGCTTTATGCTGCAGCCATAAAGGAATCTTTTTAAAGCACAAATAAATAATCATTACAGCCATCAATATCAATGAAAGAGGATTAAAGGAAATCGCTTTCATAAGTTTTAGCTGGCCTAATGCCAGGAATGCTCTTGTCGAACCGCAGAATGGGCAATCGAATCCGGTTAGAAGATGAAAGAAACAAAAATATGTTTTAGGGAGAAGGTTAAGGAAATCGATTTTAAAAAAATATAAAGCTATGCCCGAGGCAAAAGAACATAACAGGATAATGCCGCACAGAGTACGTAAAATTAAAGAAGAGGAAATCGCCGCTACTTTCACTTTGTCTTTTGTGTTTACTATCGGCCGAAATATTTTTTATTTTCCGGTTTTATCCAAAAAATCAAAAGAGGTATAGTTATCGGCAAACAGCAGCAACTGGTCATTCCGAAGCAAATTAATACGAGGTCATATACCCAAGCTCCTGGGCCTGGTTTAAGAAATAACGCTATTAAATAAGCAAAAAAGAAAATAACGCCGAAAATTACGTAAAGCGGCCCGGCAAACGTAGCCATAGCCACTCTTTCTCCGTTGCCAGTTAATTCAGCGAGCTTCGGATACGAGAAACCTAAACCGATGATAAACAAATATAACACACACATTAAAATACAATAAGCAACAAACCACGGATACACCTTTGGTTTTTCCATCTTCCGCCTCCTTATGGATTTATTGATTTGAATCTGATATCGGCCCTAAAGATTCTTTGCCCCTTTATCCAGAATATATCACCTTTGCTATTAAATGCAAAGTTTATTGTATAATTTAATGGTTGTAATATAATATCACCACCTAAAAACATGGCTAAACAATTGCTTTTAGTTGGCGACAAAGTCTTAATTGAGCCTGATGAGGGCGAAAAAACCGAATCAGGGCTTTACTTGCCGCAAAATGTCCGAGAAAAAGAAAAGGTCCAGACCGGAAAAATAGTACAGGTTGGGCCGGGATATCCTGTTTACGACCCCACACTTCTCGAAGATGAACCCTGGGCAACTAACACTTCCAAAAAGAAATATTTTCCGCTTCAGGCAAAAGTAGGGGATTACTGTATATTTTTACGTGACCAGGCAATAGAAATTACTTTCAATAAAAAAAACTATATGGTTGCTTCGCAGTCGGCAATCCTTGTATTTATAAGAGATTCTGGAAATGCAGGGATAAACGGAATAGAGCCATGACCTGCAAAGAAAGGGTAGATAAATACACCTATCTGCTATCTGTAAAGAATATGCGAAAAATAAAATACATAACAGTTCTTATCCTTATAATAGCCTTGGGCTTTGTTTTCTATCATTTCGGAATTAAGTATTTTATCGAAAATCAGATTTTAAAGCAGGTTATCAGCCGCTTGAATGCTGACTCGCGCGTTGCGCAGGTTATGGTTACCAACGTGAAGCATGACCTGTTTGCCAACAAAGATTTTACTACCATAAAATTCGTAGAATTCGATGTTAATGGCAGGGCGCTTACGCCAAAATATTTTACTTTTTCCGGAAATCTCATCCAGTTCCAATCGTTAGTCATACGGTTTAATGATTCTTACGTTGAAGCCGGCGATAGTTTACGCGGGAAAAGTATTTATCTTTTCTGGAAAGTATTTATGCTGGACGGAAAAAACACAGAAGTTTTTGATTTGGCAGGCGTGAATGAAGTTCCACGGGGATATAAAATTTCAAATTCGCGTAATAGCTTTGAAGAAAAAATATGGAAAAACTTCTGGAAATACGCCCTTAGCTCAAAAGCGGGGTTAAATAACGGCATTAAGAACGCACAGATAGAAGCTCCTGGAACAAAATTTATCCCCGGTATAATTTATACTATTAAAATCGAACATGACGGCGGGCTGCGTATCGATACTTCAGAAATTCCCGAGATACTAAAGGGAGAAAAACTTCCTTCCCGATAATGCCTACTGGAGCCCGCACGGGCGCAACTCATTGGCCCTGTTTTTCCGTCCGTCTTAAACTGGCGACGTCCCGTTCCTCATTCATCCACGGGCGTAGTCTCGTCCGCCGGAGGCGGGCAGGGCATTCCGGAAAAGGGAACAAAATAATGTTACGTATCGTTATATATTTAATCTCAGCGACAGTCTTGCTGGCTATTTTTGTAAAATATTTTGAGCGAAGAAATTTATATTTCCCCTTTAAAACAATTGAATATACGCCAAAAAATGCAGGCCTTTCCTATGAAGACATCTATTTCGTTACCCGGGATAATAAAAAGATAAACGGCTGGTTTATTCCGGCCAAGGATGCAAGATGCACAATATTATTCTTTCACGGTAATGCCGGAAATATCAGCCATAGGCTGGATAAAATAAAAATATTTCACGATTTAGATTTAAATGTTTTTATAATTGATTACAGGGGTTATGGAAAAAGTGAAGGTACGCCCGCTGAAGCAGGGCTTTATCTGGATGCAAGAGCTGCCTATGCTTATCTTATTGATAAGCGTAAGATAAAATCCTCTTCGATAATACTTTACGGAGAATCCTTGGGCGGAGCAATCGCGCTTGAGCTGGCAACCAAAGCTGAGGCTTTGGCGGTTATAACCGAAGAAGCATTCAGCAGTATGCGTGATATAGCAAGAGACATATACCCGTTTTTGCCTTCATTTTTTGTAAGTGACGGATTTAATTCTTTATCACGGATAGGGAAAGTGAATATTCCAAAATTAATTATTCATAGCAAAGACGATGAAATGATTCCGTTTGGCAATGCGCAGCGGCTATATGATAAGGCGAAAGAACCCAAAATGCTTGCAGTTATTAACGGAAGCCACAATGAAGCATTTATCGAATCGAAAGAAGCTTATGAAAATTATATCCGGGAATTTATAAAGGAGTTAGGCGATGTTAAGTAAAATAATTAAGATTTTACTGCTTTTTGCGGCAATAATAATATTATTGATTTGTGTTTTTAGAAATAACATTTTTAAGTTTTATATTGAAAATTATGCCGCTAAGAACTTTAAGGCAGAATGCCGGGTAAATAAAGTTGATTTGTGGTTTGACCATATAAGCCTTAAAGGGTTAACAATAAAAACAGAGGATTATGACGCGCTTGCAAAGGATATCACGATAAAATTTAAAACCCAAAAAGAAAAACCATTTTTTTGTATCAGCGATTTCAGCCTGTCAGATGTTACTTTTGAAATAAAATCGCTCAAAAGCAGAAAAAATATTTCCGGAGAAAAATCCGCTTCCATGCCTTTAGGCATTTTTGCCAAGCCTGTCCAGTTGAGTTTAAAAAATATAAGCGTTGCCTTAAGGGACAAATCGTTGGAAATAAATTCAAATTTTTCAGTTATTGCAGAAGTAAGCCCGACTGCTTTTTTACTAAAAGATGCAAGTATCGTTGATTTAGATATCCGTTCGCAGGATTTCGAAATAGCCAATTTTAGCCTTAAAAAATTCCGGAAAGACAGATACCTGATTAAAATTCCAAGTATCCGGGTCAAAGATAAAAAATTTATTGATTTCTTTATACCTGTCAAAGCTGGCTTAAATCAATTGTTGTTTCCACGGGCAAAAAACCCATTTTTAGGCACAGAGGGATTTGTGAGCGCACGGTGTGATTTTAGGGGGTATGATAATTTTTGTTTCGCTGCAAAATTTAATGATGCTTCTTTTGAAAAGATAGTTGATATATTTGCTTTTGAAGAAGCAGCCTTTAAGGGGCTCTTTGACGGCTCCTTAAAAACCTGCCTAAGCGCGTTTAAGATAAGCGAAGTTACGGCAGACTTTATTAATAAAGGAACCGGTTTTATAAACATAAAGAAAGAATCTTCTTTAACCTTCTTAAAAAATTATCTCGATGCGCCTTCCTATAACGCTTTAATTGATAATTTCAAGAATTACGAGTATAATATTGGAGTTATTCGCGCACGAAAAGAAGCAGACGTATTAAGCCTTAACCTGGATTTTACGTCGGAAGCAATGGGTAAAAGGAATATAACAATAAATTTTCATAATACATTAGGAGGCATACAATGAAAAAGGTATTTTTTATCCTTTCGACAGTTGCTCTTATAAGCTGTGCTAAAGTTAACCTGCAGACTTCCCAACCATTAAAAGTGGATATAAATATGCGCGTAGATGTATATCAGCATGTTGCAAAAGATGTTGAGTCAATACAGGACCAGATTTATGGTTCTACCCCAAAACAGATAAATGCTATTTTACTTATGAACGAGGCTTATGCGCAAGAATATTCTGCAGATGTTACCGCTGCGATTGAGCGCAGAAAAACAAGGCTAGGCACTATTGATAAATATTTCGCCAAAGGTTATATCGGAGAGAACAAAGATGCTTACCTCCAGTATGTTGCAAAAGGCTTACTTACTGACCTGAAAAATACCGTAGAAAGCATAATAGCAGAAGAAAATGCCGACAGAAGCGCGATATATAAAGCAATCGCCCAGAAAAACGGCGTTGATGTTTCGGAAACTGCTAAGGTATTTTTTGACGATGATTACAAAAGGGCACCAAGCGGATATTGGTTTGAGGTTTATGAAGGCGGCCAATATATCTGGAAGCAGAAGTAATTAAATGCGAATACTTGTTTGTTTGATTTTTGTGCTGCTTTGTGGCTGTGCTAAATTAGCGCATTTGGATGAGCTGCTTACCCTTAAAAGCGTTTCTGATAATCAGCGGCAAATACAAATTTATCTCGACAAGCAGGAAAAAGGTTTTAATAAATTAAAAGAAGACATAAAGAATAATCGGCTTAAGCAGGGCCAATTCAAGCGTTCCATAATTGATAGGTATAGCGAGCCAGTGCTTACAGAAGAACCTGCGCCCGAAAACGTTGGTGTAAAAGAAATCTTACTTTACCGGCACCCTACCAACTACTTCAAATCGGAAAGAATATATCTTTATTTTGATGAAAGCGGCAGGCTGCTTTCCTGGGAACTAAAGCCTGCCGAGGATTGATTTGTGTGTATTTCGTGGCTTTTTTTGGGGGCGTTTCTTAAAGATTCCATTGATATCTTGTCATTATTGTGCTATATTTAGGTAATTTTTTGAAAAATTTTGTTTTTCCGCAAAACGGAGGTTAACAGGTTTAACATTGTGCAAAAAACCAATAGCGATATAAAACAAGTATTGTCTTGTATCCAGGAAAAATATTCCAAAATAGGCGCAAAAGTTTTTTATGCAGACGGCTACTCCGGAAAGTCTAATCCTAAGAGCGATGTTTTGCGTGCGTTAAGCCTTCTTAAGCTGTCTGGCAGTGCGGTATTCATTTCCGAATCAAAAAGCCAGGCAGAAGAATTAACCGGGCAGCTATTGTCTTATCTTTTCAAGCATACACCCGGGTATCAGGTTGTTCAATTAGATATAGGGGCGCTGATTGCCGCAGATAAGGAATATGCCGAAGTCAATCTTAAAAATATTATTCATGACCTTGCTGCGCTTTCAGGCGGCCTAATGCTTTTTGTCACTGCCCTGGAGAAAGCGGCGAAGGAGAAAAGTGTTATTTCCGTGTTTCGTGAGAGCCTGGCGCAGAAATCCGTTCAGATTTTAAGTGTTGTAAATATGAAGGAATTTCATGCGCTGGATAAAATACCTGAGCTTTCTGGTTTTCTCCAGTTTGTTCTTGCCGGAAAAAATAATATCCGCGCTAAACGTAATAAATCAGTACTTATTATCGGTGCGAGTTCTTTGTTTGGAAACGCAGTTTACCGTTATTTTTCGCGTGAATATGAAACGGTAACAGGAACAGGTTTCAGCAAGGCTTCTTCCTTAGGTTTCGAGAAGCTGGACGTTACTTTGGAAGAGGAAATAAAAACATATTTTGCGAAGCATTCGGCATTTGATATCGTGATTTATGTTGCCGGGGAAGCTAACGCGGATGTCGCCGAAAAGGAAAGAAACAGGGCGCACGCGCTTAATGTCGACGCCATTTCGTCAATTGCCAGGCATGTAAAAAAATGTAAATTTGTTTATATCTCTTCTGAGTATATATTTGACGGAAAGAAGGGGCCCTATGGCTCAAGCTCAAAAGTTCAACCGATAAACTATTATGGCTGTACAAAACTGGAAGGCGAAGCAGCTTCTTTAAAAAACTTTCCAGACGGCCTGATTATTCGTTTGGGCGCTCTTTATGGCTATAACGGTCCTTACGATAAAGAAACTACTGTAAGCAAACTTATTAAGAGCTTTAATAAGCCTGAACCGCTTAAGGCGGATAATATACAAATTAAGCATCCTGTATTATTGGAAGATGCCGCAGCGACACTTCTTAAACTTCTTGATTACGGAGTAAGCGGAGTATATCAAGTAAACGGTCCTGAAGGCTTAAATAAACAGGAAATGGCAGAAAAAATTGCGGCAGTGAGGAATAAAATTATCGGCGAAATTTTTGCCTACCCTATTATCGGTATTGAACAGCCGGGAGTTGCAGCCAAGCCTCTTAATACTCATATGGTTAATGTGGATACCCCAAGGCCGTTCGAGGAAGGCATCGTTTACATGCTAAATCAACAGCAAGTATAAATGAGCATTAACAAAGATAATTATACTAATCCCAGCCTTACTCAAAATATTTCTTTAAGCCAGGAAGATATCGATTTTCTTACAAAACAGCCGATTAAGTTCATAGAGGGCAATTTCGCTGACTACATGTGGGGTGGCTATCATCTTTATGATATGAAAGGTTTGCCGTATGATGAAAATAGCCGCATAGCGGCCGAATCATGGGAAATTTCCGGGCATCGAAAATACCCTTCACGTCTTATGATGCCCAACGGAAGCATTTTTACTTTCATGGACTTGCTTAATGAAGACAGCCGGCTGGCCCGCTTAATTCTCGGTGAAGATGTTGTGGAGCATTTCGGCCAGAACTTTCCTATTTTGGTGAAATTTGTTGACGTTCATAAGCATATGTCAGCCCACCTGCATCCTTCGCATGCATCTGCCAAGGCCCTTGGAGAAAATGATCCCGGCAAAGAAGAAATTTTTATCGTTTTGGATTTACATGAAAATGCAGAAAGCGCATTATATCTTGGCCTGAAAGATGGAATAACACGTAAGGCGTTTGAAGAGGCAATTGACAAGGAGGAAAACATACTCAATTTGTCGCATAAGATTTATGTCAAATCCGGCGAAATCTATCGTATACCTTCCGGTATTCTTCATTGCTGGACCGGCGGGTCTATCGCGGTCGAAATTACCGAGTCAAGCGACCTGACTTATCGCATGTATGATTTTCGAAGAAAACGTCCTACCCACATTAAGAAAGGATTGGCATCTATAGATTATAAACACGTCCAGGGTACCCAGCTGGAAAAGGAATGCAGAGGATTGTGGCAGCCGACTGAATTTAAAGGCCTTGAAGTGGTTAAAACGCATAATGCTTTGAGAGTTGAAAGGCTTGTGGCAGATTCCGCGTTGTCCAAGTTTGTTGAAATTGCTAGCCGCCAAAACTTTGAAGTATTAATGGGGATTGAGGGTTCGCTTGAAATCACGTCATTAAACAATACTTGGGCTGTTAATATAAGCAAAGGAAGGTCAATCCTTATTCCCTCTAAAGCTGGCAGCTATAAGATTCGCGGGCTGGACAAGGAAAATAACAATTGTGCACTGCGTATTAGCATGAAAATTCCCGGTTCAAACGGCGAACATTAAAATTTTAAACAGTTATGAATAAAGTTTGCACAGAAGAGGGAGAAAATACTTCAGAAATGGATAAGGCTTATCCATCCAAAAAAAACTGCAAAGGCAATCGTAAATTGAAACTATCGGAATGTGCTGTTTTTTTTGATTTCGACAATACAATCACACCATTTGATGTCATCGACGATATAGTTGAGCGTTTTTCGATTAATGAAAAATGGCACAAGATTGAAGAAGATTGGAAACAGGGCAAAATTGGCTCAAAGGAATGCCTTGAAAGGCAATTCAACGAAGTAAGAATCAAAAAAGATGATTTTATCCGCTACCTTTCAGCGATAAAAATCGACAAATATTTTCCCAAAATTCTGGCATTTCTTAAGCGCCACAAAACTTCCGTTACTATCGTGAGCGACAGCTCTTCATTTATTATCGATACTATCTTAAAAAATAACGGCATAAAAGGGGTAAAGGTGTATTCAAACCAATTGGAATTCGATAGAGATAGGTTGATTCTTAAATTTCCTTACTTTAATGAGCGTTGTTCGAAATGCGCAAATTGCAAGAAAAGCCACTTGCGAAGAACGGATGTTAGCGATAAAATTTCTATCTATATTGGGGACGGCCTTTCTGATATTTGTGCTGCCGAATACGCAGATGTTGTTTTTGCCAAAGCAAGTTTGCTTAAGCATTTTAAGAATCAAAATATGGGACATTTCGAATTCGATACCTTGGCAGTCGTGTATAATTATCTAAAGGAGACTGAATCATGACTAGGAAAGCAAAAGCGTCGGTGCAATCGCAAAACGAACTTTTAAAGCTAGAAGAAAAATATTGTTCGTGGGGAGATACTGTACATTATTCCAAGGAGCCGAAAATATTCGAACGGGCGAAAGGTTCGTATTTGTATGATGATAGCGGTATAGAGTATCTCGATTTGCAGATGTGGTATTCTGCAGCGAATTTTGGCTACGGCAACAAACGCTTAAATTCAGTTTTAAAAAACCAAATAGATAAACTTCCGCAGCTTGCCTGCCAATATTTGCATAAGGAAAAAATTGAGCTCGCTGCCAAATTATGCCAGATTAATGAAAAAAAATTGAACGCCAAAGGGAGAGTACACTTTAGCGTAGGCGGTGCATCTGCCCTTGAAGATTCGATGAAACTGGTGAGAAACGCAACCGGGAAAAATCTGGTATTTGCTTTTTTTGGCAGTTATCATGGAAGAACCCTTGAGGCAAGCTCGATTACTTCAAGCTATCGCTACAGGCGGCGTTTCGGGCATTTCGCAAATCGCGCTCATTTTCTGCCGTATCCGTATTGCTTTAGGTGTTTTTACGAAAAAGACAGGGAAACCTGCGGTTTATACTGCGTCAAGCAATTCGAAAAACTTTTCGAATCGGAATATTATTCTGTTTATGATTCAAAGGCCGATGAATGCGAGTTTACGGCATTTTATGCCGAAGCCGTCCAGGGGACCGGAGGCTATATAGTCCCTCCTAAAAATTACTTTATAGAGCTTAAAAAAATTCTGGACAGGTATAAAATATTTTTAATTGACGATGAAATACAAATGGGTTTCTACCGTACCGGCAAATTCTGGGCGATAGAAAATTTCGGTGTTACTCCGGATATTTTGGCATTCGGTAAGGCTCTCACTAACGGCCTTAATCCGCTAGGAGGTATATGGGCCAAGGAAAAATTAATTTCCCCGGGAGTTTTCCCTCCAGGCTCAACACATTCAACATTTTCTTCCAACACTCTCGGCACAGCTGTAGGACTTGAAACTTTAAAGATTATCGAAGACTCTGATTTTGAAACCAGCATCAACCAGAAAGGTAAGTATTTCGTAAGGCGGTTTAAGGAACTGCAGCAAAAATACCCCAACATAGGCGATGTAGACGGTATTGGCATGGCGATAAGGGTTGAAATGTGCGAAGCTGATGGATTTACCCCGAGCCGCGCTCTTACCGATAAAATCTGCGAAATTGGCTTAAGCGGAAAGTTATCGGCGCAGAGTAAAAGAAGAGGGTTGATACTTGACGTCGGAGGTTATTACAAAAACGTATTCACGCTCGCGCCTTCATTTTATGTGTCTAACAACGAAATTGACCTGGCAGTTGAGCTCTTCGAAGAAGCCCTGACAAAAGCACTTAAGGGGTAATTTTTATCCACGGGTATAATTATGAAGTGTTTGTCTCCGGAAGCTGGGCTTTGCGCAAATTCAATACGCATATTGGATTTTGACGGAAGTATCTTGGCCCAGGCCAGCCTTCTTGAGAGATACACAAAACCACCATATTCTGCTCAAATAGTTGATTTTAAAGATATTGCATCTACCTGCCGGTATCTGGCAACCAAGAAAACTTTTGCCAAGATACGGGAGCGGCTTACAAACTCTTCGCATAACGCAATAACGCTTTATGGTTCAGGCGATTTCCATCACATTTCAAGTGTGTTGTTGTCTTTTTTCAACAAACCATTGGGAGTGATTGTGTTTGACCATCATCCTGATTGGGATGGGTTTTCTCCCTGTGTAAGTTGTGGCTCATGGATTTCGGGGATAAGCAAAATAGAAAATATAAAAAAAATAATTTTGCTTGGGCCGTCCTCGGATGATTTATAAGACAAGGGTTTGATTACCGCGTATCTTAAGAGTGTAAAAAACGGGAAATTGGAAATTTTTCCTTACGAAAAAGATTCTTCACGGGCATATTTTCATTATTTTAAAGATACTAACTGTTTCACGGTTAGACGTGGCATCTTTGGTTCAACCCTGTGCTGGGCCAGTCTTAAAGAAAAAAGCGAAAATTTTATAAAGGACTTGCTAAAAAATATGCCGGTAGACGATGTGTATGTAAGTATTGATAAGGATTGTTTATCAAACGCTTACGCAGTTACAAATTGGGAGCAAGGTTTAATGCCCTTAGATTGGCTGTCTTCCGCGCTTTCAATAATAAAAGAAGAAAAAAAAATAGTTGGCATGGATATTACCGGAGAATACTCGCCAATTGTAATTAAGAATCCTGTAAAAAGATTCCTTTCGTCATTAGACCATCCAAAACAAACCGCAGAAACTATTACACCTTCCAAAATAGTTTCTATTAATGAGGCTGCCAATTTAAAAATTCTTGAGTTATTCCTCAGATAGCTTAATCTTCGATACGGAGGTTTTTGTATTTCGTGAGGTCTTTAAGGACAGAGTCAAATTTTTTCGGCTCAATCAACTTAACGATAGGTTTCATCAGAAAATTAAGCAGCGGATTAAAGCTTTTAATGTAAATAAATAGAGGAACGAGCGAAGCGCCTAATCGTATTTTTGCATCGTAATCTCCTTGCCCGGGCTGATAAAAACGAACATTGTTTTTGATGCACCAGTCTATATTGTGGCAAAATGTAGTGTAGTAAGTGTGATATTTTAGGGTAAAATTATAATCAAAACCGATGAACTTATCTATGCAGGTGCCGTTTTCTATAAAACACAAGTTGAACGCAACAATTTTTCCTTCATGACGGGTAATAAAATATTTTGCAGAGTTAGGCATGTTGCGGCAAATTTTTAGAAAAAAATCCGGAGTAAGTATTTCGAAGTGTATATCGGAATCGTTGAAATTATTCATATACAATTTATAAATTTCATCAATTGAGTCATCTACGCAATCTGTAATTTCCGTCTCAAGCCTGATAACCCCCGAAGATTTTCTTAACTTCCTTCTTACGTCTTTTCTCGTGCTTGAACCTAAACTAGCTATATATTCCTCAAGGCTTTTTGCTTTTATTTCGAAGCGAGTTGTAGGAAAGTTTTCCATGGGCACAAAACCGGCAGCAATTAGATGGTTGTTCAGCCCGCCATCTTTTTTTGCCAGGTTATAAATTGATATTGTTTTTATTTTATTGATGCGGCTAAATTCGTAGATTTTATCAAGGGCATTTGAAATTATCTTCATTCTGTCTTCGTTTTTGGATGTAGCGATGTAAAGCTCTTCAGTAGTAGGGCTTCCAATAAATATCATTCGCATCATCAAAAACCGTTTAAACAATTTGCGTATAAAAAAAATCAATTTGTGCAGCGGCCCCCGTATGAGCGTTGTCATTGAAAAATCCATGGTAAAAAAGGGGATTATCGCGATAAGATTGCCTGCTCGTTTTGCAGTTAGATAGAACATGGAAAATTCTTTGAGGCTTGATTCTTCCAATGTCTTATGATAGCCGTAGCCTTCAATTACTTCTTTTGGGAATAACCTTTCCCAGTCGTCTCTGGAAATGGCGTTTATCGTGTTTACTACCTCAAAAGTGAGGCCAGAATTAATTTCTTGCATAAAAATTAGTATACCAAATTAACTTTGAAATACAATAAAGCTTTATCGAAAAAAAATATGTGATATAATGAAAAATTCATATGGAACAAACTAACGCAAAATTTAAAATTTATCTTAAGGGCGGAGAGAACGCGATCTTGCTTGTCCATGGCATTACCGGCACCCCCTCGGAAATGCGTTATCTTGCAAAATCTCTTAATAAAGCCGGATATACCGTACTGTGTAATACCTTGCCTCATCATTGCGGAAGTTTGGAGGAGCTTAAGAAGGCTACCTGGCAGGAAATAGCAGCCTTATGCATAGATGACTTTAAATCGCTTAAAAATGAGCATAAGAAGGTTTTTGTCGCCGGTTTGTCTATGGGTGCGCTGGTTTCCATACATATCGCTTCACAATTTCCAAATGATGTTACCGGTGTCATTGCTTTTGCTCCTACCTTATTTTATGACGGCTGGGCAGTGCATAAGGGGCAGGTTTTGCTTCCGCTTGCCTGGCACGTGCCTTATTTTCGTAACAAAATAGATATCCGCGAAAATCCGCCCTACGGCCTTAAGGATGAAAGCCTGCGTAATACCATTCATGCTTTTTACAGTAATGCAGCAAAAGGCAGTGCGGGCGAAAAAATGGTGATGTTTGGAAGCCCTTTTTTCCCGCTGGCAAGCCTTTATCAGCATCATCAATTCGCGAAGGTCGTTAAAAAGGAACTGCCTCGAGTGAAAACCCCTATTCTTATAATGCATGCCAAAGAAGATGATATGACTAGCATTAAGAATGCACAGTATATCTATAAAAATATCGCCTCATCCGATAAGTCGCTTATTGTTCTTGAAAATTCTTACCATATGATAGTTATCGATAAAGACAAAGAGCGAGTTGTGGATGAAACGATAAGATTTATGAATAGTCATTAAAAATATAAAACTAATGGAATGCGATGCAATAGTTATCGGCGCAGGCGCTGGCGGGCTGGCCTCGGCACTTAAACTTTCCTCCAAAGGGAAAAAGGTTTTGGTAATTGAGCGTCAACCTGTACCGGGCGGCTGTGCAACCACATTTACCCGCCGCGGATTCACTTTTGAATCTTCCATGCATTGCGTCAACAGCCTTGGGGAAAAAGGAGAGCTTCGCGGATTTCTTGAAGAGTTAGGCGTTGACAAAAAGGTGGATTTTATAAAGTTAAAGGATTTTTGCCGCATAATTTACCCCGAAGATGATTTTGTCGTTAAATTTGGCAAAGAAAATTTTCTAAATTTGCTTAAAGATAAATTTCCCCGGGAATCGGAAGGGCTAAATAAGCTTTTTCTGCGCCTGAATAATTTCTACCGGCAATTCGATAAATTTTGCATTTCACAATTGCCTTTTGTTTTACAGCTCATATTAAGCCCTCTTTTTTATCCGGAAATCATAAAGTTTTCAAGCCTGACCGTAAAGGATCTCCTCGATAAATACCTAAAAGATGAAAAGCTTAAAAGCATTATTAGTGATTTATGGAGATTTGTAGGGGTTGCGCCAAGTAAACTGTCCGCATTTTATTTTCTGATAATACTACGAGGCTATTATTTCGAGGAAACCTGTTACGTAAAAGGCGGCTATGGCAGGCTTTTTGAGGCGATTGTACAGAAAATAAAAGAAAACGGCTCTGAAATAAAATACAATACAACCGTTAAAACTATAATTACGGGAAAAAAACAGGTAAAAGGGGTTATTACCGATAAGGGAGAGGAGTTTTTTGCGAAGACAATAATTTCTAATGCAAATGCAATCGAAACCCTAAATGAGCTGATTGATGATAGCGCTGTCAAGGAAGAGTATCGCGGCAAACTTGGAAAAATGGAGAAGTCAGTTTCAGTATTCCAGGTGTATTTAGGTTTAAGCAAGCCGGCCAAGGAGCTGGGGATGCGTAATTTTATGATTTCACTAAATACCAATTACGACCACGATAAAAACTTTAATGACAGCATAAATGCTGAATGCGATAACTGCCTCCTTGAGGTTGTCGACCATGCGCAGCTTGACTCATCTCTTGCGCCGCAGGGTAAGGGCACGCTTCTCATTATGACATTCGATTTGTATAAAAACTGGGAAGGATTGTCTGATGAAGAATACAGGAAAAGGAAAAACCGGCTTGCAGACAAACTGGTAAAGCGAGTAGAAAAAAATCTTCCTGGACTGTCAAACTGTATAGAAGTTATGGAAGTTGCGACTCCACGGACAATGAACCGCTACACACTTTCTCCTGATGGCGCAATCTATGGTTTTGCGCACTCTGTAATGCAGTCGGGAATATTCAGGCTAAGCCAGGAAACCAGTATAAAAGGATTATTTCTTGCGGGCGCCTGGACGCGTCCTGGTGCCGGGGTCCATGCTTGTTTTATTTCGGGATTTGATGCGGCAGAGCTCGCCTTGAAAAGACTTGGTTAAAAAACTTTAGCTTAACGTAACCAGTATTATTCCTACGACAACAAAAGCTGTTCCTAGCCAGCGTTTTGGGCCTACCTTTTCCTTCAAAAATATTTTCGCGCTGAAGGCTATAAAAATATAATGCATGCTATCCAGAGAAAAAGCAAAATTCAATTCAGCCTTGGAAAGCACAAAAAGATAGAAGAATAGCGAGAATATACTGCAGGCAAAACTTATCCAAACTTGTGGTTTTTTTAACAGCCTGAATATAAATCTAATGACGTTTTTTATTTTTGATTCGCCTAATTCGCCTACGGAATTTATGGCGGATTTTAAAAAAGTATCCCGTATTGCGTCAAAAGCATTGCTTATCGTTATGCATATAAGTATCAGGAAAATACTAGCTTTCATTTTTGTGTTCTATGCGCTCCTTACTGCTTAAAGAAGTAAATATTATTCCCATAAGGATAAAAATTATACCTGCCCATCTTATAGCATTTATTTTTTCATGTAAAAATACTATTGAGGTGAGCGGCACGAGGATATAACTGAAGCTTGCAACCGGAACAGCGACGCTTAAGTCTATTTTGGAAAGTATAGTTGACCAGATAACAAAGATGAGTATCGCAGAGGCAAACGCTATCCAGAGAAAGTAGGACGAAACAACGCTTTTTATGAATAAGCCTACATCGTAAAGATTCAGTATATTCAGGCTCTCGGCGCTGATAGTGCTTTTTTTGAAACAAAATTGCAGGAAAGTTTCCAGAAAATCCGAAAGAACCAGAAATAAAAGTATTTTGAAGGTTATTTTTTTTCTGAACATTTAATTTTTGATGTTATAATATAAACTAAGAAAACATTACTAAATATCTTATCACAGAATTATATTATTTCATATAAATTTTTCAAATTTTAAATCGTATCATGCCTATTTTTAAAGAAATTCCGCCAACCAGCGGCTGGAAGTTTAACGCCAAAGATTTATTCCTAAGGCCTGCTACATTGAATCTGGAGGAGGATTTCAAAAACTATCTTGGCGTAAGCGATGTTTTTGTCACATATTCCGGCACGGCCGCTTTATACCTTATTTTTGAATCACTCAAAAAAATATCTTCCAAAAAAACCGTGGTTATACCTTCCTACACCTGCCCGTTGGTTGCACTTGCCGCGCTAAAAGCAGGTTTGCACGTTAAGGTGTGCGATATAAACAGGGATAGTTTTGATTTCAATTATGACAGGCTGAAAGCGCTATGTTCGGCAGATAATGATATTTTGGCTATAGTTGCCATTCATTTGGCCGGCATGGCTGTAGATTTTGACAGAATAAAGGAAATAACCGAGCCGCATAAGATATTTACCATAGAAGATTGCGCTCATGCGTTAGGAGCTAAATATAAAGAAAAAAAATGCGGTACGCTCGGTGATTTTTCTTTTTTTAGCCTTTGCAGGGGTAAGGGCCTTACTATATACGAGGGGGGAGTGCTTGCCGTAAACACGAAAGAATATTCTTCCATAGTTGAAAGTACCATAAAAGAAACTATCCATAGAAATTATTTTTCTGAAGCCGTTAAGATAATTGAGCTCGTTGGATACTGGATTTTTTACCGGCCGCTGCTTTTTTGGTTCGTTTTTAAGCTGCCGCAGGCTTTCTGGAATATAGGTAAAAATGCAACCAAAGCATTTGGCGAGGAATATGATGCTGATTTCGACACGCACGCTGTATCCGGATTTAGAAAATTTATAGGCCATCAAAGTTTTTACCGCCTGGAAAAAGAAATTTCGAGGCAGCGGGAAAGGGCGTTATCATACATTAAAGTTTTGAGTGCAATAAAAGGAATTAAAATTCTGCAGGAAAGCCCCAACACCTACGCCGCATATCCTTTCCTGGTTATACTTTTTGATGATGTAGAAAAGAGAGAAGAGGCGCTTAAAAAAATAAATAATTATGGCCTCGGGGCTTCAATTGTTTACCTTAACTCAATTTGTGATTATGACTATCTTAAAAACGCGATAGATTGTGTTTTTTGCGAGAATGCCCGTAGCCTGGCCAGGCGCCAGCTTACGCTCTCAACTAATTCTTTTTTAAAAACTAAAGACATAGAGTTTGTTGTTGATGTTTTAAAAGAATTAATGAATGGGCGTTGATTTTTATTGTTTCCTTGCCAGATGAGTGAATGTTTCTATGTGCGGAGTGTGTGGGAAAAAATCGTAGCCGTGCATTTTAACTAACTTATATTTTGGTAAAAGCATTTTCAAGTCCCTGATTAGCGTAGAGGGATTGCACGAAATATAAAAAATGTTTTTTGGGCAATTTTTAAGTAGTTTTTGACACATAAGCCTGTCTAGGCCTTTACGCGGCGGGTCAACAATTAGAATATTCAATTTTTCTTCAAGAATTTTCGGCGCTAAATCTTCACTCGTACCTTCGTAAATATCATAGTTTTCTATTTTGTTTATTTTTATGTTTTTCTTAAGAAAATAAATATTTTCTTTGGATGATTCAACTCCGATTATTTTTATTGCCTTATCAGAAAGGATTACGCCGAACGTGCCTATTCCGCAATATAAATCCGCGATTATTCCAAAGTTGCATAATTTAACGGTTTGGTTTATATCTTCAATAAGTACCTGAAGCATACCCATATTTATTTGAAAAAATGATTGCGCGCCGATATGGAATTTTTTATTTAAAATTTCTTCTTCTATATAGTTTTTTCCTAAAGCGACAATTTCTTTTTTCCGGTTTTCATTGTTTTCTATGTAAACTATTCCTGCGAGCGGGAAATTTTCCTCTAAAAATGCAAGATGTTTGCTTAAGCGCAAATGCTCTATATTTTGTTTTCCAAAAAGAACAAGAAGCAGTTCGCCGGAGCATCTGCTTTCCTTTATTTCAATTTCTTCTATAAATTGAAGTTTATGTTCATTGATTAACTTTATCGTTGCGATAAATAATTTGTTAATTTTTCCGGAAGCAAGGAAGCAGTTATCTATGGGTACGAATCTATTTTGATAATTCGGGTCATGATATGCTAAGGTGTCTGCGCCATTATTCCAGATTACGTTCAGGCGTAGTTTATTGCGATACTCCCATATGTTCTGTGAAGATTTAATTTTAAAATTTTTTAATTCTTGCCCTAAGTGGTGAGCGAAATCGTCTTTTATCTGTTTTTCCTTGATAAGCAGCTGGTAGTCATAATTGATGTATTGGTATGGCGAGCATGCTTTGTAATGGTTGCAACGCGGCATAACACGTTTATCCGATTGTTCAATTGTATGAATAGTTTTCGCTTCGATGTAATTGCTCTTTGTTTTTAGCGGTTCTATCTCAACTATCTCATCGGGAAGCCCTTCGTCAGTAAAGATTACTTTGCCCTCTTGCATTGATAGGCTTTTTCCAGGATAAACAACTTTTTCTATTTTTATTTGCATAAAACAATTATAACAATTTTATGGCGTCGGAGAAAGTTATTTCAATTTGCTTAACTTGAATTATAATACTATAGCAATTATAAAAATTAATAAAAATATTGGTTTTAATCAATTCACAGAAATCCCCGGTCTTTAGCTCAGCAGGCCAAAGGCCTGTTGGATAGGCCGGGTATGAATGCGAATTGATTATCCCGCCGAAGTCATGGTAAATTTCCCTGTCCGCTCCGCGGACGAGGAAATTTACCATGTATATAGCGAAGGCGGGATTATAAAGAAGCCACGGGCATTAGGCCAACAGGCCACCCTGTGGGATAGCCCGTGGAGGTTCACTATATGAATTCAAATTTTTTACCTATTTCAAAAGAAGATTTTAAAAAACGGGGATGGGGGGATCTCGACATAATTATCATTACCGGTGATGCATACGTAGATCACCCTTCTTACGGTGCCGCCATTATAGGAAGGGTTCTTGAGGCAGAAGGTTTTAAGGTGGGGATCATTGCCCAGCCTAACTGGAGAAATACCGATGACTTTTTAAAGCTCGGCCGTCCCAGGCTTTTTTTTGCAATTACTTCCGGAAATGTTGACTCCATGGTTGCAAACTACACTGCAAATAAGCGGCCGAGGATTTCGGATGATTATTCGCCAGGCGCAAGGGCGGGGCTGCGGCCGGACAGAGCCTTGATAGTATATTCAAATAAAGCAAGAGAAGCCTATAGGGATTGCCCGATAGTTTTGGGCGGGCTTGAAGCAAGCTTGCGCAGGCTCGCTCATTATGATTACTGGGATAATGAAGTAAGGCGCTCGGTGCTTATTGACGCCAAGGCGGATATTCTTGTCTACGGAATGGGGGAATCTCAAATTCTTGAAATCGCAAAGCGCCTTAAAAGCGGGGAAAGCTTGGAGTCGCTTAATAACATATGCGGAACTACTGTCATACGAAAAGATTTATCTTTCTTGAAAGAATACAAACTTATTCCTTCTTTTGAAGAAACCAGGGAGGACAAGAATAAATACAATTCCGCATTTAGAGAAATTTTTTCTCAGATGAATCCGTTTAGCGCAAAAGCAATAGCCCAGAAACACGCGGATAGGTTTATCGTGCAATTGCCGCCGGCATATCCGCTATCAACAGACGATTTAGATAGAATATATAATCTTAAATATGCACGAGCCTGGCATCCCACATACAATAAACTTGGAGGAATCAAAGGCTTTGAAACCGTACGTTTTTCGATAGTATCCCATAGGGGATGCTGCGGCATGTGCAGTTTCTGCTCGCTTTATATGCACCAGGGCCGCATTATTCAAAGCCGCAGTGAAGAGTCCATATTAAAAGAAGCAAAATTAATTTCGCAGATGAAAGATTTTCGGGGGACAATAACCGATATCGGCGGGCCAACGGCAAATTTATATCAGGCGAGCTGCCGGAATTGGGCGAGTCATGGTTTTTGCGAAAATAAAAGCTGCATAAACCCTTCACAGTGTAAAAACCTTAAATTAGGTTACAAGAAGAGCATTGATTTATACAAAAAAATAGCTGAAATCCCCGGAATCAAACATGTTTTTATAAGCAGTGGTTTCAGGTATGATTTGCTTACTGACGATTCTGCAGAAGAATATCTGACCCAGGTTTGTAAGTTCAATATAAGCGGGCAGATGAAAGTAGCGCCTGAGCATGTAGTTGATGCGGTTTTAAAGAATATGAATAAACCATATGTTTATTCATATGAGAAATTCCTTAAAAAGCTTGACAGGGTGAATATGAAAATAAAAAAGAAGACGTATCTTGTCAATTATTTTATAACAAGCTATCCGTCATCAGGGTTAAAAGAAGCGCTTGAGTTTGCTTTGTATCTTTCAAAGCGAAGAATCAACCCCGAGCAGATTCAGGATTTTATGCCTTTACCAATGACTCTGGCGGCCTGCCTTTATTATACAGGCATAAATCCGTTTACTGGTGAGCGTGTTTACAGTGCAAAAACATTTAAAGAGCGAAAAATGCAAAGAGCGCTTATTCAGCATAAGAATCCTAAAAATAGACAATTAGTTAAAGAGGCGTTAAGAATTTTGAAAGCAGAGCATTTGGAAAAGGTTTTGTACTGATCTTCTGTAAGTTAAAGTTTGTAGCTTCTCTGTACTCCTTGCGCCTGTATATCGGTTAAATTTCCTGGCTGGAAACTGTGCCTACGGCCAATAAATTTAACCGAAGCGCTTCGGAGTTAATTCGGCTATCGCCTCATTAAAAAAAAGACCCCTCCCCCCAAAACGGAGAGAGGGTCCGTGGCTTTGGCTCCCTTACGGGAACCTATATAAAAAATAACATTTTTATCTATATATATTCAATCCTTTTAGGGTATATTTATGAAAGCGTTTACGTTTAAGGCGCGATTAAAATGGGGATTTATCTGAGATTATTCATGTAGAATCTGCGAAAAACCGCTTTATAGGGTTTACAAAATCTAAATTTACGCTAAAATACTTAAATCCCGGTCAGCAAACAGGTTTCCAAAGATAACACAGTTTCGAGGATAAATACTAAAACAATGAAGCAGGAATTTGTAATAAGTTCGTTAGGCGTAGTTAGCCCAAACGGTATAGGAAAAGAGGCATTTTGGAACTCGCTGGAAAATGGTGTTTCCGGGATTTCAAAGATTGAGTCTTTTCCAACTGATAAATTTTCCGTAAGCCTCGCAGGAGAAATAAAAAATTTTGACCCAAAAGTTTTTCTCGGCCCAAAAGGCCTGCGCAATTTAGACAGAAGCGCGCTGTTTCTGATGACTGCGGCGAAATTTGCGCTTACCGATGCTAAGCTTGAAATAACCGAATCAAACACAGATGACATCGGAGTTTCAACCGGCACAACCTATCCGCATTTGTGGTCAATGATTGAATTCGATAGAGAAGTTCTTAAGGAGGGATTAGACTTTTCTAATCCCGCGCTTTTTCCCTCAACTGTTTTAAACGCAGCTTCTTCCCAAGTGTCTATTCGTTTCAATATCCAGGGATTTAACGCGTCGGTAAGCACAGGATACACTTCCGGACTCCAAGCTCTAAAGTATTCGCTTATGATGCTTGAAACCGGAAAGGCAAAAACAGTTTTGTGCGGAGCAGTTGAAACACTTGCGATTTCTTTGTTTTTTGGTTTTTACAAGCTGGGTTATATGGCAGGTATAAATGGCCAAACGATTAGTTGTCCGTTTGACAAACGCAGAAACGGCCCGTTACTTTCAGAAGCTGCAGCTGTTTTCTCTGTGGAGTCTGTCGAGAGTGCAAAAATGCGCCAAGCTGAAATCTTAGCAAAGATACGAAGCGTAAGCTGTTATTTTGACGGATTTAAAATAGCAAAAATTGACCCTGAAGGGGAAGGACTTGAAAAAGCAATACTGAAAGCCTTAGATGAAGCAGGCGTGGCAACAGGCGATATAGATTATATTTCAAGCTGCGCTAATTCTTCGCTTGAGGTGGATAGGGCAGAAGTAAAAGTTTTGCAAAAAGTTTTCGGAAGTAATCTTTCAAAAATACCAATAAGTTCCATAAAGTCGATGTTAGGAGAAACACTTTCTGCGTCATCTGTATTACAGATAGCTTCCTGTGTTGGCGCAATGAAAAACGGCATAATACCACCTACGATAAATTACAAAGAAAAAGACCCTGAATGCGACATAGATTGTGTTCCAAACAAAGCGCAAAAGAAAGATGTAAAACTTGCTTTAGTTGTTTCTTTTGGCCCTGGAGGGTATAATGGTGCTTGTGTTTTAGAGAGATACAGTAAAGAGCAGGGAGATTGATAAGATGAGCGATTTAAAAGGAAAAACAGTTATTATCACTGGCGGAGCAAGAGGAATAGGCAAGGCTTGCTGTCTTGCTTTTGCCAAAGCAGGCGCAAATATAGTTTTTACTTTTAACAAGAGCCAGAAAGAAGCCGACGAGTTAGCCGCTCAAATTAAAAAAGAAGGCGTTGAGTGTTTAAGTATACAGGCAGATGTGCGCGATATAAACCTGTGCCGCACAGTCGTTGAAAAAACAATTGAACGGTTTAAAGAAATAGATGTTTTGATTAATAATGCCGGCATTACAAAAGATAAATCTCTTTTTATGATGCTTCCGGAAGAATGGCATGATGTTATAAATACAAACCTTAACGGGACTTTCAATATGACAAAAGCCGCTATTATAACTTTTTTAAAGCAAAAAAAAGGATGCATAATAAATATGAGTTCTGTCAGCGGCATCGTTGGGCTTCCCGGACAGTCTAATTACAGCGCCTCAAAAGCAGGCATCATAGGTTTTTCTAAAGCTCTTGCAAAAGAAGCAGCTGGGCAAAATGTCCGAGTAAATGTGGTTTGCCCTGGTTTTATAGAAACTGATATGGTAGGAACTATGCGTGAGGACATAAAGAAAGAAATTCTAAAAAGCATTCCACAAAAACGCATAGGAAAGGCAGAAGAAGTTGCGGATTTATGCGTATTTTTAGCTTCAGACAAAGCGGCTTATATTACAGGGGAAACAATAAAGATAGATGGCGGGTTGGCTATATGAAATGAAGCCAACATTTTTTCAAGCCTCAAGTGGCGTAGGAAAAATGTTAGGCTGAATTTCACCCCCACACCAATTATTGAGATGTTTTATATGTACATACTGAAAAGCGAAAAAGATAACGATTTGTATATAGGGTTTACTAGCAATTTGGAACGAAGAATAGAAGAGCACAACAGTGGTTGGGTAGCATCAACTGAATCACGAAAACCGTTAAAATTGGTTTATTGTGAAGGCTATAATTCAGAGAGAGACGCCAGGAGAAGAGAAGCAAACTTAAAATTACACTCGAGAGCTTTCGCTCAATTAAAAATACGTATTATGGATAGTTTAAAATAATTGGTGTGGGGGTTAATTCGCACTATTATTTTTTCTGCGTGCTGTCCACTTGAAAAAATAATGTGCTCATTAAGGAGGAAATATGTCCGATACATCAAACCTGGGTGATTACAAAAGTGAAATTAAGAAGTTAGTCGCCGATATTGCTGAAAAAACTCCGGAAGAAATAACGGATAATGCGAGGTTTAACGAAGATTTAGGCATTGACAGTATGATGGCGCTTGAAATAGTAGCTACCATTGAAAAGAAATACAAAGTTATTATTCCTGAAGGTGAAATTCCTAATATGCGGTCTTTACAAAATATATATGATTTGGTAGGAAAATTACTGGTGAAATAATATGGAAGGCATTTGGGATATAAATAAAATCCAGGAAATACTTCCGCAAAGATACCCTTTTTTATTTATCGACAGAGTCATATCAATAGATGAAAAAGAAGGTAAAGTAACCTGTCTGAAAAATTTTACTGCAAATGACTATTTTTTTACCGGCCACTTTCCTGGTAAGCCTATTGTGCCCGGAGTTATTATGATTGAGGCAATGGCGCAGGCAAGCATTATCGGCTTTGCTGCAATTAAACCAGAAGTTGCAAGCAAACACCCGACTTATTATCTTGGCAAGGTGGAAGCAAAATTCAGAAGAGCTGTAACCGTTGGAGACCAACTTGTCATAGAAGTAAAAAAAGAAAAAATCGTAAATAATGCTGGAGTAGTTACTGCAGTTGCTAAGGTTAATGGGGAAGTGGCAACGGAAGCTAAAATTATGTTTGGCGTAATTATCGATACGCAAACAAAGGCAGTGAAATGAGAGAAGTAGTGGTAACAGGCCTAGGCGCAGTTTCTTCCATAGGCATAGGCAAGGAAGAGTTCTGGGCGAATGTTTTAAAAGGCAAGTCCGGAATAAGCGATGTTACCTTGTTCGACACCTCCAAATTCAAGCGCCATCGCGCCGGAGAAATAAAAAATTTTACCTCATCTGATTTTATACCCGAAAGCATAGCAAAATTTATAGGCAGAGCTTCTCAATTTGGCATAGCTGCGGCTAAACTTGCCCTTGAAGATGCTAATTTTCCTTTAGATGATATTCAAACAAAAAAACTAGCCATAATTATTGGCACAACTATGGCGGAATCAAGTGTTATAGATTCTTCCGGTGAAATGTTTATCAAGGAGGAATGGGATAAGATTACAAAGCAACTTCTGGTAAATACATTTTCCCCCTCAATTGCAAGAAGTATAGGTTATTTCCTCAAGGCTAAAGGAGAAAATCTTTTAATTCCCAATGCTTGTGCCGCCGGTAATTATGCACTTGGATACGGTTTTGATTTAATTCGAAAAGGCGAAATCGAATTTGCTATAGTTGGCGGAGCAGAATCTCTTTCGAGGGTTGCTTTCCAGGGTTTCCAAAGATTGTATGCAATGTCGCCTGAAGTTTGTTCGCCATTTGACAAAAACCGACAAGGGATGCTTCTTGGAGAAGGCGCTGGCATTTTAATCTTAGAATCTTTGGAAAGGGCAGTAAAAAGAAACGCAACTATATATGCAAAAGTTTTGGAATATGGTTTATCGTGTGATGCTTACAATATGACAATTCCAAGCAGAATAGGGATAAAAAAAGCTATGGCAAAAGCCATAAAAAATGCAAGTATCTCTCCTAGGGACATAGATTATATAAGTGCGCATGGAACTGGCACGGTTCAAAATGACAAAGAAGAATCTCACGCAATAAAGGAAGTTTTTGGAGATAATAAGATAGCTGTCAGCTCCATAAAATCAATATTAGGCCACACTATGGGCGCAGCAAGTGCGTTAGAAGCGCTTGCCTGTTGCCTCGCTCTAAAAGACGATATAGTTCCGCCCACTATTAACTTTAAAACTCCTGACCCTGAATGCGCTATTGACTGCGTTCCCAACAAAGCCAGAAGAATAAAGCTTAACAAAGTTCTAAATAACGGTTTCGCCTTCGGCGGTAACAACTGTTGTGTTGTTTTGGGCAAACCCTGCTAATAAAATCTTTTCTAGATTTTTCAGTATTTACTTGTCTTTATAAAATTTTGCCATCGGTTTTGGTATGTTGCCAGTTGATTGCCCTTATTATTACTAGATTTATGTTTCAGCTATCTAAATTTAGGTAGAAAAATGTCAATTTTTTGCAAAATAGGTTAATTTTTAATAATTTTAATGGTATAATTTATATTATGGGCAAAAGAGTTGTCATTACTGGTATTGGCATTGTTTCGCCTATCGGCATTGGCAAAAAGGAATTCTGGCAGAATCTCTTTGCCGGACAATCCGGATTTAGGAAGATAACTCTTTTTGGCACTAACGACCTGAAAGTCAAAACTGCCGGAGAAATAGCAGACTTCAATGCTAAAAATATCCTAGGAAAAAAAGGATTAGTTGATTTAGATAGGGCTACTACCTTGCTTCTATCTGCAACAAAATTTGCCCTAGAAGATGCAAATTTTGAAATAAATGAAAAAAATGCCTGCAAAACTGGTATGTCTGTCGGGACCACCTTTGGTAGTTTAAATAGTGTATTTGAATTTGATAAAGCGTCTTTGATCGAAGGTCCTAAATTTGTTAATCCTTCTCGATTCCCTAATACAGTTATTAATTCTCCTGCGAGTAGGGCCGCCATCCGTTTCGGTATAAAAGGTTTTAGCACGACTATTTCAACCGGATTTTGTGCTGCTATTGATGCTTTTGACTATGCAATACATTCCATGAATTTTAATAGAGCAGACAAGATTATCGTGGCCGCAGTAGAAGAAATGTGCATTCAAACCTTTTTAGGATTTTATAAATTAGGGTATCTCTCAGGTTTGAACAATGACATGGGTCCACGATCTTGTCCTTTTGACAAAAGAAGAGATGGAATCATTTTTTCGGAGGCTTCCACTGCGGTAATTGTAGAAGATTTAACGTCTGCATTGGAGAGAAAGGCGAATATCTATGGTGAGGTTCTAGCGATTGCTTCAAATTTTTCCCCCTATCGTCTTCACAAATACGATCCTAGAGGGACAGGGATTACTGAAATAATGAAGAGGGCCTTAGAGAAAGCAAATTTGCGCCCTCAAGATATAGATTGTATTTTTGCTAATGCTAATTCTACTTGCGATGCAGATCTTCTTGAGACAAAGTGCATTAAAGAAGCTTTTGGTGACTTTGCGAACAAAATACCTATAACGGCTATTAAATCTGCGGTCGGAGAAACTTTTAGTGCTTCGGGAGGGGTGGCAGTTGTAGCTGCCTTGGGAAGTATGAAGCATGGTATAATTCCACCTACCTTGAATTACAGAGAGAAAGATTCTTGTTGCGATTTGGATTATGTACCCGATAAAGCAAGAAAACAAAAACTAAATAGAGTAATGATAAATTCTTTTGGACCAAATGGAGCAAATACAGTTTTGGTTCTTGGAAAAGTAAATTAAATGGAGGGGGATAGTTTATGTTCGATTTTGAACAAATAAAAAAAATAATACCTCAAAGATTTCCTTACTTAATGATTGATAGAATTACCGAACTAGATGAGGGCAAAAGAGTGGTAGGGATTAAAAATATAACAGGTAATGAGGTATGCTTTTTGGGACATTTTCCTGATAAGGCTATAGTTCCTGGAACAATGATTATTGAGGCGATGGCTCAAGTTGCTACATTTTCATTTTATCGCAGAGGCAAAAAACAGAAAAAACTTAAGTTTTACTTAGGTGTGGTTAAAGATGTAAGATTTTTTAAACCGGTTTACCCCGGAGACCAACTTAAAATTGAAATAAAAATCATTAGGCTAACATATAATAATGGGGTTGTAAAAGCCAAAGTTTTTGTCGATAACGAAACGGCTTCAGAGGGTGAATTAATTTTTATTCGCAGAAAATGAAAAGAAAAATTGTAATTACGGGATTAGGGGTTGTTAGTTCTATTGGTATTGGTAGAGACGCATTTTGGGAGAATTTAATAAAAGGCAAATCCGGCATCTCTAGGGTTACTGCTTTTGATACTTCTGGACATTCTAGGCATTATGGTGGAGAAGTGAAAGATTTTAGACCAGAAAATTTCCTTGCCAAAAAGAAAATTAAATTAATGGGTAGAGCTTCTCAGCTAGCAATTGCCGCGACCCATCTTGCATTAAGTGATGCCAACTTGGGTATAAAGGAATTAACTAATCCTGAAATATGTGTATGCATTGGAACTACAATGGGAGAAAGCCAACTTATTGAGTACATGAGTCGTACCTTTGCTAAGTCTGGACAGAAAGAAATCAATGAATATCCCATTTATCAATCTCCTGCTAACAATATTCCTTCGAATGTCGCGATAGAATTTAAACTAAGAGGAAGAAATCGCATATTCACTACAGCTTGCGCGGCAGGGAATTATGCCATCGGATACGGTTTTGATCTTTTGCAATCCGAGGATGCTGATATCGTTATTGCCGGAGGTTCTGATGCATTTTCCTGGATTGCTTTCACTGGCTTTAATAAAATAGGGGCTATTGCTCCAGAAAAGTGTCAACCTTTTGATAAGAATAGAAAAGGTATAATTCCTGGAGAAGGCGCTGGAATGTTAATTTTAGAAACTTTAGAGCAGGCACGGAAAAGAAAAGCACCTATATATGCTGAAATTTTAGGTTACGGTTTAAGTTGCGACGCCCATCATATGACCAATCCTCAAGAAGATGGCATGGCTCAATGTATGGTAAATGCTTTACGAGAAGCAAGCTTAACTCCAGAAGACGTGTGCTATATTAATGCACATGGAACAGGAACAATACATAACGATAGAGCAGAATGTGCGGCTATAAAAAAAATTTTTGGCTCAAGACATAAACGCATTCCTATAAGTTCAATTAAATCAATGTTAGGTCATACTATGGGGGCGGCATCTGCGATAGAAGCTCTCGCCTGTTGTCTCGCCATAAAGAACGATATTATTCCCCCTACTGTAAATTATGAAACGCCAGACTCGGAATGTGATATTGATTGCGTGCCAAATATGGCGCGTCGTCAGAAAGTTAACGTTGCTTTGAACAACGGTTTTGCCTTTGGCGGTAATAATGCTTGTTTAGTATTAAGGAAAGTTTCAAATTAGGAGGACATCTATGAATGGGAATATTGAAAAAGAAGTAAAAGAAATGCTTTCGAGGATGACTGGGTTTGAACCGGAAGAAATAGGGTTAGATATGGAATTTGTAAAAGATTTAGGTATCGATTCACTTAAGGTAATTGAAATAGCAACGGCGATTGAAAAAACCTATAAAGTAACGGTTGCAGACAGACACGTGATGCAACTCAAAACCGTTAAAGAAGCAGTAAAATTAATTCAAGAACTTTTGGATAAAAAAAACCGGAAGAGAAAAAAGTAAATAATTTTGATGAGTTATTTTAAGAATCAATACGATGTTATAATTATTGGTGGGGGCGTGGGTGGGCTCGTTTGTGGTTGTTATCTGGTTAAAGCTGGAATGAAAGTTTTGATAGTTGAAAAAAACGACAAACCGGGCGGCTATTGTTCTTCTTTCACGAGGAGTGGTTTTAGTTTCGATGCTTGCGTCCACTCATTGGGTAGTTTAAGACAAGACGGTATCCTTACAAGGGCCTTACAAGAATTGAATCTTGATACTAGTTTTAAAATCAAAAGATACGAACCATCAGATGTGATTGTTAGTTCTGATTGCAGAGTTTGCTTTTGGAACGAGTTGAATAAGACAACGCAGGAATTCCAAAATAGTTTTCCAAAAAACGCAAAACACATTGAAAAATTATTCAATTTTTTTATTAATTGTCATGGTGCAACCTTTAATTCTTTAAGAAAGATATCGTTCAAAAAATTACTAGATCAATACTTTAAAAATAAAAAACTTCAAGCTATTCTTTCTTTGCCAGTTTTAGGTAATATTGGTTTATCTTCTTCAAAAGTGTCTGCGTTTACAGCTACCGCTTTATATAGGGAGTTTATGTTCGATGGAGGGTATTATCCGGAAAACAACATGCAAACATTGCCTGATGCTTTAACAGAGAATTTCAAGACGCTAGGCGGCGATATGTTATCGTCTAGGCTTGTTAAGGGAATTAGAGTAAAAAATAATGAAATCAAGGGGGTAATTTTAGAAAAAGATGAATTTATGCCTGCACGATATGTTGTGTCTGCTGTGGATGCACATCAGACTTTTTTAGAGTTATTAGGGGAAAGTGTACTTAACAAACCTTCAATAAATAAATTAAATAAGCTAACGCCTTCTTTGTCTATGTTTGTATTATATTTAGGTCTTGACAGAACTTTAGATAGCTTGCCACCACAATGTTCTAATTTGTGGTCATTACCATATTATAATGTTGAGAAGCTATATAATTCAGTAAAGAATGGTTATATTCCAGAGCCTACTTGGTATTTAATGCATACTTCATTAGATAAAAAAACTCTTGTAATTTTAACAAGCGCACCTTTCAAGAACGAAAAATATTGGAACAGTCACAAAGATAATTTCTCAGAAAACATTATAAAAAAAACAGAAGAAATCATTCCAGGCATAAAAAAGAGTATAGTTGTAAGCGAAATTGCCACCCCAAGCACGTTATGCAAACGAACGCTGAATTATAATGGTGCAGCCTATGGTTTAGCGAGAACACCTTCCCAGCTTTCTGAGTTAATGTTTTCCCAAGTAATTTCTATAAAAAATTTATATCTAGCTGGACACTGGGTTGCGTTATTCCAAGGTATCCCCGGGGTAGTTTATTTAAGCCGAGACATAGCTAAAATAATTCTGAGAAGAAAAAAATATGAATAAGGAAAAAAAAGTTGTCATAACCGGTATAGGCCCGATAGCATCAACTGGCATTGGCAAACATAATTTTTGGCAAGGAATCGTTAACAAGAGAACAGGATTAGAGTTGGTAGAGTATTATGCTGGTGACGATTTATGGGAGAGTTTTTTTCTACATAGAATAAAGAAATTTGACATCAATAACTTTGGCATAGATTCTGATGATTTGGAATACATAGAAAACTGGAAAGAATGCCACATTGATATGGATTTACAATATTTACTAGCTTCTGTTAAGTTAGCATTAGATGATAGTAAAATTGACTACAAAAAAGTTGCGAAAGATAAACTGACTTTAGTTGTTAGTCACGAAAATCCCGCTATGGAATGTTTTTACGAAAATATGTTTAAAGAATTATTTGCCAAATTCAAAACTAAATTAAAAATTAACGAGAAAAAATTCTATAATGATATTTATCGTAGATTGGTAAAAAGTGGCTATGAAACTCAGGCTTTTATGTATTTGTTTCATATTGCGCGAACTTTTAATATGCATAAGTATTCTTTGTTTATCAACAATGCTTGTGCCTCTGGTTTATACGCAATCGAGGCAGCTAAGGATATGATTATGCTAAATAAAGTGCCTATGGTTGTGGTGGTTGCTGGTGATCATCCCAATATTTTTAAGCATCTTTGGTTTAAGATGATTGGAATGTATGAGCCAGATGGAAAAATTAAGCCTTTTTCTAAGCATAGCAAGGGGCTTGTTATGGGGGAAGGCGCAGCAGGATTAGTGTTAGAGGATTATGAGCATGCCAAGGAGAGAGGTGCACATATCTATGCTGAATATCTGGGTGGAGGATTTAGATTGGAAGGATGGAAGGTTACTATTCCACAGATAGGTGGTACTTCCTACCAAGAGGCGATAACAGAAGCATTGGAGAGGAGCAATGTTAAAAAAGGGGAAATAGATTTGGTTTGTACTCATGCACCAGGAACTATTGCGGCAAATAATTACGAGGCGCAGGCAATCATGGATATTTTTGGTAATTTTAGAGTGCCGGCTACGGCGTTTAAGCCTTATGTGGGGCATAATTTAGGAGGAAGTGCTTTACTTGAGACAATAATACTTTTGTTAACAATGGAGAATGGTTTTATTCCCCCAGTTTTAAATACTACGGAAATAGATTCTAGGGTCAAAATTGATTTACTTAGAGAAAAAAGAGATATAAAACTTAGGTTTGTTTTAAAATTGTGTTGTGCATTCGCCGGATATAATGCTGCTCTTATTTTTAAAAAGCTTGACGCATGAATACTAGTTTAAATATTTTTTCTTTTGAGGGATTATTGTTATTTATAGTCAGCTCCTGTCTTGCTTTTATAATTTTTAAAAACACCAAGACTAAGGTTCATCGCATATGGGGAATGTTTAATATCGCAGTTGCGATTTGGGCTTTAGCTGCTTTTTTTATTGGCAGGTGCACCACGAAAGCAGATGCTATTTTTTGGTGGAGAATATCGCATCTTGGTATTACTTTTATTCCAATTTTTTTATTCCATGTAATATATTTGCTATGTAATCTTCGGAATAAGAGATTTCTTATTTTTACTTATACCCAAGGCATTTTTTTCGTAGTGTTGAGCTTGAGCGGGACAAAATTATTTATTTCAGATACTCGGTTCGCGTTCTCCTCTTTTTATTACGCAGTGCTTGGAAATTTATACCATTTTTCACTTGTGATTTGGTTGTTTTTAGTTGTTTATTCACATTATAAATTATTTTTGCTTTATCGCAATTCGCAGGGAGCTTTAAAAAATCAGGTTATTTATCTTTTAATTGGTTTTGTGTGTGGATTTAGCGGTGGTGCCACTAATTTCTTGCCTGCCTATAAAATAGATATTTATCCATATGGAAATTTTGGTATTTGTTTATATTGTGTAATTGCTACTTATGCTATCCTTAGATATCGCCTTATGGATATCCGGGTATTTATTTCCCGTGCGCTTGCCTTTCTTATCAGTTATACTTTTTTGTTAGGCATTCCTTTCTTTTTTGCTTACAGAATGTATCCAGTATTATATCCAATATGGGGCAAGCATTGGTGGCTTGCGCCTGTCGGACTTATGACTTTTTTTGCAACGCTTGCCCCTTTGGCCTATGACCAGATACGAAGAGGGGTTGAGGAAAGATTTTTGGCAGACCAGAAACGTTATCAAAAATTGTTATTGCAGGCAGCAAGCGGAATGGCAAGGGAGCATAATTTAAGCAGGTTATCAAAACTTATTGTATATATTGTTAAGCGTATTGTTAAAATTGAATTTGCTGCGATTTTTCTTGATGATAAGGAGCATAAAACATACCGGCTTAAGGCAGTACGTGATTCTGGCGTGAGCGGTTACACTTTGGAATTTTCTTATGACAGCGAATTTATAAAACTTTTAAAAACTAATAAAGAGCCATATTTATATGAAGAACTTCCCGTTAATGTGCAAAGTTCGTTAACTTTTCCAAAGCATGCAAGCTTGATTATACCTTCTTTAATAGAAGAGAATCTTTTAGGCTTTATAATCCTTGGCGAAAAAAATAATAAAGAGTCATATTCGGAAGATGATATAAATGTATTTAAAATACTTACAAATCAAACAGCTATGTCTATTGAGAACTGTTTATTCTTCGACGAATTCAAAAATGCCCAGGAAAAAATATTTACTGCGGAAAAATTGGCGTCAATTGGTGGAATGGCTGACGGAGTTGCTCATCAGATAAAAAACAGGCTTAATCACTTTTCTATAGCATCAGGTGAGCTTAAGTGTGAAATAGAGGATTTCAGGGCTAAGCATAAAGAATTTGTTGCGCAAAATCCTGATTTAGAAAAAACATTTAAGTACTCAATTGAAATAGCAGATTCCTTGATAAAAAATGTAAAAATGACAGATGGTATAGTGCGAGGTATATTGACCTATGCTCGCGTTGAGGAAAAAGAAACGTTTTTCTCGCATTTTTCCGTGAAGGAAATAATAGAGGCTGCCCTTGAGTTACTTAAGATAAAACATGAGCTTCAGGAATTTCCTTTGGAAGTTAATCTGGACAATTGTGATATGATTTATGGCGTAAAGGCGCAGATTCTGGAATCTATTTATAATATTCTTGATAACAGCTATGAAGCCAGCTTGGATAAAAAACATCATCTTTCGAAAGAGGAAAAGGAAAATTTTACGCCTCTGATTAAACTCAAACTTACAGAAGGAAGTAATAATTATCGTATCGAAATTTCCGATAACGGCTCAGGCATTAAAGATGAAGCTAAATCGAAAATATTTGCCCCGTTTTTTACCACAAAATCTTCCTACAAATCAGGAACGGGAATTGGTATGTATGTGGTCAGAAGAATTGTAGAAGAAAACCACAAAGGCCGGATTTGGTTCGAATCTGCTCACATGCAAGGAACAAAGTTCGTAATCGAACTGCCTAAAAAGTAATATTATTTAGTTCTAGTAATTGGTGTCGTTATAATAACCTTCGTGCCTATCTCTTTTCCACTCTCCACCCTAATTTCTCCTTTATGTTCCTTAATTATTCCATAAATGATTGACATACCCAGACCAGTTCCGGTTTCCTTGGTGGTATAGAAGGGGTCGAAGATATGTTCCAAGTCTTTTTCGGAAATACCTTTTCCAGTGTCACTGATGGTTATTTCTATTGCATTATTGATTCGTGAAGTAGTCACAGTTAATCTCCCACCATCCTTCATCGCTTCAATCGCATTAAGAAGTAAATTACAAAATACCTGCTGCATTTGATTGGGGTCTATGTATAGAGGGGGCATTGAACTGTCGTAATTCCTGAGTAGTGTAATCTTGTACTTAATAAGGCTGTTGCTAAGTAAAGAAAGTGTCTGGTCGATTATTTGATGGATATTGCATTCCTGTAACTGCAATGGCTTTGGTTTAGAAAAGTCTAATAGTTGTTGAACGATGTCATTTATTCTGTTTACTTCCATACTTACTATTTTATGAAATTTTTCAACAAATTTAGGGTCATTATATTTTTCAGGCAAATACTCGGTAAATGTTTTTATACCGGTCAAAGGATTTTTTATTTCGTGCGCCATTCCTGCCGCAAGCGTGCCTACTGCCTTAAGCCGTTCCGTCCGTTTCAACTCTTCCTGTGCTTTTTGAAGCTCATCGGCAAGCACAGCCTGGGAGCCTTTAAAAAAATATCTATCAATAAAGGATTGAATAGCATTTTTTAAAGGTTGGAATAACAAGGTAAACACAATTAAAAAACCTATGGTTAAAGATAGTGATTTATACCCGACAACGCCGCGGAAAGAAGATTCGACGATATATATTAAAACAAAATAACTTACAGTAATTAAGGTAGCCAAAATAGAATAAACTGCAGTTCTCTTGATAACGATGTTGATAGTCATTAAATGATGGCGAAGGATGGCATATGTCGCAATTCCGGGATAAAGCGCCCCCATATAGGTTAAAAAAGGTAAAAAGATAATGTTTATATTATATGATAAAAGAAAATTGAGGCTACCACCGCCAAATCCCACTAATGCGATTAACCATAAATATTTTAATTGATTTTTTCTTTCTCCAGTTGAATTCCCATAAGCTTCAAATATTTTCCAAAGAGAATATAAAACGCAAATAATAAAAATCGGCCCTACCAAATGAAAGGCGATTCCTGGCAAGTTATAATATTTAAGATAAGATTTATGTATTACATCTATGACCATATATTTTGTCGGCGAGAGAATAATAAATATAAGGTTTATTAAATAAGTAAACTGTATTAACCAACCTTTATTCGTTATTTTCAAAAAAGAAATTGTAAAATGAAGAAAAAATGTTGGTATAAGGACTATACCAATAATTATTACATGTCCCCAGAAAAGTGCGGTTGAATGTTTATCGCAGGCTATTAACCAAATCTGACAAAAACTCCACCAACAGACACTTAGGGAATGCAGGCCAAAAAGTTTATGGCTTTTTTCTGTGCCTTTGACCAACATGAAAATTCCAAAAAATAAAGAAGCTATGGTTTCAATCCATAAAGCGATTACAAAATTAAGCAGTAAAAAATTCATATGTTCAATGGTAATTTAATTATAAAGCTAGTTCCTTTATTTTCTTTGGATTCTACCTTAATATCGCCCTCATGCTCCTTAACTATCCCATATATAATTGACATCCCTAATCCTGTTCCGCCTTCCTTGGTGGTATAAAATGGGTCAAAGATATGTTCCATGTCTTTTTTGGAAATACCTTTCCCGGTATCACTGATGGTTATGGCTACATAGTCAAGATTAGCTTTGGTGAACACACTTAGCTTACCGCCACCTTTCATTGCTTCCAGACCATTAAGAAATAGGTTGCAAAATACCTGTTGCATTTGGTTAGGATCTATAGACAAAAAAGGGAGCAAATTGTCATAATTTCTGACCAGAGCAATCTTATATTTTATGAAACTGTTGCTGAGCAGTGAAAGCGTTTGGTCAATTACCTGATGGATATTAACTTCTTGTAATTTGAGAGGTTTAGGTTTAGAGAAATCCAAAAGTTGTTGAACAATTGAATTTATTTTATCCACCTCTGTAGAAACAATTTTATGGAATTTATCGATAAAACCAGGCTCGTCTTGTTTGGCAGGTAAATATTCCGTAAAAGTCTTTATGCCCGTTAACGGATTCTTTATTTCATGCGCCATACCTGCCGCTAATGTGCCTACTGCCTTAAGCCGTTCAGCGCGCTTGAGCTCTTCTTGTGCTTTTTGAAGTTCGTCCGCAAGGGTAGCTTGGGATCCCTTGAAGAAATATCTGTCAATGAATGACTGTATAAAGTTTTTGAGGGGTTGGAAGAGTAAGGTAAATGCTACCAAAAAACCTATGGTTAAAGATATGGATTTATAACCGACGAAACCACGGAAAAACAATTCAACAATATATATTAAAACAAAATAGCTTACGGTAATTAGTGTAACCAAAATAGAATAGACTGCAGTTCTTTTAATGACAATGTTAATATCCATTAGATGATGGCGGAGGATAGCGTAAGACATAATAGCTATATAAAAAATTACAAAAATGAATCCGAAAGGATAAAATTCAACACCATAATTTTGAATAAAATCGATAGCCGCAAATGTATATACAAACAAGGCTAAAGGTATATATTTCATTTTTGTGTATTGATCTAGAGACAGATTTTTTCGTTCTTTTTGTATAAATATGTATGATGTTGAAAAAATCCAAACAATAAGACATGCAAAAAATGATAAATAGATTGGATGTAAAAAGGATGCTTTTGGGTAATGTCCCCAATAATATCTATAATATCCTTGTACAAAATAATTGGTATTCCATAATAATAAAACGAAAAAGCAACTCAATAAATAAGCAGTTATGATTATTCCTCTTTGTTTTTTAGCAAAGCCTAGAAAAACCGCATTAAAATGAAGTCCGGTAATCACGAGGAATATCACTCCTGTGTATCCAATTTTTAACCATACCGACGCAATATCTATTTCTTTAAACTGATATGAAATAGCATAGGATAGCAACCAGATAAAATTACAAAAACCAAACAAGCCAAATATTTTGTTTACAATGGCGGTTCTATCTTTGGAAAAAACAAATATACTTAATGAGATAACTAAAAACGCTGCAATAAGATATGGTATTGAATAGATGTTCATTATATTTGCATGCCTTTAGTTAAAATAAAAACACCCATGGAAAACGATGTTATTGCTTCAATCCATAAGACGATTACAAAATTAAGCAGTAAAAAATTCATATGTTCAATGGTAATTTAATTATAAAGCTTGTTCTTTTATTCTTTTCGGATTCTACCTCAATGTTGCCCTTGTGCTCCTTGATTATGCCATAAATAATTGACATGCCTAGCCCCGTTCCAGTTTCTTTGGTAGTGTAGAATGGGTCAAAGATATGTTCTAAATCGTTTTTTGCGATACCTTTGCCAGTGTCGCTAACAGCTACCTGTATTACGTTATTACTTTGTGCTGTGGATATGGTCAATTTTCCGCCACCTTTCATTGCGTCAATCGCATTTAAGAAAAGATTGCAAAATACCTGTTGCATTTGGTTTGGGTCTATATACACGGAAGGGAGTGAAGTGTCGTAATTCCTAACTAATACAATTTTATACTTAATAAGGCTGTTGCTAAGCAAAGAAAGTGTCTGGTCAATAATTTGATGGATATTAACTTCTTGCAACTGTAATGGTTTTGGTTTGGAGAAGTCCAAAAGTTGTTGAACAATTGAATTTATTTTATCTACCTCTGTAGAAACGATTTTATGAAATTTTTCAACAAAGCCAGGTTCATTATGTTTCTCAGGCAGGTATTCAGTAAAAGTTTTAATGCCGGTTAGAGGATTTTTTATCTCATGCGCCATACCTGCAGCTAATGTGCCTACTGCCTTAAGCCGTTCAGCGCGCTTAAGTTCTTCCTGTGCCCTTTGCAACTCTTCAGCAAGTGCTGCCTGAGAACCTTTAAAGAAATATTTGTCGATAAAGGACTGGACAGCATTTTTTAAGGGTTGGAAGAGTAAAGTAAAGATGACTAAAAAACCTATTGTTAATGATATGGATTTATAGCCGACGAAACCACGGAAGAGAGATTCTACTATGTATATTAGAATAAAGTAACTGACAGTAATTAAAGTGACCAGAATAGAATACACCGCAGTTTTTTTAATGACTATGTTGATATCCATCAAATGGTGGCGGAGGATAGCATAGGTGGCGATGCCAGGATAAATTGCCCCAATGTAAGTTAAAAAAGGTAAAATAATTATATTTATCCCATAAAAAAGGAAAAACTGCGAGCATCCGCCAACGAATCCAAAAAACATACACCATAATAAATATTTTAGTTGATTCCGTCTCTCGCCAGACGATTTTCTGTACGCTTCGAATATTTTCCAAAAAGAATATAATACAAGAATCAAAAAAAAGGTTACTCCAATATTCGCGATAATCCCCGGCACAGGAAAGTATTTAACATAAAATCTGGGGGATACGCTTACTATTCCGTATTTTGTAAACAATAATATAGAGATCGTAGTAGCTGTGAGATATGTAAATCTTATTAAAGACTGTTTATTTTTTATATTTAAAAAAGAAATTGTAAAATGGAGATAAAAAACAGAAATAAATATTCCGCCAGCATAAACGATACGTCCCCAAAAAAAAGCAGCTGAATATTTATCGCTAGCTATTAGGCAAGCCGTGCAAAAGCTCCACCAGCAGACACAAAGTGAGTGCAGTGCGAAAAGTTTATGGCTTTTTTGTGTGCTTTTAATTAATATAAAAATTCCGAAAAATAATGAGGCTATTACTTCAATCCATGAGGCAATGATATAGTTGAGGAGGAGGTAGTTCATGTAAATTAGATAACGTGAATTAAGTCTCACGTATCACGTCGCACGTAACACGTTTTGAAAGCTTGATACCTGCTACTTGTTACGTGTTATGCTTTAATCTTTTAATGCTTTTTGGACGGTTTCTTTAACCAAAGATGACTCAAAAGGTTTGGTTATGTATTCAAGGATGCCGTATTTGCTTGCTTCAGCAGCTGTTTCAACGCTTTGGTAGCCGGTAACCATAATAACTTTTATATTTGGTTTTTTCTGGCGTAATTCTTTTAGCGTTTCAAGCCCGTTTTTCTGGGGCATTTTTATATCCATGATAACTAAATCAGGATTTGTTTTTGAAAGGTATTGCAGAGCTTCGTTACCGTTATTTACGAAATCAACTTTATATTCTTCTCCAAGAATGAGGTTCAATGATTCCCGGACGCCTTCTTCGTCGTCGCAGATGAGGATCGTTCTTCGTTCATTCATGATATTACCTCCGTTATAAGCTTACTGGTGTTACTATGCATATGCACACTGCTTCGCCTTTGCCTATATTTTTGATGTAATGCGGTTTCGAAGCGTCAAAGTAAAACGTAGTGTTTTTTTCCAGAATTTCTTTTTTATCTTCTATCGTAACTTCTATTTTTCCGCTAAGAACGTAAATAAATTTTTCTGCGCCGACTTTTAATTCTTCCTTTTGAGTTTTTCCGCCGCTTTTCAATTCAATTAGCACCGGAAGCATTTTTTTACTAAAAATATCTTTGGTTAAAATAGTAGAGGAAGCATCTTTATTATGCACAAACATATTGGCGCGGTATTCTTCTTCTGGTTCGGTTTGTTTCGATTTAAGCTTTTCTACTTCGCTGTAAAACTGGGGCAGGGAAAGGCCAAAGGCTTTGGCAATTTGCATATGCGATTCCAAAGTGCCGGTCATCTTTCCGGTTTCAATGCGGCTTAAAGTTGCAAGGGCGACCTTGCTCATCTCGGAAAGTTGAGCCAATGTTAACCCCTGGCTTTTGCGTAGGTTTCTAATTATTGGACCTATATTCATAGTCTAAAAGACCCCCCTCCGTATCGTTAAATAATCTCATAGAAAGTGTAACTTATTTTTGTAAAATAGTCAATAAAATTTTGCAAATATGCAAAATAAGTAACATTCTTAATTTAGCATAAATAAAAGTCTTTTTTCCTAAAGCAAATTGCGATATACTTAATCGATGCGCAGAAATCTCCGGCTTTAACCTAATGGGTGTGCCGACGGATAAGCCGGAGATGAATGCGGATCGATTATCCCGCCGAAGTCAGGGAAAATTTCACAGTCTGCAAGGCAGGCAAAGAAATTTTCCCTGTATATAGCGAAGGCGGGGTTATAATGGAATCACGGTTTTCAGTCTTCAGCAGCTGATGGCTGCCAGCTAAACGCTTAGAGCTAATATGGAAATAAAAAAAATACTAATATTTAATCCATTCGGTATCGGAGATGTTTTATTTAGCATGCCTCTGGTTAGGAATTTAAAGGAAAACTTACCAAATGCGGCCATACACTATTTGTGCAACCAGAGAGTTTTTCCTTTGCTGAAAAATTACCCATCTCTCGATAAAGTTTTTATTTTTGAAAAAGACGAATGGAAGGGTGCATTAAAAAAATCTAAATTAGAATTCATCAAAAAAGCCGCTTCATTTTTTAATGAAATAAAAAAAGAAAAATATGATGCTGTCTTTGACTTGTCCTTAAATTCCCAATACGGTTTTTTTCTCAAAATGAGCGGAATTCCAAAACGCATAGGCTTTAATTTTAAAAACAGAGGAATGTTTTTAACGGATAAGATAGACATAGCATATGGTTATAGCGACAAGCATGTTGCTCGCTACCATCTGGAGCTTCTTAAATTTTTAGACATTACACCAAAAGATTACAAGTTTGAATTGTTTGTTTCCGGCGAATCGCTGCAAAGAGCGAAAGAAACTTTTAGAAAATATAGTATCAGCGAAAATGATTTATTGATTGCGGTTTGTCCTGGTTCGGGCGACAGCTGGCGCGATACTGCGTATTTTAAGCGCTGGCCGCAGGAAAATTTTTTAAAACTTTGCGCAAAGTTAAGCGACGGCTTAAGAGCAAAAATATTACTTTTTGGTTCGAAACCCGAAGCAGGCGTATGTTCGTATATTTCAAGCGGCTTAAAAAACGATGTTATAAATTTATGCGGAAAGATAGATTTGGAAGAATTTTGCGCAGCTGTTTCTTTGTGTAATCTGGTTATAACTAACGATGGCGGGCCTTTTCATATCGCACAAGCCTTAGGTAAAAAAGCTATAGTTTTATTTGGCCCTGTTGATGAGAAAGTTTACGGTGCATATCCGGTAACGGATAATTGTGTTATTTTTTCAAAGCATATTTCCTGCAGGCCCTGTTATAAATCTTTTCGTTTTAGCGGCTGCAACCTGGATAAACAATGTCTTAGGGAAATAGGGGTTGATGAGGTATTTCTGGCAGCAAAATCACTTTTGAAGCTTTAAGCCGGTTCTCTTTAGAATTGCTATGGGCTGGCGAGATAAACGGCTAAAGGGTGCCGCTCTTACGAGAACTCCAAGGCTGATTTTCCTTTACAAGCATACTTTCCGGTTGTATAATTTAAAACTTGTAAAGCTTTGATAGGGTTTGAATTTAGGAACATGGAGGTATTACGTGAAAGTTTTAAAATTAGGCTTACCAAAAGGAAGTTTACAAGAAAAAACTTTGGAGATTTTTAAAAACGGCGGATTTAATATTTCTGTAAGTTCGCGTTCTTATACGCCGTCGATAGACGATGTAGAGATAAAACCGACGCTTTTACGCGCGCAGGAAATGTCACGTTACGTTGCAGACGGAGTGTTGGACTGCGGCATAACCGGAGAAGACTGGATACTTGAAAATAATTCCGATGTAATACGGGTTGACGAATTATTATATGCGAAAAGAACGTTAAACCCGGTGCGATGGGTGGTTGCCGTGCGTGATGACTCAAAAATAAAGAAACTCAAAGATTTAGATGGCAAGCGCATAGCTACAGAACTGGCTAATTATACGAAAAAATTCTTTAAAGACCAGAAAATAAACGTAGATGTAGAATTTAGCTGGGGCGCAACAGAAGTTAAGGTTAAGACCGGCTTGGTTGATGCCATAGTTGAGCTTACTGAAACAGGTGAGAGCCTTCGCGCAAACGGTTTAACAGAAATAGCCACCGTGTGCACGTCGACAACTAAATTTATTGCCAACAAAGAGGCGTATAAGGATGAATGGAAAAAGAAAAAAATGAATTATATCCTGCTTCTTTTAAAAGGCGCGCTTGAAGCAAGAGATAAGGTTGGTTTAAAGCTTAATGTTAAGAAAGAAAATCTTCAGAAAATTTTATCAATACTTCCATCGCTTAAAAAGCCAACGATTTCATCACTGACGCTGGAAGGCTGGTACGCGCTTGAAGTGATAATTGAAGAAAAGGAAGTAAGGAAATTGCTCCCGCTTTTTAAGGAAAACGGGGCAGAGGGTATAATTGAGTACCCGTTGAATAAATTAATTTACTAATTGAAAATCACAGATGATCGCAGATAAAATTATCTGTGATCATTCGCTTACAAATCTGTGCTAATCTGTGTAATATGGAGGAAAAAAGATGCCTTGTGGAAGGAAAAGAAAGCTGAAAAAAGTAAAAAGACACTGGTTTAAGAAGAGAAGAAAACAACAAAGACATAAATCAAGATAACCCAAAAGATGCCTGTTCGTCCCGCCGTTGACTGGATAGGCAGGCATCTTTTGCCGGAAAGCCGAAGGGGCATACGAAAAAATGCCCTGGGCGGTGCTGTCATCTGTGTTTCTTCGGTTAGGTAGTTATCTACAATATACAGTAATTGCATATTAGATTCGGTAAACTTCTATGATGTTTTTTCGAATGCCTACTTTTGTTAAACGCACAAATATCGAAAACGGTGTTAATTTTATAAAATCTGCGGCAATAAAACGAAGATTTTTGTTGCCGTTTGCATTCTTTTTTATTTCCTGCCTTTTTACTGTAAATCTATTTGCCGCAAGCGAACAATCAATCAAAGCGCTTTATGGGGATTATCTCAAGGGTTTGTTTTATGCGGAGGAGGGCGATTATGGGCAAGCTCTGAATGAACTGTACAAAGTAAAAAATGCCGACCCGAAATCCATATACGTAAGGTTAAAGATAGCAAGCGTTTTAATACGCATGGGCGAGCTTGAAAAAGCAGAAAGCGAACTTAAAGAAGCCAAAGTACTTGACCCTGAAAGCTTCGACGCTTCTTTGGGTTTAATATTCCTTTATTCCTATGGCCAGAAAGACAGAGAGCTTGAAGGCGAATACGAAGATTTCCTAAAAAAAGCCCACAAGTTAAAACCTGAAGATATAAAAATCTCCGAATATCTTGCGCAGTTTTATTTTTATAAAAAACAGTCGCAAGAAGCATTAAGTATTTATGAGGATATTGTAAAGAATAGGCCCGATTATGTTGATGCGCTGTTTTGGCTGGGTTATTTATATGAAGATTTAGGCCGCCGCGGTGATGCGATAAAAATATGGAAGAAAGCCTTGCAGATTTCACCTACCCACGGGCAAACATTAAATTCTCTTGGTTATTTATACGCAGAAGAAGGTAAAAATCTTGATGAAGCCGAAGGGATGCTAAAAAAAGCTTTAGCGGCAGAGCCTGAAAATGGCGCATACCTCGATAGCCTCGGTTGGATTTATTTTAAAAAGAAAGATTATAAAAAAGCAGAAGAGTATCTTACAAAAGCTATAGGTTTTCAGGAAGACCCGGTTATTTATGAACATCTTGGAGACTTGTCTGTAACCTTGAATAAAAAAACGGAAGCGCTTGGTTTTTATAAAAAAGGATTGGAACGTTTTCCGGACAATAAAGAATTGAAGAGTAAAGTGGATAAATATGGAAACGAAAATAAAACACCTAAAAAATAAGGCAACCGAAATACGCAAGCTTATAGTTGAGATGCTTGCAAAAGCAGGCAGCGGCCATCCCGGGGGTTCGCTTTCTTCAACGGATATAATTACCTGTCTTTATTTCGAAATTATGCGGCATGACCCGAAAAACCCAGCATGGCCCGACAGGGACAGGTTTCATTTGTCAAAAGGCCATTGTTGCCCTGCGCTTTATGCCGCGTTATCATTAAGCGGATATTTCCCGCGAGAAAAATTGTGGACGTTGCGTAAGTTTAATTCAATGCTTCAGGGGCATCCTGACAAACGCGTCCCCGGAGTTGAGCTTGCCAGCGGCTCCTTGGGTCAGGGTTTATCGATTGCTTTAGGCATGGCGCTTTCTGGAAAGATAGATAAAAAAGGCTACCGCGTATATTGCCTTATGGGTGATGGAGAAATACAGGAAGGAAATATTTGGGAGGCAGCCATGGCGGCAGCGCATTTTAAGGCAGATAACTTATGCGGCATAATTGATTATAACCATTTTCAGATTGACGGCAGGACTGACGATATTATGAACCTTGAGCCACTTTTAAATAAATGGGAAGCGTTTGGCTGGCATGCTATTGCCTGTGACGGCCATAACATAAAAGAACTGCTTGAGGCTTTCAGGATTGCAAATTCAGTTAAGTTAAAACCCACAGTTATAATAGCGCATACAGTAAAAGGCAAAGGCGTTTCTTTTATGGAACACGTAGTTGATTTCCACGGAAGAGCGCCTACGGAAAAAGAAAGAGAAATTGCCCTTCATGAACTTGGCGAAATAGAAAATATTGAGAAAGATATAGAGGAAGAGGAATAATGGCGATAGAACAATTGTATCAACGCGATGTTTACGGGAAAACTCTTGTTGAGCTTGGAAAGCGCGACCCAAGAATCATTGTGCTGGATGCTGATTTATCGGGTTCGACAAGGACAATTTTATTTGCAAAGGAATTTCCGGACAGATTTTTTAATTTCGGAGTGGCTGAACAAAATATGATGGCTACATCTGCGGGAATTGCCAGCTGCAGCAAAATAGTATTTCTTTCTACTTTTGCCATGTTTGCCAGCGCGAGAGCGCTGGACCAGGTTAGAAACAGTATATGTTACAATAACCTAAACGTTAAAATCGTAGCCACTCATAGCGGCATAACTGTCGGGGAAGACGGCGCTTCGCACCAGGCCCTGGAAGATATAAATTTTATGCGCGCGATACCCAATATGAAAATAATAGTTCCTGCTGATGGCCCTGAAACGCGTTCAGCTATACTTACCGCTTATGAAACTAACGGGCCTTTTTATGTTAGATTAGGAAGAGCAAAGGTGCCGTCAATTGAAAACCGAAAAGAATTTGTATTGGGCAAAGGCTATATTTGTGCGGATGGAAAAGATATAGCTTTAGTTGCTTGCGGAGTTATGGTAAATGAAGCTTTAGCTGCCGCCAAAACGCTTAAGGAAAAAGGCAAAGATGCGGCAGTATTTAATTTTCCTACCATAAAACCATTTGATAAGGCTTTAATAGTCGAAATTGCCAAAAAATACGGTAAAATTATTGTTTGCGAAGAGCATCAGGTAACCGGCGGATTGTATTCTGCAGTATGCGAAACGTTATCTCACGACTACCCTGTTTTGGTTGAACGTATAGGAGTCGAAGATAGATTCGGCCAATCCGGTTCGCCAAAGGAACTTATGGAATGCTATGGACTCTCGGCTAATTGTATCGTTAAAAAGTGTGAAGAATTTCTACGGAAGTAAAATAAAGGTTCTAAGCCCCGCCAAAATAAACCTTTACCTTAACATTCTAGGTAAATATCCTTCAGGTTTCCATAAAATAGAAAGTATTGCTGAAAGGATTTCTCTTTTTGATGAAATAACTATCGTAGTAGCAAAACATAATGATGTCAAAATCTTCTGCAATAAAAAAGAACTTGCCAGCAGTGACAACTTATGCGTTAAAGCTGCAAAATTGCTGAAAGAAAAATATAAAATTCAATATGGCTTCGATATTAATCTTTTAAAAAAAATCCCTGTTGGTTCGGGCCTTGGAGGCGGCTCTTCTAACGCTGCCTTAACGATGCTCGCGATAGATGAGCTTTGTAGGTTAAATCTGGATAAAAATACTTTATATGAATTGGGCAGTTACATAGGTAGTGATGTCAATTTTTTTCTGGCGCAGACTAGGTTTGCGGTAATTGGCGGCAGAGGAGAAAAGGTATTGCCCATAGAAGGCAAAACCCTAAAACACACAATCATATGGCCGGGAATTACCCTTGCTACAAAGAGAGTGTATGGCAATTATAGAGGTAAATTGACAAAATTTCTTAATAATGTTAAGATACTGACTTACGCATTAAAAAAAGGCGATAATTGCCTTTTAGAGAATAACATTTTTAATGCTTTGGAAAATAGTGCTCTTTGTCTTTGCGTGGAGTTGTCTGCAGCTAAGATTAAACTTTTAGAGAGTGGAATTTTTTCAAGGGTAACCGGCAGCGGCAGTGCTATGTATACACTTTGTAAAGAATCTTTACAGCGAAAAGTAAAAAGCATTTTGCCGAAGAATTACTTTGTTTTCCATGCTCAGACATTTTAACCCAAGTACGTTTAGGACAATTTCTTTAAAAAAAGCGATTGTTCTTTAAGCTCACAATTACTAACAGCCACGGGCAAAGTGAGTTTGTTCGCTAAAGAAAAACTGACATTTAAGCGTTGGTGACAAATTTCTTTAGCTATGTGCAGTTACTAATTTATTTGCAATTGCCTCGTGAGGCGCGGGGTAGCATAAACTGCACAAAAGCAAATCTTGCTTTTGCTTGCTCCTACCTTACTTGAAGCGGAGCTTGGGTTAAAGGAGGTAAGCTAATGGAAATTACAGAAGTCAGGATTTCACTCAGGGAAAATGAAGGTAAGCGTCTTAAGGCGTATGCAACGGTCACATTTGACAATTCATTTGTTGTAAAGAATATCAAAGTTGTTGAAGGCAACAGCGGGTTATTTGTTGCTATGCCGGCCAGGAAAGCAAAGCAGTTTTGTCCGCGTTGCGGAAAAAAGGTTGACATGGGAAGCCACTACTGCAACCATTGTGGCGTGCAATTGCCTCCGCCCCCGAAAGATTTAGGACCAAGCAGGCAGACAACGCATCAGGATCTCGCACATCCCATAAACCAGGAATTTCGCGATTATCTTCAAAGCAAGGTTTTGGATGCTTATCACAGAGAAAGAGCATTGGGGCCCAAAGAAGAACTTACAAAAGAACGTCCGGAAATGCAAAGTTAGAAAAAGTTAAGGCTAAGGCTAAGGCTAGACAAAATAACGGATTTATAATATTCTGAACCTTAACCTTAGCCTTTTTTGTTTTTATAGATTGCCCGGTAGTGTAATTGGTAACACAGCAGAATTTGGGTCTGTTTTTTGTGGTTCGAGTCCACACCGGGCAGCCAATATTTTCTACTCCGAAGGGGTAAAAAATATGGAATTAACTGATCGACAAAACGCTTGTTAAAGGAGCAATAATGAAAAATTTTACCGCAATAGTTTTGGCTGCAGGCAAGGGCGTTAGGATGAAATCTGAGCTCCCAAAAGTTCTCCACGAATTAAGGGATAAACCGTTAATCGGCCACGTCATTACGCAGTTAAAAAAAGTAAAAGCCGTAAAACAAGTAATAGTTGTAACCGGCTATAAAGCGCCTTTGGTTGAGGCATACGTAAAAAATAACTTTAAAGGTATTAATTTTGCCCGCCAGCATAAATTAGAGGGCACTGCTGATGCTGTTAAGTGCGCGCAGAGTAAGGTGAAATATGACAATGTTTTAATTCTTTGCGCAGATGCGCCTTTAATAACCGAACAAACTATTTCTTCTTTTGTTTTATCTTACGAAAAGCAAAATATAAAATGTGCGGTAGTTTCTGCTTCTGTTGAGTCCGATAATGATTTAGGCAGAATTATAAGGGATAACAACAGCAATGTTAAAGCAATTTGCGAAAAACAGGATTTAGCTAAATATCTTTCAGGCAGCCAAAATTTAAGAGAGGTTAATAGCGGCATATACGCTTTCGATAGGCGTACTCTTTTTGATAATCTTACGGAAATCAGGAAAAACGAGAAAAAAGGAGAATACTTTTTTACCGACATAATAGAAATTATGTATAAAAAAGATACCTTTGTAGATTCTTATCTTTTGGACAATAACGACGAAATCCTGGGTATAAACAGCCGTAAGGAATTAGCTATGGCGGAAAAAATATTAAATGCCAGGGCGGTTGAGAGGCTTATGAATGACGGGGTCGCCATTCTTGACCCGCAAACCACATTTATCAAGGACAACGTGAAAATAGGCAAAAATACTTTAATTTATCCCTTTACCTTTATAGAAAAGAATGTTATAATTGGCAGTCATTGTCGCCTTGGACCGTTCATCCATTTAAGAGAAGGCACGCGTATCGATAACGGTGTTGGGCTTGGAAATTTTGTTGAAATTTGCCGTTCTAAAGTAGGAAAAGCGTCTAGAATCAAACATTTTAGCTATATTGGCGATACAACAATAGGAACGAATGTAAACATAGGCGCGGGTACTGTTGTTGCGAATTATAACGGCAAAACCAAGAATAAAACCAAAATAGGAAATAACGCTTTCATAGGTTCAGATAGCGTTTTAATCGCGCCCCTTAATATAGGTAATGGCGCCGTGACGGGGGCGGGAAGCGTTGTGCGCGATAACGTTAAGTCAAAGATAGTAGTAGTAGGCGTTCCCGCAAAGTTTTTAAAAAAAATAACTAAATAAATAGTAAGAGGCTGTTATGGATAAGATGATTCTTTTTAGTGGAAATTCAAACCGGGATTTAGCTTTAAAGATTTGTAAAAATCTTAAACTTACAATAGGGCATGGCTTGATTTCTCGTTTTAGCGACGGCGAAGTCAGAATAAAAATCGAGGAAAATGTCAGAGGCAAGGATGTTTTTGTTATTCAATCTACCTGCCCGCCTGTAAATGAAAATATAATGGAGTTTCTGATAATGATAGATGCATTAAAGCGTGCCTCTGCAAGCCGTATAACTGCGGTTATGCCTTATTTCGGATACGCACGCCAGGATAGAAAAGACCAGCCAAGAGTTCCCATAACGGCAAAACTAATCGCAAACCTCATAACCGTTGCAGGTGCAAACCGCGTTTTAGCTTTAGACTTGCATGCAGGACAGGTGCAGGGCTTTTTCGATATTCCAGTAGACCATATTTTTGCAATAGATGTTTTTGTGGATTATTTTAAAAAAATAGGCGAGAATAATCTTGTAATTGTTTCTCCGGACGTCGGTGGAATAAAAATGGCGAGGGCATATGCGAAAAAATTCCGTGCAGGCCTGGCCATAGTAGATAAAAGAAGAAACAGCCCGGACGCGACTGAAGTAATGCATATACTCGGAGAAGTTGCCGGTAAAAACGTAATAATGGTCGATGACATAATTGCAACCGGCAGTTCTCTGGTTGAAGCAGCCGGCGCATTGAAAAAGGCCGGAGCAAAAAAAATATTTGCTGCCGTATCTCATGGAATTCTGTCTGCTAACGCAGTAGAAAAGCTGGAAAATTCCGACATAGACTACCTTGTTATTACTGACTCTATTCCTCTGGGTGAGGAAAAAAAGAGCAAAAAAATAAAAATAGTTTCCGTAAGTAAACTTTTTGCGGAAGCAATCAAACGTATACATTTCGAACAGTCTATTAGCGTGCTTTTTGATTCGGTAAGGCGCTAGGTACTGATTAAGGGGGTAAGATGGAAAGGGTAAAGATTGAAGCAGTTTTAAGAGAAAAAACAGGCAAAGAAACAGCAAAGAAAGTAAGATTTAAAGGAAATATCCCGGCTATCGTTTATGGAAGAGGAGCTAACTGTGCCGTGCAGCTCTCGCCGGCAAGCTTAAAGATACTTAACTCCATACATTTCTCGCAAAGCGCGGTAATCGATATGGAACTCGCCGGAGAAAAAAAGAAAGAAAGCTTTTCGGTGCTTATAAAAGATATGCAATATAATCCGTTGACCGAGGCAATCCAGCATATCGATTTTATAAGAGTTTCTCTTGAGGAAAAAATACGAGTAAACGTTCCTGTGGTCCTTAAGGGAGAGCCAAAAGGGTTAAAAGACGAAGGAATCTTAGAGCAGATATTATGGCAGCTTGTTATAGAGGCGCTGCCTTTGGATATTCCGGAAAAAATCGAGGTAGAGGTATCGCATCTTGGCATCGGAAATTCCATACACGTTGCAGAAATAAAGTTAGCCGACAATCTTAGAATTGTAAATTCTCCTGAAGAAACAATTGCGACCGTAGTTGAAAAGGTCGAAGAAATCGTGGCCACAACTGCCGAAGAAGCTGCGCCTACTGGCCCTGAAGTAATAAAAGAAAAGAAAGAAGTTGCTGAGGGAGAAGAGGGTGAGGAAGAAGGCGCAAAAGGTAAAGAGGAAGCAAAACCAAAAGAAGAGGCAAAGCCCAAAGAGGAACCTAAAGGAAAGGACGCTGGGAAAGGTAAAAAGTAACCAGCTGCGATAATGGTCTTTGAAAAGAATGCCTAAGCCAGCTAGCAAAACATGAAAATTATCGTAGGGTTAGGCAATCCAGGCATAAAATACAAAAGCAACCGGCATAATGTTGGTTTCATGGTTGTGGATGAGATAGCAAAACGGCAAAGCGTTGTCTTTAAGAAAGGGTTTCTGGCGAACGGCTATACCGCAAAAATTAAGGCAGAGAAAGAAAGCGCTATTTTGCTAAAACCCGCCACCTTCATGAACAATTCCGGTACCTGTGTTAAGAAAATTGTTTCAAAACACGCCATAGAGCTTTCTGATTTGCTCGTTATTTATGATGACGCAGATTTACCGTTAGGTAAATTGAAGTTAAAAAAGAGCGGTTCAAGCGGCGGGCATCAGGGCATGGTATCTATCATTGACAGGTTAGGAACCTGCGATTTTGCCCGTTTACGAATTGGGATAGACAAGCCAAAAAGGCAGGATTTGGCTGACTATGTTCTTTCCGATTTTTCTAATCATGAGAAAGAGGAAATCGAACAGGCCATAGAAACTGCAGCGTCAGCTTGCATGGACTGGATTAATTCAGGAACGGATTACGTAATGACCAATTACAATAAGTAACAGGAGGAAAAAAGTGAAAAGGAATTTTGAAAGCATGATAATTTTAACTACGGATATAGGAGATCCTGCCCAGGAAGGGATTTTTCAAAAGATTACAAAAAAAATTGAAAGTCTTGATGGGAAGGTTTTAAACGCCAAAATATGGGTCAAAGAAAGAAACCTGGCATTTTTTTTAAAGTCAAGAGGTGCTGACAAGAAAAAACATACAAAGGGCTGTTACTGGCTTGTTGAGTTTTCTCTTGATACCGATAGATTAGGCGAGCTTAAGGAAACTATAAGGCTCGAAGAAAATATACTGCGCAGCATGATACTGCGCGGCAGGGTGCAAGAGGCGGAAAAAATCGAAGCATAGGTGAGATATGGCAAGTTTGAATAAAGTATTTTTAATGGGGAATTTGACAAGGGACCCGGAATTGCGTTATACGCCGCAAGGGACGGCTGTGGTTAATCTTGGGCTTGCGGTAAACAGGTTTTTTAAGGATAAGGCCGGACAAAACCAAAAAGATACCTGTTTTATAAACATAATCGTGTGGGGCCAGATGGCAGAGGTTTGCAATCAATATCTTGCCAAAGGCAGACAGATTATTGTTGAAGGAAGGCTGCAATCGCGCAGCTGGAAAGATAACGAAGGCAAAAATCGCACAACAATTGAAGTCAGAGCTGATAATGTGCAATTTATGTCTAATCGTCCAAAAGAAGAAACTAAAGATGTTGACTTGGGTGAAGAACCGCAGGCGCAGGCACAGGCCCATGAACTGTCCGGGTCCGAGCCTAGCTTAGAAAACAATAATGAAGAACCAGGAGAGGTAAACTGATATGATTAAACAAAAACCAAAAATGATCGGATTTAAGAAGAGTTGCGTTTTTTGCAAGAAAGAATTTGACATAAATTATAAAAACATCGATTTGATTTCCCGTTATGTTTCTTCAAAGGGTAAAGTCTTGTCGCGCCGCATAAGCGGAAATTGCGCCAAACATCAAAGAAAATTGGCGAAAGAAATAAAAATAGCCAGGTTTTTAAGCATATTCCCCTACGTAGTTAAGTAACATGGTTAGAACGCATAGTTAATAAATTATCAGGAGGTATAGAGGTGAAGATAATTCTTACAAAAGATGTAGAAAAACTGGGTAAGGAAGGCGATGTTATAGAGGTAAAAGAAGGCTTTGCGCGTAATTTTTTATTACCTCAAGGCTCAGCGATAAAGGCAACAAAAAACAGTTTTAAGGAAATTGAAGAATTGAAGAAAAGAAAAGATAAGCAGGATGAAAAAATAAAAAATGAAGCAGCTCAGTTTAAAACAAAGATAGAAGCGCTTTCGCTGACAATCATAGCTGAGGCAAAAGATACGGAAGAATTATACGGTTCAGTTACAGAGCAGCAAATTTTAAAAGCCCTTAAAGACGAGGGTTTAACGCTTGATAAAGGAAAAATTGCCATACCTGAACAGATAAAAAAATTAGGCGTATATAATTTAAAGGTTAAACTTCACCCTGCTGTAGAAGCTAACCTGCGTTTGTGGGTAATGAAGAAATGATTTCGATAAATTCTCCTCAAGCAATCGACAAGCTTCCGCCACAGAACATCGAAGCAGAAATGGCGACATTGGGCGCGATGCTCATTAACGAACCTGCTATTGCGGAGGTTATGGAGATTGTAGATGAGGATTTTTTCTATAAAGAAGAACATAAAGTAATCTTTTCAACCATCATTTCGCTTTTTAACTCCAGAAAAAAAGTCGACATTTTAACCGTATCCGAAGATTTAAATAAAAAAAAGCTTCTTGAAAGAATTGGTGGTGCAAGTTATCTTGCTACGCTTGCCGATTTTGTTCCTACCTCGGCTAATGTCAGCCATTATGCCCGTATTGTCAAGGAAAAGGGTGTTTTGCGTCTCCTTATTTCAAGCGCCACGCAAATAGTTTCTTTAGCGTACAAAGAAGATGAGGAAATAAGTACCGTTCTGGATAAAGCGGAAAAACTTATTTTTGAAATAAGCGATAAGCGTGTCGAGGGTGGTTACATCCACATAAAAGAAATCATAAAAGATGGAATAGAGCTTATTGAATCGTTGTATCATAAAAAATCGCACATAACAGGCATACCAACGGGGTTCCATGATTTCGATGTAAAAACTGCCGGGCTTCAAAAGGGAGATTTAATAATCGTAGCGGGACGCCCTTCGATGGGAAAAAGTGCCCTTGCTACATCGATTGCAGAATTTGCTGCGGTTGAAGAAAAGATGCCTATTGCATTTTTCAGCGTTGAAATGTCAAAAGAACAATTGATGCAAAGATTTTTATGCTCTCAGGCTAAAGTCGATATGCATAAGCTGCGCACAGGCTTTTTGGCGCCCAGCGAGTGGCCTATTTTAACTTCTGCTGCAGGAAAGCTTTCGGAAGCGCCCATCTATATCGATGATACCCCGGCAATAAATGTTTTTGAATTAAGAGCGAAGGCGCGCAGGCTTCGCGCTCATTACAATATACAACTTATCATAATAGACTATCTGCAGATGATTAGAGGAATGCGTAAGGGCGACAGCCGTCAGCAGGAAATATCAGAAATTTCACAGGCGCTAAAGGCTCTCGCAAAAGAGCTTAGTATTCCCGTGCTTGCAGTTAGCCAGCTATCCCGGGCAGTTGAATCGCGCACAGACCATCGTCCGCAGCTTTCTGATTTACGCGAGTCGGGAGCGATAGAGCAGGATGCTGACGTGGTTGTGCTTTTGCTTCGCGAAGAGTATTATAATCCTACACAGGAGAACAAAGGTGTAGCTGAGGCCATTATTGCAAAACAAAGAAACGGCCCAGTCGGAAGCGTTAACCTTGGTTTCATCCGTGAGTATATGAAGTTCGTAAATTTAGCAAAAGGTGCAAACGAAGAGTTTTGATTTTTTTCTAAGCATCTTTGGTTGACTTTAGGGCGAAAAATATCTATAATATATAAATGCGTAAACTTTTAATTCTATTTTTTTCCTTTTTGTTTATTTTTTCTACTTACAGCGCTGACAGCGACACAATAGCCAGAGTTGATATTAAGGGGCACAGCAGAGTCAGCGATGCCACTATCATTTCAAAAATAAAAATCCGCGCAGGCCAGCCTTACAACGAAAATATCGTAAATGAAGACATAAAAAACCTTTATGCCACAGGTTTTTTTGAAACCGCGGATGCTGAAAAAGAAAAAACTCCGGAAGGAATTATCGTAACTTTTAAGGTAAAGGAAAAACCTGCACTTTCGAAATTGGACATCGAAGGAGCGCATTTTATACGAAAGAAGAAAATAGAAGAGGCTTTAGATATAAAAGTAGGTTCTTTCGTCGATGACTATAAGCTTAATGAAGTTGCCAGCAAAATAAAAGATCTTTACGCAAAAAAAGGTTTTACGCAGACAAAGATTACTTATAACCTTAATGTAATAAAAGATACGAATGAGGCAGAAGTTAAATTTATCATTGAAGAAAGAAGGGTTCTTAAGGTCAGGCGCGTAAAAATACAGGGCAACAAGACCATACCGGCAGGACGAATACTTAAACTGATGAAAACACGCAGTGCATGGCTTTTTAATGCAGGGCTTTATAAAGAAGAAACATTTACGGATGACATAAAAAGAATAACCGATTTTTACCACCTTGAGGGTTTCACTGATGTAAAAATTGAGCCAGATTTAAATTTCGAACAAAAAGGTTTATATATTACCATAAATATAGTTGAAGGGAAACGTTACTATTTGGGCGTGATACAGATTGAGGGCTATAAAGATGTTTCTCTGGATGAGATAAAAAAAGCAATGAAGCTTAAGACAGGCAGTGTCTACAGTGATACTGCACTTTATGAAGAATCTTCCAGAATGCGCTCGGTCTATGTAGACAGAGGGTATATTTTTGCGCAAATTGAACCGGTCAGCGTATTAAACCCGGAAACTCAGAAGATTGATGTCACCTATAAAATTGTAGAAAATCAGATAGCCTATATTGAGCGTATCGATATCAAAGGAAATATCAAAACAAAAGATAAGGTAATACGCAGAGAGTTACGCGCTTATCCTGAAGAGCGGTTTGACGGCAAAGCAGTTAGGAAAAGCAAAGAAAAACTCGAAAATCTGGGATTTTTCGAAGAAGTCAGATTTGATACCGAGCCTGGCACAGCACCTGATAAGGTAAATTTAATAGTCGACGTAAAAGAAGCAAAGACCGGCCATTTAAGCTTCGGCGGCGGCTATAGCTCAATTGAAGAATTTGTCGGTTTTGCTGAAATAAGACAGACCAATTTTGACTTTAAAAATTGGTCAACATTCTCCGGCGGCGGACAGGATTTAAGCCTTTACGCAAGCCTTGGAAGTTTGACGAGCCGTTACGAGTTAAGTTTTACTAATCCCTGGATATTTGACAGGCCGTATTCATTTGGCTTTGACGCATATAAGAAAGGCCATAAACAGGATGAAGATGTAGGCTACGGCTACAGCGAAGACATCACCGGAGGAGATATCCGTCTTGGAAAAGATTTTAGCGACACTCTTAAGGGGCAGGCTGCTTATCGTTACGACAGAGTAAAAATCAGCGACATGGTAGATAATGCAACCAGCGACTTAAGGGATGAGTTGGGAGTTACTAATTTAAGCAGCGGCTTGTTTGATTTGGCATACGATACCCGCGATAACGTGTTTTCGCCTTTGACGGGTATTTTTTTTACCAATAACTTTCAGGTGACCGGTGGCCCATTCGGGGGAGATAAAGATTTTGTAAAATATACCGGGCGAATCAGTTATTATTATCCGCTTATAAATAAATCTGTCCTGGAAGGAAGGTTACGCGCAGGTTGGGCTGACCCGTTTTCTGATACAAAAAAAGTTCCTATTTATGAAAGGTTTTTTGTGGGCGGCGCAAATACCGTAAGAGGTTATCAAGAAAGAAAACTAGGCCCGGTTGACCCTCAAACCGATGATCCTCTCGGCGGTGAGTCAATGTTTATTGCAAACCTCGAATATACTTATCCCTTGATTGATTTTTTAAAAGTCGCTACCTTTTTCGATGCCGGTAACGTATGGAGCAAAAATAGTGATTTTTTTAAAGAAAAATTATTCAAAAGCGTCGGTTTGGGCGTGAGAGTTAAAACTCCTATTGGCCCTGTCAGCGTTGATTATGGCTGGCCGCTTGATTTGGGGCCTGGGGAAGAAAAGAAAGAGGGGAGATTTCATTTTAATGTAAGCAGAGGTTTTTAGTTGCCTGCCAAATGCTCTTCTTGCGTGCCTTTCGATTTGCTTCCCTAGATAAAAGGCTAAAGATAAGCAAGCAGGAAGTAGATTGGATTGCTACCGTATGTTAAAAAAGGAGGAATAGAATGAAGAAGTGTGTTATTTTTCTTGTAGCTTTTTTTGTTGCATGTTCTTTTTGCTCGGTTTCTTTTGCCAAGGATTTAAAAATTGGATATTTGAATTTTTTGGAAGTATTTAACGAATATAAAAAGACAAAGGATTACGATGAGACGTTGAATAAAAAAGCTGAAGTAAAAGAAAAAGAACTAAAAGTCAAAGAGTCAGAGATAGAGAAGATGCAAAGTAAATTAAACGTGCTCAAAGATAAAGAAAAAGAAAAACAACAGAAAGATGTGGAAAAGGCAGCGCAGGAATTTATTCAACTTAAAAGGCAATCTCTTATTGACCTCAAGAAAGAAAAAGACGAGAGAATGAAAGAAATAATCGAAGACATAGACAAAGCCATAAAAGACTATTCAAAAAAGAATAATTTCGACCTGGTAATACATGGTAGCGCTGTTTTATATGGCGATAACGCCATGGATATCACTCAAGATATCCTTAAAATCGTAAATGGCTCAGCAAAGAAATAAATTTGTAAATTAAACAACGCCATACCGCTCTTAGCGCGTATGGCTTCTTAGGAGAACAAATTAAAAACCGGATAAATCCCGTCGAAATTCTTAACTAAAAATTATTTCCAACGGGTAAGCTGGTTTGTGATTATGCAATGATTAAGGTTACTCTTGAAGATATAGCAAAACTGGTAGAAGGGGAACTGGTAGGCGATAAGAATATTCCAATCACCGGTATTTCGGGGATAAAAGAGGCTAAAAAAGGCGAGATTACTTTTTTGGCGAATCCGAAATACGAATCGTTGCTTGAGACCACAGAAGCTTCAGCGATTATTACCTCAAAACTTCCGGTTAATTCTTCCAAGCCTTTGATACGGACAGAAAACCCTTCTTTTGCTTTCGCAAAAGTAGTGGCTATGTTTGCGCCTGAAACAATACGCCATCCAAAAGGCATAAGCCCGCAGGCTTATATTTCTTCTAAAGCACGAATAGGCAAAAATGTTGCAATCGGCCCTTTCACAATTATAGAAGACGATGCAACTATAGACGATGATACAATCGTTTACGGCAACTGTTACGTTGGTTACGATACGAAAATAGGCGCCAAATGCATAATTTATCCGAATGTTTCCATAAGAGAACGGATTACAATAGGCAACAGAGTGATTATTCATTGCGGTACAGTTATAGGAAGTGATGGTTTTGGCTTCGCGCAGGTCAAAGGTGTTCAAGAAAAAATTCCGCAAATTGGAACAGTCATCATAGAAGATGATGTTGAAATAGGCGCTAATGTAACTATCGACAGAGCAAGGTTTGACAAAACGTTTATAGGGAAGGGTACAAAAATAGATAATCTGGTCCAGATTGCGCATAACGTAATCATCGGCGAAAATTGCACAATTGTAGCTCAAGCAGGCATATCGGGAAGCACAACCATTGGTAAGAGGGCGATTTTGGCAGGACAAGCCGGACTGGTCGGCCACATAACTGTTGGCGATGGCGCCATAGCAGCTGCGCAGGCAGGAGTTACCAAGTCTATACCACCGCACACTATGGTATCGGGATATCCTGCAAGGCCGCACGACGTTGCAAAACGCGTAAATGCCTGTGTGCAAAATCTTCCGCAACTTTATAAACGCATAAAGGAACTTGAACAGAAAATTGAGAAACTAGAGGGCCTACTTAGAGAAAAAAATGGATAAACAACGGACAATAAAAGGAAAAGTTTCATTTGAAGGGATAGGACTTCACAGCGGACAGAATTCGAAAATCGAAATTCTCCCCGCGCCCATCAATACCGGAATAATTTTTATACGACAGGACCTGGGAAGCCAGCTCATAAAAGCTGATTTTTATTCCATAGGTTCTGCCGAGAAATTTCCCCGGCGCACCTCGATTTGTGCAAATGGAATTTACATACACACAATCGAACACTTGATGGCTGCCTTTAATCTGCTTAAAATTGACAATGCCCAGATAAATATCTGGGGCGAAGAAGTGCCTGGTTTAGATGGAAGCGCTAAGGAATTTGTCCAAAAGATACAAAAGGTAGGATTAGAAGAACAAGATGCGCCAATAAACTTTTTGGTTGTGAAAGAGCCTATTTGGGTTGAAGAAGCTCAAACAAGCATTGTAGCCCTTCCTTATGACGGCCTTCGCATGTCTTATGCTTTAAAATATGACAATCCGTTAATCGGCACAGGCTATGTTGATGTAGTTTTGGATGGAAATATTAAGGAAAACATCTTTGAAGCCCGGACATTTTGCCTGGAAGAGGAAGTTAAATCATTATTAGATACAGGCCTGGGTAAAGGCGCTAATTACGAAAATACGCTTGTAGTTTCCAGACAAGGCGTGGTTAAAAATAAATTAAGATTTCCGGATGAATTCGTTAAACATAAAGTTCTTGATTTGATAGGCGATTTATATCTTGCCGGGCCTTTAAAAGCTCATATAATTGCGGTAAAAAGCGGGCATTCATTAAATATAAAACTGCTGGAGAAGCTGCGCCGTTACAGAGAAAAAACAGTAGGGGCAGGAGTGGGGTCGCATACTTCGTTTGTGCCGACAACCAACCAGTTAAGCAGCGAAGAAATAATGAAACTTCTACCGCACCGTTATCCCTTTTTGCTTGTTGACCGCATAATCGACATGGAAAAGTTTAAAAGAGCGGTAGGCATAAAAAATGTTACCATGAATGAACATTTTTTTCAGGGCCATTTCCCTGGCAGGCCGGTTATGCCGGGAGTTTTGATCGTAGAAGCAATGGCGCAGGTAGGCGGGGTTTTAATGCTTTCAAATGAAGAGAATAAAGGTAAACTTGCTTATTTTATGGCGGCTAATAATGCAAAATTCCGCAGGACCGTTGTCCCTGGCGATCAGCTGGTAATTGAGGTGGTAGCTGGAAAAATACGCAGTAAAACAGGCATAGTATACGCAAAAGCTTTTGTTGACGAAAAGCTTGCCGCCGAAGCAGAACTCATGTTTGCGCTTGTCGATTAGCCGTAACAAGCCTATCGAAAATAATTGTCCTCAATATTTTTTCTGTTATAATAGATAAAACATGCCTAATAAAATCGATAAAAAAGCTATTGTCAGCGAAAAAGCGCGCGTAGACGCGTCTGTAATTGTCGGGCCATATGCCATAATCGGCCATGACGCAGAGATAGGTGCGGGCACTTGCGTGGATGCATTTGCCCAGGTGATAGGAAATACTAAAATAGGCAAGAATTGTCATATCTTTTCTCACGCAGTACTAGGAAATCCCCCTCAGGATTTGAAATATAAAGGTGAACGAAGTTTTTTGGTTGTGGGTGATAATAATATAATACGCGAATTTGTTACAATGAATCTCGGCACAGAAAAGGATTCCAAAACAATAATTGGCAACAATAATTTGATTATGGCTTATTCACATATTGCCCATGACTGTATAATAGGCAATAATAATGTACTTGCTAATTGCGCTACTTTGGCCGGCCACGTTACCATAGAAGACAAGGTAACTATAGGCGGGCTTGTTGCAATACATCAATTTTGCAGGCTGGGCATGCTCTCTATAGTTGGGGGCTGTTCTAAAGTTGTGCAGGATGTTGCTCCGTTTTCAATGAGCGACGGCCATCCGTCGGTGACCTGCGGGCTTAATCTTATAGGTATGAAACGGTCAAATTTTTCTCTGGAGGCCATACGCGTCTTAAAAAAAGCGTTCAAAATTCTTTTTTTTGAAGGCCATACATTTGATAAGGCAGAAGAACTTGTCAGAAAGGAATTACCCCTGACCAAGGAGCTTAGCTATTTACTTTCATTTGTTTCTTCATCAAAACGTGGTTTGGGTAGACAATAGTTCTCTTTAGCAATTGAAGATTATATGAAACTTGGAATTATTGCCGGAAATCGTCTCCTTCCTATTATACTTGCCAAAGCCATAAAACAAAAAACCCCGCAGATTGAGCTTGTTGCTTTTTGTTTCTATCACGAAACATCAGCCCTTATTAAAAAATATGCCGATAAAACAATTTGGTTTTCTGTGGGCAGTCTTGGTAGCCTTAGGGATGCAATTAAAGAGGAAGGACTTACTGAATGTATTATGGCAGGCCAGATTACGCCGCTACGTATTTTCAACCGTAAAAAATGGGATAACGAACTAGTCAGGCTCGTTGAAGAGACTAAAGACATGCGTCCACACACTATTTTTTCAGGCATTATTTCATATCTCGAGCAGCAGGGAGTTAAGTTTATCGATTCAACCACATATCTTAAGGAAAATCTTGCTTTAAATGGTTCCATGAATAAGCTAAATCATGGTGGCGAAGTTACTGAAGATATAGAGTTCGGAGTTAAAATAATTTCCCGTTTTGTTGATTTGGATATCGGACAAACTATTGTTGTTAAAAATAAAAGCGTTGTTTCCGTTGAAGCTCTTGAAGGAACCGATAACACAATAAAACGCGGTGCACGCCTTGCAGGAGGCGGCTGCACTGTCGTTAAGTTCAGCAAAACAAATCAGGATTTAAGATTCGATGTCCCCGTGGTGGGCATGCATACATTAAACCTTCTTAAAAGAATAAAAGCTTCCGCTCTGGTTTTAGAGGCGAATAAGGTTTTAATTTTGGAAAAAGTGAAATTTTTAGAACTTGCGTCAAAGCATCAAATACCTGTTGTCGGCGTAAACAGACAAGCGTGTTAGTCTTTAAAGTATCCTCAATCATCAAATCGCTCATTAGCACTTTCCGCAAGATAATTTTTATTTTTTTACTGCCGGTATTTCTTCTGTCTATGCCAGGTAATTCTTTGTGCGAAAAAGAGCCAAGCGAAAAAACGTTTCTTGATGATGCCGCTTCCCACAAAGAAGCAATGGACTACAAAGAAACTATCTCCGTGCTTGAAAACAACAGAAGCTCACTTACTCAAACACAAGAAAACAACTTTTTATCCCGCATTTATTATCTGGACAACCAAAGCAAAAAGGCAATTGAGGTGCTGGATTCAATCGGCGATAAAGACTGGCTTAGCTATCTTTATTTAGGGCTGGCGTATGAAGATCTGGGCAGCAATCAGTTGGCTGTGAAAAATTACCTTAAGTCACTTAAGCTAAATGAAAATACTATCGCGTTATACAGGTTAGCGAAAATATATTATAAACGCAAAGCGTACACAAAGGCTTCGCGTTTTTTCTCCAGACTAATCAAGCTTGATTCAAGCACGCGCATAGCCAATTATTATCTTGCTGATTGTTTCTTAAAAACCGGGGATTATGAGCGGGCCTATACTTATTCAGCAAGAAGTATCAATTTTTATCCCGGCAATAAAGACATAAAAACCCAGCTTATTGAAATAAAAGACAAAATCGGAAAAGCTTTCTTTACCGAGACGAAAAGGGCAATAGAGCGCGCGAGAGACCTGGTAAAGCTTATGTTTTATAAACGAGAAAAGAATGTGCCGCTCATCAAGGTTGGAATTGCTACCGACCTTAAAGATTTTTCCTTTCGTTGCGGCGGAGCTTTTTCGGTTTCTGATTCTAAAAATTCATTCAAAGGAGAAAAAAACAAATTTTACAAAATAATATTTCAAAATAAACGGCTATATCTAACTGACGATAAAACAGGAACGGTTTATAAAAAATTTAAAAGCCCGGTATCTATAAAAAGCAAAGGCTATCCTTTTTACATTCTTGATGTAAGTTATGGCCGGGCTAATTTTTGGCATAAAAAAATCGACAGAATATACAGGGGGGACCTCAGGCTTTTGACAGATAAAGATATTACCCTCATTAATGTTTTAGGAATAGAAGAATATCTCTACGGAGTTCTGCCCTCAGAGATTCCGGCTAATTCCAGCAACGATGCGCTTCGTGCGCAGGCGGTTGCGGCGCGAACGCTTGCATTTAGAAGCATAAAACAACAGCGCCATGCAAACAGCGATTTTGATGTTTGCGCAGATGTCCATTGCCAGGTTTATCAGGGTATGTCTGTTGAGGTTTCTTCAACCAATAGGGCGGTTGACGAAACAAAAGGACAAATTATTTTATACAAATCAGAACCAATTGAGGCAATTTATCACTCAAATTGCGGGGGGTGCTTGCGGCGTGATGTTTTCGGCAGAAAAGAATATTACGCGCAAAATTTCGATTCAAAGAAAAATGGCTGTTTAATGTCTTCGTATGAGGAGGAAAACTGGTTCACCACTTTTCCCGAAAGCTTTTGTGCGCATTCGTATAAAAGTAATTACCGCTGGCAAAGAGCCTACGATGAAGAAGATTTTCTGATTGCATTTGGATACCCCCTTGGGGATATAGTTTCTATCACACCTTCCGAAAAAATTGCCTGCGCAGCATATAAAGCAATACAAATTAAAACTCCGAAAGATAAAGTAATTGTAAAGGGGGATTTTAATATACGCAATTATTTCGATAAGTTACGTAGCAGCGCTTTTAAGGTTGATATAAAGTTTTCAACGCATAAAAAAGCAAAAATGATATTTTTTTGGGGCGCTGGTTTTGGTCATGGGGTTGGTATGTGCCAGGAAGGCGCACAATTTATGGCAAAAAGCGGTTTTACCTATCAGGAAATAGTCAAACATTACTATCCGCACACAGAAATAGTAAAACGATATTAAGCTATTTAAAGATAAGAATTATTTTAGGAAGGAGTATTAAGCCGCCCGTAACTGCTGCGCCGAATGAAGCCAAAAGCACTATGCCTGCCGAAGCCTCTTTTAATACTTTCACGTGAGGATCTCTGTAGGGCTTAACCATATTCATTATATTTTCAACTATTGCGTTAAAAGTTTCTGCAACCAATACCATGGTAATTACCGCAACTAAGATAGCTATCTCGATAAGGGAAACATGCAGAATAACTGCAGATAAAATTACCAGCAACCCACAAATACCTACTAGTTTTGCGTATCTCTCGCTCTTAAGTATTATAATTATCCCTTTAAACGCCCCGATAAAACTTTCTTTTAAATTATTATGCCGCCAGCTTTTTCTAATCATATTTGTAAAAGGTATTTTTCGATTTCTGTAGCGGAGCCCTTTTCTAAAAGGCTCCACATTTCCTTATTTTCCATGCAAAGATAAACAGGGCTTTGCCTGTCATGGAACTTTATCCATTCTATCATATTTTCGTAAATTTTTCTCCTTAAAAATGAAGGATACCTTAATTTCTTGTCTTCGCCTATAAATAGTTCTCCGTAAAAAATATTGCTCTTGGGAAAACGCAACTCATTGACTGCCTTGAGGCTTCTGTGAGAGCGCAGTGTCCCCATGCTTATCCAGGAAAAAGGCGGTTTAAGATTCAAATACAGGCTGTCGATTGCCTGCTTGTAAAGCGTACCCCAGTTTTTGCTGTAAATTATAGGGTCAAAATGAAATGCTATATTGTAGCCTTTTTGCTGTATTGTTTTTGCGGCGAGAAGCCTTTCCTTTAAACTTGCAGTTGCAACTTCTTCCTGCTCTATAAGAGATTCAGGATTAAGCGACCACGAAATTACGATGTTTTTGGAAGGTGTAATCTTTAAAAGATTTGCTATTTTATTGCTCTTTGTTTTCAACTCGAAAAAAACATTTTTATCGTTAAAGTAAGGCACAAGCTTGGTTGAATATTCTGTTATTTCATCCAAAGCAAGAGAATCGCAAAATTCTCCGGTACCTATCCGTATAGGTTTTTTTAGTTTTTTATATACTGCATCGAATTCGGTAAAAAAATCTTCAATATTGGCCGGAAGTATTATTCCAGGAAAATTAGCATAGCATTGCAGAAAACAATACGAACAGTCAAAAGGGCAGCCAAAACCAAGATTAAGTATCCAATACCCACAGCTTAAATGCACCTTTGTGCAGGGGCAGGACTTAAGGAAATCCCATTTTTCCTTGATAAGAAAAATTATCGGCTGCTTAAGTTTTGATATATTAAACTTGTTATTTTTTAAATAGTCACTGTAGTGGCTTATTTCTTCAATTGTTACATCAGGAAATTTTTTGTGGAAATTTCTTACGAGATAGCTGTTTTTTACCTCCTTTTCGACAAAAACTTTGGAAGGTTTAAAGTCTGAGTTAACTGCCATGTTATCCGTAAGGGGGGCGTGCACTTGATTTAAAAATATTTTTTTTGTATCTATTGTTTCGTTTGTGTAAGTCAAGGGGTAGCGGCGGGCAAGCAATGACTTTTTTATTGCAAAAAATTTGTTTCTGCCACCGTACCTTTCCACATTCGATTCATTCCGAAGATAGGAAAATATTTCATTTATTGAGCAATTTTCTCTGCGCATAATTTCAAAGATGAGGCGTTCTGTATCGCGCAGCTGGTTTTTATTGGGACTGAATCCGAATCTTTGTTGAAGGTTTTCTTTTAAATTATCAAGCATTTAAAATTTTTCCATAAGCAACTTATAAGAATTTGCTTCTTTAGTTTTTCCCCGTTTTAATGCACCTTTTATGAAGATATTGCATTTGCGTTTTAGCTCATCTGCAGCGATTCTAAAATTATCTCCGGAAAGCTCTTTGGATTCAAGAATTTTCTTAAGGGCGTAAATCCTGAAGGTGTCCATCGCCGGATACTTAAGTGACAGCTGGTCAGTGCGTCCGCCTTCTTTTATCGTAAGATAGTGCGGTATGAGAAAAACCTCATATCTGTTAGTTACGCGAAGCCAGAAATCATAATCTTCGCAGGCAGGCATTGCTTCATCAAAAAACCCAAGCGCATCGAAAACGCCTTTTTCTATAACCGCAGTCGATGTGCCTATCGAACACATTCTAACGGCATTTTCAAAAACTTTTCCGCTTGGTTTTTTATGGTAGATTTTTTGGGAAAGTAATGCCCCGTTTTTGTACCATATTTCTTCCGTATGAAATATTTTATATTGAGGGTATTTCTTTATATATTCATAACTGATTTTTAATTTACTGTCCCTGAATCTGTCGTCGGAATCCAGAAGACAGATAAAACCTCCGGTTGCCTGTTTTATTCCCAGATTACGCGCTGCCGCAGGGCCTTTATTTTCTTGATGAAAATACTTAATGTCTTTTGCGTTATTTTGTGCCTCACGGCGCATTTTTTGCAGCATTTCGTAAGTGCCATCAGTTGAACCATCATCTACCAGAATAATTTCGTAATTATGGAAGGTTTGCGAAAGCACAGAGGCAAGCGCTATCTGTAAAAATTTAGCTCGATTGTATGTAGGTATAATTACGCTAAAAAAAGGTTTCTGCATGGTGTTTTACTCTAATTTACGTTCGTAATCGATGTTTTTGTTATAAAATACATCAAAATCAGGGACAATATAAAACAAAGAAATGCCATTAAAATTCTGCTTAAAGTTAATCAAATCGTTCTTTAGTTTGTTCGAAAACTTAAGATAGTTGTTTTTATTTTCATAAACCGAGGATATTTTGGCTTTAAGTTCCTGTCCGAAGTTATTTTCGATTGCCGTTAGTATTTTTTCGAAATTTCCCATTTTATGGTGATAAAACTCTATATCTAATTCTTTTGTTTCCGGTGGAATTATTTTTTTTAGCTCGCCAAGCGTTGAAAGGTAGGGAACGAATGGGCCAACGTGGATTCTTAAATCGATGTTTACCTTCCGTATCTCGTTAATTGTTTTTATTTGCTGGGCTAAGGTAGAGGATTTTAATTCCAAAAACTTTATAGGTTCGCAGTTAATAGTGAAGTAAATTTTATTTTGTTTATTTTTTGCGATAAGCCCAAGATATTCTTTTATAAGGTGAGATTTGGTCAAAATTGTATAAGGAATACCAAATTCGTTAAGCGTTTTTAATACTTTTTCGCTAAGCCTGTATTTTAATTCCGCGTATTGAAAACATTCGGTGATAGAACCAAGCAATACGCGTTTTGGGTTTATAAATTTAAGCTGGCGCCTTAGGACTTCCTCGATGTTTATTTTTACTCCAATTTCCTGCAGATTTTTCCGGTTTTTAATATTTTTGTTTTCCTGTGAATAGCAATAAAGGCAGCTGAATTCGCAGCCGCGATAAGGGTTAATACAAAAGTCGGCAAGCGTTATCTGGGTGGGGGAAAGGGCTTTTTGGGTATTAATAAGTTTAATATCCATAGGAATGACGTTGATATATCAGATTGTTGATAAAACTTTTGGTATATTTGATTTTTTCTGCTTCGATAGCACGCAGGAATAATTTAATTCTTTCGTTTGCTGATATGTCCGGAAAGGTTTTATCCGGAAAATTACTCATATAATCAACGAAAGGATTGGCCTGGGCGATTTTAGGAATATTCTTCTTATTCTTTATGACAAAATCAAGAGTTTCTTTAAAGTCAACGTCAGTCTCTCCGGGATAACCAAAAATAAGGCTTACTTCAAAGTGCAAACCTGCTTCTGTGAGTTTTTTGAAGAAACCCAATGCAGTTTCCGGGTTAAAACCTTTATTCATGTTTTTTAGGGTGACAGGGGAGGCGCTCTCAAGCCCCACAAAAAGGTTATAACAGCCACTTCTTTTCATTAATCTTGCAGTATCCGCATCAAAATCCTTGTCTATTCTCATTTGAGCTTCCCATTTTATTTTAAGATTTTTTTTGATTAGATTTGTGCAAAATTCTTCAAGCCATTTATTGCTGTAATTTATCAAAGAATCGCAAAAGATAAAAGTATCTGTTTTGTGTTTTTCGGCCAGATATTTTATCAGGTCAGAGGCGTATTCCGGGCTATGCTGCCGGAATGTTCGGTATAATTTTTTCTCAGAACAAAAATTACAGTTAAATTTACAGCCCCGTGAGCTTAACAGGGGTATAGAATTTGAATAATTTTTCATTTCAATACAGCTAAAATCAAGGAAAGGAAGTTTATCGATATCCTCGAGTTCTTCAAAGCGCTGGATTCTTTCAGCGGTGCCGGTAAGTATTTTTGCTGTAGCGTATTCGCCTTCGCCTATTACCCAAAACGAGTCTTTATCGAGTTTGCTCTGGTGGTCGAGAAAGAGCGTTTGCGGGCCTCCGAAAATTATTTTTTTTGAAGGAAACATTTCTCTGATTTTCTTGGCAAGCTGGAAAGAAAAACTGCTGTTTCTTTTTAAAAGAGAAAAACCTATGTATTCGTAATCTTCGATTTCCTGGTAAAAACTTTTTAGCGGTGAGGATGATTCGGTTTGCGTAAATAAATCTTCTTCAAAGTTACCATTTAAAACAAGCCAATCTTTATACTGCAATTGCAATGATTTAAAAAGCTCGCTATTTACATCCCTCACTTTAACGATAAACCCGTTGCTTTTAAGGTAGTTTTCAAGATAAACTAACGAAAGCGGTGCAGTTTTAAGCCATGATGGCGGGCATTGCAAAATATAGATGCTTTCTTTCATTAATATGAATGGTTTAGGGCAATTATCTTATATTGTTGTTTTAGGTCTTACAGCTTGCAGCTTGAATTTTAAGCATTATAATTATACCATAAAATGAGAAAATCATTATACATCCACATTCCCTTTTGCGCCAAGAAATGCATATATTGTGATTTCTATAGCGTCGGTTACAACGCACAATTGGCATCTAGCTATATAGAAACGCTTGTTAAGCAAATTAAACATTTGGATGAAAAATTCTACACTGTTTACGTAGGTGGAGGGACTCCTACCAGCCTGGATGTAGCTTTGCTTAAAAAGCTCCTCAAAGCATTAAGTAGAATCTCAAGGAATTGTACGGAATTTACAGCAGAAGCAAACCCGGAAAGCCTTTCAGGGGATAAAATTAAGCTTCTAAGGGACTTTGGCGTAAGTCGCCTGAGTATAGGGGTTCAATCGTTAAACGACAAAAAGCTAAAAGCTCTCGGCAGAATCCATAACAGTAATCGCGCGCAAGAGGCAGTTTATCTTGCGTCACGAAACAGCTTTACCAACCTGAGCATCGATTTAATCTTTGGCGTCTGGGGAGAAACGCTTGACGATTGGCGAAACGAATTAATGCTTGCCGCTAAATTGCCGGTAAGACACATCTCCTGCTATTCGTTAACATACGAGCGTCCAACCCCGCTTTTTAAAAAATTAAAAGCTAAGATTATAACGCAATTACCGGACAGTGTATGTGCCAAGATGTATAAATTGACTATGGGCTATTTGCCTAAAAAAGAATTTCTGCAATATGAAATTTCAAATTTTGCCAGATGCGGCTTTGAGTGTAAACATAATTTAAACTACTGGGAAAACAATCCTTACCTTGGCGTGGGTGCTAGCGCAGCATCTTTCTTAAACGGAGTAAGAACGAAAAATATTTCCAATATCGAAGATTATATAAAAAGGGTACGAAAGGAAAAATCCGTAGTTTCTTCGCAGGAGAAGCTATCTGCGAAAAAAAGCGCGCTTGAAACAGCTGCCATAAAAATACGCACCAAAGAAGGCATTGATTTTAACTGGTTCAGGGAAAAGACCGGCTTTGATTTTACCGTTGTCGAGAAAGACGCGCTAGGCCTGCTCATAAAAGAAAAACTCTTAAAATACCATATCAGCCACAAACAACAGACAGGTGTTGCTGCAACCAAAAAAGGCTTTTTATTCTGCGATTACGTTTCAGCTCAATTACTGTAGGCGGAGGCGTAATTAAATTTTAAAGTATTGCAGATTGTTTTACTCATGAGTATAATACATACATTAAAAAGGGGGGAGTGCATATGATCCGAAAAGCGATATTTCTAACCGTTATGCTGTTAAACTGTTTATATTTGTTTCCTTCCTATGCTTTGAAAAAAGAATTAACTAAATACGAAATAGTAGCTGCAGCAAGTAAAGCGCTGATAGAAGATGGTTTCGCTCTGTCTGATGTTGAAGTAATTTACGATCAAAACAATAAAAGATGGAGAGAGAAAGTAAATCTGATGACAGATATAGTAAATTCCCCTAATTTTAAGCTTTTCGAAAGGGGATTTATGAAAAATTACCGGGCCATACTTTACAACTTTAAAGATCCGCCCGGTGAAGTCTGGGTTTTTGTGGATAAGGATACGGGCGAAGTGCTTGAAATATACAGGCCGGAATTTTTAATAGAAAATAAAAAGAAAGGGTTATCTCCGGTTTTCTATTAGAAGCAAAGACGTCATTATAAAGAAACCACGCGCTACCTTGTTGGGTAGCTTGTAGAGGTTTATTTTTTCGCCGGGAACGGATAAATAATTTAAGGAGGTCGTATGGATATTTCCCGCTTGCGCAATTTAATTAGAGAATACAAAGAAGCTCAAAAGAAGCTGGAGGAAATAAGGGGCGAATACGACCGGATAAAAACTTCTTATGAATTACGAATAGATTTGGCGAAAGAATTGGAAGATGAAATAAGAATGGCGGAAGAAGGAAATAAAGAAGATTTAGTTTCCTATTGGCAGGATATTCTAAAAGAACTTTTTCCAAAAGATAAAGACCTGGCAAATAAAGAAGCGTATGAAAAGAGCGAAAAAGAAATTCTGGCAAAAAATCAGAAGCTAATATCTTATTACGAAAAAAAATTAAAAACCATTAAAAAGCATTTGGGAGCAAGATTATCGCAGTTGCTTGAAAACTATGAGGAAAGAAATACTTTGATGGGTGAAGATTCTTCGTCTCGCCGCGCCTCGCATACAATTTTCGAGGATGACGAACAGGAATTGGAAAGGAAGGAAAAAGAGCGTAAGACAAGCACAACGTTCGATAAAATGTAACCGGAATCCTCTGTGGCCTGGCCGCTAAAGGCCGATGACAGATAAAAAAATTTGCTCAACAGACTGGAAGTCTGTTACACTGCTATTTCGCCTATGGCGAGACCTCGCCGCAAAGCGGCGGGCTGCAACCTGCTATCTTAATAAAATAAAAGACTATGATTGCTATTTCTACAACCTGGAATTATTCTGAAAACTGTAACTTGCGACAGATGCTTACTGAAATCAACGGGCTTGGCATCAAATCTATTGAGCTTGGTTACAATTTTACAACCAGCCGTCTCAATGAACTTACCCCGCTTCTTACCGAAACCGGTATCAATGTGGTAAGCGTGCATAATTTCTGTCCGCTTCCGCCGCAAAATATTTTTCATCGGTTCTTCACAAATTATTATTATCTTTCATCCTTGGTTGAAAGCGAGAGGGAATGCGCAGTTAAATACACAAAACAAACGATAGACACCGCAGTAAGCTTAAATGCAAAAATCGTAGTGATACATGCAGGAACAATTGAAATAGATACCAAATACATAAAGGAACTCATAAACTTATATAATCAAGGAAAGATACATTCAAACGAAGCAGTGAGCCTTAAAAAAGAAATATTGAGACTGCGCGAAGAAAGAAAACGGCCGTACCTGGATATGACCACAAAGAGCCTGGATGAAATAGCTGAATACGCGTCAAAAAAAGGCGTAAAAATAGGACTTGAAAACCGGTATTATCCAAATGAAATACCAAACAACGAAGAAATCGGCAGTTTTTTAAAAAAACTAAACAAGGGAGGGCTTAGTTATTGGCATGACGCAGGCCACGCCAAAGCGCAAGAACACTTAGGCATTATAGAAAAAGACAGCTTGCTTGGCGATTTTGGCAGTTACTTGTCAGGATTCCATTTACATGGCATAAAGGGGCTCAGGGACCATATTTCGCCGCTAAGCGGGGATTTTGAGTCTTCGCGAATTTCTGCATACCTTACGCGCAAGGATTTGCTGAAAGTAATAGAAGCGCACCAACCGGTAAGCAACAATGAATTAATGGAAACAATGCAGCATTTTAATATGCGCGGGTGGCTTTAAAAAGGTAGATTTTTTCCGTTTGCGTGCTATAATTAGAAATTTAAGAAGCTATACTTTATAAGGTTAATTAACACAAAATTTACCGGCAGTAAATAATTTACACATATATGAAAATCGAGAAAAACAAACTTATCAAAATAATTTCCCGTTTTAAAAACAAAAATATCATGGTTGTGGGCGACCTGGTTCTTGACCACTATATTTTTGGAAAGGTTGAACGGGTTTCGCCTGAAGCGCCGGTCCCGGTTGTCTGGGCAAACCGGGAAAATTTCGTCTGCGGAGGAGCAGCAAACGTCGGCTTAAACCTCGTTTCTTTGGGCGCAAAAGTAAGCCTTTGCGGCTGCCTTGGACACGACCATTTCGGTAATGTCCTATCTTCATTGATTAAAAAAGGCGGAATTGGCAGTGAATTGATTGTTGCAGACAAAAACCGCCCCACCACCCTTAAAACCCGTATAATAGCGCAACACCAGCAAATTGTCCGGCTTGATTGGGAATCAGTTGAATTCCTTTCCTATGAGACCAGCAGAATGTTATTTAAAAAAATATCACAAAATATAGATAAGTTTGACGCAGTTATTATCGAAGATTACGGAAAGGGCGTTATCAATCCTAATCTGGTAGGGGACCTGGTTGAACTTTGTACGCGCAAGAAAAAAATAGTAACGGTCGACCCAAAAGAAGAACACATAGATTATTACACCAATGTTACTTCGCTTACGCCGAACCTCAAAGAAGCGCAAGCTGCAGCCAATATGAAAATACACAGCAAAGAAGAAATTCTGCTTTTAGGAAAAGTCGTAATGGAGCGGCTTAATCCTAAATCTTTGCTTGTTACTTTAGGTGAAGACGGCATGATGCTTTTTGCCGACAATTCTCATTACCACATACCTACAACAGCTCTGGAAGTTTTTGATGTTACCGGTGCGGGGGACACTGTAATTTCAGCTTTTACCCTTGCGCTTGCTGCTGGGGCAAGTTTTTACGATGCGGCTTTGATTTCCAATTTTGCTGCCGGCATAGTGGTTGAAAAGCTGGGTGCCGCAACCACAAATAAAAAAGAATTATTGCAAAGAATTAATGCGAAATAATACGGATGTAATCGGAGTTATTCCTGCGCGTTATGAATCCAGCAGGCTATCGCATAAATTATTACGGACAGTTTGCGGAAAGCCGTTAATTCAATGGGCATGGGAGTCAGCATCAAAAGCGAGCTTGCTTGACGGCTTAATTATTGCCTGCGATGACGCAAAGATAAAACAAGCAGCTGAAAGTTTCGGCGCTACAGCTGTTATAACTTCAACGCAGCATCAATCAGGCACCGACAGGATAGCAGAAGCAATACGCGACATTGACGCAAAAATAGTTATCAATATCCAGGCGGACGAGCCTCTTATGCATCATTCAATCATAGACGGCCTTGCCAGGGAAATGGTCAATAATCCGGCCACTTTTATGGCAACCGTCAAAAAGAAAATTGAGGCAGAGGAAGATATAAATAATCCCAATATTGTAAAACTGGTCTGCGATAAAAACGATTTCGCAGTTTATTTTTCGCGCTACCCCATACCTTATTACAGAGACAGCGCGGCAGAAAAAAAGTATTATAAGCACTTGGGTATTTACGCTTACACTAAAGATTTCCTTTATACTTTCAAAAATCTGCCTGTTTCTTATTTGGAAAATGCAGAACGCCTTGAACAGCTACGGGCAATTGAGGCAGGATACAAAATAAAAACAATTGAGACAAAGTTTGAATCTATTGGCGTAGATACCGAAGAAGACTTGCAAAGGGTTGAAGCGGCCTTAAAGGCGCGAGCCGATAGGGGCAATAAATAAAGTAAATCTACAGGAGAAGCATGACTACAGGAAAATTAGGTTTCGATAACGAGAAATATCTCAAGGAGCAAACCGCTGAAATTCTTGAGCGCGTAAAAAGGTTTAATAACAAGCTTTACCTTGAATTTGGAGGAAAACTTTTATTTGATTACCACGCAGCAAGAGTTCTCCCCGGTTACGACCCTAACGTAAAGATACGCTTGCTTCAGCAATTAAAAGATAAAGCTGAAATAATACTTTGTATTTATGCCGGGGATATCGAAAGAAGAAAGATAAGGGCTGATTTCGGAATTACTTACGATGCGGACGCCCTTAAGCTTATAGATGATTTGCGCAGCCGCGATATAGATGTTTTGGCGGTAGTAATAACGCGTTTCGAAGGCCAGCCTGCGGCAAAAATATTTAAAAACAAACTTGAACGAAGGAACATAAAAGTATATACGCATAAATTCACAAAGGGTTATCCTACCGATGTTGATGTGATAGTCAGCGAGAAAGGTTATGGCGTAAATGAATATATAGAAACAAAAAAACCATTGATTGTTGTTACCGGCCCAGGCCCCGGTAGCGGAAAACTTGCAACTTGCCTTTCTCAGCTGTATCACGACCACCAGAAAGGCCTAAAATCAGGATATGCTAAATTCGAAACTTTTCCGATTTGGAGCATACCGCTGAAGCACCCGGTCAACGTAGCCTACGAAGCAGCCACAGCGGATATAAAGGATTTTAATCTGATTGACCCATATCATCTTGAAGCATACAAAAAAACCAGCGTTAATTACAATAGAGACGTCGAAGTGTTTCCTGTGGTTAAGAGAATTCTTACGAAAATAACCGGCAAGGAATTGGTCTATCAATCTCCGACAGATATGGGAGTAAACAGGGCTGGTTTTGGTATTATTAATGATGCAGTCGTGCAAGAAGCAGCCAAGCAGGAAATCGTAAGAAGATATTTCAGGTATACCTGCGAATATGTTATGGGGTTTGCCGACAAAGATTCCGTGCAAAGAATCGAACTTCTTATGGAAGAGTTTGGCCTTAACCAGGAAGATAGAAAAGTAGTTGAGCCGGCACGTAAAGCTGCACAGGATGCTCAGCAAAAAAAGAAAGGCAATAACAATATATTCTGCGGAGCAGCAATTGAGCTTAAATCCGGCAAGATAATTACCGGAAAAAATTCCGGGCTTATGCATTCTGCTTCAAGTGTAGTATTAAATGCCATAAAAGACCTTGCAGAAATACCGGATAAAATACATTTATTGGCGCCCAATATACTTGAATCTATACAAAGCTTAAAGAAAGATACTTTAAACGAAAAAGCTGTCAATCTGGATCTTGAAGAAACCTTGATTGCTTTATCCATAAGCGCTGCCGCTAACCCTTCGGCGCAGATTGCCATGGAAAAACTTAAAGAATTAAAAAATTGCGAAATACATCTGACCCATATTCCAACGCCTGGAGATGAAGCGGGGTTACGCAGGCTTGGGTTGAATATAACTGCCGACCCAAATTTTTCCAGTAAAAATCTTTTTGTGGTGTAAAATGCGTGAATGCAAAAATAAATTTATTTTTATTGCCGGGCCTTGCGTGATAGAAAACAGACGTAAGGCCTATGACATAGCTGCATATCTTAAGGATTTAACAGCCAGGTATCCATTGCTATTCATTTTTAAGGCAAGTTTTGACAAGGCCAACAGGACTTCCTTAAAATCGTTTAGAGGCCCGGGCTTAAGCTCAGGAATAAAAATACTTGAAAATATTAAAAAGCGGCTAAATGTCCCTGTTTTAAGCGACATCCATTGCCGGCACCAGATAAAATACGTAAAAGATGTCTTAGATGTAATACAAATACCTGCTTTTTTGTGCCGGCAGACAGATTTGATAGTTGAGGCTGCAAAAACAAAAAAAATAATAAACATAAAAAAGGGGCAATTTCTTGCGCCTTACGACGTTAAATACATAATAGAGAAAGTGGAAGCATGTAAGAATAAAAACATATTTATAACCGAAAGAGGGGCCTCCTTTGGATATAACAATCTTGTGGTTGATTTCCGGTCTTTCCCGATAATGAAAAAAATGGGTTATCCTGTAATTTTTGACGTGACACATTCCTTGCAAAAGCCATCTGTGGCAGGCGGAATTTCAGGCGGAGACAGCGAATTCGTTGATTCATTAAGCCTTGCCGGCACAGCATGTGGGATAGATGGCTTATTTATGGAAGTCCATCCTGACCCTAAAAAGGCCCTGTCAGATAAACATACATCCTACGATATGTATAAACTAAACAGCCTTATTTTAAAACTAACCAAAATAAGAAAGGTGCTTGATGGACAGATTTAAATCAAAGGAAATAGTTGGTTGGGCTAAAGAAGTGCTTTCCATAGAAGCAGAAGGTATTAAGAGCATCGAACACAGCTTAGATGAAAATTTCTTAAACGCCATACGTATACTTTCGAATTGCAAAGGTAAAATAGTTGTAACCGGCATGGGTAAAACCGGGATAATCGGGCAAAAATTTTCGGCAACGCTTTCTTCAACCGGAACATCCAGCTTCTGGCTGCATGCCGCGGAAGCCGTTCACGGCGACCTTGGAAGGATTGAAGAAAAAGACGTAGTGGTTGTATTGTCTTACAGCGGGGAAACCGAAGAAGTAAAAAACCTTATTCCTTTTATCCGCCAGATTGGCGCAAAAATAATAGCAATTACAGGGAACTTACGCTCGAGCTTAAGCCGTTATGTTGACGGGTTTATAAATGTAAAAATAGATAAAGAGGCCTGCCCGCTGGGTTTGGCGCCTACGACTTCAACTACGGCAATGCTTGCTGCATGCGATGCAGTATCTGTTGTGCTTCAAAAAATAAAAGGTTTCAAAGAAAAAGATTTTGCATTTTTCCATCCGAGAGGCTCCTTGGGGAGAAAACTTCTTCTTAAAGTAAAAGATATTATGCGTAAAAAAAGGTTCAATCCGAAAGTAAGAGACGACACGCTGGTTAAGGACGTTCTTGTAAAAATAACTTCTGCTCACGCCGGCGCGGCTTCTGTCGTTGATGGGTCCAATAAACTTGTCGGCATATTTACCGACGGAGACCTTCGCAGGAACCTGGAATGTTATCCGAATTTGCTAAGAAAAAAAGTAAAAGATGTAATGACGAAAAACCCGGTAGTAGTTAAGGATGATGATTTGGCATCTCAAGCATTAAAGGTTCTTGAAGGAAAGAAAATTGATGAAGTGCCTGTAGTAGACAAAGACTATTGCCCGGTCGGAATGCTTGATGTCCAGGATTTGATTGCCGCAGGGATATTATAACCAGCTTAAAAACAAAAAAATCTGCAAAATGAATAAAAAAATTGGTTTATTTAAAAAAATTAAATTGCTGATACTTGATGTTGATGGCGTACTGACCAAAGGAGAAATTATTTACGACGATAAAGGAAGAGAGTTGAAAATTTTTAACGTTAAGGACGGGCTTGGAATTTTCCTCCTGGATAAAGTAGGAATTAAAACTGTTTTCTTAACGGCAAAAAGTTCCGCTGTTGTGCGCAGGCGCGCAAAAGATATGCACGTTAGTGAAGTTATAGGAGGGATACTGCCCAAAGAAAGCGTTCTTTCCAGAATTTCTTCTAAATATAAAGTAAAGCCGGAAAATATCTGTTTCATGGGCGACGACCTTATAGACATCGGCCTTATGGAACGCGTGGGAATTGCCGTTACAGTTTCTGATGCGCCGCAAATGGTTAAAAAATACGCGTCCTATGTTACTGTTAAAGGAGGCGGCCAGGGAGCAGTTAGGGAAGTAGTCGAATTTATATTTAAAGCTCAACATCTTGAAGAAAGAGTCATTGAGATTGTAAAAAGCCCCAGAAAATAGGGTTTATTGTTGACTTTGAATTGTAATCTGGTATAGTAAATGGTCTTCATGTTGTTTTGAGGAAATAAACAATGCAAACAAAAAAAATCTACCTATTATTAATTTCTCTGGCTTTGCCTTTTTCTCTTTTTGCGGAAGCAACCGCGCCGGCAAGTTTAGAGGCCGGTTCGGAGCAGAAAATAAAGGATTTTTATCTTTCTAATGTCAAAGAGGACGGCTCCAAGGATTGGGAAGTAAAAGGAACGGAAGCGGTGCTACATGATAAGTATGTTGACATTAATAATATGGAGGCAAAGTATTACTCCGATAAAGATACGATTCTTGTAAAATCCGAAAAAGCAACAGTCGATAAAGAAACAAAAAATGCCGATTTACAGGACAATGTAGAGCTCAAAATACCCAATAAAGACGGCACTTTTGTTACGGTAACTTGCACGGGGCCGCTCGAGATGAGATACACCGATGGCATAGCTGTTTTTAACAAAAACGTTGTCGTTGACAACCCGCAAGGCAAGCTTTTCTCGGACAAAGCCACGGTTTATTTCGATACAAAGGATAAAACCAAAATGAAAATCGTAGCTGAGGGGCACGTGAAAATAGTTAAGGATAATAACATTGCTTTCGCTGACAAGGCTACATATACGGGAGAAAGTAAAAACGTAGTTCTTGAAGGTAGCCCGCGTCTGATTTATTTTTCTAAAAAAGATGAAACTCCTGGAAGTAAACAACCTTTCTAAGTCGTACGGAACTAAATCCGTTGTCCGCGGGGTTTCGCTTTCGGTAAAACGAGGCGAAATCGTAGGGCTTTTAGGCCCTAACGGGGCCGGAAAGACTACAAGTTTCTACATGATTGTAGGCATAATTGCTCCGGATGAAGGCAGCATTCTTTTTGACAACCAGGATATTACAAATCTTCCGATACACATACGAGCACGCTATGGCATGGGTTATTTATCGCAAGACCCTTCAATTTTCAGAAAACTGACAGTTGAAGACAACATAATGGCGATTCTGGAAATGCTCCCGCTTACGAGAATAGAACGAATTAAAAGGCTGGAAGAGCTATTGAAAGAATTAAATATTTCACATTTACGCAAAAACAAAGCATACACTTTAAGCGGCGGAGAAATGCGGCGCCTGGAAATTACAAGAGCGTTGGTAACTAACCCGTCATTTTTGCTTTTGGATGAACCTTTCTCCGGAATAGACCCCATAGTCGTCGGTGAGGCAAAAGAAATAATCGTAGAACTTAAACGGAAAGGTATAGGAATTTTGCTTACCGACCACAACGTAAGAGAAACTCTTTCAATAACCGACAGAGCTTACTTGATAGCTGAAGGCAGGATTCTTATTTCCGGCACATCAGATGATTTAATAAATGACCCCAAGTCGAGAGAAATTTATTTAGGTAAAGACTTTAGCATGTAGCATCGGAGGTAAAATGAAAGTAGAAATCAAAAAAGTAGATAAACTTAAAAGAATATTAAAGGCAGAGTTAAGCGGGGAAGATTTCGCAAATGAAAGAAAAGAGGCTTATAAAGAAATCGGGAAGAATATCAAAGTGTCCGGCTTCAGGGCCGGCACCGCACCTCTTGAAATTCTGGAAAAACATCATTTAAAGGTCTTAAAGGAAGAATTTTTACGTAAAATGCTTCCGGCCTATTACGAGAAGGCGCTTTTAGAGGCAAAATTGCATCCAGCGGGCCTTCCGCGTATCTACGATGTTGAACTTACAGATACAAGCCTTGTATTTACGGCAGAATTCGATACAAAACCGGAGATAGAGTTAAAAGACGGCGATTATCGCGGAATAAAAATAAAAGAAAAGAAAGCCGAAACGAAAGAAGAGGAAATAGAAAAAGTAATTACCAATCTGAAAGAAGGAATTAAAAAAACCTTGAATAGGGACTTAACGGATGATGAATTATGCAAATGGGCTGGATATGCGGATATAGCGGAGTTTAAAGACGCGGTCAGGATCGAGATTTCCGCAGAGAAGCTTCGCGAACGCAGAAAAAAGATAGACAGCCAGATAAGCCAGCATCTTTTGAAAACTATTGACGCTGCTCTTCCTCAAAATGAAGTGGAGCATTACCACAAAGAACTGGTTAACCGGGAAATACATAATCTGAAACTTCGTAATGTTCCGGAAGAGGATATCGAAAAATACAAAAAAGATATCGAAGATAAATTAAAGCCTCTTGCCCAGGACGAAATAAAGCTATACTACATTCTGGAAGCGATAGCCAGAAAAGAAAACCTTAATGCGGAAAATAATTTAGGAGAGGTTGTGCTGGGATTTTTGCTAAGCATAGCCAAATACGAGTAGCCTCTTCCTGAAAATTGCAAGAAAGGAGCAAAAAATGAAAAACCAGATGTATGTTCCAATGGTGATTGAACAGTCAGGCAGAGTTGAAAGAGCATATGATATCTACTCGCGGCTTCTTAAAGATAGGATAGTTTTCGTAGGAACCCCCATCGATGACGCTATAGCAAATGTCATAATAGCGCAAATGTTGTTTTTACAGATGGAGGACGTAAACAAAGATATAAATTTATACATAAACACCCCTGGCGGAGTTATTACGGCAGGGCTTGCTATCTATGACACTATGCAATTTGTAAAATGCGAGGTAGCAACTTATTGCATAGGCCAGGCCTCTTCTATGGGGGCGCTTTTACTTTGCGCAGGCGCAAAAGGAAAAAGATTTACTCTCCCTAACTCACGGATTATGATTCACCAGCCATGGGGCGGGGTCCAGGGTAGCGCCGAAGATATTTCCCGTCAGACTACGGAAATTCTCCGGCTTCGGGAAAAAGTAAATGAAATTCTTGTTACTCATACGGGAAAGTCCCTTGAAAAAGTCAAAGAAGATACCGACAGGGATTATTTTATGAGTGCGCAGGAGGCAAAAGAATACGGTATCGTTGACGAAGTAATTGTTTCAACAAAACAAAAAAAATAGACAATTTAACAATCAAATTAATATTTTAGAAAGGAGGAACAATGAAACGTAGATATTTGATGACTCCGGGTCCTTCTCCTGTACCATCTATAGTCCGTGAAGCTTTGGCAGCTGAGATAATGCATCACAGAACTGATGAATTCATTGAAATACTTAAAGAAATAAATGAAGGATTAAAATATGTTTTTTGCACAAAAAATCCTGTTTTAACTTTTGCTTCTTCCGGTACCGGAGCGATGGAGGCGGCAGTAACCAATCTTTTTTCGGCAAAAGATAAAGTTCTTGTAATTGTTGGTGGAAAATTCGGCGAACGTTGGGCTGAAATAGCTAAAAGTTACGGCCTTGATGCCATCCAGATGGACGTTACTTCAGGAAGCGGGCCAAGCGCCGACGCTGTGAAAAAAATACTAGATGAAAATAAAGACATTAAAGGCATATTTACTACCTTATGCGAAACGTCAACCGCAACAGTTTTCGACATTAAAGGAATAGGCTCCTTGACTAAAGATAAAAATATTTTGCTGATAGTAGATGCGATAAGCGGTTTAGGGCAAGACGCACTTTTAACTGACGAATGGGGAGTTGACATCGTTGTCAGCGGCTCCCAGAAAGGCTTTATGCTGCCACCGGGGCTGTCATTTATGAGCGTTAGCGAAAAAGCAAAAAGTTTTATGGCGAAATCAACCCTTCCTAAATATTATTTCAGCTTAGCCAAAGCCTTAAAAGCATACGAAAAAAACGATACGCCGTTTACGCCTGGAGTAAATTTGATAGTAGGCTTAAAAACAAGCATTGCTTTGATTAAAAAAGACGGCATCGAGAATATGTGGGCTAATTTCAAAAAGATGTCGCTTGCGGCACAGGCTGCGGCGCAAGCTCTAGGCCTGCAGGTTTTTTCAAAATGCCCTTCATCATCGCTTACTGCAATAGTTGCCCCCAGCGGAATAAATGCCAAGGATGTTGTAAAGAAACTACGCAAAGAATACGGAGTAAGCATTGCGGCAGGCCAGGGCGAGCTTGAACAGAAAATTTTTAGGATTGCACATATGGGCTGGATAAATGAACAGGACCTCATAATGTGCTTTTCCCTGCTTGAAAAGGTACTTCGTGACAGCGGTTACACTAACTTTAAAATAGGTGCTTCGGTTGCAAAGCTGCAGGAGGTTATTTATGGTTAAGGTTATAGTGTGCGATAAATTATCCGAAGAAGGCGTTAAAATTCTTAAAGATGCCGGATTTACCGTTGACTGTAAATATAAATTACCTCCGGAAGAGCTTAAAAAAATAATCGGCGAATATAATGCTGCTATTGTGCGTAGCGATACTAAATTTACAAAAGACATTATTGAACATGGTAATAACCTTAAAGTTATAGGCCGCGCCGGCGTAGGCCTTGATAATGTAGACCTTGCCGCGGCCACCAAGAAAGGCATAATTGTAATGAATTCACCGGGGGGTAACACCATATCAACCTGTGAACATGCATTTGCAATGATGCTTGCTGTTGCCAGGAACATACCGCTTGCAAACATTTCACTTAAGAATAAATTATGGGAACGTTCGAAATTTAAAGGCGTTGAATTATATTCTAAAACTATAGGTATAATTGGTTTAGGCAGGATTGGAAAAGAATTTGCCAAACGTGCGCAGGCGTTCGGCATGGAAGTTATCGCTATGGATCCTTTTGTTTCGGAAGAAGTAGCCAAAGCTCTGGGCATTAAGATAGTCGAGCTTACCGAACTTTTGAAAAATTCTGATTTTATCACCATACATACTCCGGTTACCGATGAGACACGAAAAATGATTTCTACAAAAGAACTCGCCCTTATGAAACCGAAAGCGTTTATAATCAACTGCGCCAGGGGAGAAGTTATAGACGAAGACGCGCTGTATCAGGCGTTAAAAGAAAAGAAAATAGCCGGTGCCGCGCTTGATGTGTTTTCGAAAGAGCCTCCCTTTGACATAAAATTGCTTGAGCTTGATAATGTGGTAGTTACGCCTCACTTAGGAGCATCAACCGAAGAGGCACAGTTAAATGTTGCAATTGAGATAGCTCACTGCATAAAGGATGCTTTGCTTGGTAAGGCTATACGTAATGCCGCGAATTATGTCCAGCTCGACCCTGAAACTTACAAAATCATACAGCCATATTTCGAACTTTCCGAAAAAATGGGCAAATTTATAGCCCAAACAGTTGAAGGCGGGACAAAAGAAATAAAATTATATTATTTAGGCGGCGTTTCTGCATATAAGGTTGATGTGCTTACCTTGGCCTTTATGAAAGGATTTTTGTCGGGCCAGCTTATTCAGGATGTAAATTACATTAATGCCCTTGAAATCGCAAAGGGGCGTGGAATTAAGATAGAACAGATAAAGATTGCTGATGAAGAAGAATATGTAAGCTCCATACGCGTAAAAGTTATAACGGATAAATCAGAACAGGTACTGGAGGGAACTCTCTTTGCTAATAAAGAGGCTCGGTTTGTTAAAATGGATGACGTGTATACGGAGGTTTATCCTTCCGAATACATGCTTGTAATAAACAACTGGGATAAACCGGGAACCATAGGATTTCTTGGAACAACATTGGGCAATCATAAAATAAATATTGCCGGCATGAGCCTGGGCCGCCGCGCGCAAAACGATACGGCGCTTACGATATTTAATCTCGATAACCCATTGAATGATAAAGTTATAAAAGAAATTTCTTCCAATAAAAATATTGTATCCCTGAAATTCGTAAAATTATAAGTGCTTAAAAATAAATAGGGAGATAAAGATGAAGAAAATAATCTTTTTGCTGTGTTTTTTTGTTTTACCTTTTACGTCTTATGCTTATGATTTCACTGTAATTTATACCGGAAATTCCTATTCCTCGTTATATCCCTGCGGGCACTGTCCTTCATCTGTAGGCGGAGGACTTACTCGACGGGCAACTATAATAAACGAGGCTAAGTCAAAGTCAAAAAATGTAATTCTTATAGATGGCGGAGAGTTTACTGCGGGTGGCGCCTTGGATGAAGCAAGCATAAACGTAGAAGCAGATAAAAAAAGGACTGCTTATTATTTCGAAGCGCTTAAGGCAATGGGTTATGACGCTTTAGGCATAGGTGAAACAGATTTTACTTTTGGTGCAGACTTTTTAAAAGATAACATCAAAAAAACCGGCCTAAAAGCTGTCAGCGCAAATTTGAGCCTTGAGGGAGTATCGCCATATTATATAAAAGATTTTTCCGGATTTAAGGTAGGAATAATAGGGTTATCTCCTCAGTCTATTGCCCAAAAAAATTCCATCAAAGCAACCGATTACAATGCCGCATTAAGCGATTCGATTAAAAAAATAAAATCAAAAGTAAACTTTATTATACTAGTTTCTTCGCTTGGAGATAAAACGAATATTGAAATCGCCAACAAATTTGCAGATATAAATTTGATATTATCCAGCGGAAATATATTAAGCCCAAAAGACTACGAGAAGATAAACGACACAATTTTAATAAGGCCGTCCTATATGGCTAAAGACGTAAGAATTGCAAACATAGAAACAAAAAACAATAAGATATCAAAATTTGATTTTAAAAAAGAGAAGTTAGCGTTGTCGGTGAAAGAAAATACCGAAGTAAAAAAGATTATCCCTGCCTGCTTTAAGGATAATGACTGCCAGAAAAGAGAAGGATTAGCTGCAAGCTGTCAAAATCAAGGTTCAAATGCGGCTGCCTGCCTATACGTTGAACCAAACAGGATAGAGGCACTATTGATTACGGATACCAGCTGTTCCTTCTGCGTAACAGACGTTACACAGAACCTGCTTAAAGAGATATTTTTGGGCATAAATTTCAAGGTTATTGACTATAAAGAGCCTCAGGCAAAAGAGCTCATAAAAAAGTATAATATAACCACGCTTCCGGCATTTATCCTGCCGCAAGAAATAAAAAAAGAAAAAGAATTTCCTAAACTGACTAAATTCACAGATGAAAAAGACGGAAAATTCCTTTTAAAACCGCAGCTTTCCGGATTATTTATGCTTTTAAACAGAAAAGAAACTTCTTCCAGAATTGACTATTTCGTTAATCTCTATGAACCTTCCATGCTTTCGGTGCTTAACGACCTGGTTTCTTTTTGTAAAAAAGAAAACATAAAATTGGACGTTCATTTTTTCCTTACTGAAACGAGTACTTATGGGTATCCTAAAGAAGAAATACGCATGGCTCTTGCAGTAAAGAAAGCGGCTCCGGATAAATTTCTTGAATATATAGCAAAAAGGCTAACCGACATAAAAAATACTTCATGGGCAGATTCTCTGGAAGCATTGCATATCGACTATAATAAAATAAAAGAAACCGCCAAGTCAAAAAATCTGGACAAAATGATTGACGACAATGACAAATTGATTTCGGAATTAAATATAAATTACGGAAATGCTATTCTTGTGAATAACAATAAAATTTTTGCAATTATTGATAAAGTTAAGCCGGAAGATCTGAAAAAATTGTTCAGGAGGTAATTATGGCAAAAATTTATATAGTCGACGTTACAAACAGGGACGGAGTGCAAACATCCAGGATATGCCTTTCGAAACTCCAAAAAACGATGATAAATATTTATCTCGATGAAATGGGAATATACCAGAGCGAATTTGGTTTCCCAACTACAAACCACGAAATAAACTACCTCAATGCAAATTTAGAGCTTGCAAAAGATAAAGTAATCAGCAGGCTTCGGCTTTCAGGATGGTTACGTGCAATAACAAGCGATGTTGAGTTGGCGCTTACTAATGTGCCTAATCTGAAATATGTAAACCTTTCAATTTCCACATCTGACCAGATGATAAAGCATAAATTCCAGGGTAAACTTGATTATAAAGAAATAATAAAAAGCGCGGTAGCATCAATTAAGCTTGCCAAGAAGCTTGGTATCAAGGCTGTAGGCATGAATGCAGAGGATGCTTCACGTTCAAAAGTCGAATACCTTACAGAATTTATCAGTGCGATAAAAGATGCCGGTGCAGACAGGTTTAGATACTGCGATACTCTCGGCTACGATACTCCTTTTTCTATATATGAAAGGCTGTCTAAAATTCTAAGTAAAGTGAAAATGCCCGTAGAAGTACATTGCCACAATGATTTAGGCATGGTTGTTGCAACATCAATTGGCGGAGCAAAAGCCGCGCTCGATAATGGGGTTGATGCCTATGTTAATACCTGCGTAAACGGCGTAGGTGAACGCGCAGGGAATGCTGACCTTTTAAGCGTAATTTTGGCAATTAAATACGGAAGCGGCATGGAGAAATACAAACTTGATGAAAAAATAAATTTAAAAACCGCATGGAAAATAAGCAAGTATGCTTCGTATGCCTTTGGCATACCCATACCGATTAACCAGCCGGGTGTAGGCGCCAATGCTTTTGCGCACGAAAGCGGCATACATGCTGACGGTGCGCTTAAAGACAGAAGGAATTATGAGCTTTACGATTATGAAGATTTGGGCAGGGGGGAACCGGAGATTATAGATACGGGACGAAAGATTACTGTTGGCGAATATTCCGGTATTAAAGGTTTTGGTAATGTTTATGACCAGATGGAAATTAACTTTAAAAACGACGAAGAAGCGCGCAAAATCCTTGAGCTGGTAAGGTATGCTAACGTTCATAACCAAAAACCGCTGGTCGAAGATGAACTTAAATTCGTTGCAAAATATCCGGACATAGCAAAGAAAATTTTTACGATGCAGCCAACCGTATAATCCTGGAATAATTGATATTAATTTTAAAATAAGGAAAAATATGAATACTTCTGTTGTCGGAATGCAGTGGGGAGATGAAGGTAAAGGAAAAATTATAGATTTTCTTTGCCGCAATAATGATATTATCGTGCGCTTCCAGGGCGGGAATAATGCCGGGCATACTGTTTTTTTAAACGGAAAAAAAATTGTTTTTCACCTTATTCCTTCAGGGCTTTTGCATAAAGGAAAAATTTGCGCGATAGGCAACGGCGTAGTTATTGACCCTAAGGTATTGATAGGCGAGATAAACGCGCTTAAAAAAGAAGGGATTGAGGTAACTTCCGATAATCTTAAGATATCATTATTTTCTCATATAATAATGCCTTACCATCATATTATGGATGGCCTTCGCGAAAAAAAGCGTATTCAAAAAATAGGCACAACCATGCGCGGCATAGGCCCGTGTTATTCGGACAAAGCTTCCCGCTGCGGTATACGCATGGTTGACCTTATAAATCCGGAAACTTTTGCTTTTAAGCTTAAAGACAATCTGCGGGAGAAAAATGAAATCTTTGAAAAGATTTACGGTCTTCGCGCCTTTGCCTTCGACAACGTATATAAAGAGTATAACGAGTATGCAAAAACGCTTAAACCGTATGTTTGTGAGCTTGTAGATTTCTTCTATAAGCTGCGTAATAAAAAATTTCTTTTTGAAGGCGCCCAGGGAACATTTCTTGATATAGATTTCGGGACCTATCCATTTGTTACTTCGTCATCTACGGTTTCTTCCAACGCTATTTTAGGCTCAGGGCTTTCGTTTGTAAAAGTGAATGAAATAGTAGGTGTAGCCAAAGCTTATACTACACGTGTGGGAGAAGGGCCGTTTCCTACCGAACTTGACAAAAATCTTGGCGGGTATTTTCAAAATAAAGGAAAAGAATTCGGCGCAACCACAGGCCGGCCGAGAAGATGCGGCTGGCTTGATTTAGTATTGCTTAAAAGGTCGAAAATTTTAAATAACATAAATAAAATTATCCTTACTAAACTTGATATACTTGATGAACTGGAAGAAATAAAAATATGCACCGCCTACAAACAGGAAGAAAAAACCCTTAAGGAATTCCCGATTGATTCGTCAAAAGTTACGCCTGCCTACGAAACTATAAAAGGCTGGCGTAAAAAAACCGAAAACATACGTAAATATAAGGATTTACCAGTTGAGGCAAAGAAATATATAGAAAAAATCGAAAAATATTTAGATTGCAAAATCAGCTACATCTCTGTAGGAGAGATGCGCGATGCAATTATAAAGAAAAGCTAATGCCTAAGATTTAGGTCTGCTTTTTATTCAAAGGAGGGTTTTGTATGCAAGGGTTTGATTTTTTATTACTTGCACCGATAGGCTCTATACTTGCTCTTACTTTTGCAACATATTTAGCCGTTAAGATTTTAAAGAGCGACCCGGGAAATGAAACCATGCAGGAAATCGCTCAAGCCGTACGCATAGGAGCAAAAGCATACTTAAAACGCCAATATCTCGGGGTTTCGATATTCTTTGCAGTTGTCTTTTGTATCCTTTTATTCCTTGCTTTAAAAAATTACCTGGTTATATTTGTTCCATTTGCTTTTTTAACCGGTGGGTTGTTCAGTGGACTTTCCGGTTTTATCGGTATGACAATTGCAACCCAATCGTCCAACCGGACTGCAGCCGCAGCGATGAAAAGCCTAAACTCAGGCCTCAGAGTAGCTTTTTCCAGTGGTGCAGTTATGGGCCTCACTGTCGTCGGCCTGGGACTGTTGGATTTAAGTATCTGGTATTATTTTCTTAATTGGTACTATGGGGTAAATCCGCAATCTATACCGGCAGGAATAGACAAAATAGGCGCTATCACTTCTACAATGTTATGTTTTGGTATGGGCGCCAGCTCCCAGGCGCTTTTTGCAAGGGTTGGCGGAGGAATTTTTACAAAAGCCGCTGATGTTGGTGCGGATTTAGTCGGAAAGGTTGAAGCAGGAATTCCCGAAGATGACCCGCGCAACCCCGCTGTAATTGCCGATAACGTAGGCGATAACGTCGGAGATGTTGCAGGAATGGGTGCGGATTTATACGAATCATATGTAGGTTCAATAGTTGCTACTTCTGCTTTAGGTGTCGCAGCAGGATTAGGAATTCAAGGCGTAACTGTCCCTATGGTTATGGCAGCAGTAGGCGTAGTTGCTTCAATCATTGGAACTTTTTTTGTAAAAAGCAAAGAAAACGCGAGTCAAAAAGTATTATTAGCGGCGCTACGTAAAGGTGTATTTACCAGCTCTTTTATTGTGGCTATTATTGCATATTTTCTCATACGCTTCACTCTGGGAGCTGACCATATAGGTATATACTGGTCGGTTATATCAGGGTTAATCGCAGGCGTCCTCATTGGTGTAGTAACTGAATATTACACCTCAAGCGGCTTTAAACCAACACGTTTTATTGCGGACCAATCCCTCACGGGCCCGGCAACAGTAATTATCGGCGGCATGGCAGTTGGCATGATGTCAACGGCGCTTCCGGTTATTATTGTAAGTATCGCAATTATGGCAAGTTTTATTTTTGCAGGCGGACTGCAGCATTTTGAAACAGGCCTTTACGGTATCGCAATTTCTGCCGTAGGCATGCTTTCTACGCTTGGCATTACCCTTGCAACAGATGCATACGGCCCGGTTGCAGATAATGCAGGAGGAAACGCAGAAATGTCGCATTTGCCTCCGGAAGTTAGAAAACGTACTGATGCGCTTGATTCCTTAGGCAATACCACGGCAGCAACAGGCAAGGGTTTTGCTATCGGTTCAGCCGCTCTTACTGCGCTTGCACTTATTGCTGCTTTTAAAGACGAGGTGGTTAGATTTGGCTCTACCATGCAATTAGATATTATGAAGCCGGCGGTTTTAGTCGGTTTGTTCTTAGGAGGAATGTTGCCGTTTCTTTTTTGTTCAATGACTATGCGTGCGGTAGGCCGTGCCGCATCTAAAATTGTAGTTGAAGTGCGCAGGCAGTTTAAGGAAATTAAAGGCCTTATGGAAGGCAAAGCCAAGCCTGACTATGCGCGTTGCGTAGGCATCGCAACCAAAGCTGCACAGCATGAAATGGTTCTGCCCTCACTTTTGGCAATTACAGCTCCTATAATAGTCGGGATAATTTTGGGCGTTGAAGCCGTAGGAGGATTGCTTGCAGGGTCTCTTGTTACAGGTTTTGTTTTAGCGGTTATGATGGCAAATGCAGGCGGAGCCTGGGATAATGCCAAAAAATACATCGAAGAAGGCCATCACGGCGGCAAAGGCTCGTTCGCCCACAAGGCAGGTGTAGTCGGAGATACAGTAGGTGACCCGTTTAAAGACACGTCGGGGCCGTCTTTAAACATTTTAATTAAACTTATGTCGATGGTATCGATAGTCTTTGCTTCGTTTATCATACGCAATACTTTATCTAAGTAATTGCAAAATAGAATTTTACAAAAAGGCAGGATTTAAAACATCCTGCCTTTTTGTCGTGCCTGCCTTTATTAAAAACCTCATTTTTCGTGATTTTGCGCATATCTCGACATTACCTGAAATTTACCCTTAAGTTTTCAATTTGGGGTAAATTTCAGCGTCGACCCTTCGGGCAGAAAATACATTTTCCAAATGCATTTTCTGGGTAATTTGATATAATACACTAATCCCTTTTTTGAATACCACAAGGCATGGCCCGTGGGATGGTGATGCAAAGCACCACCGTATCAAAACGTGTCATCTTCAAAAAGGAAATCTAGTATGTTAGATAGCTATTTACGGCAGAAAGAAGAGCAGTGGGAGAGTTTTTGCAGGCGTTGTGGCGGCTGTTGCGGCAGCTTTGATGACCCATGCAAACATCTTAAGAAAGATAAAACTGGCTTTTGTTTTTGCGAAATATACTCAAACCGGTTAGGCGTCAGAGAAACTGTAGCCGGTGAAAAGTTTAAGTGCGTAAACATACGTGAAATAATCAATACCTCATGGAAAAACGATTGGTTATGCGTATACAAAAATCATTTCGCTAAATTATGAAGCTAAAAGGGGTAAATTTAGGAAGCTGGCTGATGATGGAAGGCTATATTTTGGGCGGGCGGAATATACCAGAAAGCATTTTTAAGCAAAACTTCGGGAAGATTAACGGTAAGGCAGCGCTATCTGAATTTATACGCCTTTTTAGGGATAATTTTATAAGCGAAGATGATTTTAAAAATATTTCTCAAATGGGCGCAAATTGCATAAGGCTTCCGTTTAATTACCGCCTTATCACAAAAGAATATCCGAAGAACGGGCTTACATATCTTAAAAAAGCATTAACCTGGGCGCATAAGTATAACCTTGGTGTTATTTTGGATTTACATGCAGCCCCTGGGGCGCAAAATTGCGATTGGCACAGTGACTCAACGGGGCGGGCATTATTTTGCGAAAAAGAAAAGTTTCGAAAGGAAACTTTAAACCTCTGGGACGAGTTAGTCTCGGAATTTAAGGACGAACCCGCATTGATAGGTTTTGATATCATTAATGAACCTGTTTTAGGAGAAAAACCAGTAAGCCTTCTGGCTGCTTTCTACAAGGAAGCTGTAAAACGTATTAAAACAATCGATAAAAAACATACAATATTTCTCGAGGGAAGCTTATGGGCTCAGCGCATAGATTTTCTTAAAGACCTGATAGAAGAAAATGTTTCCATAAGTATTCATACCTATCAGCCGCTTGATTTTACTTTTAACTTTGAGCCTTTTTATAAGTTTCCCGGAAAAATTAACAACGAGCTTTGGGAAAAAGAAAAAATACGCAAATATCTTGAACCTTACTTTTTATTCTCTAAAAACAACAAGGTTCCTATTTTTGTCGGTGAATTTGGCGTAAATTGGAGAGGAGGATTCTGGGGAGAAATTAACTGGTTACAGGATATTCTTGAAACATTTGAAGAATTTGGCTTTGGTTATACCTATTGGACATATAAGGCAGTTTCCGGCTATGTATTTCCGGATGGGCTGTATCAATATATACAAAACAGCAAATATATTATGAGGGAAGGCCCAATTTACGGGTGGGAAAATTATATAACCAGCTTCCAAAAAGAAAAAAATAAAATTGCTGATTTCTGGCAGACAAAAAACTTTATTGCAAATGACGCAATTATTTCTAAATTAAAGGAGTTTTTTAAAAAATGAAAAAACAACGAGATGTTATTCCGGCTATCCTTACGAATAATCGAGAGAATTTGCTTGATATGGTTAGAACTTGTTCCGGCTTTTGCAAATATGTGCAGATAGATATCATGGATGGAAAATTTGTTCCATCAAAAAGCATAGCCATAGAAGACCTTCGCGGCGTGCGTTTCCCCACAAAAAGCGAGGCACATTTGATGGTTAACGAGCCTCTCGAGTGGGTAGCGGCCTTTAAAGCTGCCGGCTCACACAGGATAATTTATCATTTTGAGACACAAAAAGACCATGCTGGAGTAATCGATGTTATAAAGAAACAAAATCTTGAAGTAGGCCTGGCCATAAATCCCTCAACAAAAATAAAAGATTTTGGTTTTTTGGTTGGCAGCGTCGACTGCGTACTTTTTATGTCGGTTGTGCCGGGTTTTTATGGCTCAAAATTCATTCCCGAAGTATTGGATAAGATAAAAGAATTCAAAAAATTATATCCGAATAAATGTGCCGGCATCGACGGCGGAGTAAAAGCAGGCAATATCGGCGCTGTTTCAAAAAGCGGGGTAGATTATATTTGCGTGGGAAGTGCTATTCTTAAAGCAGCCAACCCAAAAGAAGCATATTTAGAAATGAAGGATTCATTAAATGAATAGAGCAACAAAAATATTTGTATTTATTCTTATAATATCCGCACCTTTGATTTTTTATAAATACTTTTATAAGCCAAGGATGCATCCTGCGATAAAAAAGATTATCCGGCAAGAACCTCTAAAGAGGCCAAAAATCGCGTTAATTTTTGATGATTTGGGCGAAAATACCAAAGATTTAAACGAAATTCATTCGTTAGGCATACCGGTAACTGTTTCTATAGTACCCGGGCTTAAGTTTTCTAAAAGCATTGCACAAACCTCAAAGCTTTACGGCTTCAGTGTTATGGCCCATATACCGCTTGAACCTAAAAACGCGCAAAAATATCAGACAACTAAATATAAATTTATAAGCAGCTCTCTGCCAAGAAGAGAACGCGCCGCATTACTGCGTTACTATCTTAACTACATACGTGTAGCTATCGGCGTAAATAATCACATGGGCTCTGCCGCCACAGAAGATGCTAAATTAATGAAAGAGGTAATGAGGGCAGTAAAATATAACGGCCTGTTTTTTATCGATAGCCGCACATCCAATAATTCGATAGCTTGCGAAGTAGCAAAAAAAGAAGGTGTGGTTTGCGACTACAACGAAGGTTTTTTTGACAGTGTAGACGATATAAATGCTATGCAGAATAAATTTTTTGAACTGCTCAAAAAAGCCAAAGAAAAAGGAAAAATAATCATAATAGCTCACCCTAAAAAGAAAACCTTCTTTTTGCTTCATAAGTTGCTGCCAAAAGCTAGTAACGAAATACAATTTATCACCATCAAAGACTATTTAGGTTTGTAAAACCAGAATTTCTCAGGATTTTTTAAAATATGAAGAAAGTGCTTTTGCATATATGCTGCGGAGTTTGTGCGTTTGCATGCATTAATCATCTCAAGGAAGAAGGGTTTCATATCGAAGGCTTTTTTTACAACCCAAACATTACGCCTGAAGATGAATATACGAAAAGAAAAAATACAGCAGGAAAAGTATGCGAAATAAATTCCATTAAGCTAAACGAAGGCATATATGACCCGGCCAGATGGAATACTGTTTGCTCAATTCACGCAACTGAGGCTGAAGGCGGCAAGCGCTGCAATTTATGCTACGAGGTGCGCCTTAGAGAAACCTTTCGTAAAACTCTGGAACTGGGATTTGACTTCTTTACGACAACTTTATCTATAAGCCCGCATAAAAAAAGTAAAATAATAAACGAAATCGGCATGGAAATTGCGCAAACGCATTTTATGGCCATAGATTTTAAAAAAAAGGACGGCTTTAAAAAAACTATGGAATCGGCAAAAACCTATAATATATACAGGCAAAATTATTGTGGATGTATATACAGCGTAAGGTGACGTAAAAAAAATGAACGAACCGTATTATTCTTTTAATAATTACTTGAAAGAAAAATTCGGCCAGCGCGTGCACCGCATAAGCATAGATGCTGGCTTTACCTGTCCTAATATCGATGGCCATTTAAGCGAGGATGGCTGCATTTATTGTAACAACAAAGGCTTTAGCCTTTTTACAGGAAAAACTAAAGATATAAGAGCGCAGATATCCGAATCAATAGAATACTACAGGGCAAGGTCCGGCATCAATAAATTCCTCGCATATTTTCAGGCGTTCAGCAATACACATGCTGACTGTTGGCAATTGAAAGAAAAATACGATATTATAAAAGAATTTCCGGAAATTGTCGGGCTTTTTATTTCTACGCGTCCTGACTGCATAGATGAAGATAAGCTAAAATTGATAGCGTCCTATAAAAATGATTATCTGGTTTGGGTTGAATACGGCCTTCAGACTTCCGATTGTAAAACGCTGAGAATATTAAACAGGAATCACACTTACGAAGATTTCTTAAATGCCGTTAATCTTACTAAAAAATACGGCATAAATATAGGAGTTCATTTGATTTTGGGCCTGCCCTGGTTAACCCATGAAGACGCCATGAAAGATGCAGCGCAATTATCAAAACTGGATATTCAGGGAATAAAATTTCACGTTTTGCATGTTTTCGAAGGCACGAAGCTATGTGAAATGTATAAAGAAAAAACAATAAAGCTGGTAACCCAGGAAGAATATACAAAACTTATATGTGATTTTCTTGAACGCATCCCAACTAACATGGTGATATTACGGTTAGTATCAAGCAGCAACCCTAAACTCCTGGTTGCACCGCTATGGATGAACGATAAAAATTCTGTAATAGAAAATATTAAAAAGGAATTCACCCGCAGGCAAACGAAACAAGGACACTTCTTAAAAAATTAATAATTACGAATTAATGGAGCCATGAAAGCTATACTCTTACGTGCATCGAAAGCCAGTTTAAGCATTCCCGACGAAAATAAAGATTTATGTTCTATAGGCAAAGGGATTGTTTTATTCGTAGGCATCGACAAAAAAGACAATGACACAACGCTTGAAAATTTAGCTGAAAAAATTGTAAACTTTAGAATTTTTGAAGACGAAAATGGGAAATTGAATTATTCGCTTAAGGATAAAAATTATGAAATTTTGTGCGTGCCGAACTTTACTCTTTGTGCTAATATTAATAAAGGCCGAAGGCCTTCATTTGAAAATGTAATGCCCCAGGCGCAGGCACGAAAATTATTTGAGAATTTAATCATTCTCCTTAAGGCGCGCGGGTTAACGGTGGAATCGGGGGAATTCGGCAAAACCATGCTTGTCGATACTGAATGCGCAGGGCCGGTTAATATAATTATTGAAATATAATATTATTATGTTTAAAAAAAAGGCTTTATTGACTTGCCTGATAGCTTCGATGTGTTTTCATATTTTTTTCTTTACGTATTTTTCCTTTTATTTTAAAGCCTCCAATACTCCCGTTGTGTTTTCGTGGCCGGCGATATTGACAAAAGAAGACCTGTCAGTTACTAATAAAACGATTAAATTCAATACTGCAATCAACTTTTCCAGAACATCGAATATGGATAAATCATACTTTCTGCCTTCTCTGGATAAACCTCTGATTGCGGTCAAAAACGATAATTTTTCTGAGGGTGCACGAAAATTTCCTGACGGAAATCAGCAATTGCCGTCGTACAACCTTAAAGAAACAGACTATATATATCTCTGGGAAAAGCCGAAAAGCCTCATAGGCTGGGACAAGGAAACAATACAATATAAAGCGCTTGTTTCTCCCTATGGAAAAGTTATCCTTTCGTTTCCGACAAAACTTCCTGTAAATTCAAGCGGCAATATGTCTTCTCAGGACTACACAAGGCAGGCTGCGTTGTTTTTGAAAGATAAATTTCTCTGGACAAAAGTAGAGGCAGTGGTAAGATAATTATGAAAATTGAATTATCTGTTTTTTTGACTGTAATATTCAGTATATTAATTGCTGTTATCATGGTTATTGAACTCCTTGAGGAACGTAATAAAATCATGATAAAAAAGGACACGCATCTTAAGAAGCAGAAGTGCGAAGTGTGTACTTCGTTGTATTTTATCTCATCTGCATTAAAATATTGGCGTTGTCCGTTTTGTAATAGTTTAAACAAATAAAATGATTACAGAAATTGGAATAGGAGCCGGCGATATTTGGCATTTTCTTGATAAACATGGAGAAGTAACCCTTACCCAGCTTTTTACCGGCATAGAAAAGCCAAAAGAACTTATACTTATGAGTTTAGGCTGGCTCGCGAGAGAAGGGCATGTGCTTGTCCGGTTTGAAAATGATGAGTATAGGATAAATCTAAATCTGCGTAAAGGCTCATAAATAAAAAAGGGGAGTGCAATGAAAAAAGGTTTGGTTTTAGTAATGGTTTCCGGGATAATGGTTGTTATCACTATTCTGGCCGTTGCCGCTCTTAACTTAATGACAGTTGAATCTCGCACAGCAGAGCATAAACTTAGAAGAATCCGTGCCTATTTTGCTGCACAAGCAGCAACAGTTGACGCGTTTGAACGTCTGCGAAGAGGACAGCGTGCAATACCTGCTGCGGGCGCCCCTGATGTTTATCAGCTGGGTGCAGTAAATGCTGGAAACATAGTAAATGGTTACGATCCCAGAGTTGTGATAATTGCACGCGGCACAAATACCGTTCAGGGTGGCATTAACTACAATTGCCCTGCGGCGTCTCCATCTCCAACCTGTATCTTTGCTACTGTAGATTATCAGTAATATCTGCCCACAGTTTAAGATAACAGGCTTTTCTTGACAGAAAAACTTTTCTCTGCCAAAATATTCCTTGCTTTTAATCTTAGTTATTTTATTATTTACTTTTCGCGATGCTGATTCGGTTTCGTATGCAAGATTGATTGTATCGAGACATCTCGAATATGTATCGCGATGCCGATGAAACTTAAGGAATAACCCTGAATATTAACATTTTCATCGGGCCTGTAGCTCAGTTGGGAGAGCGCTTCGTTCGCAACGAAGAGGTCAGGAGTTCAACTCTCCTCAGGTCCATGTTTTTGCTCGTATGCCAGGCTTATTCGCTAAAATGCTTAAATGGTACGCTGGCAGGATCGTTGGATGTGCCGTAGAAAAAACTTTTACTTCATCAAAGAACACATACAACTCTTCTCATGTCCATGTTTTAACAGATAGTAGATTGCAATTGGGTAGATGGCAGATATCTGTTTCCAATCTGCCATTTGCGACAAAAACTATAAGCCGACTATGCGCATAAAATTATATTTTCTTTTAATGCTGGCCATCTCAACTTGTTTTATTGGTGCATATTCCAAAGAAATTAAACGCCCTGAATTTAATGGTTCGTTTTATCCGTCAAATTCAAATGAATTGAACAAGTTTATCGACAATGCGTTAAATGATGCAAACACGCCTGCAATTAATGGGGAAATCGTAGGTATTTTAGTGCCGCACGCAGGTTATGTTTATTCGGGAAAAGTTGCGGCGTTTGCATATAAAACGGTTGAAAACAAGGATTTTGATACTGTTGTTATTATTTCATCCGCACATCAGCATTATTTAGATGGAGCAGCGGTTTATTCCGGGGATGCTTTCGAAACTCCGCTGGGAAGCCTCGAGATTGACCAAGAAAGCCTAAAAACCATCTCAACGCTTGATTTTTGCGTTTCTGACAAACAATATTTCTCGCACGAGCATCCTATCGAGGTGCAACTTCCATTTATAATAAAAACCGCAAAAACAACCAAGATACTGCCGATAATTCTTGGAAAAGTCAGCCTCGAAAATCTAAAACGCCTGGCAGATACTCTTAATCAAATTTCTCGAAAAAAAAGAATTCTTATTGTAGCCTCATCTGACCTTTCTCATTTTCATCCTTACGATGAAGCGGTAAAAATTGACCGCGAGACAACAGAACTTATCAAGAATAAAGATATCGATTACCTCTGGACATCTGAAGAATACGAACAAAACCTTGCCTGTGGAATCTATCCTATAATTACGCTTCTTTATTATTCAAACATGAAAGATGCGCAAGTAGATATTCTAAAATATGCAAATTCCGGGGATGCTACCGGCGAAAAAGGCAGCGTGGTAGGTTACACTGCAGCCGTAAGTTACGTTCCAAAAAAAACAAAAGAGCCCAATTTACAGGAGGACAAATCAATGACGGAATTCAAATTAAATGATTCAGAAAAAAAAGAATTATTGAAGATTACGCGTGCTAGCCTGGAAAGTTATTTAAAAAACGGTAAAATTCCTAAAATTGCGGCTTTGTATCCTATACTTAATGAAAAAAGAGGCGCATTTGTCACCTTAAAAGAACACGGAGAACTTCGCGGCTGCATCGGCAGAATCGTTGCTGATACGCCGCTATATGAAGTTATATCGGCAGTTGCAATTGAATCCGCAACAGAAGACCCGCGTTTTTCGCCAGTTACCTACAAAGAGCTGAAAGATATAGAAATAGAAATCTCAGTGCTAACTCCATTTGAAAAAGTAAATGACCTGGGAGAAATTGAAGTTGGCCGTGACGGGCTTTTGATTAGTAAAGGTTTTTATTCAGGGCTGCTTCTTCCTCAAGTGCCGCTTGAGTATGGCTGGAACAGGGAAACATTTCTTGAGCATACCTGTCTTAAGGCGGGGCTGCCTAAAGATGCCTACAAAGAAAAAGGCATTACCCTTTATAGATTTAGCGCCATTGTATTTAACGAAAAGGATTTTTCTAAATAGCATGTCTAAAATAAGACTATTTTTACCTAAAAGCAAAATATCGGACATTGTCGTTATAAATGACAGAGAAATCCTGCACAAAACTAACGATGTGCTGGTTTTAAAGAAAGGGGAAAGGATTTATCTCTTTGACGGGGAAGGCACAGAGTATCGTTATCAAATAAGCGAAACTAACCGTAAATACATTTCGCTGAAGAAAGAGGCAGTGGAACGTACTGAAGGCATACCTAAAGAAAAAATTACGCTGGCAATTCCGCTTCTTAAGGAGCAAAGGCTGGAATTGATTCTGCAAAAAGCAACTGAGCTTGGCATCTGGGATTTTCAATTATTTACCTGCGAAAGAAGCATACAGGGACAGCCTTCCTCCGGGAAAAAAGAAAGATGGAAAAAAATAGTCGACGAAGCAACGCGGCAATCAGACAGGTTATGGCTCGCTCAAATTAATGAAATCATTGACTTTGAAACACTAATTAAACAGGATTTTAACTTAAAAATAGCTGGTTCAATTGCCGGAAAGAAAATAACCAGCATCATAAAAGAAAAATACTCAAAGACTCTCCTTGCGATAGGCCCTGAGGGGGATTTTTCGCCAAACGAATATGAAAAGTTTAAAATTAGCGGCTTTAAGTTCCTTAAACTCTCCGAGAATATTCTTCGCGTAGAAACTGCAGCAATTATAGCCAGCGGGCTTATTAACTATTTTCTGACACAAGAAATATGAAAATTAAATTTTACACCTTAGGCTGTAAGGTTAACCAATATGAAAGCCAGGCCATTGAGGAAGAGTTTAAAAGGCGCGGCTTTACAATAACCGAAGAACACGCTGACATTTATGTTATAAATTCCTGTTCAGTTACTGCAAAGGCAGATTCAGATTCAAGACGCCTTGTGCTTCGCATAAAAAAAGAAAATCCTGAAGCAAAAGTTGCAGTTTGCGGATGCTGGCCGCAACTAAATGGCGAAGAAGTTAAAAAAATAGGCGCAGATTATGTAATCGGACAGAATAAAAAACAATCCCTGGTTGACATAATACAAGGATGCGAAAAAACCAATAAAGATATTTGGTCTTTAAAAATAAATAATTTTAAAAACCAACGCGCTTTTGTAAAAATCCAGGACGGCTGTAATAATTTTTGTTCTTTTTGCAAGGTGCCTTACGTAAGAGGCCCTTCTGTAAGCCGGAGCGCAAATGAAATTATTAATGAAATAGAAAGGCTCGAATCCGCGCATAAGGAAATTGTCCTCTGCGGTGTCAATATGGGGCTTTACGGCAAAGATTTAACGCCTGAAATGAGCCTCCATAATTTGGTAAAAGGCATATTAAGCAGAAATAGCCTTACACGCCTTCGCTTAAGCTCGCTTGAGCCTTTCTCGGCAAACAAAGGCATAATAGAACTTTTCGCACATCCCAAAATGTGCCCGCACATACACCTTCCTTTCCAAAATGGCGATAACCGCATTTTAAAGGAAATGAATAAAAAGGAAACTGTTGAAATGTATGAGCAAATTGTTGAAAGCCTTCGTAAAATAAATCCGCAAATCGGCATAAGTTGCGATATTATTATTGGCTTTCCAGGGGAAGATGAAACAAGTTTTAACAATACGGTAAATTTCTTAAAGAAAATCTCACCAATGCGCACCCATATTTTTACTTTTTCCCCCCGTGAGAAAACCCCTCTTTATGGAAGGAAAATAAACCCCGTTATGGTTAAGAAAAGATTTAGCTCCCTTAAGACTGTCACGGACTTGTTGGCTCTTGAGTACAAAAAAACCTTTTTAGGAAAAACCCTCAATATGATTATTGAAGAAATAAAGTCAGGCTATGCTTTCGGATATAGCGAAAATTATATAAAACTTTATGCAAAAAGCGGGCGTTTACCGGGAGAAATAGTCCCTGTGCGCATAGAAAAAGTAGAAAAGGATAAAGTTTTCGGAATAATTTCTTAAAAACCAAAACAAATGCGCCTTAACGTTTATATAAGCAAAAGCGGCTATTGCTCAAGAAGAAAGGCCGATTCATTGATTAAAAATAGCCAAGTAACGGTAGATGATACAATTATCGATAAACCGTTCTACGAGGTAGGCAATAATTCCAAAGTTTGCGTAAACGGCAGTAGCATACGTATAAAGGATTATGTTTATATAGTATTTAACAAGCCAAAGGGCGTTACGACTACCTGTTATGATAAATTTGCCGATAAAAAAATCGTGGATTTTTTTCCGGAAAGTTTTAAGGGGATTTTTCCTGTCGGCCGTCTCGATAAGGATACTTCTGGATTAATTATATTAACCAATGATGGTAATCTCTGCTATCAGACAACACACCCAAAATTCCAGATTGAAAAAGAGTATAAAATAATTTTGGACAAAACCTTATCCAAAACAGACATACAAAAAGCAACAAATGGCGTAAGAGATGACGGTGAACTGCTTAAAGTTAAAAAAATAACTCTATTTAAGGAAAGCCCCTTTCAATCCAGCTATGGCATAGTTATATCGGAAGGCAAGAAACGTCACTTGCGGAGGCTTTTTAACGCTCTGGGATATTTTGTAATTGACTTAAAAAGAATAAGGATAGGAAATCTTCTACTTAGCAACTTATCATCGGGGGGTTATAAATTTCTTGAGAAAGAAAAGATTTATCATTTACTTTTTGCAAATCAGAAGCTAAAATAATTCGTTAAACAAAAAATATAAACCCCGTCCTTCCAATACAAAATATACATACCGGAAAAACCTGGAAAGGTTGGGGCAAAAAATAGCTTATCAAAAAAAATGTTTTAAAAAGGAAGGGCGGGGTGAAAGTAATATTTTTAGACAGAGATGGTGTCATAAATGAGTATCCCGGGGATAAGAATTACATAACGAATTCGAAAGAATTTAAGTTCATACCCGGCAGTATCCAGGGGATAAAAAAATTAAAAGACAAGGGGTTTAAACTTTTTGTTATTTCCAACCAGGCAGGAGTGTCCAAAGGCCTTTACAGCGAAAAAGATTTAAGCCAAATTACAAAGAAAATGGTTGATGGCTTAAAAAAACACAAAATCCAGCTTGATGGAATTTTTTACTGCAGGCACCGGCAGGAAGATAATTGCGCATGCCGAAAACCAAATACAGGTTCAATGCATGAGGCAGTAAAAGATTTGGGTAAATCCGTTACGGTTTCTTTTTTTATCGGCGATTCTTTCCGAGATATGAATGCAGCAAAAAAATTCGGGGCAAAACCGGTCTTGGTTCTTTCCGGAAAAGAAAAAATTTCAAACCGCAGTAACTGGGATTTCGAGCCGGACTACATTTTTGACAACCTGCTTATAGCGTCCTATTATATATGTTCACACTATGGATAAGATTTTACTCATCTATGCAAGTTTCGGCGAAGGCCATAAAAGATGCGCCTGTTCACTCAAGGATTACCTCAATGCGCCATGCGTTGACCTTCTGGATTTTTCGTACCCCTTCATAGAGAAACTGTATATTTTTCTTTACTTAAGCGTCACTGAACGCCTGCCGTTATTTTGGAACTTTGTATATTATTCTACAAGAAGCAAACATCTGTTGTTTCTCGTAAATAAAATACAGGAATTCCTTTTCTTTCCTTTTTTCGAATATTTACGCAAAACTCGCCCGAAAGTTATAATTGCTACCCATTTTTTTCCGCTTTCTTTTATAGCCAAGATGAAAGAGGAACTGGGCATAAAAGTAATTACGGTAGTAACCGACATACGCACGCATCCGCTTTGGGCCAATAATTGCGTTGATAAGTATTTTGTAGTACACGAAGAAACCAAAAATGATCTTATACGGCTGAATATCGACAAATCGAAAATTACCAGCGGCTACATTTCGCTTCGCCAGGGTTTCTTAAATATGCCTGATCCCGCAAGCGTTAAAGAGAAATTCTCGCTTGATGAAAAGCCGGTTATACTTTTCATGTCTTCGCTTCGCGGGAACTTCCCGTATGTTGATGAGATAATTTCAGAAATCAAGGATAAATTCAATATTTTTTTTATCTATGGTAAAAATTTAAAGCTTAAAGAATATTTAGAAAGCCTTAAACTCCCTAACCTTAAGTTTTTTCCTTCATACGAGGAAATCTGGGAGCTTTTCAGCATAAGCTCGGTTTTAGTTACGAAGCCCGGAGGACTCACCATTTTTGAAGGGTTATATACGAAAAAACTGTTTATTTTTATGCGCTATATCCCTGGACAGGAAAAGGAAAATATGGACTTTTTGGAAAAATATGGAATAGGTAAATTTGTCGAAGGTAAACACGATTTTTTAAATACGCTGAATTACTTTAATGAAAAAAACAAAGAACTTATCAGCGGCTATCCAATACGCCTTTCGGATGTAAAACTTGTCATAAACGAAACCATAAATTCTCTTCTTTCTGATGCAAAGAAATGAAAAAAGCAAAGATAGCAAAAGTAATATTACCAATTGCCCTTGATAGGGAATTCGATTATTCCATACCTGATTCATTTAACGTAAAGCCCGGTTCCCGCATACTGGTTAATTTCAGGGGGATTACAACAGTTGGGATACTTAGCGAAACAATGAGCCATTCTGCAATAGAAAAAATAAAGCCCGTTTTGAAAGTTTTAGATACTAATCCCGTGCTATCGCAAGATGCAATAGAATTCGCAAGGCAATTAAGCAAATATTACCCTTACCAGTTTGGCGAATTTTTGTTTATGATGCTGCCGGGTTACCTAAAAAAACCTAAGCTTACGGATTTGTTATGCATTTCAAAGGAAAAAAACGAGCATGTCCCTCAAAAATTATTCATAAAAGCTGCAACCTTTAAGGTACGCTATGAAATGTGGAAAAAGTATGCTATGGATAAGTTGGAATCAGGCTCAGTCCTCATACTGTTTCCTCAAATTTCCTATCTTAATGAAGCAAAAAAGATAATCGAGAAAGATTTTTCGGATTTAAAAGTAATACATAGCTATCAAACCGAAAAAGAGTTATACGAAAATTGGGTTTCGACAAGAAAAAATTCGCTCATCTTGGGCAGCAGAATGGCTGTTTTTTATTATCCTCACGACCTTAAATTGATTATTATGGAGGAAGAAAGCAGCCAGTATTATTTTCAGGAGGAAAAACCTTTTTATCACCTTTTCGATGTTGTCTCTATTCTTTCAAAAATAAAGAAAGCAGACGTAATATTCGGCGCAAGCTACCCGAGCATTAATACATATAATCTGATAAACCAGCAAAAGCTTAAACTGGAAGAAAAAGAAGAACATCATAAAAAAATCAATCTGGTAAACATAGGCGAATATAAACGCCAGATGATAAGCCCGGTACTTGTAGAATTATTAAACAAAAGTTTATCCTCAAACCAGCGCAATGTAATAATCTGGAACAAGACAGGGTTTGGCTCTTATCTTGCGTGTTCTGCTTGCGGGTTTATATTCAAATGTGAAAGCTGTTCTACTTTTCTTAAGCAATCGCTTATAAAAAATAAAGGCATATGCCCCTCGTGCGGGTCAGAGCGTGATTTATCAAAAATATGTAATTTATGCAACAGCGGTTACATTCGCAGCGTAGGCATCGGCATAGAACGCATAGAGGCGGGCTTAAAAAGAATATTTCCCGACATAAGAATAGATGAATGGGAAAAAAGAACAGAGGCTTCGCAAATTATTCTTGCCACGTCAAAAATTTTAAGTTATATGTACGGCAGCGAGAAATTTGACAATGGCTTCTTCCTGGATGCCGATTATCAAATGGCGCGCCTTGATTATGCGGCAACTTTTAATACCTATGTCTACATAAAAAAACTTGCATCTTTTTTCAAGGAAAACCTGTACGTATTTACGCGAAACCGGGAACATTATTTATTTAAAACCGTAAATGAACCATGGCAAAAGTTTTACGATATAGAGCTTGCCTCAAGAAAAGAACTAAAGCTTCCGCCGTTTGGAATCGTCGCACAAATTACATTAAGAGCACCTGCAGAAGAAAAAGTATTCGAGCGCTCAAACAGCCTCTTTAAAAATTTGAGCGACAAGGATTTTGATGTCTATGGTCCGCTTAAAGAACAGCCATTTAAACTGCGCGGAAAATTTCGTTATTCTATTGTAATAAAATCAAAAAACGAGTATCATTTACGCAAGGAAATAAAGCAAATAGCCAAGGAAACGAGAGGCCATGGAATACAAATGGCAATAACGATACACTAGAAAGCAATTTGTTACGCTAAAACAGCCACGGTCGATTTAAAAAGGCAAGGGGTGAATTGAGTGAATATAGTATATTTTGGAAGTTCTAAATTTTCTCTGATAATTCTTGAAAACCTGTGCCTTGCTAAATTTAGCCCAAAACTCATAGTAAGTGTACCCGATAAGCCAAAAGGAAGGGGGCTAAAACCGCAGCCTACCGAGATAAGCTTTTTTGCCAAAAAGATAAATATACCTTTAATTACGCCACGATTACTTAAGGCAGAAGAAGCAAAGGAAAAACTTTTAAGCCTCTCCCCGGACTTATTTATAATTGCCGATTACGGGAAAATACTGCCGGCATCTTTGCTTATGATTCCCAAAATAGCTTCAATTGGAGTGCACCCCTCATTGCTTCCGGCCTACCGCGGGCCAGCACCGATAAACTGGGCCATACTTCACGGTGATAAAGAAACCGGGGTTACCATATTTAAGATGGATGAAGGATTGGATACCGGGGACATAATCCTTCAAAAAACAATTGCAATTTCCGATAACGACAATGCAGGCGGCCTTCATGATAAGCTTGCGTGCGAAGGCGCAAAACTATTAATAGAATCATTGAATATGATTAAAAAGGGTAATTATAAAACTATTAGCCAGGATGAGGCCTTTTCGTCGTTCGCTTCCAAACTTCAAAAAGAAGACGGAAGGATAAAATGGCAGGAAGCAGCAACAGATATCCGCAATAAAATCAGAGCGATGTCCGGCTGGCCCAGCGCTTATACGTTTTATAAAGGAAAAATAATAAAAATAACTGAAGCTGAAGTATCGCCTGCTACAGGTGCGGCTGAAGCGTCAACCATAGAAACGATAAAAAAAGACGGCATCTATGTTTCAACAGGAAATGGAATATTAAAAATAAAACGCTTAAAGCCTGAAGGAAAACGTGAAATGGACGCCTATTCTTTTGTGCTGGGCCATGGTTTAAAAATTGGCGATAAATTCGAATCATGAAAAAGCACTATCATGTATTTTTTTCGGGCCAGGTGCAAGGCATAGGTTTTCGTTACACAGCACGCAGCCTTGCCGATAAATATGGTATTTACGGCTGGATAGCTAATTTAAGCGATGGCAGGGTTGAGCTTGACGTTGAAGGTAAAGCTCGCGATTTAGACAATTTTTTAGACGAACTCAAGAGAGAGTTCAGAACGTATCTGGGTGGTTTTGAAAGCGAGGAATTGCCTTATAGCGGAATATACAAAGATTTTAGGATAAAACTCTATTGACAGAAGCCTACGGCGGCATTGGCATAAATCATATGCGTTACGGTATCTTTTCCGATGTCCACAGTAATATTGAGGCTTTCACCACAGCCATTGAATACTACAAAAAAGAAAAAATCGATACTTATATATTTCTGGGTGATATTATTGGTTATGCCGCAAATCCAAAAGAAACAATTTCTTTGTTACGCACATTAGATCCAATCTGCATAGCCGGAAACCACGATTGGGCAGCAATTGACAAATTAAGCGCTGATTATTTTAATGAGTATGCCAGAGAGGCAATCGTGTGGACAAAAACGCAATTGTCGAAAGCTGAAAACAGCTATTTACGCAGTTTCCCTCTTACCTATCAGGAGAAAAATTTCTTCTGTGTCCACGGGAGCTTAAATAATCCGGAGAATTTCAATTACATATGGGGTATTAATGAGGCAAGGGAAAATTTTGAATTGCTTACAGCTGACATCCTGTTTATGGGGCATTCGCATCGCACCCAGATATATTACCGAAACACAAAAGGAGTTTTTTTCCATCCTGAAGGAAGTATTTCTATAAAAACAGGGGAGAAATACATTATAAACGTAGGCAGCGTGGGGCAGCCCCGCGACAGAGACAGCAGGCTTTCTCTTTGCATTTACGATAGCGAGGAAAATATAGTAAGTATCAAACGCCTGGTGTATAATATTTCGCTTACAGCGGAAAAAATCATAAAGGCAAAATTACCCCAAATACTGGCGTCAAGGCTATATGTAGGATGGTAAATACTGATATGCCTGATTTAGAAAAAATAAAAAAAACAATTGGGGCGTTACGCGAACGAATACGTGATGCTGACTACAAGTATTACGTTCTAAGTGAACCGGAAATTTCCGACAAAGAATACGATGACATCTTAAAAGAACTTAAAAAACTCGAAGAAAAATACCCACGGCTTATTACGCCTGATTCTCCTACCCAGCGTGTATCCGGCGGCATAATAGAAGGCTTTCCTACTGTAGAGCATAAAATAAAGATGCTCTCTCTTGACAATACCTATTCGATAGAGGAACTTAAAGACTGGGAAAATAAGATTAAACGGTTATTGAAGCGTGATGTTTGTATTGATTATCTGGTTGAACCTAAAATAGACGGCGTAAGCTGTTCCTTAATTTACAAAAAAGGGATATTTACAACAGGCGCAACCAGAGGAGACGGCCAGATAGGGGAAGATATCACAACTAACGTTAAAACAATAAAATCAGTGCCGTTAAGATTAAGGGGAACGAACATTCCCGAAACGCTTGAGGTTAGAGGCGAAATTTACATGGACAAAAAAGACCTGGAAAATATAAATAAAACACGCAGTAAGATTGATGAACCATTATTTGCTAACCCGCGTAATGCTACAAGCGGTTCGCTTAAATTATTAGACCCGTCAATAGTCAGGCAACGTAACTTAAAATGTTTTATACATTCATTTGGGCTTGCTGAAGGAATAGACTTTAAAAATCATTATGAGTTTTTCGAAAAGATAAAAACTTTGGGACTACGCATAAATCCTTATAATAGATTATGCAAGAACCTGGACGAAGCAATAAAATATTGCCTCAATTGGCAGTCCAAACGCGACAGTTTAGAATATGAAATTGACGGAATGGTTGTAAAAGTAAATGATTACAAGCTGCGGGAGCAATTAGCTCAAACTCTAAAATCTCCGCGCTGGGCAGTCGCATATAAATTTCCCGCTCATCAGGCAACTACTCAAGTTGAAAAAATTGAATTTAGCGTAGGCCGAACCGGCATAATTACGCCGATAGCTAACCTAAAGCCCGTTGAATGCGCAGGCGTAACCATCTCAAGATCAACGCTTCATAATTTTGATGAAATCGAACGCCTTGACGTAAGGGAAGGAGACACTGTCTTAATCGAACGCGCCGGAGAAGTAATTCCTAAAATAATTAAAGTTATAACTGCGAAACGTAAGGAAGGCACAAAAAAAGTAAAAGTACCCGAGAACTGCCCTGTTTGCAAACAAGCTCTGGCCAAAGAGAAAGAAGAAGAAGTCTACTGGCTTTGCATAAACCCCGATTGCCCTGCAAAAATAAAACAGTCGCTTCTTCATTTTGCGTCGCGCGGCGCAATGGATATTGAAGGCATGGGCGACAGTGTAGTTGAGGAATTGGTTGATAGGGGGCTCGTTAAAAGCCTTGCCGATGTTTACAGAATAAGAAAAGAGGAGTTACTCAAGCTTCCTCTTTTTGCGCAAAAGAAAGCCGATAACCTTATTTTAGCTATTGAAGCAAGCAAAAAACGACAAATGTCACGCTTGCTTTACGCATTAGGCATACGGCACATCGGAGAAAAAGCGGCGCAAATTCTGGCGGAGAGGTTTAAAAAAATAGATAAGTTTTTTAACATAAAAGAGGCGGACCTTGAAGAAATCAATGAAATCGGGCCAACAATGGCGGAGGCTGTTGTAAAATTCTTTTCATCGGCCAAAGCGAAGAAACTCATCGAAGAATTCAGAAAAAACGGGCTTAATTTGAGCCAAACTGAGAGAATAATCAAGCAAAGCCCCATAAGCGGAAAAGTATTTATTTTTACAGGGGAACTTAAAAGTTTTTCGCGTAACGAAGCCTGTGAGCGCGTTACCGCACTTGGCGCAAAATGTGCCTCCTCAATAAGCAAAAATATAGATTATGTGGTTGTTGGAGAAACCCCGGGTTCAAAATACCAAAAAGCCAAGGAACTCCATCTTAATATAGTTACGGAGCGGGATTTTAAAAAACTAATCAATCTAGGCTAAAAACCCTTCTTTTTTGTTGGATTTTTTAGCGTAAATACCGTCAAAAAATGCTTGATATGGCTTGCATAAATTGCTATAATCATTGTTACTTTGTCCGGGCCCGTAGCTCAGCTGGTTAGAGCAGTTGACTCATAATCAATTGGTCCGGGGTTCGAATCCCTGCGGGCCCATTGCTATACAACACACAGGGCATGGCGAAAGCGGGCACTTAGTTCAGTAGTAGAACGTTCGCTTCACATGCGAAAGGTCGCAGGTTCGATCCCTGCAGTGCCCATGGTAGAATTTATTGTAGGGCTGATATCGTATAATAGTGCCTGTTTGACTCAGGCTATGCCCATTTGAAAATACGAGAAAAATTACGCTACAATGTATCTGTTTTTTTATAAACATAAGGAGGGTTTAGCCTAGTGGTTTTAAAAGAGGAAATCTACAAGCTCGTTCAGCTTCAGGATGTTGACTCGCAGATTTATAGTCTTAAATCAAAAAAGGATAATGAAATACCCAAAGAACTGGACAACCTAAAAAATAGTTTTGAAACCAGGAAAAAAGATTTTGACGTATTTTCTGATAAATTAAAACAACTACAGGTGAAGAAAAAAGAAAAAGAACTTGATCTGGCAACAAAAGAAGAAAGTGTGAAAAAATCGCAGGGCCAGCTTTTTCAGCTTAAAAGCAACAAAGAATATCAGGCGAAACTTACAGAGATAGCTTCCCTTAAGGCAGATGTTTCGCTCCTAGAAGAAGATGTTATAAAAGCGATGGATGAGATAGAAGCAGCAGACAAAAAAGCCAAGGAAGAAAAATCAGCGCTTTCAAATGAAGAGAAAAAATATAAGGATATGGAAACGCAGCTAAAAAACGAGCTTACGGAAATCGATGCGAAGATAAAAGGCCTTGAAGAGAAAAAAAGCAATTTAGCTAAAGATATCGATAAACATATTTTAGCCAGGTATGAAAAATTGATAAAAAGCCGTTATGGATGCGCCATGGCTCCGGTAAATATTGAAACTGAAAATTGTGGTGCATGCAATATGCGAGTAACTTCCCAAAAAATAAATGAAATAAAAATGTATGACCAGCTTGTTCTTTGTGAAAACTGCGTAAGGATTTTGTATTTACCGGAGGATTTCAGCCTATGATTAAAGTTTTCATAGACGGGGCATCTGCCGGCAATCCCGGGAATGTCGGAATAGGTTATTTGATCTATAAAGATAATAACGTGATTAAAAAAAATGGTATTTATCTAGGCATACAAACCAATAATTTCGCAGAATATATGGCTTTTATCTTTGCGCTCACCGAGGCTCTTGGCATGAACGAACGAAACGTAGAAGTTTTTTCCGACAGCAAACTTCTCTGTGAACAACTGAATGGTAATTTTAAAGTAAAAAATAAAAACATTTATCCGCTTTTTGTGCTGGCAAAAACTATTATTTCAAAATTTGAAAAATTTAGCATAACCCATATCGACAGGGAAAAAAATGCCGATGCCGACAAGTTAGCAACTGAGGCTGTCGGTTTTTTAGTGCAATAAAAGAAAATCGTTATTTTACCCCCTGCGCCTATATATCGTGTAAATTTTCCTGGCACAAGGCCTGAGAAAATTTACACGAAGCGCTTCGGGGTTAAATTTCCTGACTTCGTCGAAAAATTTAAGGAGGTTATTATGAGCGGTCATTCAAAATGGGCAAGTATTAAACATAAAAAGGGGGCAGCTGATGCAAAGCGCGGCCAACTTTTTACAAAACTAATAAGGGAAATTACCGTTGCGGCACGAGAGGGCGGCGGCAAACCAGATACAAATGCCAGGCTTCGTACCGCAATAGACCGGGCACGAACTGCCAATATGCCCTCAGATAATATCGAAAAGGCCATAAAAAAAGGAACTGGCGAGCTTGAAGGCGTAACTTACGAAAGCTGCATATTCGAAGCGTACGGACCCGGAGGCGCAGCCTTAATAGTTGAAACACTTACCGACAACAAAAACAGGACTTCCGCAGAAGTGCGTAATATTTTTTCGAAAAAGGGCGGCAATATGGCAGGCAGCGGAAGCGTTTCCTGGATGTTTAAGAAAAAAGGCTACATTCTCATAGATAAAACCCAGATCAAGAATGAGGATGAACTTTACACTATCAGCCTTGATGCAGGGGCAGATGATGTTCAGGTCGGAGAAAAGAATTATGAAATCTTTTCTGACCCGAAAGATTTCGAACAGTTAAAAGAAGCCCTTAAGGTCAAGAATATAAAAATGGAGGAAGCAGAAATAACCATGGTGCCAAGCTCCAAGGTAAAGGTAGCCGCAGCTTCTGACGCCAAACAGCTGCTTTCACTAATTGAAGCCTTAGAAGAACAGGAAGATGTTCAGAAAGTACACGCTAATTTTGATATCTCAGATGAGCTGCTTGAACAAATTGCAGCTGAAATGCCCTAATTAATAAAATGATAATTTGTGCGGTTGATGTCGGCCTTCAAGCAAACGGTTATGTTATCTGCGAAACGAAAAACACAGAGATTAAACTGATAAAAGAAGGCGAGATAGCGACATCAAAAAGACAAACATTTGCGCAAAAGCTTGCGTTTATTTACGAAGAATTAGAAAAAGAAATAAAAAAATATAAACCGCAAGTGCTAGTTCTTGAAAAACTGTATTCGCACTATAAACACCCGTTAACTTTAGGAATACTTGCGCAGGTAAGAGGCGTGGTTGTCGTACTTGCCGAACAGAAGGGGCTTAAACTTTTTGAATATTCACCCACGCGGGCAAGAAAAGCGTTTTTAGGTAAAGGCAGCGCTGATTCTTTCCGTGTTAAACGGATGGCCGAAAACATGACAGGTAAAAGTTTTATTTCTAATCATACAGCTGATGCATTTTCTCTGGCTATTGCTTATTCACACGAAGAAAAAGTAAAAAATTTGGATATGATTATACAATGATAGCAAAAATACGCGGACAATTAATTAAAAAAGAGGAAAATAAAGCAATCATTGAAGTTGGAGGTATCTGTTACGAAGTCAATACCCCTTCAACTGTTTCAAGCCGTTTGTTGAAAAATGATAACGGAGTTGTCGAGCTCGTAGTTTATCATTATTTTAATATGGACAAAAACAGAGGAATTCCGGTTATGATTGGTTTTGTGGATGAGCTAGAGAAAGAGTTTTTCGAAAAATTTATCGGTATATCCGGAATAGGGCCCAAAGTTGCGCTAAAAGCGTTTGAACGGCCCATTTCGCAAATCGCACAAGCGATAGAAGATGGCGATTTAAATTTTCTTAGAGGCCTTGAAGGAATAGGTATGCAAAAAGCGAAACAAATTATCGCAACCCTGCAGGGCAAAGTAGGCCGTTTTGCACTTATGCGTCAGGATGAATGCAAAAAAAGCCCGGTTAAAAAAGAAATAGTTGAAGAGGCTTCGAATATTTTAAAGAGGCTCCAATACAGCAGTAAAGAAATAGAGGATATGGTAAAAAAAGCGTTGCAAACCCGGCCTGAAGTAGACAATACCGAAGACCTTTTAAATGAAATTTATCGGCAACGTAAATGAAAAACCGTAATTAGAACATAAATATGGAAAGACAAGAAAGTTTACCGCTTGATAAAATTAAAATAAAATCGATTGCTGAATCTTTGCTCTTTGTTAACGAAAAACCCATCGAGGTTGAAGAACTAAACGAAATACTCAATGTTGATAAAAAAGCCATAGAAGAGGCGCTTGAGGAATTAATAACTGATTATGCAAACAGGGCCAGCGGCATTTCAATAGTTAAGGTTGCCGGAGGATTTCAAATGTGTTCTTCTCCGGAAAATGAGATGTGGATTAAAAAAATGTATCGCGAAAGAGGCAAACAAAAGCTTTCGGTGCCTTCCCTGGAAACACTGGCTATAATTTCCTATAAACAGCCTATAACCAGAATGGAAATAGAATCTATTCGCGGAGTAAACATTGACGGAGTGATGAAGCACCTTACTGATTTGGGGCTCATAAAAATCGAAGGCAGGAAGGAAGTTCCGGGCAGGCCGTTTCTTTATGTAACCACAAGAAAATTCCTGGAATATTTCGGCCTTAACGCGCTTAAAGATTTACCTAAGCTTGAAGAATTTATGATTTTAGCATCCAAAGAGGAGATAACTGAGACTAATCCTGCGGCGGATACTGCAGTTAACAGTAATACGCAAAGTGCTGACGAAAAAGCAGTTTTGGAAGAAAAAACTTTGGGAAAAAATAATATAGTTCCGAACAGTTGACATTAAAGGAGGTACGGTAATGAAGTTCTATTTTACTTCTGAGTCAGTTGCTGAAGGCCATCCGGATAAATTATGCGACCAAATTTCTGACGGAGTGCTTGATGAAGTGCTTAAACACGACCCTACAGGCAGAGTCGCGTGTGAAACATTTGTCACTATGGGTCTTCTTATGGTAGGCGGTGAAATAACAACTACGGCTTATGTTGACATACATAGATTAGCACGCGAAATCATAAAACAGATAGGTTATACTGACCCGAAATACGGCTTCGATTATCATACCTGCGCTATTATAAATACGATTAACAGCCAATCTCCGGATATCGCTCAAGGCGTTGACGCCGGAGGAGCAGGCGACCAGGGAATGATGGTTGGTTACGCCTGCAAAGAAACAGAAGAACTTATGCCTCTTCCGATTATGCTTGCACATAAGCTGGTCAAGCGCATGGCTGATGTGCGCCATGAAAACATATTAAAATACCTGGGCCCTGATGGAAAATCCCAGGTAACGGTCGAATATCATGACGGGCATCCCAAAAGAGTTGACTCGGTAGTTCTTGCCTGTCAGCATACAGAAAGCATATTGGATCCCAAAAAGGATAAAAAAATAATTACAGAAAAAGCGCGCCAGGAAATCATAGAAACAATCGCCAAACCAATCTTAAAAGGATATACAGATAAAAATACCAAGTATTACATTAATGAAACCGGAAAATTTGTAATTGGCGGCCCGCAATCAGATACCGGAATGACCGGCCGTAAAATAGTGGTAGATACCTACGGAGGAATGGTTGCATCCGGAGGCGGGGCGTTCAGCGGAAAAGACCCTACAAAAGTTGACCGTTCAGCCGCTTATATGGCAAGATATGTTGCAAAAAATATCGTTGCAGCAGGCATAGCCGACAAATGCCTAATACATGTTGCTTATGTAATTGGCAAAGCAGAGCCCCTTTCGGTATTTGTAGATACTTTCGGCACTGGTAAAATTTCAGACAGCGCGATTGTCAAACTTATAACGGAAAATTTTGATTTAACACCGAAAGGTATGATTAAAACGCTGGATTTGCTAAGGCCTATTTACCGTAAGACAGCCTGTTACGGCCATTTTGGAAGGCAAGAGCCGGAATTTAGCTGGGAACGCACCGATAAGGCAGCCACGCTTAAGAAAGCTGCGACAAAATTGTAAAACACAGACGATCGCAGATTAGAAATCACAGATGATCGCGGATAATTTTATCTGTGACCATCCGCTTTAAAATCTGTGCTATCTGTGTAACAAAAAAAGGAGTTTATGACTTACGATATTAAAGATATTAATCTGGCAAAACGAGGGAAACTTCGCATAGAATGGGCAAGCAATGACATGCCTGTTCTTAAATTAATAAACGAAAGATTTAAAAAAGAAAAACCACTCAAGGGTTTAAAGATTGCCTGCTGCCTGCACGTTACAACTGAAACAGCGCATTTGGCGCAAGTGTTAAAAGAAGGCGGGGCAGAAGTTCTTCTTTGCGCTTCTAACCCGCTTTCGACACAGGATGACGTATCTGCGTCCTTGGTTAAAAATTCGGGGATTTCCGTTTTCGCAATAAAAGGCGAAGACACCAAAACATACTACAACCACATAAAGGCGGTTTTATCTCCTAAGCCGGACATAACAATGGATGATGGGGCAGACTTAGTCAGCACAATACATCAGCGTAGCCCATCAGAGCACAGTAATATAATTGCCGGCACCGAAGAAACAACTACCGGCGTTATACGCTTGCGCGCATTAGCCAAAGAAGGCAAATTACGTTATCCGATTATTGCGGTTAATGACGCTATGACCAAGCATCTTTTTGACAATCGTTACGGAACGGGCCAATCTACTATGGATGGAATAATTCGCGCAACCAACAAACTTATTGCCGGAACGAATTTTGTTGTTTGCGGTTATGGCTGGTGCGGAAAAGGCCTTTCAATGCGCGCTAAGGGGCTCGGCGCAAAAGTAATAGTTGTGGAAGTTAACCCGTTACGTGCGCTTGAAGCCACCATGGATGGTTTTGAAGTTTTACCCATAAGTGACGCTTCAAAAATAGGAGATATTTTCATAACTGTAACCGGAGATATAAACGTAATAAGAAAGGAACATTTCCTGCTTATGAAAAATGCATCAATCGTTGCAAATACCGGGCATTTTAACGTTGAGATTGACATAAATTCATTGGAAGGCTTAAGTAAATCCAAGAGGCGTATCCGTGATTTCGTTGACGAATACACTCTAAAGAATGGAAAAAGGATCTTCCTTCTTGGCGAAGGAAGATTGATAAATCTTGCTGCGGCAGAAGGGCACCCTGCGCAGGTAATGGATATGTCTTTTGCCAACCAGGCGTTAAGCGCAGAATACGTCGCAAAAAACTATAAAAAAATGAAAAACGAAGTGTTTAAAGTGCCGGACGATATTGACAAAAATATCGCTGCCCTTAAGCTAAGAGCGATGGGCATAAAAATAGACAAGCTAACGAAGGAACAAGAAAAATATCTCGCAAGCTGGGAAGTAGGGACTTAATTATTAATTAGTAATTTTTAATTAATAATTGAATCTCAAGGAGCTAAGATGAAACGTATAGGCATATTAACAAGAGATTGCGCTGGCATAAATGCCTGCATACGGGCTATAGTAAGAACTGCTGATTCTTACGGTATAGAAACAGTCGGCATATTTAGAGGCTACGAAGGCCTGATAAATGGTGAAACAAAAATTTTTGACAGGCGTTCTGTTTCCGGAATAATAAATACCGGCGGAACAATTTTAAAAACTGCCCGTTCAAAACGTTTTATGACGGAAGAAGGGCAATTAAAAGCGTTGCAAACGATAAAAAATAATAACCTGGACGGACTCATAGTCGTTGGCGGCAATGGTTCGCTTACTGCCGCTCATCTTTTGGCGTCAAAATACGGAATAAAAGTTATAGGCGTACCAGCCACAATAGACAACGACATAAATGGCGTTGATTTCTGTGTAGGCGCAGATACCGCAGTTAATGTTGCATTGGATGCGCTTGACAAGATACGCGATACCGCAGATTCTTTAGAAAGAATATTTGTTGTCGAAGTTATGGGCAGAGAATGCGGTTACATTGCCCTTCGAGTTGCTCTTGCCGGAGGGTGCGAAGAAGTCCTGGTTCCGGAGCGCGATTTTGATATTGAAGAAATCTGCGAAGCGATAACCGAGGGCAATATCCGGGGCAAAATAAGCTGGATAATTATTGTTGCCGAAGGCAAAGCTCATGCCAGTGATGTAGCAGCAAAAATAACCGAGATAACGGAGCTTGAAACACGCATAGTTGTTTTAGGGCATATTCAGCGCGGAGGCCGGCCCACAGCAGGCGATAGGATACTTGCGGCAAGATACGCAAGCATGGCGGTAGAAATGCTTAAAGATGGCCAAACCGACAAATGCGTAGCGCTTAGAAATATGGATTTTATCGAACTTCCCCTTGAAGAAGCAATAAAACCAAAAGATATGGAAGTTGAGACTTACTATAGATTAATTAAAGTTCTCACTTAAGAAAATTTACGCCAAAAGGAGGCAAAATGATTTACCAAAATGAATCGCAGCTTTTCGATGGAAAAACGCTCATTGAGAAAAACGGAAAAATAGAAATAACAAACCCTGATTTTTTCCGGAAAAAAATAGTCGACGATTTAATCGACACAATAATACTTTCTGATTCGGCTCATATGAAACGCCTGTGCTATTTTGTCGCATATAATGCCGGTTTGAGCCTGGGGGTAATACCATCGTCAATACAAGGCCTATATGAAGCAAGGGGCAAGGGCGCATTTGGCGGTTTTACCGTACCGGCTATGAACATAAGAACGCTTACTTACGATTTAGCGCGGGCAGTATTTCGTGCGGCGAATAAAATAAATGCAGGGGCATTTATTTTCGAAATTGCAAAAAGTGAAATCGGCTATACCGACCAAAGACCGCTGGAATACTCATCGGTTCTTATACTGGCTGCAATCAAAGAAAATTATAAAGGGCCCATATTTATCCAAGGCGACCATTTCCAGGTTAAAGCAAAAAACTACCTCCAGGATAAAGACAAAGAGCTTAATCCGCTGAAAGAGCTGATAAAAGAAGCAATTGATTGCTCTTTCTACAATATTGATATAGATACTTCTACTCTTGTTGATTTATCGAAAACCAATCTTGATGAACAGCAGAAATTAAACTATGAGGTTTGCGCGGAGCTAACAAAACATATCCGTAAGCTTCAACCAAAAAATATTGATATTTCAATAGGCGGAGAAATTGGAGAAGTAGGCGGAAAGAATTCTACCCCGGAAGAACTGCACGCATATCTCAAAGGTTATCTTAAGGAAATTAAGAAATTAAAGGGGATATCCAAGATAAGCATACAAACAGGCACCTCTCACGGTGGAGTAGTGCTTCCCGACGGTTCAATTGCAAAAGTAAGCATAGATTTTGATACTCTCAAAAAACTTTCAGAAATTGCCAGAAAAGATTATGCTATGGCCGGAGCAGTACAGCATGGCGCTTCCACCTTACCCAATGAAGCATTCCATACTTTCCCTGAGGTGGGTTGTGCTGAGATACACCTTGCAACACAGTTTCAGAATATCGTTTATGATTATCTGCCATTGCCTCTTAAGGAAAAAATTTACGCATGGTTACACGCAACTTGTGCTGCAGAAAAAAAACCGGATATGACCAATGACCAATTTATATATAAAACAAGGAAAAATGCTTTAGGCCCGTTTAAGAAAGAAATACATTCGCTGCCCAAGGAATGGAAGGAAAAAATATCAAGCATACTTGAAGAAGAATTTTCTTTTCTTTTCGACAAGCTTCGCATAAAAGACACAAAAAACTTCGTAAACGAATATGTGAAACCGGTTATGGTGGAAAAGAAAAAAGAGAATTTCCTCAAAGAAGAAAAAGACCTTGGCGAGCTTGAAGGAGCAGACTAAGTGAAGCTAACATTTTTCCAAGCTGCCCAACAGGGCGTCCTGCTGGACTGACTGCCACAGGCAGGCGCGCGGGCTGAGGAATTAAGGAGGAATGATGCGTTCTAGCAAGATAAAAAACGGAATTGAAAGGCTCCCTAATCGTGCTCTTTTATACGGCACAGGACTTTCTTCTTCCCATATGGAGCGTCCTTTTATTGGTATTGCTTCTTCTTTCACCGACCTTATTCCGGGGCACACCAATATGCGCATTTTAGAGCGCTACATAGAAAGAGGAATAGAGAATAAAGGCGGCACGCCTTTTATCTTTGGCGTTCCCGGAATATGTGATGGTATCGCCATGGGGCATTCAGGCATGAAATATTCACTCCCCTCAAGAGAACTTATTGCCGATATTATTGAAACAATCGCATCCGCCAACAGCCTGGATGGATTAGTCCTTCTTACCAACTGCGACAAAATTACCCCGGGAATGATTATGGGGGCGTTACGTATGAATATCCCCACAATTGTAGTAACAGCAGGGCCAATGCTCGGCGGCCACTTCGGCAAAAAGCGCCTCGCTCTTGTGCGTGATACATTCGAAGCTGTAGGCAGAGCAAAGGCAGGAACTATCAACAAAGATGAATTAAGGGCAATTGAATGCGAAGCATGCCCGTCCTGCGGCTCATGTCAGGGGTTATACACAGCTAACACTATGGCATGCCTTACTGAAGCCATGGGGCTGTCTTTGCCGTATTGTGGCTCAACTCCGGCAGTATTAAGCAGGAAAACGAGGATTGCCTATGAAAGCGGCCAAAGCATAGTCGGTTTGATTGAAAAGGATATAAAACCAAAAGACATTATAACTAAAGAATCTTTAGAAAATGCTATTATTGTTGATATGGCTTTAGGAGGTTCCAGTAATACAGTCTTACATCTTATGGCTATAGCCTCAGAGGCGAAAGTTGCCCTGAATCTTGAAGATTTTGACAGAATAAGCAAGCTTGTACCGAATATAGCAAAACTTGAACCGGCAGGGGAATATTATATGGAGGATTTCGATAATGCCGGCGGAATACCTGCTGTTTTAAAAAGATTCGTAAAGCAAATAAACAACACGCCAACAATATGTGGCAAAAAAATTCACGAAATAGCCAAGTCAGCTGTTATCTATGATGACGATATCATACGGCCGCTTAATAACGCTTACCGCAAAGAAGGCGGAATTGCAGTTCTTTACGGAAATCTGGCTCCGGAGGGTGCAATAGTAAAACAAGCTGCAGTTGAGCCGGATATGCTTGAGTTTAAAGGCACAGCTCGCGTTTACGATTCTGAAGAAGAAGCCATGGAAAGCATATTAAACGGCAAAATAAAAAAAGGTAACGTGGTTGTTATAAGATACGAGGGCCCAAGCGGAGGCCCTGGCATGAGAGAAATGCTTTCACCAACATCTGCGCTTGTTGGTATGGGCCTGCACAAAAGTGTCGCGCTTATAACTGACGGCAGATTTTCCGGCGGAACCCGCGGCCCTTGTATTGGCCATGTTTCGCCTGAAGCAGCGCTTGGAGGTTTAATTGCGTACATCAAGGATGGCGATGTAATACACATCGATATAGCCAAACGAAAAATTAACCTGGTTGTAGGCAATGCCGAGATAAAGAAAAGAGAAAAAGAAATGAAACTTTTACCTGCAAAGGTAAAATCAGGCTATCTCTATAGATATTCAAAGATGGTCACATCCGCATCAACCGGGGCCATATTAAAAGAATAACTATTTACCTTGCGGCAGCGAGCAAAACTATACTGCCGTAAAATAAGAGGAATATCGTTGACAAGTAGGTAAGGGTTTGTTATCATTGCTATAATTACTTTAAAATGAAAATAGTCAAATTCATAAACTCAGCTACCAGAATCATCAGCAATCTGCTCGGTGCTTTTTCTAACGATATTGGCATTGATTTAGGCACGGCTACAACCCTTGTTTATTTACGGGGAGAGGGGATTGTTCTTTGCGAACCATCTGTTGTAGCAATATACAAAAACAGCGGGGCAGTACTTGCGGTGGGTGAAGAAGCTAAACGCATGCTTGGCAAAACCCCGGGGAGCATTTCCGCAATAAGGCCGATGAAAGACGGGGTTATCGCAGATTTTGATGTAACCGAAGAAATGCTTCGTTACTTTATAAATAAGGTTAATCCTCCCAATATATTCAGCAGTTTCAGGCGCCCAAGAATAGTTATAGCAGTGCCTTCCGGAATAACAGAAGTTGAAAAACGAGCAGTAAAAGATTCTGCCCTAAAAGCCGGGGCAAGAGAAGTCATTCCGGTTGAACAATCTCTTGCCGCAGCGATAGGTGTGGGGCTACCGATAACAGAACCCCAGGGCAGCATGATCATCGATATTGGCGGAGGCACAACGGAAATAGCCGTAATTTCTCTGGGCGGGGCCGTCTATGCACGCTCCGTAAGGGTTGGCGGAGATGAAATGGATGACGCAATTATCGAACATATGAAAAAAGCCTACAATCTTATGATAGGCGAGCGTACAGCCGAAGAAATAAAAATCAAAATTGGTTCAGCCTGGCCGCTGGAAGAAGAACTGACTATGGAGGTACGCGGCCGTGATTTAATTACAGGGCTACCTAAATTTATCAGAATAAATTCGGAAGAAGTACGTGAAGCCCTGCAGATTCCCTTAAAAGAAATAATAGAAGCGACAAAGGTAACCCTTGAACGAACCCCGCCGGAACTCGCAGCTGATTTAATTGAAAAAGGAATAGTACTTTGCGGCGGAGGCTCATTGCTGCGGGGCTTGGATAAACTGGTTTCCGAACAAACTGGCCTCGCCTGTTTCGTCGCAGATGACCCTTTAACATCAGTTGCCCTGGGGACAGGTAAAATACTTGAAGATCCCAGGTTTTTAAAGAAAATTTCTCTTGTATCCACCTTCTAAAATCACATCTAAATACCTAGCGTTTTTTTTGCTGTTCGCATTGCTTCTGGCACTGCCCTTTAGAAGTTTTATCGCGAATGTTTTAATGTCGTTTTCCAGTCAGCGCCTCGCACTTACTCAAAATTCCTCAAAAACCATCGAAGAATTGAAAAAGAAAAATCTTATTCTTACATTAACCCTCAGGAAAAGCCAAATTCTCGCAGATGAAAATGAAAAACTAAGAAAAGCATTGGCTTTTAAGGAAGACAAAAAAGTGGAGATGACAGGGGTTGAGATAGCTTCGTTTAACCCCTCAACATGGAGGAGACTTGTAATAATAAATACGGGCAAAGACAAAGGTTTAAGGCCGGGCTTATTTGCCGTAGACAGCGATGGCTTTTTGGTTGGAAAACTAGTTGAGGTCAAAAATAATTTTTCGCGCCTTATGCTGGTTGATGATCCGGAGTTTAGCCTTCCGGTGTATATCGGCAATGATTCTCTTGGCCTTCTTTCCGGAGGGCTTGATGTTGTAAAAATACAATATATAGATATAAGCGACAACGTCAAGCTTAACGATATCGTATGGTTTAAAACACCCCTTATGTCCTGCCCTGTATATGTAGGACGCGTTAGAAAAATTAATGAAAACAAAAACGGCTTGTTTCTGGATGTCGATGTGCAGCTTTTCAGCCAAAACCCTCTTGTAAAGAAAATTTTTATAATAAAATGACGGAGAGAAATTTAAAAGCACTTACGGTGTTGCTTATTTTTTTCCTGCTGGATACGGTAAAACCATTTACCTATTCACTGATTACGGAATTTACTTTCCTTGGCGTTGTACTAATTTGTCTAAATTATCCCCTTAAAACGTCTCTTTTTTTTGCCGCTATTTTTGGCTATTTTAAAGATGCAATTTGCAACGATACGTCAAATTTAAATCTGCTTGAATTTAGCGCAGTCGCGGTATTAATTCATTATTGCCTGCGCAATTTCCACGGAAAAGCCGCAAAAATTTTGATTTTTTTCGGAGCGCTTACCGCCCATATCGTAGCAAACAATTTTTATATAAGTGAAGCCACTTATTTATTTTCTTTGTTATTCTTTATACACTCTTCGGTTATATTTCTCCTTATAAACCGCCTGTTCGGACAATGGCTCTATGGCGAGCCTAAGGGTAACAATGTCATCTAACAAAGATAATTTTATAATTTTCCTTAAACGCATTTACATCACAGCATTTCTGATACTTTGCGCGTCATTACTTTATTACCAGATAATACAGGGTAATTATTACCTTACCCGCGCAAAAAATAACTACGTTCGAGTAATACCTGAGCGTTCAATCCGCGGAAAAATTTTTGACAGAAATGGGGTAGCCATTGCGTACGACAGGCCTTCGTTCAATATTGCAGTAATACCATATCAAATAAAGAGCAATAAAGAGGAGATTATCGACGAGCTTGCTAAATTCTGCAGTTTAAAACCAAAATCGTTGAATAGAAATTACAGCCGCAAGTTTCAAAATTTTTTTACCCCCGTAGATATAATCTCCGACATAAGCAAGAAAGAAGCTTTCCAGATAGAAGAAAAATTCGCAGATAGTGTACTTATTGACCCGCAACCGCAAAGATATTATGTTTTTCCCTATGAAACAGCGCATCTTTTAGGTTACGTAAAAGATGCAGCCAGTTTTTATGAGCGCCTTAAAAAATACGGTTATTCACCTAATGAGCGCATAGGCATATCCGGCATAGAGCAATATTACGATGACTACTTGCGTGGAACTGACGGAGGAGACCTCATTGAAGTTAATTCAAGCGGTAAAATAGTCGGGTTTTTAGGAAAACTTAATGCAGACCGGGGCAAAGATATATACGTAACTATTGATTCCAAAATGCAACAAGCTGCCTACCAGGCAATTTCCGGAAAAAAAGGCGCTCTTATATTTATGGATTCAAAAAACGGAGAAATCCTTGCATTAGTTTCTTATCCTTCATTCGACCCAAATAGCTTCGTTAAGGGAAAAGATGAAGTTAGCAACTTTCTTAACGATAAAAATAAACCCATGCAAAATAGAGCGATACAATCAACATTTCCGCTAGGTTCAACCTTCAAGCCGATAGTTGCTGCTGCAGGCCTACAAGAAAACAAGCTCAAACCGTCGACTACTTTTATATGCAATGGCAAACTAAACATAGGAAAGGCCGAATTTGAATGTGAAAATGTCCATAATGAAGAAAATCTGTACGAAGCAATTGCTCATTCGTGCAATGTATATTTTTATAACGTAGGTATCACACTTGGCAGGCAGATTATGGCAAGCTACGCAGAAAAATTCGGGCTGAACTCTCTCTCGGGAATAGACCTTCCTTACGAAAAAAGAGGAACGATACCCGTGTCCAGTATGAAAATTAAAAGCCGCTGGTATCTGGGGGACACATTGAATCTGTCAATAGGCCAAGGCTATACTGAATGCTCTCCGATTGAAATCATGCTGGCTATCAATGTCTTTTCAAACGGAGGTTACCTGGTTAAACCACATTTAATAAAAAAAATAGAAAACGCAGAAATTGATGAGCCCAAAAGCAACAAAGTTGATATTTCTTCACAAAACATCATAATAGTCAAAAAAGCGCTTGCTGAAGTGGTAGGAAGCGAAGAAGGCACCTCACGAATGCTAAAACCGCTTAATCTTTCAATCGCCGGTAAAACCGGAACTGCTCAGACAAGCGGTCGTCCGCATGGCTGGTTTGCCGGATTTTTCCCTGAGGAGGCGCCAAAATATACTATATGCGTATTTCTCGAAAACGGCGGTTCAAGCTATGAAGCATTAAAAGTAACTTATTCTTTTCTTGAAAAACTTAAAGAACAACAATTGCTATGAAAAATGTTTAATAATATTTTACGTTTAAAAACAGGTTTGAAACCGGCGAAAATAATCATTGTCTGCCTCATATTTTTTACGATTTTAAGCTTAAGTTCTATCTATAGCAGCCTGCACCAGGCAGGAGCATTTACTGACCAGGAAATATTTTATAAAGAAATCATGTGGGTTGTAATTTCCTGGATAGTTCTTATATTTTTTTCGCTGATAAACTACCGGACATACTTTGATTTAGCATATGTATTATATGCGATAAATATCTGCCTGTTAATTGCCGTAGATTTATTCGGCAAAAGTGCATTAGGCGCGCAACGCTGGTTAAATATCGGGGGATTTAATTTCCAGCCCTCGGAATTGTCAAAAATTATAACTATTTTTTTCCTGGCAAGAATTTTCGCATCTGAAACGAACAAAGGTTTTTTTAAAGGGGTTATTGTGCCGTTTCTTATTCTAATGATAAATATTTTACTTATAGTCAAACAACCGGATTTAGGCACAGCCTTGGTTCTGGTTTTTCTGTTTTTTTTGATGGGGTTTGCAAGCAGCAATAAAAAAAGATATTTTGTGGCCTTGATAGCCGCTGCGCTTATATTTTCTCCGTTTGCATTCAACCATCTTAAGGATTACCAGAAAAAAAGGCTGATAGTATTTCTTAATCCGAACGCAGAACCACTGGGCGCAGGATATACCATAATACAATCAAAAATTGCGATAGGCTCAGGCAAATTTTTCGGCAAAGGTTTTCTTTCCGGAACGCAAAATCAGTTTAATTTTCTGCCGGAGCGTCATACAGATTTCATATTCACCGTAATCGCTGAGGAATGGGGATTTTTAGGCGCAATAGCGCTTCTTATGATTTATATATTTATAATCAATAACATACTCCTTGTTGCGAGATACCAAAAAGATAATTTTGCCCAGTTGCTTTTGATTGGAATGGCTTGCCTGTTTTTTATCCATGTTTTTATAAACATCGGTATGACGCTTGGAATATTACCGGTTGTAGGAATACCTTTGCTGTTTATAAGTTATGGCGGCACGCACCTGCTTGTAAGTTTTATGCTGCTTGGAATTTTTCTTAACATCTGCAAGCAATGATTGATTTAAGCCTAGTCCAAAAACCACAACGCTACATTGGTAACGAAATAAATGTCGTCAAAAAATCCCATCAAGGAAAAATTCCTATCTGCATATCCTATCCTGATTTATACGAAATAGGAATGAGTAATCTGGGACTGCGTATAATCTACGGTATGTTTAACGCTTTCGACGATGTAGCATGCGAAAGAGTTTTTCTGCCTGGCGATGACTTAGCGGTAAGTTTGCAAAATAGCAGTACCAAATTATTCTCTCTTGAAACTAGAACAGCCCTGGATAGATTTGAAGCTGTAGGATTTAATCTATCCTGTGAGCTGAATTGCATAAATTTTTTAAAAATATTAAAACTTGGAGGGATACCGTTAAAAGCGAAGGAGCGAGCCGAATTAATAGTTTTTGCAGGCGGCATAGCAAACCCTGAACCCCTTGCAGAATTTGTCGATTTTTTTTACATTGGAGAGTTCGAAGAGGGTATTGGGCAATTTGTTGAAGTATTTCGAAAACATAAAGATAAAAAAGCGCGGCTTGAAGCTCTTTCAGAAATTGACGGTTTTTACGTTCCTCAATTCTACAATGTAACTATTGGCTCCAGCGGGTATAAATTTGATAAATTACACAAACACGCCCAATTTCCGCTAAAAAGAGTTTATGTTAAAGATTTTGATAAAAGTTATTATCCGTTAAACTGGCTTACTCCCCACACGCAGATAATACATGACCGCGCGCCCATTGAAATTGCCAGAGGCTGCCCAAATAGTTGCGTTTTTTGCCAGGCAAGAAGCGTATATAAGCCTTACCGCGAGAAAAAAGTTTCAACAATTTATGAGATTGCAAAAAATATTTATAAAAACAGTGGATATGAAAATCTTTCACTGCTTAGCCTAAGCGCTTCGGATTACTCAAACATAGAAGAATTACTGGATACTTTGATTGCTGAATTTAAGGATAAACGCGTAGGCTTATCGCTGCCGTCGCTAAGAATCGACGGCTCGCTTGGCAATTTATACCGTAAACTGCTTTTTTTAAAAAAGACATCGCTTACTGTTGCGCTTGAAGCAGCCAGCGACAGCCTGCGCGCCAAATTAGGAAAAAAAATTGACGCAGATAAACTTTTCGAGGCGGCGAAAATAATTAAATCATTGAATCTAAGAACAATAAAATTGTATCTTATGATAGGCTTTCCAGAGGAGACCGATAGTGACCTGCTTTCGATTGCAGCTTTTCTGGAAAAGTTGCAATCGAACACCGGACTTTCAATTAACGTAAGTATTAATATTTTTGTACCTAAACCATTCTCATTGTGGGAAGGGGCGTGGATGAACCCTGAAGAAATCTTGGATAAAAAGATAAAGCTTGTTTTAAGTAGTTTACGCAGACGACGCAATATAAACATTTCCATATCGCAAACCGCAAAAAGTATCCTGGAAGCAATATTGTCGCGCGCTGACAGAAATTTTTCTTCGGTGATTATGAAGGTATTTGAAACTTCCGGTTATGGCGCAATTGAAAACTGGCAGATATGGCAGGCTGCAATGGATGAATGCGGCATAAATTATAGAAACTATCTTAAAAGTGAAAATAAAAATTTTCCCTGGTCGTTTATTGAAAATCCTAAAATATCAGGCTGCAAAAACGATAAGGACAATTAAAAATGCAGATAGAAAGGTTTCCTGTTAGATTAATAGTGGAAAAGAGCGGGGATATGGTTTATTTCTCTCAGCTTGACCTTGTATCAATACTTACACGTGCCTTAAGAAGAGCGAATTTACCTTTATATTATACGCAGGGATTTAATCCACACGTTAAAATGAGCTTTGGAAGGGCACTTAAGCTGGGGGTGAGCGGGCAAGAAGAAGTAACGCTCTATTTCACTCAAAAAATAGCTGCTCAAGAGCTACACAATAAACTGTCCTCTCAAATACCACAAGGATTAAGAATTATTCAAATTAATTAAATTGGTGGGCTGGCTTAGCGCACGAGGAAACGAATTTTCGCGTGTTTGCTGCCGAAAAATTCTTTTGTAAAATTTGCTGCAAGGCGATGGTTGTAAGGCTTGCAGGAAAAGATATTTATGTAGGATTTACGCCAATACTCCGAGAAGTGGCCTGTAATTGAGCTGGTTTCAATAAATTGCAAAAGCGAATAGCCTTTTGTTTGAGGCTTTTCAAGCCCGAAATAAGGTAATTGCACTTTACCATACTTTTTCATCTTAATCAGTCTGCAAAGTTTATCAACATACTCTGCGAGCTTCTTTTTAGAGCTCATAACCGACAAATCACAATCAGAAAGGTCCATAACCAACTCATACCCAAATACTTTTTTTTCCATTTCTTCTATTCTCCTTTTTAAACCATTTGCAAACTCGCGATTTTTTATTGCACAAGCCGAGCTGCATTCAGCGGAAAGAGCTGGCACCAAGCCCACACTCTCTTCATTTTCTAAATATTTTTGTGTAACCATTTTTTTATTTTTGTACCCTTCTTAATGTATCTTTATGATACAAAAATTTTCTACTTGATTTTTTTATAACACATTTTGACAGTCTTTGCAAGATTTTTTTTAAAATATTTTCAAAACTTTCCTTAAGCAGCTTTCAGGCCGAAAAAAATTTTTGATTCCTGTCTCGCAAATCTCCGTTGGTAACCCCATCGTATCAAGTAATTCGACAAACGGATCAGGGTCAAGCTCTTCGACATTAACCATGGTTTTAACATCCCATAAGCCTTCCGCAACTAACATAGCTGCCGCAACCGGCGGAACACCGGCAGTATAAGAAATTGCCTGAGATTCTACCTCTTTATAGCAAGCTTCATGGTCGCAAATATTGTAAATAAAAATTTCTTTATTCTTGCCGTCTTTTTTCCCTTTAATAAGATTTCCGATGCAGGTTTTTCCGGTGTAATTAGGTGCGAGGGAAGAAGGGTCAGGCAATAAGGCCTTAAGCACCTTCAAAGGGACCACTTCAACGCCTTCTGCAGTCGTAATGGGTTTTTCAGAAGTGAGCCCCAAATTGGTAAGCACGGTAAAAACATTTATGTAGTGGTCGCTAAAACCCATCCAAAACCTGATGCTTTTCGCATCAATGTTTTTCGAAAGAGAATGGAGCTCGTCATGTCCGTTTAAATAAACGGTTTGTTTGCCTACAACAGGAAAATCATACACCCGCTTTATCGAATGAACTTTTTCCTGAACCCATTTTCTGTCAATCCAAGTCCAGACTTTCTTAAATTCCCTGAAATTTATTTCCGGGTCAAAGTTAGTTGCAAAATACTTGCCATGGCTTCCGGCATTTACATCCAAAATATCGATTGTATCGATTTTATCAAAAAGATGTTTTACTGCGTATGCGCAATAAGCGTTCACCACTCCCGGGTCAAATCCTACGCCTAAAACTGCCGTAATACCGGCTTCCTTGCAGCGGTCTTTTCTTTTCCATTCATAATTTGCATACCAAGGCGGGTCTTCGCAGACTTTATTCGGTTCTTCATGTATCGCAGTATCCATGTAAGCAACTTTCGCCTTGATGCATGCCTCAAGCACAGACATGTTCACATAGGCCTGAGCAAGGTTCATCACGATTTCTGAATTTGTTTCTTTTATTAGTTTTACAGTAGCAGGAATATCCAACGCATCTATTTGACGTGAATATATTTTTTTGGTTTTATCTTTGATGTTATTTTTTCTTTTAACGCTTTCAATTATTACATCGCACTTGTCTTGCCTCCGGGATGCAATGCAGATATCTCCTAAAACATCATTGTTCTGAGCACACTTATGCGCAGCTACTTCAGCAACGCCCCCAGCACCAATAATCAGTACATTTTTTTTCATCTTAATTTATCCTCCTTAATTCGCCTCGGCGTAACGTCGAGGCGAATTAACCCCGCTGAGCTTGCGGTAAATTTTTATTGAAAAATTTACCGCATATATAGGCGAGGCGGGGTTAATATTGAAACGGCTATTTGCTTTTATTTTCATTTTTACGATAAGCTGTTTACGAAGTCATTATATTCGAAATTACGAATTACATCAATTGTGCCGTTCAGCCTTTTTACGGCAATTGAAGGCATTGAAAGGCCGTTAAACCAATTTTTTTTAACCATTGTGTAACCGGCTGCATCATTAATTCGTAAAATACTTCCTATCTTCAGGCGGGATTTGAACCGGTACGTACCGAACACATCTCCGGCCAAACAAGAGCGTCCCGCAATTTGATATTTAAAGTATCCGGAATCTTCAGACTTTATTTTTGCACTAAGCCTGTAAGTAAGCAAATCCAGCATATGTGCTTCAACGGAGGAATCAACTATCGCGACATCTATGCCATTATGAACGATATCCAATACTTTTGTCACAAGCTGGGCTGATTGAGTAATAACTGCTTCGCCTGGCTCAAAATATACCTGCACGGAAAATTTTCTGCTAAATTCATTTACTTTTTTGCAAAATTTATCCACCGGGTAGTCTTCTTTAGTAAAATAAATGCCGCCGCCGAAACTTACCCATTTTAGCTTGTCAAGCAAACCACCGTATTTACGGCTTATAAAATCGATGTTTGAAGAAAAATTTTCAAAATCATTATTCTCACAATTAAAATGAAACATAACGCCATCAATCAACGGAATTATCTTTAATAATGCCTTTTTGTTAGTTGCTCCAAGGCGGCTATAACGCCTAGCCGGATTAGCCAGATCAAAATAAGAGAAACTGACCCCCGGATTAATCCTTAACCCAATTTCTAAATGACCCATATAACGATAAAACATTTTCAACTGTGATATCGAATTAAAAATGATTTTATCTGCGTATCGCTTTATCTGCTTTATCTCATCAGATGAATATGCAACACTATAGGCATGAACCTCTTTTTTAAATTTTTCGCACCCTAAGCGCGCCTCATACAATGAGCTGCTCGTTGTTCCATCCAAGTATTTACGCATAAGAGGAAACACGCTCCACGTAGAAAAGCATTTTAGCGCCAGCACAAATTTAGCGCCGCAGGCTTTTTTTATGCGTTCAATTATTTTTAAATTTTTTAATAATTTACTTTCGTAAATTAAGTAATACGGTGTTGTTAATTTTTTATTTTTGCCTGACATATGTTTATAATATAAATGTAACAACATTTAACTACTCTTGCAAGTATTTTTTTAAATGAGCACAGTATTTTTCAAGCGAATGGAATGAGCGTAGAAAAATACTAGTGTGAATTTACCCCCACACCAATGATTGAAACATTGTTTTATTTTTTTACAAAATATATCCTTAGAGAGATAACCTAACAAGTTTGACTCCAACACAAATATAAACATTGGTGTGGGGGTTTAATTCGGCCTAATATTTTTCTGCGCCCTGCCGCCCGTAGCGGCGAGGCTTGGAAAAATATTGGCCTTATTAAAAGTTTTCTTGTGATATACTTCTGTTTTTGTTACAATCTATTTGGTCTTGAGTCTTTCGCCCACGTAGCTCAGTTGGCAGAGCAGCGCTTTCGTAAAGCGCAGGTCGGAGGTTCGACCCCTCTCGTGGGCTTTTTTTGGTGGCAACCAGCAAAATGATTCAATTTATTATTTTATGATACAAGGATATTTAAAAATTTTACGCCGTAAAAATTTTGTTTTTCTTTGGATAAGCCAGATTATAGCGCAATTCGGAGACCGGCTCACACAAATGGCTTTGATTGGCCTTGTTTACAAGTTAAACCCGGGTTCTTCCCTGGGCCTCGCTAAAATGTTTAGTCTGGCGATAATTCCGGTATTTTTGATTTCTCCAATTTCCGGAGTTTATGTTGACAGGTGGGACAAACGAAAAACCATGTATATAAGCGATTTTTTGCGCTCTTTATGTATTTTTCTTATTCCGGTAGCGGTTTCCAAGTTTCATTCCATACCTCTGGTATATTTTCTGATTTTTTTGTCTTTCTGCGTTGGAAGATTTTTTATTCCCGCCAAAATGGCAGTAATACCATCCCTGGTTGAAAAAGAAAGCTTTTTTATGGCGAACTCCCTGGTCTCGGTAACGGCGACTATAGCAGCTGTCCTGGGATTTGGCTTCGGAGGAATGATTGTTGAAAAATGGGGGGTTGAGCAGGCATTTTTTATAAATGCTATGACATTTGTAGTTTCCGGAATATTAATAAGCATGATGCGCATGCAGGAAAAGGCGAAATTTGACCCCAAAGATATTCTGGAATTAGGCAAAAACGCAATCATAAAAGTTAAAAATTCATTTATTTTCGAAATACGGGAAGGATTAAAATACATATTAAGCTCGAAAGAGACACGTTATGCTGCTAAAGTCCAGTTCATTCTTTTTGCTTTAATCGGCTCCCTGTATACTATTTTTATTGTTTTTATACAGCAGACGCTTTCAACCGGGACATTTGCTCTTGGCTGGCTTGCGGTAGGCTCAGGAGCGGGGCTATTCATCGGTTCTCTTTTTTATGGAAAAATCGGTTCGAACGTGCCCATACGAAAAACAATAAACCTTTCCTTGTTGTCTTCGAGCCTTTACCTGATTACGTTTGTCTCGCTTTTAAGATTTTATCCGTATAAGCTTTTTGCTTTTATCTCATGTTTCATTCTTGGTTTAATTGCTTCACCTGTAGTTATCGCAGTAAACACTCTGATTCACAATGAAAGCGAAGATAAATTTTGGGGCAGAATTTTTAGTTCTTTGGAAATAATAATACATATCGCTTTTATTGTTTTTATGTTTATAGCCTCTTACCTTGCCGAGAAATTCACTCCCTTTACAATAATTATCGCCGTAGGTATAATAACTATGATTTTGTCATATATTTTCTTGAGAGAAAAATCTGATGCTTAGAGTAGAAGAACATAAATCTCCGCAGCATAATTTATCTTGCGAAAAATTTCTAAACCCGCAAAGGTTATATTTGCCGTTATCCCAGCATACCGGCAGGCCGTCACAGGCCTGCGTAAAACCCCAGGACATAGCGGAATGCGCTCAAGTTATAGCGCTTGAAGACGGCCATATCTCCGCACGTTTGCATGCGCCAAAAAAAATAAAAATTATAAGTATTGATGATTGGTACCATCCAATATTAAAAAAAGCAAAATGCATTATTGCTGAACCCATAGAAACAGAAGAACACAAATTCATACCAAGAGAAAAAATAGGTGCAATCAGCAAAGAAGCTCTTTTACAAATAATCAGGGACTCCGGAATAGTTGGAATGGGCGGAGCTGCATTTCCAACGCATGTAAAGTTAAGCCCGCCTAAAAAAATAGAAACACTTATAATCAATGGCTGCGAATGCGAACCATATTTAGCCTCTGACTACAGGCTTATGGTAGAAAAACTGGATGAAATATTTAAAGGCATAGAAATAATCTGCAAAATAATTGAGCCTCGTGAAGTTATTTTTGTTGTTGAAGACAATAAAACAGAGGCGATAAAAAAACTTCATCTGGCATTTAGCCTTAAAAAATATAAGCTCCCAAACTTTTCCCTGGAGATACTTAAAACCGCATATCCCCAGGGCGGAGAGAAGCAATTGATTTATTCTACGAAGAAAAGCAAAGTGCCGGCAGGAGCCCTGCCCCTGGATGTAGGTTGCATTGTACACAATGTCGCAACGTGTTTTGCGATATATGAAGCGGTTTATTTCGATAAACCGCTTATCGAAAGGCTGGTTACTTTTGCCGGAGACGCTTTGGTTTCACCTAAAAATGTTTGGGTAAAAATAGGCACGCCTCTCAACGAACTTTTCGACAAAGGCGTATTGCAGTTTAAAACCGAACCGAAAAAAATTATCTGCGGCGGGCCAATGATGGGCATTGCTTTGGATAATTTAAATTACCCCGTGCTAAAAGGAACAGGGGGATTTTTATTTTTAAGTAAAGACTATTTGCTGGGCGAGGAAGGGCCATGTATTCGTTGCGGCAGTTGCGTAAGAGAGTGCCCGATAGGCCTTATGCCGACCCTTATCGACCTTGCCTCGCGAAACGAAAACTGGGAGCAGGCTTTGATTTATGGTTCAGCGGATTGCATAGAATGCGGCATATGCAGTTATGTGTGCCCGACTAACCGCAGGTTAGTTCAATCCATAAAACAGGCCAAAATAAAAACGTTAAAATGAAAGAAGTTTTAAAGTACGGCTTAATACTTTCCGCTATATGCCTGATAGCCAGCGGCCTCTTAGCGGGCGTCTATTCATTTACCAAGCCCCAAATAGATAAACAGGCACAAAATGAAATTAACGAAGCGCTTACGCAAGTAGTGCCGCAAGCCAACCGCTTTGAACCGGTTCAATCCACGGATGAGATTCTTTATTATCGGGGTTATGATAAAAACAATAAACTTGCCGGATTCGTATTTAAAGCGCAGGCAAAAGGATACTCAAGCACTATTGAAACTTTGGTAGGCGTGTCCCTGCAGAAAAAAATTATCGCCATAAAAGTAATTGCTCAAAACGAAACACCGGGATTAGGCAGCCGCGTGACTGAAAAAACTTTTATCCAACAATTTGCCAATAAAAACGTAAACGAGCTTTCGAATGTTTCTGCTATAAGCGGGGCAACAATTTCTTCCAGCGCGGTAATTGCTTCGGTAAAGGAGAAATTAGAAAAAATTCAGAATATATTAAAATGAATAAATTAACTGTTTCTTATTCTCCTCATTTGCACACAAATCAATCGTGCGCAAAAATAATGTGGTCTGTATTTGCAAGTCTTTTGCCGGCAGGAATCGCTGCAATTTTTATTTTTGGTGCAGCCGCGCTATGGGTGATTTTACTGGGCGTAATCAGTGCACTGATTACTGAAGGCTTATTGCAATATTTTAATAAGAAAAAAATTACGCTCTCTGACGGCAGCGCCGCTCTCACCGGGCTATTGCTTAGTTATAATTTGCCGGCAAACTCGCCCTGGTGGCTGGTTGTAACCGGCTCATTTTTTTCCGTTTTTATAGGCAAACAAATATTTGGGGGCCTCGGCCAGAATATTTTTAATCCGGCTTTGGTAGGAAGAGTGTTTCTTATGACGTGCTGGCCCAAATATATGACTAATTTCATGAAGCCGCTTGATGCGGGAATAAATTTCTTTAAATCTTTTAATTATGATGCCGTAACTGCCGCTACGCCTTTAATGATGGCAAAAGAAGGCAAAGCTGTCATTGATATCTCCTATTGGGATTTATTTTTAGGCAAACACGGCGGCTGCCTGGGGGAAGTTTGCATATTAGCCCTGCTCGCTGGCGCTTTATTTCTTTTGCTAAAAAAATATATTTCCTGGCATATACCTATAATATATATTGCAACCGTAGGCGTGTTTTCCTGGATATTCGGTTCCAAAGGTTTATTTAGCGGTGATTTTCTTTTTTCTATCCTTTCCGGCGGATTGATACTCGGGGCGTTTTTTATGGCAACTGACTACGTAACCTCGCCGCTAACCAGGAAAGGACAGGCTATTTTCGCAGCCGGCTGCGGTATCTTGACTGTAGTCATCCGGCTGTGGGGCGGATACCCCGAAGGAGTTTCTTATGCAATTTTAATGATGAATGCGGCAACGCCTATAATTGACCGCTATACAAAAAACAGGATTTTTGGAAGATGAAATTCGATTCAAAAGAATTTATCAAAGGCTTGATCAAGGAAAACCCTACATTTGTTTTAGCGCTGGGGCTTTGCCCGACGCTGGCAGTTTCAACAGCTTTAACCAATGGCCTAGGTATGGGTATAGCTGCTACTTTTGTTTTGATTGGTTCAAATATTTTTATTTCCTTAATTAAAAACATTGTACCGGATAAAATAAGGATTCCCTGTTATATCGTGGTTATTGCGACCTTTGTTACCATAACAGAACTATTCATGAAAGCTTACAGCCCGGCATTAAACCGTGCTCTTGGCATCTATGTGCCTTTGATTGTAGTAAACTGCATAGTTTTGGGCAGGGCAGAAGCGTATGCTTCTAAATCGTCGGTATCAAATTCTATTATGGACGCTTTAGGCATGGGTTTGGGATTTACGCTGGCGTTACTCCTAATTTCCGGTATACGGGAGATTTTAGGTTTAGGTACATTTTTCGGCTACAAAATCATAAAAAATTATGAGCCGATGTTTATTTTTGCTTTGCCATCAGGCGCACTTTTGGTTATCGGGCTTTTAATGGGTTTTTTAAATCTTCTAAAAAATAAAAAAACATGAATATCGGACAATTCCTGGCTATTTTTATCTCGGCGGTATTTGTTTATAATGTTATACTTTCCCGTTTTTTGGGGCTGTGCTCATTTATCGCCATCTCAAAACAAACCAAGCCGGCTTTGGCGATGAGCCTGGCAGTAATGTTTGTAACCACGATGTCTTCTGTGATTACCTGGTTTATTTACCGCTTTTTGCTGATTCCTTTTAACATTACTTATCTACGCACGATTGCTTTCATTTTGGTTATCGCAACCTTTGTGCAGCTCGTAGAAATGATAATTAAAAAGATAAGCCCGCCGCTATACAGGTTTTTTGGAATTTATTTGCCTTTGATTACAGTTAACTGTGCCGTATTAGGTGTAGCCGTATTAAATATCGATATGTTTTTTGTAAATGGAAAAGCAATTGAAGGAAGTTTTTATTATTCTTTGTTCCAAGGCATATGCGTTGGCATAGGCTATACAATCGCAATGCTTTTAATGTCCGGGATAAGAGAGAGGCTTGATTTCTGCGATATTCCAAAATGCGTTAAAGATTTTCCTCTTGCTTTTATTATTGCCTCCATTATGAGCATGAGCTTTATGGGTTTTAACGGATTTAAATTTTAAATGGAAATATTAATACCAATTTTAGTTTTGGGGGCGCTCGGGCTATTATTTGGAGCGGGACTGGCTATTGCCTCAAAGTCACTTGGAGTTAAAAGCGACGCCCGGCTTGAAGCAATTCACGGATTACTTCCCGGTTCAAACTGCGGAGCTTGCGGCGGAGCAGGCTGTTTTGGCTTTGCGGAAAGCGTGCTTAGCGGAAAACTGCCCCTTGACGCTTGCCGGGTAAGCAGCGAACAGACAAAAGAACGTATTGCCGCACTTTTAGGTATTAATTTTGAAAAAAAAGTAAGAACTGTGGCAGTTCTGCATTGTAACGGCGGATCAAACAGGGTAAAAGACAGATTTATTTATCAGGGGCTGGAAGATTGTATCCTGGCAAATTTAGTTTTAGGCGGCCAAAAAGAATGTATCTGGGGCTGTCTTGGCTTCGGCACTTGCGTAAAGGCTTGTCCTTTCGGCGCTATCACCATGTCGCAAGAAAATTTGCCGGTTATCCACCGCGATAAATGCAAAGCCTGCGGCAAGTGCGTAAAGATTTGCCCAAAAAACCTGTTTAGCTTAATTCCTGTAACACAGGATATCTATGTTGCCTGCAGCTCTCATGATACAGGCAAAGATACCAAAGCGGTATGCCCGGTAGGGTGCATTGCCTGCGGCATATGCACAAGAGTAAAAGATTCTCCGTTTTATTTAAAAGAAAACCTTTCCTATGTTGATTACAAAAAAGCAGTAAGTAAAGAGGCGATGGAGGAAGCTCGTAGCAAATGCCCTACGAAATGTATCTTAAAAAGGAGTTAAAACAAGACAATATGAATATAGCAATATTAGCCTCGGGAAATGGGAGTAATTTTGAAGCAATAGTCAAGGCTGTAAAACGCGGCTACATCAAAGCTTCCATAAAAGCCCTAATTACCGACAAACACGATGCCTTCGTAAGAGAACGCGCCAAGCGCAATAGTATAAAAGATATATTTATCGATCCTGCTAAATTTAAATCACGGATTGCATTTGATAGAGAAATCGTCAGGATTTTGAAAGCGGAAAAAGTAAACCTGGTTGTTTTGGCAGGTTTTATGCGTATACTTTCTATTGATTTTGTAAAAAAATTTCGCAGCCACATTCTCAATATCCATCCGGCGTTACTGCCGGCTTTTCGAGGGGAAAACGCAATCGCAAAGGCGCTGGAATACGGCTGCAAAATAACTGGGGTTACTGTCCATTTCATAGATGAAAAAGTAGATAACGGGCCGGTGATACTGCAGGAAGCTGTAAGAATCAAAAAAGGCGAAACTCTTAAGAACCTTGAAGAAAGAATTCATAAACTGGAACACAAGCTATATCCGTTGGCTATAAAGCTATTTACAGAAAACCGGCTTAAAATAAAAAACAGGAATGTGGAAATTATATAATTGCCTGCCGGTATTTATTATTGTTATAAACGTAAACGCTTATGCCTTAACTGATAATGCCATCGAGGCAAAGGTAAGCAAAAGCGCGGTTTCAACCGGGGAAATCTTTACCTATACGCTAAAGATAGAAGGCCAGTTCCGTTCGCCTAAAATAGAGCTGCCGAAATTCGAAAACTTTACAATTGCTTCCCAAAGCCAACAAAGACAATATACTTCAAAGAATGGCGGCACAAACTTAACGCTGCAAGCAACCTGCAATCTTTTTGCCACGAATCCCGGAAATTTTACCATAAAAGGCGCAAGCCTTATCGACGGGGGGGAAAAAATAGAAACGCAGCCAATCACAGTTGAAGTAACCGGCAAGCCGCTTGAAGAAAAAATAAAAGTAGCCCCTTCGGTAGGAAAGGGAATAGACATATAAAACCCCCGGGTACCTGCCTAACTGCTATCTGTTATTTTTCTTCCATTAATGCCCTGCTGGTGTAAAGGCGGGATTTTTTGTTAAGAACATCATCAATAGTAATTTCGGTTATTTCCGGCGGATAATCGTAGCCCCTAAGAATTCTTTTAGTTATAGAAAGCGCTTCATCGAACGGATAAGGCACCTTTTCATTATATTTTTTTATCATAATATCAAAACTTACCTCAAGCTTTCCTTTGTAATATTTCGCACGCAGGTCATTTACCTTAACATAATCTTGCACTTCTTTCGCATTAAACTTTTTTTCCATATCCTGCTTGATAAGGTAAGAAATAAATTCCCCCATATTCATGTCATATTTAATAATGTGCTCGCCCTGGGTGTCGCCTAAAGCTTTAGCATTATTAAAAATCAAAAAGACCCCTCTTTCCGCCATATCACTTCTAGATATCAGGTCTATTCTTGCTTTAATCATATCAGGGATAAAACCGACAGAATATGCGTCAATGCCATTTTTTATGTCCGAGACGACAAAGGAATAAAACCTGGGCGGCTTGTCCATGCTGAGTATTGCTCTTTCCAATGAAAGGTTAACCAGCCGCATTTTATCCAGAACATTTTTGTCAATCTGGTTATCGCTGCCTACAAGACTATCCAACGGTATATATATCCAGACAGTATCGCCGATTCCCCAGACTTTTACATCGAGGCTGAATTCTTTCTTGCATATGTCCGTAATTATATTTTCTATATTTTTACGGGAATAGGTAGGGGAGATATCGCAGGAAGAAAAAAATATCAAAAAAATACTAAAGAATATAATCCTGACTGCGTTCTTTGCCATGTTTTTTAAACACTTCTACTATTTCGTCATACTCAAGCTCGCCTTTCTTAAGAAGTTCTTGAGCAAAATATTCCAATAATTCTCTTTCCTGGTTAAGAGTTGCTTCTACGTCTTTTAAGCAATCCTGCAATATAGCTTGGACATCATCATCCATAGTTTTACGTAAACCCTCAGAGATTTCTATCTCAGGAACATTACCCCACCTTGCCCCATAGAAATTACCCATGATTCCCGATTTTCCCATACCGTAACGATAAACCATGCTATGCGCTAACTGTAAAGCATGAGCGAAATCAGCAGTTACGCCGCTTCCTGTTGCCCCGAATTTTATTTTCTCTGCAACATAACTGGCAAGGCTTGTTTTTATGCTGCCAATGAGCATGCTGCGTGTATTTATATGAAGTTCTTCCCGCGGAACGGGGTGAGCATAACCCAAATAACCTTTTCTTGGAATAATAGTTGCCTTTACAACTTCCATGGCGGGGTTTTTAAGATAGGCTATTATCGCGTGGCCGGCCTCATGGTAAGCAATCCAAATCTTTTCTTTCTCAACAAGCTGGAAGTTGGATTTCAAGCCAAACAGCACTCTATCGTACGCTTCAGATATATCTTTCATCATAATCATCGTATTTTTATTTCTCACGGAAACCAGCGAAGCTTCCCTCACAAGGTTGGAAATATCGGCAGGAGAAAAATAAACTGTTTTTTTCGCAAGCACATCAACGCTGATTGTTCTATCATATTTTACTTTACTTAAATAATAACTGAATAAATCTTTTCTATCTTCAAGGCGGGGATAATCAATATATATTTTCCTATCAAACCTACCGGCCCTCATCAAAGCCGGATCCAACTCTTCATCGTTCACATTGGTTGCGCCAATAACGATAATGTTACTTTCTTTGTGTTTAAGGCCGTCTATTTCAGTGAGCAACTGGTTAACCGTCGCATTGTAATCTATGCCGGCTCCGCCGCCGCCGATATCGCCGGTACGCGGCCGCGCAATCGTATCAAGTTCATCTATGAAAATAATGCAACCGCCATGTATCTCTGCCAATGACCTGGCATTCTTAAACATGCTCTTTAGCATGCTTGCGCCAAGACCTACAAATATTCCGATAAATTCACTTCCTACGGCCGATAAGAAAGGAAGGCCAGTTTCCGTAGCAATTGCTTTTGCCAGATAAGTCTTTCCGCATCCAGGGGGACCTACCATAAGAATACCTTTAATTATCTGTCCGCCAACGCTTTTTAATTTGGCCCTGTCTTTAACCAGGCTTATTACTTCCCATACTTCCCTTTTTACATATTCCATTCCTACAACATCTGTCCAGCGGATATTAACTTCTTCCGGACGCACTTTTTTCTGGCCCATTCTCGCAAAGCCTCCGCCAAAAACAAAGTATATCCATATAAAAGTGCTTATAGCTGCCGATATGGAGCCCACAACGAGATAGAGGAATATCTGGGAAGGCATTTGCGACCATAACCATTTTCTATAAAAAGATTCGATAGTAGCAAAATGGTACAAACCAACGCCGACAACAATAAAAAGAAGAATAACTGCGATGGCCCCAACGGTAATCAACAACACCTTTATCCAGTGCAGTTTTAAATATATTTTAATTTTTTTATTCATAAATCACCCATATATATGATATTTCTTTAGAGATACCATATATTCGTTACTTTGTCAAAATCATGCGCTAAACCCGTTTTCGCTGGCGGCTTAGGCAAATTTCCTCAAAAAATGATATCAACTTTTATTTCAAGTATAATGATATTATCATAGAAGGTATCTCTTGGCAAGAAAATAGCAGAATTTAATAAACTATTGATTTCAGTTCGAAATAATATATAATAATGGCTTATGAATAGCGCAATTTTATTGATTTCCTGCCCCGACAAGAAGGGCATCACTGCCCAGGTTTCCGCCTTTATCTACGAAAATAACGGTAATATCGAGCACGCTGACCAGCATATCGACAACCAGACTAATACTTTTTTCATGCGTATAGAGTGGGCGTTAAAAAACTTTAGCATTAAAAAAGAAAATATCGCAAAAGAATTTTCTACCCTGGCAAAAAAGTTTAACATGCATTATTCTTTAAGCTTTAGCGAAGATGTGCCGCGTGCCGCAATTTTTGCTTCACGCGATCTCAACTGTCTTTACGACCTTCTGCTGCGCCACAGAGAAGGGCAACTGCGCTGTAAAATACCTCTTGTAATAAGCAACCATGGTAACGCGCAAAGAACAGTAAAAGACTTTGACATAAAGTTCTTTGAATTTCCGGTTACTAAAAAAAACAAAACGCGGGTTGAAAGTAAAACAGCTGACTTGCTCATTAAAGAAAAAATAGACCTAATTGTTTTAGCCAGATACGGCCAAATACTTACAAGAAAATTTTTGGATAAATTTCCTAACCGAATAATAAATATACACCATTCATTTTTGCCGGCATTCGTCGGAGAAGACCCATACGGCCAGGCATACCGCAGAGGAGTAAAAATAATAGGCGCAACCAGCCATTACGTAACCGAAGAACTCGATGCAGGTCCGATAATTGAGCAGGACACCGCAAGGATAAACCACAGAGATACAATCGGCGATTTAAAGATAAAAGGCCGGGATTTGGAAAAAATTGTTTTAAGCAGGGCTGTGCGCTGGCATCTGGAAAGAAAAATATTAGTATACAACAATAAAACTGTAGTTTTCGATTAAACCTCAAATATACACTCATTTTTTGTTTGCATTAAGCTAAAAAATATGTTAAAGTATAGGTCTTTTCGACAAAGCAAATTTTCCCTGTGAGAGGAGGAGAAAAAATGATAAACTTAAAAAATGCTGCATGGATTTTGATTTTAAGTATTTTAATCGGCGGTTGCGCCCCTCAAAAACCTAAAGAGAATAAAATCGTCGTTTGGCACTGGTTAAATGACCGCAAGGACGCCCTTAACAAACTTGCCACTGACTACAAAACAAAAACCGGAATAGAAGTTGAATTTAAATTATTTTCGCCGGCAGATATATATTCGCAAAAAGTTATAGCTGCGGCACGCGCAGGAAACCTGCCCGATATCTTCGGCATTTTAGGGGAAAAACGCACTCTTGGTTCATTCGTCAAAGCCGGGCACATTTTAAACCTTGCCCCTTATATGCAGGCAAATGGCAGCGAGTGGAAAGAAAGATTTTATCCCAAAACTTTAGAAGTTGTTACGTTCAAACCGGATAATACCTTTAATGCCCCCGAAGGCATTTACGGCGCCCCCATAGATACGACAGTTATAAACTTTGTATATAATAAATCGCTATTTAAGGAAGCAGGGCTAAACCCGCAAAATCCTCCTAAAACTTTCGATGAATTTATGGACTATGCCAAAAAAATAAAAGCAAAAGCGAATACGAACGGATTTGTATGCGGCTGGGGAGAAGGCTGGCTTCTCGACTGCCTTGCAACCGAATGGGCGATAAACCTGATGGGTGAAGATAAGTTTTTTAAAACAATAAAAGGCGATGTCGCCTACACGGATAAGGATTGGATAGAAGTTTTTTCGTATTTTTCTAAAATGCGCGACTCGGGCCTGCTTGCTCCGAATATAACAACAATGATAAATAAAGAATCAGAGGACGCTTTTTCCAAAAACCAGGCAGCTTTTTCGTTTAACGGAAGCTGGGCAGTTAATGTTTACAGGCAGCTGGGTGCGAATTTGGATTATGGATTCTTCCCGCTTCCAAAAATTTCCAATAATTTTCCCGTTAAAGTGTGGGGCGGAGCAGGTTCATCATTTATGGTAAACGCCCATAGCGCAAACCGCGAAGAGGCAGTAAAATTCCTAAACTGGCTGACCGAAAAGGAGCAACAGAAATTTCTCATAGAACAAACCAATAATCTTCCGGCAATAAAAGGCTGCGAGGAAGCGCTTTCTCCCATATTAAAAACACTGCTTGAGAGCCTGACAATATTAACCCATCCAAACACATGGCCTTACAATGAAGACTCAAGAGTGATAGAGGTCATGGATAAAGGCCTGCAGCAGATTGTTATGGGGCTTAAAACTCCGGAAGAAGTTGCAAAAGATATTCAGGAAGTTAAAAGTCGCGTTTTAAATAAATAGGTTCATGTAGCTTAAGTTTACTTACAGCATGAATAGCAACAACAATACCTTCACTGACAAATTTAAAAACTTTTCTTTTGTCCTGCCGGCTTTTTTGATTTTTTCTGTTTTTTATATCTATCCGTTTATTTATACCTTTATTTTAAGTTTTCATCGCGGAGATGCCATATCCGGCTTAGAGTTTGTAGGCTGGGCTAATTTCAAAGAAGTCCTGATTTACGACAAAGACTGGTGGCGCTCAATGTATAATGGGGGATTTATCACTTTTTGGGCACTTACTTTTCAAAACATACTTGCATTTTGCCTTGCTATGGGCGTAGACAGGGCAACCAGAACGGGTAAAATATACCGTGTAATATTTTTTATATTGCCGGTACTTTCGGAAATCATCATCGGGCTCTTAATGCGCGAAATTCTCATCTCTAACCCGGGGATTTTAAATCAGTGGCTCAAGAATATCGGCCTGGGATTCATTGCCAATAACTGGCTTGGCAATAACAAAGTATTGCTTACAACCGCACTTGTCCATTGCTGGAAAGGCTTTGGCTGGGCATTTGTAATTTTGCTTGCGGGCCTACAAACCATACCGGAACAGCTTTATGAAGCAGCCCGCATAGACGGAGCAAATGCGTGGCAGACTTTTCGGAAAGTCACATTACCGCTCCTAACACCTGTAATTGCCATGGTTCTCGTGCTTACTATACTGGGCACCATGCAGGCATTTGCAATGATTCTTGCGCTAACCAGGGGCGCAGGCGGGCTTACAGAAGTGCCGGTTATGAGAATTTACAACCATTTGCGCGGCAGCCAGGTAGGGCTTGCCTGCGCGGAAGGCGTTGTTCTTGGAATTATGCTTATAGCTATTTCTTTTGCAATGTTATACGTCTCAAAAAGGATACGGAGGCGCTGGGGTGTATTACCGAGCTAAAAAAGTCGTTATATTAATTCTGCTGCATGCGTTTTTATTAAGTGTAGCCTTAAGCTGCATCTATCCGCTCATATGGATGCTTAACGTATCCGTAAAAACCGAAGACCAATTCCGTTCGGATTATGGAATGAAGTTAAGCATAAAACCCGATTTCAACAATTACAAAACAGTAATTTTCGAAGGAAAATTAGGCTCCTATTTTATAAACAGTATTTTTTACACCTTTATTACAGTATTTTTCATTGTAATAATTTCTTCTCTGGCTGCTTATGCATTCGCACGGCTTAATTTCCCGGGAAAGAACGCGATTTTTTTTATGTTTCTTGCTGCAATGATGATACCCTTGCCTGCGGGATTTGTACCGATTTATATATTATTAAATAAGTTTTTTATATTTTTCAACACAACGTTTCCGTTTTTGCAGAAATGGGCCATCGCAGAACGTAGCGGCTACGTTGCTGCTATGACTAATATGGGGCTTTCTTTAAGCATTTATCTTCTTAAAACTTTTTTTGACCAGTTGCCGCGCGATTTGGAAGATGCCGCAAAAATTGACGGCTGTAACCGCCTGCAAATCTGGTGGAATGTGGGGCTTCCTCTGGTAGCTCCCGCGCTTGCTGTTGTTATAATTTTTAACGCTATGACCGTATGGAATGAATTCGTTCTTGCTTCTTTAATGTTTACCGAAGATAAACTTATGCCTCTTCAGGTAGGTTTAATGGAAATATATAATAGAAATATCATACAGCACACGCTGATTATGGCAGCGCTTGCACTTGCGGCTTTGCCTATCATTCTTCTTTATCTAAAAATGCAAAAACAAATCATTAAAGGATTAACTGCCGGAGCGGTAGTAGGATGATCATGATAAAAAAACGATGGACGATGGGCGCTGGACGATGGACGAAAGTTCTTGCCATATTCCTTTCCATTTTCTATCTTCCGCTTTCTATTATCTTCTCTTATGCGCAGGAAGATTCAACCGAGTACGTAAACAAAGCTTGGGCGCTTAAAGGCGCCAGCAACTTCGCTGAAGTACACAAAGTTTGTGATGAGGTAATAAATAAATTTTCCGCCGAAGCTGACAGGCTGGCGGGAACCTTAACGGCATTTCCTCCCCAGCAGGAAGAAAGTGCTTACAAAATAATGAACGATGTAGCTATATGCTATTTTATAAAAGGAGAAACTTTGCGCGATGAAGGAAGCCTTGAAGAAGCAGTAAAAGTACTTAAAGAAGGCATAAAAAAATATCCATACTCCCAAGGCTTTGACCCTTCAAGAGGAACTTTCTGGTCGGTAAAGGACACCTCCCAGACAGTGATAGATGAAATTGAGGGAACCATAAAAGACGAAACCTGGGAACCAGAAAAAGATGTATTAATTGAATTATACGATAAGGGTGATTTTCCCGTGGATTACTCAAAATACGGCCAATTTTCAGGGCTTGGAACTAAAGATTATAAATACGAGATAAAAGACCCGATAGGCCTGTCCAAAGCAGTAGGGGAAGGTATTTATCCGAATACAACGTCAATTAAATTTGACCCGGAATTTATCAAGTTAAAAAAGGGCCTTTCAAATATTGACCACTGGAAAGTTCTAAACGGCAGAGATTTTAGGACTGCTTTTTATAAATGGAACATAGCTCCTGAACCGCAAGGCGTGCGTCAATTCTACATAGCGGATATTTTAGAAAGAAGCGGTTTAATCGAACAGGCGATTAAGTCTTACTATGCTGTTTTGGTAAATTTCCCTAAAGAATACGGCTGGACCTATTGGCACACGCCCTGGTACATAGGTAAGGCTTCATTGTACCGCATAAAATACCTGCTGCGCGAGCATCCTGAACTTGGGCTTAAACTGGAGGGTGCGTCAATAGAAATAGAGGGTGGTTTTGATAATGATATACGCAACGATGTATTTATCGTAAATCCGGGTAAACTAGTCAAAATCAACCTTTGGGATAAAATGGTTTGCTCTAAAGCCGATATCTGCCTTACAAAACCGAGAAAACTTGGTAAAATTATACAAACCCGGGGTGGAGACAAGGCAAAAGTAGTGAAATACGAAAATGGGAACTGGCAAATACTGGTTGACAATAAGCCTTTTATGATTAAAGGTATTACTTATGGCCCCACTAAAGTCGGGGAATCCCCGGATAAAGGCACACAACAAAACTGGACGCTCCAGGACACCAACAAAAACAGCATAATAGACGCGTCTTTTGAGGCCTGGGTTGATTTAAACGGCAATAACACCCAGGATACTAACGAACCTGCTGTAGGCGATTTCGGCCTGATGAAAGAAATGGGGATAAACTGCATAAGACTATATCATCAGCCATTTAAAATAAATAAGGAAGTTATTAGACAAATGCATGCAAAATATGGTATATATGTAATATTAGGCGATTTTCTTGGAAAATATGCCTTAGGAAGCAAAGCGCCCTGGAATCCGGGTACTGACTACGATAACCCGGAGCATCGAAAGAACATGCTTGAAAGCGTCAAGGAAATGGTCCTTGAATTCCGGGACGAAGACGCAGTGCTTATCTGGATTCTCGGCAACGAAAACGTATATGGCGTTGCCTGCAATGCCGACAAAAAGCCGGAAAGTTTTTTTAAATTTGCAAACGAAGCAGCTCTTTTGATAAAATCACTCGACCCAAAGAAGCGGCCTGTAGCAATAGCTTCCGGGGATACTTTATATCTGGATGTTTTCGCCAAAAATTCTCCGGATATAGATATATTCGGCGCCAACTGCTATAGGGGCAAATATGGCTTCCTGGATTTTTGGGATGAAGTAAAACGAGTTGCAGACAGAGCAGCAATAATTACCGAATATGGCGCTCCTTCAATAGCCAAAAGCTACTCGATGGAAGAGTCTGAGAGCTATCAGGCAGGCTACCATAAGGCAGCCTGGGTTGACATATCCTGTAATTCAGCAGGCTTTGGAGCAGGAGACTCTGTTGGTGGAATCGTGTTTGAATGGCTTGATGAATGGTGGAAAGCTTATGCACCATTCTACCATGACAAAAAAGCTCTTTTTGCCGGGCCGTTCTTAGACGGATTTATGCACGAAGAGTGGCTTGGCCTTGCCGGACAAGGAGATGGCAAACACTCGCCTTTCATGCGCCATCTTAAAAAAGCTTATTATATGTACGAAAGTTTATGGAATTAAAATATAAGATATCGCATAGTTTAAATGAGGTAACAAAGGAGGTGAAAAGCAGCGAGGCTTACAAAAATAACTCTAATCAAACGAATAATTTATTATTCAGAAAGGAGGAACAGAATGCGTAGGATATTATTTTTAGGTTTGATTTCACTACTGGCTCTTGGCACTCTTGTACATGCCGAGGATAAAAAATTTGATGTTTATACCGATAAGGGTGCTGCTGGCAACCATTTTATCCCAAGCGGATGGATGGGTGACTACGGAGATTTGAAATTCAGCGATCAGGATACTGAATCACCTGCAAGCGGCTCAACAGCCATGAAAATCGATTACAGCGCAAAAAAAACACAAGGCAATGGCTGGGCAGGAATTTACTGGCAGTCTTCGCAAAACAACTGGGGAACAAAAGATACAGGCGTTGATTTAACAGGTTTTAACAAATTAGTCTTCAAAGCAAAAGGTAAAAACGGCGGAGAAGTAATCAGCATGGTAAAGGTTGGCGGAATCACAAAAACACCAGCCGGAGAAGCAGTTGCTTTTCCTGATTCAGCTAACGTTGAGGCCGGCCCATTCAGGTTAACCAAGGATTGGCAGGAATATTCAGTTAATTTGGCCGACAAAGACCTTCATTACATAAATGGCGGCCTTTGTATGATTTTCAATGCTGACCAGGCAGGAGGAAAAGAAGAAACTGTATATCTCGATGATGTCTATTACGCATATGACCCGGAGCTTAAAAAAGAAGAATCAAAAGTAAACTTTCCGTTTTACGTTTATGCTGATGCCGGTTCATTAGATAATCATTATGTCCCGAGCGGATGGATGCCTGCAACTGCAGCGAAAGACCTAAAACTTGATACTAACTGGAAGAATTTACCGTTTAGCGGAGATTCTTGTATCCGCGTTGAATACAAAAACAATTCCGGAACCCGTTGGGCAGGTATGTATTGGCAGCAACCAGCGAATAACTGGGGCACAGTTGCTAATGCGGGTTTCAATTTACAAGGCGCAACGAAACTTACTTTCTGGGCAAGAGGAGACAAGGGCGGAGAGGTTATCAACGAATTTAAGGTCGGCGGTATTTCCAGCGGCGAGTACATTGATTCCGACAGCGTAAGCATTGGGCCGATACAGCTTACGAAAGACTGGAAACAGTATGAAGTTGATTTACGCGGTAAAGACCTTTCCTATATTATAGGCGGTTTTTGCTGGGCAACAAACATCGACGTAAATGACCCTGAAGGAATAGTATTTTACTTAGACGACGTTAAGTACGAGAAATAAAACAATCTCCAAGCAGAAGGCAGCGTCAGCTGCCTTCTGCTTGATTATTCAAAAACAGAAAAGTAAATGAAAAAAATCTTAATTTTAGCAATTTGTCTGTGTTCAAATTTATTCTTTCACTCGTCTTTATTCGCAGAACCCTCCAAAATCGAAATTAAAAGAACAGACGACGGCGGATATTACCTTACCGTAAATAAAAAACCCTTTCTAATAAAAGGTGTAATTTATAACCCCACGCCAATTTGCCAGGGATACGATTATGAGTTTTTTAATGACAAAAACAAACAATGGCTTGTAGACGGCAAACTCATGAAAGACGCAGGCATTAACTGTATCCGAATTTATTCAACCGGCGAAGACATTGACAAAGTAAAAGAATTTATTAACGAAATGTATACTAAATTCGGAATCTACACCATAGTCAGCGACTGGCTGGGCCTTTGGTCTTATCCCGGCGTAAATTATGCAGACAGCCAATTTCAAAAAAATACAAAAGAACGTATTTTAAAAATTGCTGAGGCCCTTAAAAACGAAAAAGGGCTGCTTATGTGGGTTCTGGGCAATGAAAACAGTTATACTTTTTCGGGAAAAATCTGCTTCTGGACCTGCCCGGAAATAGATAAGATAAAAGATTTGCGGCAGCAAATAGAAAAGCGTGCAACAATTTATTATTCGTTTGTAGATGATTTGGCTGCGGAAATCAAAAAAATCGACCCCAATCACCCTGTTGCCTTAGGAAATGGCGAAGAAAGCTTTTTGAATATAGCATCGAAAGTATGCAACGATATAGATATTTTGGCCATAATTTCATACCGAGGAAAAAAATTCGGCAATTTGTTCGAACACATAAAGACATATTTTGACAAACCAATTTTTATTTCGGAATTTGGGGCAGACTCTTACGATAGCTATCTTAAGAAAGAAGCTGAGGAAATCCAGGCTGACTATATAGTTTCTCAATGGAAAAATTTATTTTACTACACTGTATTTAGCGGCAACAAGCAGGGGAACTGCCTGGGCGGTACACTTTTTGAGTGGAGCGATGAATGGTGGAAACATAACGAAGGTTACACCCCGGACTGGTGTATTCATAACGTTGAAGCTGGCTGGTCCAACGGCTCATATTATTTCGACATAAAAGCAGAGAATGGCCTTAACATGAATGAGGAGTGGTTCGGCATAGTGGCACTTTCCGATAAAAAAATAAAGGGGACTGCAATCGACCAGCGGATACCCAAAAAAGCTTACTATGCGCTTAAGGAATATTTAAGCCGTATCTCTAAGGAATCCGCGAGAATAAAATAAAGCCTGCCTACCCTAAACACAAGCTACCTTAATTTCCCTCAAAAACGTTTGACAGACAAGCAATTATTTATTAAAATTTAAAGAGGCTTGTTTTACAGTTAAAGCAGAATAATTATGCTTATTTGAGCCAAAAGGAGGTTAAGGAGAATGAAAAAAGTTTTAGCTTTAACAGTATTTTTTTTATGTTTAGCTAATGTGCCGTTTACTTATGCGCTTGACGGGGTATCGGTATTAAGCGGTTACCTTGATGCACATCTTACTGATACAAAAAAGGATTACCAGGCTGTACCGTTATTGGCTGGCCTTATTTTTGATATGAAGCCCTTAACCAGTAAAATAGGGCTAAACCCCAAAGGCAGAATTGATTTTATACTTGAACCTTTCATAAATACGGTAACTACACCGAATTCCAACGTTGAAGTAGGTTCCAACTTTCTATTCGAATATGTTTTTCCGCTTTCTGAAAAACTTCAACCATATGTTAAGGGCGGCATTGGCGCCTTGTATATGAGCCAGCATACGCTGGAACAGTCAACCCAATACAACTTTCTTCCTCAGGGAGGCGGAGGCATACGTTATTTTATCAAGGATAATATTGCCCTTGATTTTGAATACCGCTACAGGCACCTTTCTAACGCAAGTATAAAACACCCCAACAGCGGTATAGATGCAAATATGTACCTTGGAGGTATTACAATATTTTTTGATAAAGGAAAAAGTGCAGCTACAAAAGAAGATGATACAAAAAATACGCAAAGCCAGGATAACTGACGCCAAAGAAATATACTCATTGATTAATTCCTGGTCAAAAGAAGGGAAAGTCCTTGAAAGGTCCCTTAATTATATTTACGAAAATATACGGGACTTCTGGATCTACGAAACCAAGAATACGATAATCGGCTCCTGCGCGCTTCATGTGGTTGGCTGGCAGGAATTAGGAGAAATAAAATCTCTGGTTGTTTTGAAAAAGTTTCAGGACAAAGGCATAGGAACAAAACTGGTTTCGCAGTGTATCAAAGAAGCGAAAAATATAGGCGTAAAAAACGTATTTGCGTTAACATTTGTTCCTCAATTTTTTAAAAAGCTTGGCTTTCGCGAAATAGACAGAAAAAATCTTCCACATAAAATCTGGAGCGATTGTGTAGATTGCATCTATTTTCCAGACTGCCAAGAAAAAGCTGTAATTCTGCATTTAAAATAGTAGCACGAATATCCACGAATAAAAAACTAATTGCCACGGATAGAAAACGGATTTATTCGTGCTAATTCTTGCCGGCAGACAGGCGTCTATAATTCGTGGTAATTTGTGTCCAAACAAAGGAGAAAAAAATGTTTCTTGTTGATTATCCAATGACGGAAGAACAAAAAATGTTAAGAGAGCTTGTCCGCCAGATTGCGGAAGAAAAAATAAGGCCAATGTCAAGGGAACTTGACGAAAAAGAACAATTTCCCTGGGAAGCAATAAAAACCATGGCACAGGCTGATTTATTCAGATTATGCATACCGGAAGCTTACGGTGGCATGGGCCCCGGGCTTTTAAATCTTTGCATAGCAACCGAAGAGGTTTCCCGGGTCGATGGAGGAATCGCAACCTGCTATGCGGCATCATTTTTGGGAATGTTTCCGATACTTTTGTACGGTACGGAAGAACAAAAGAAAAAATATCTTCCCGATATAGCAAGCGGAAAAAAACTTACCGCATTCGCCCTCACAGAACCGGGAGCCGGCTCTGATGCTTCAGCTGTCTCAACTACTGCAAAAAAAGAAGGTGATTATTATATACTCAATGGAACAAAACATTTCATTACCAATGGCGGAGATGCTGAAATTTATACCGTGATTGCAGTAACCGATAAAACTAAGGGCGCCAGGGGGGTTTCTGCTTTTATTGTTGAAAAAGGAACTAATGGTTTTACTTTTGGAAAAAAGGAAGAGAAATTAGGCATACGAGCTTCTTCCACCAGAGAACTTATTTTTACTGACGTAAAAGTGCATAAGGATAATTTGCTGGGGCAGCGTGAAGGCATAGGTTTTATTGCCACAATGAAAACTTTCGATAATTCAAGGCCCGGGGTTGCCGCACAAGCAGTGGGCATTGCCCAGGGGGCACTTGAACTCGCTACAGAATATGCGCACAAAAGAGTGCAATTCGGAAAACCCATAAGCTCATTTCAGGGAATACAATGGATGCTTGCTGATATGGCAGCGAAAGTTGAGGCTGCCAGGAGCCTTGTGTATGCTACCGCAGGAATGGTAGATAGGGGGCTTAAAGATGTGGGAACAGCTTCAGCCGCAGCTAAACTTTTCGCATCCGAGGTAGCAATGCAGGTTTCAACTGATGCCGTCCAGATATTCGGCGGCTATGGCTATATGCGCGATTATCCGGTTGAGAAATTTATGCGTGATGCAAAAATTACGCAGATTTACGAAGGAACAAACCAGATACAGAAAAATATCATCGCTCTTTCGCTTATCAAAAAATACGGCAAATAATCCGGCCATTTTAGCCTAAAATTGCCGCAATAAATAAACTGCAGTCGTGCGCTTGGAGTAACCGGAGTTGCAAGTGAAAAATATTTACCTTGTCGGTTTTATGGGGACAGGCAAAACTACGGTGGGTAAAATTTTAGCCGCCAGGCTTAAACGACAGTTTATTGAAATGGATGAGGTAATCGAGAGGCAAGAAGCTTGCCCTATAACTGAAATTTTTGAAACGAAAGGCGAGCCTTATTTTAGAAAATTAGAAAGCAATCTTCTTAAAAAAATATCAACGCAAAAAAATCTTGTAGTAAGCTGCGGCGGCGGGCTGATTTGCAACAAAAAAAACCTAAAAATCCTTACGGAAACCGGCATCGTCTTTAACCTCGCGGCTTCGGCAAAAACTATTTACGAAAGAACTAAAAAATATAACCACAGACCCTTGCTTAATGTGGATAACCCCGTACTTAAGATAGATGAGCTTATCAAGATACGGAACCAGTATTACAATAAAGCGCATCACACAATAGACACAACCGATGTAAACCCTGATGAGGTTGCAGAAAAAATAATCAATGAGCTGAATGGCTAAAAAAAGCACGATTTTTTTAAATCTTTTAACGCTTAGCCCAAAAAAGATTGAATCTATCATAAGAACCCTTTCAGATACCGAGGACATATTTAATCTCTCGCAAAACGCGTTATCTCAAATACCCCTGCTCGAAAATAAAGATACCGAAACTATCATAAACGTAAGAAATAGCGGACTGCTGGAAAAAGAATTAGAATGCATACAACACGAAAAGATAGAAACTGTAGATATTTTTGACGGCAGTTACCCGGCATTGCTAAAGGAAATCGCCTGTCCGCCGCTTGTTCTTTATATAAAAGGAGACGTAAAATTATTAAGCGAATATATATTCGCTATAGTAGGCAGCCGGATACCGACCGTCTACGGCCTTTTAAGCGCAAGGGAATTTGCAATGCGCCTTGCATCTTGCGGCCTTATAATAATTTCCGGGCTTGCGAGAGGGATAGATTCGGCTGCGCATAAAGGGGCTCTTGAAAAAGGAAAAACAGTCGCTGTTTTAGGCAGCGGCCTTATGAATATTTACCCCAAGGAAAATGCAGGGCTTGCTGAAGAAATCTCACGTAACGGTGCGGTCGTTTCTGAGTTTCCGCTCTTTGAGGCCCCGCATAAAGAAAATTTCCCGCGAAGAAACAGGATAGTAAGCGGACTGGCGCATGGAGTCCTTGTGGTTGAAGCCGCAGAGAGAAGCGGGGCGCTTATTACAGCGCACTGTGCCCTAGAACAAAACAGGGAAGTGTTTGCCATGCCCGGTAAAATAGATTCACCCTTAAGCCGCGGCGCGCATGCTCTAATCAAGGAAGGCGCTAAGCTTGTAGATTCTGTAAACGATATAATGGAAGAACTTAATATAAAGTTTGAAAATGCCGAAACTGAAAAGTGCGCGATAAAGCTTCAGGGAGACGAAGCAATTGTTTTTGATTTAATCGGAACAGACGGAGCATACCTGGAAGAAATAATTTTAAAAAGCAAAATGGCACAATCATCCATAAATAGAATAATATTGAATTTGCAGTTAAACGGGGCAATTTCTGAGATTAAACCATCTTACTTCGCAAGGACAAAGTTATGAGCAAATATCTGGTAATAGTTGAATCTCCGACCAAAGCCAAAACAATCCATGCTATTTTAGGCGCTGATTACGAAGTCACCTCATCCATGGGCCATGTCGTAGATTTGCCGCCGAAAAGAATTTCTGTTGATGTGGAAAATAATTTTCTTCCGCATTATAAAGTCATGCCCGGTAAGGAAAAAATAATAAAACAGCTCAAAAAAAGCGCTAAAGGAAAAGAAATAATCTATATCGCAACTGACCCTGACAGAGAAGGTGAAGCAATAGGCTGGCACATACAGGAAAAATTAGCTAAGGAAGCTAAAAAATTCTGCAGAATAACGTTTCATGAAATTACCGAAGAAGCCCTTAAGGAAGCTTTCGCTAACCCTTCAATTCTTGATCTTAACAAAGTCAATTCTCAAATTGCGCGGCGCGTCCTAGACAGAGTAGTCGGCTACAATCTTTCGCCGCTTTTGTGGAAAAAAATAGTAAGAGGCCTTTCTGCCGGACGCGTGCAGTCTGTTGCATTGAAGTTTATCGTTGACCGGGAAAAAGAAGTAAAAGCTTTTATCCCGAAAACTACCTACTCTGTTTCCGCAACCTTTAGGGCAGGCAACGAAACATTCACTGCTACGCTTGAAAAATATAAAACTAACAAAGCAATATTCGAGACAAAAGAAGCTGCACAAAAATGCATAGAAGAAATAAAGAATGAAAACTTTGCGGTAAAAGAAATAATTAAGAAGCAGTCAAAACGCAATCCGCCGTCGCCATTTACAACCTCACTACTTCAACAGGATGCTTTTAATAAACTGCGTTTCTCTTCGCAGCGGACAATGATTGTTGCGCAAAAATTATACGAAGGCATGCAGGTAAAAGACGTAATGGTCGGGCTTATTACCTACATGCGTACCGATTCATTTGCAATAAGCGACCGCGCCAAGGAAGAAGCGAAAGAATTTATAACAAAAGAATTCGGTGAGGCTTACGCAACAAAGAAAGAATATAAATATAAAACCAAGAAATCAGCCCAGCTGGCGCACGAAGCCATAAGGCCAACCAGCATACACAGGTTAACGCGAGACGTTGCCTCGTATGTTTCTGAAGAAGAGGCAAAACTTTACGATTTAATATGGAGGAGATTTGCCGCATCCCGGATGAGTGAGGCAATATCTGAAAGCACAAAAGCAGTAATTACTTCGAATCTTGCTGAATTTATTGCTGAAGGCAGAAAAATCGTTTTTGAAGGATACCTCAAAGTATTAGGGGTAGACGATGAGGTGAAGCTGCCGCAGTTAAATGCCAAACAGGGCCTAACGTTAGAAAAATGTGAAATTCTCGAACACACAACCAAACCGCCCGCCAGGTTTAATGACGCTTCGCTCGTAAAATTACTGGAAGAAAAAGGAATAGGCAGGCCTTCCACTTATGCACCGATAATTTATACTCTTCTTAAAAGAAATTATACAAAAAGAGAACGGAATACCCTTATGCCGACTGACCTGGGCATCAAAGTAAGCGAGATGCTTGGAAAGTATTTTTCCGAAATAATAAACGAAGACTTTACCGCACTTATGGAAGAGGAGCTGGATGAAGTTGAAGAAGGAAAAATAGAATGGCAAAAAATACTGAAAGATTTTTATCCCTCTTTCAAGGAAAAAATAGACAAAGCAGGCAGCCTGATTACCAAAGAAGTTGAACTTTCCGGAAAAAATTGCCCGAAGTGCCAAAGCCCTCTTGTTATAAAATGGTCAAGACGCGGCAGGTTCTTAAGCTGCTCAACATTTCCTGCCTGCCGCTATGCGGAAAGCATAACAACAGAAGTAATGTGCCCGCTTTGCAAAGAAGGAAAACTTATCGAACGAAGGAATAAACGCGGACAGAATTTTTACGGCTGTTCGAAGTTTCCTGCTTGCCGCTATACATCCAGGCAGCTGCCGCAGCCTGAAATCCCGGATGCAGACAAAGGACAAAAAGAAAATAACAACGAAGGCGATAATTTAACCGACATAGTCGAATAACAAAAGATGGTTCCTTTTACATATTACATAGATAAGTTTCTTAATTATCTGGCCATAGAAAAGAACTATTCCGGCCATACCATTACGAATTACCATATTGACCTTAAGGAATTCGAAGCTTTTCTTGCAGCAAACGCCCCCAAAGACATAAAAGAAATTGACTATTTTATCTTACGAAAATTCTTGTCATCGCTTTCCGAAAAAAACCTGAATAAACGCACGGTTTCACGCAAAATTTCTACATTAAAAAGCTTTTTTAAATTTATGGTCAGAGAAGAGACGATAAAAAGTAATCCGGCCGATTCTCTTATATACCCGCGCCTTGATAAGAATCTTCCGGTATTCTTGACGGAAGAACAGGTCGTAAAGATACTGGACTTGCCCAAGGATGATTCTTTGCTTGGGCTTCGGGATAAATCGATACTGGAAACCCTTTATTCTACGGGGGCAAGGGTATCTGAATTAGCCAATCTTAGAATAAACGATGTTGACTTAATAAGCGCTATAATAAAGGTAATGGGCAAAGGACGAAAAGAAAGGCTCCTGCCGCTCGGAGAACCAGCTCTTCTTAGCTTAAAAAAATATATTGATAAACGAATTGATAAAAACCCTTCGCTTTTTATAAATAAAAATAACGGACAGCTAACTGACAGAGGAATACGGCTGATAGTAGATAAATACATGCGCCTGGCAGCGATGAATTTAAAAGTTTCCCCGCATACTTTCAGGCATTCATTTGCAACGCATCTTCTAAATAGAGGGGCTGACCTACGAAGCGTTCAGGAATTATTGGGGCATTCGAGCATCGCGACTACGCAGGTTTATACGCATTTAACCATAGATACCCTGAAGAAAGTCTACGACAAAGCTCATCCTAGAGCGTAATTTTATGGAATATTTATTTTTTATAATTTATGACATAGTTTTCATCCTGGGGTTCGCTATTTATCTTCCCTTTTATATCCGCAGAAAAAAAATTAACCTAGCCGCCCTTAAACAAAAAATGGGGTTTGCCGGCAAAACAGAATCTAAGTTGCATAATACGATTTGGATACATGTCGTAAGCGTAGGTGAATTAAACCTCATAGAGAAATTGGCCAAAAGAATACATGAGCTTTTCGGTTATGAAATAATAATTACAACCACAACGCTTAGCGCAAATAAACTAGCCAGGAAGAAATATGCCGGCTTTGCCAGGATATTTTTCTTTCCGTTCGATATATCTTTCGTTATAAAGAAAGCGATATTGGCATTTCAGCCTAAAATACTGATAGTAGCAGAAACAGAACTCTGGCCGAACCTATTTTATCGCCTCAAGAAGAAACATATTCCTATTGTAGTTGTAAATGCAAGAATATCCGACAGGGCATTCAAACGTTATAAAATGATACGCCCCTTTATACGCAAAACTTTGCTAAAGTGCAATTACATCGGCGCGCAGAATAAAATGTACAGAGATAGATTCGTGCATCTTGGTGCAGATAAAGCAACAACCATAGTAAGCGGAAATATGAAATTTGAAAGCCTTGACATAGATGAAAAACAGTTACAGAATCTCCGCAATAAATATTTAAATTTGCTAAAGAAAGAGAGTTCGTGTTTAATTGTAGCCGGCAGCACCCACAATCCGGAGGAAGAAATTATATTAGCGGCATACAAGGAGATAAAAGAATTAGGTAAAAACGTTTCCCTGATTATTGCACCCCGGCATCCGGAAAGAATAACCGGGATAGAAAAAACCGTCAAATCTTACGGATTTAATCCCATAAGGCTAAGTGACCCCAGCAAAATAGGACAGCAAGACAACAAAGTTTTTCTTCTTGATACTATGGGCGAATTATTGTATTTCTATAGCTTTTCAGATATTTCTTTTGTCGGAGGAAGCCTTGCTAATTACGGCGGGCACAATATACTTGAGCCGATATTTTTTCTAAAACCTACCCTGTTCGGACCATCCATGGCAAACTTTAGCGACATAGAAGAAACAATACTCGAGAATAAAGCCGGCATACAGATAACGAATCAAACGGAATTAAAAGAGAAATTACTTGAATTGATAGATAGCAGCGCCTTACGTAAAGAAATTTCGCTGCGCTGCGCACGCGTCTTTGAGGAAGAGCGAAAAAGCCTGGATGAAAATTTAAAAATAATATTAAAATGCGTCGACTAAACGAGTGGTATATAAATTTTCTTGAAAAAGAAAAACGCAATATAATTGAAAAAATCATTTATTTTTTCTTTTTTTTATTTTCCTTAATATACGGCGCCATTGTAACAGGCAGAAATTTTCTTTATAATAGCGGTATATTTAAAACATATAAGTGCGGAGCCAGCGTTATAAGCATAGGCAATCTTTCATGGGGCGGGAGCGGAAAAACTACTCTTTCCTATTTTCTTTATCAGAAATTTATGCCTCAATTAAAAGTTGCTGTTTTGCGCCGGGGCTACGGGCTTGATGAAAGAAAACTGCTTGAAGAAAGAAAGGTGCAGGTTTTTACATCGATAAACAGGGTAAAACTTGCAAATAAGCTTTCCGATAAATTTGATTTGTTTATTCTTGACGATGGATTTCAATACCGTAAACTATACCGCAACATAAATATCCTGGTTATGGGCGCGCGGGAATTAAAAAGAAAACATCGGCTGATTCCTGCAGATTTTTTTAGGGAACCGTTAATAGCCTTGAGACGTGCTGATATTCTGATAATAAATCACAAAAACGAACTTAATAATATCGGGGAGCTGACAGCCAACCTGCAATCTAAGTTTAATCATTTGTCAATATATGCAGCGGAATATCAATTTAACCGAGTTATCGATATGAAAAATAAAGAAATGAATCTAGGCGCCATAAAGGAAAAAAAACTTGCCGCCCTTACAGGCATAGGCTACCCCCGGGGTTTTTTTAATAAACTTGAAGAATTGGGCATTAAAGTATGCAGAAAAATAACCTATCCGGATCATTACGATTTAACTACAGATGATTTTAATTCTTTGCAGGAAAATCTCCTCAAGGAAGGCATACATGATGTTATCATAACCGAAAAAGACAAGTATCATCTGCCAGATGCTGATTCAAAGATAAATTTTTATATCCTGGAAATTGAAATGAAAATATCCGAGGAGCAAAGGTTCCTGGACGATTTAACAGGCAGGCTGCAATAATATGTATTATTTAGCTAAATTTATACAAAAAATACTGGAAAAGCTTCCTTTAACGCTATGTTTAGCAATAGGAAATTCGATAGGATTTTTTTTATGCTTAAACAGGAAAAAATGGGAAATCTCTTTTAAAAACGTAAAATCTGTATTTGAGCAAAAAACAAATCGGGAGATTAAGGCAATAATCAGGCATTCTTTCCGCAATTTCGGACTAAGCCTCATCGAAAGCCTGATAGCCAAACGACTCTACCGCCGGATTGAGCTTAAGGGAAAAGAAAATGTGGCTCCTGGCGGCGGAATTTTAGTTGCAATACATGAAGGAAGCTGGGAACTTTATAATTTTTTCATTGCGAAAGAATTAAAATACAAGATGTTCGCAAAAGAACAAAAACAAAAAAAATTCGACAAATTTTTGAGCGAGTTACGCGGTAGATACTCGCTTGAAGTATGCTTCACCATAAAAAAAGCGATTAAAGCTCTTTATGGGGGTTTCCTTATAGGCATGGTCATCGACCATGGCGCGGAAGACAATGCTTTGAATGTCGATTTTTTTTCACATTCTGTTCCAACGCCTAAAGGCGCGGTATATCTCGCTAAGAAACTTAATAAAAAAATATACCCCTGTTTCGGCTATAGAAAAAAAGGGTTATCACACGTAATTGAAATAGGAAAACCTATCGATACCGGCAATATGGACGAACATGAACTCTTGACCAAACTCAATAAAACATACGAAGGATACCTGAAAGAATACCCCTGGGAGTATCTCTGGTTCTACAAAAGATTTAAGCGCAAAAAAGATATAGATATACTAATACTTAGCGACGGTAAAGCCGGGCATTTAAAACAATCACAGGCGCTTTTATCCATTTTCAAAGAAGAAGACCTTAAAGTAAAAAACAGAGTCATAGAGGTAAAGGCTACAGGAAAAATTGTAAGGTTTATTTATGAAGTTTGCGCTTTTTTTACGGGAAAACATTGTCTTGGCTGCGGTAGCTGCCTCAATCATCTTGCCGACAGAGAGGCTCTTCGTAAAATAAAAGAAACCACTGCGGATATCGTATTATCTACCGGCAGCAGCGTAGCTTCCATAAACCGCATAGTTGCATCAACCTTGGGGGCAAAGTCAGTTGTAATATTACGGCCCAATACGCCGCTTAGAAAATTTGACTTGAGCATAATCCCTTCACACGACCGCATAAGCGCCAAAGACTCCGTTATAATCAAGGGAGCTCTTTCCTATCCGGAGAATATTAAAGAAAAAACAGAAAACTGCAGAAAATTCTTTAATCTCGATTCCAGCAGAAAAATCTCATTTTTTTGCGGTGGACATCTGTCCGATAAAAAAACATATATGGAAAATATGCAACTATTCCTGAAAAAATTGAAAAAATTTTCATCCATGAAAAATTTCAAGTTGCTGGTAAGCACGTCTCGCAGGAGCCAAAAAGAAGTAGAAGAATTAATCGAAAAAGAACTCTATGGTTTTAAAAACCTGGAAGCAATTGTAATTCCAACTAAGGAAAACTATGATTTTGTATTCGAGGGATTTGTAAACCTTTCAGAAATAGTATTTGTAAGCAGCGAAAGCATTTCCATGATTTCTGAAGTATTAGCATTTAAAAAACCGTGCGTATGCGTGCTTCTTGAAAAATATATGGATAAACACAAAGTTTTTCTGCAGTCTCTGGAAAAAGATGTCAATTTTATCGATAACCCGTATAATATAGATGAAATCAAACCGACGACTTCATCTGTTTTCGAAGATAATCGAACCCTGATAAAACAGGCGATTAGAAGGTTATTTTAACTGGAGCCCGCACGGGACTGACTACCGAAGGTAGACGTACCCGTGGAATTCTGTCCACCAGGCTGAAAGCCTGTTGGGCTGGCAAAGGGATTAAAATTCATCCAGGAGGATTTGATGCGCATAATGCAAATTTTGCCACGCATGGAAGTAGGCGGTGTCGAGCGCGGAGTAATTGATTTAACCGCTTATTTCAAAAGTTCCGCCGCCAAGGAAGCCGACATAGAAAACATCGTTATAAGCGGAGGAGGCCGCCTGGTAAAAGAACTGGAAAAAGAAGGTATTACCCATTATGAATTGCCCGTATATAAAAAATCACTTTTTTCCCTCTTGCTTATCCCTAAACTTAGAAAAATAATCGACAGAGAAAAGGTAAACATTATTCATGCACGTTCAAGGGTCCCGGGATGGCTCAGCTTTTTTGCATCCCGAGGAAAGAATGCCTGCTACATCACAACTATCCACGGTATCTATAAAAGTAAATGGTCCAGCGAAGTTATGGGCTGGGGTAAAATAGTAATTTGCCCATCGCGGGCTGTTGCGCGGCATATGAAAGAAAAATTCTTTGTTCCGGAAGAAAAAATCGTCGTCATAAACCGCTGGGTAAATTTGGATAAATTTAAATTTACCGAAAGCAGCAAAAGAAAACAAAGCAATACTATCGTAAGTATAGGAAGGATAACTCCCTCTAAGGGCTATGAGTACCTGATAGAAGGGTTTAAAAAAGTCGTGCGTCAAAATCCCTATTTAAAACTTAAAATAGTAGGCGCTCCGGATAAAACAAAAATGGAATATTTTCAGCAGCTAAAAACATTAGTCAACCGTTTTTCTTTAAACCATAACGTAGAATTTTCTGGTTTTAGGCAGGACGTTGGAAGCGTCCTTAGTGAGGCAAAAATAGCGGTGTCGGCATCTGTCATAGATGAAGCTTTCCCGAGGGCGGTACTTGAAGCCTCAGCCTGCGGCATACCGATAGTTGCTACCGAAGTTGGCGGAGTGTCAGAAATAATTGAAAACGGAACAAACGGCATAATGGTTGAGCCAAAAAACAGCGAGGCGATAGCAAAAGCCATATTGAAATTAGCTGATGATACCGCGCTGGCTGACATGATAGCGCAAAACGCAAGAGAAAAAATCGAAAAACTATACTCAATGGAAAAATCTCTTAGAGAGACAGAACAGGTTTACAAACAAGCCTTGCGCCTAAAACGTATTTTGGTGATTAAAATTTCATCTCTGGGAGACATTATCCTGGCGCTACCATCGCTAAAGGCCCTAAAGGAAAGTTTTCCTGAGGGGAAAATAAGCATTCTTGTCCTTAAAAAATATGCCCCCATTCTTTACGGCTGCCCTTATGTCGACAGCGTAATAACGCTGGAAAACGATTACAAGCGCCTGAAAAATATCTCATCAATAGCCAAAGACCTGCGCAGGCGCGCTTTCGATTATATTTTGGACCTGCAGAACAGCCGCGCGTCACATTTAATTTCTTTTTTGACCTTTCCGCAATACTCCTTCGGCTATTTACGTAAATGGGGATTTTTGCTAACAAAACACATACGATACGTACGAAATATCGATCCACTTTCTTCCCAGGAAAAAATCCTGGAACTTATTGGCACCCGCATTAAAGAAAAAAAATTAGTTTTTTGGGATATAAAACCGGGTATTTCAGAAAAATTTTTTGCGAATGAGGAAAATCTAATAGGCATAAATGTGTCGGCTTCTAAAAAATGGCTTACCAAAAATTGGCCGGTTAATCAGATAAAATCTCTCATTGAACTCATAAATAAGAATTTGCTGTCGCATAAAGTCGTCTTGCTGGGGGATCTTGAGAGTTGCGAAATCGCTAAAGAGATAGAATCGCAGGCTGCCCGCGCGCCTATCAATTTATGCGGAAAAACAGCCCTTTCCGACCTACCTTCAGTAATTAAGCGGTTAAAAGTTTTTATTACTCCCGATACAGCCACGCTTCATCTGGCGCAGGCGCTGGATATACCTACGATTGGCCTTTTTGGGCCAACTGACCCAAACCGCCATACAGTTAAAAGTAAAAATCTTTACATAATATGCAAAGAACTCCTTTGTTCTTTTTGCTATAAACCCAAATGCAAGCTCGATAAAACGAATTTGTGCATGGAGAAGATATCTGCGCAGGAAGTGTTTTCGCAAATTAAAGAAATAACCGCTGCGGAAAAACGTTAAAATCAACAAGTAAAAGATGAGGATACTACTTATTTGCACTCATTTAAACGCCGGCGGTATTTCCCGTTACGTTTTGACACTTGCAAAAGGTTTAAAGAAAAACGGGCATAGCGTCTGGGTTTCGTGTGCGCCTGGCGGGGAATGGCTTGCCAAACTTACGGAAGAAAACATAAGCTACAAAACTATACCAATAAAAACAAAATCTATATTCAGCATAAAAGTATTAGTTTCTTTTTTGGCTCTTGTTAAATTCATAAAAAAAGAAAAAATCGACATTATCCACCCTAACAGCCGCGTCACCCAATTCTTAGGGTTTCTTTTATATAAATTCACAAAGGTTCCGTACATAAGCACCTTTCATGGCTTTTACCGTAAAAGCCGGGCCAGAAAACAGTTAAAGTTTGAGGGATTACGAACTATCGCAGTAAGCAATAACGTAAAAAACCATCTATCGCAGGATTTGAATATTCGGGAAGATAAAATACGAGTCGTTTATAACGGGGTTTCCCGTGAAGAATTTGATGGACGGAAAAAAACAAAAACTGATTACGGATTTACAAAAAGTGATTTTATCGTAGGCATCCTGGGCAGAATTTCAGAAGAAAAAGGGCATTTTCTGGCAGTCGAAGCGTTTAAACTTCTATCATACAACCACGACAATACCTATCTTGTAATGTCCGGAAAAGGAAAACTTGAAGAAGAATTAAAAACATTAATCAAGTTGACTGACATCGAAAACAAAACCAGGTTTTTCGACATTGAAGCAAAAGACTTCCTTGATATTTTGGACATACTGATTGTTCCTTCTAAAAAAGAAGGATTCGGCTACGTTATCATAGAAGCGTTTTTAAAAGGCATACCGGTAATTGGCTTTAATACCGGGGCTATTTCCGAAATAATAAAGAACGGAGAGAACGGCCTGCTTTTTTACAAATACGAAGGTTTTTACCTGAAAGAAGCAATGGAAAGGCTCATGCAGGATAAGTCACTTTGTGAAAAAATAACAAAAAAAGCAAAAGAAGACGCACAAATTTTCTCAATGGAAAATATGACGCTAAACACGGAAAAAGTATACAAGGAAGTCTTATGAAGCTTAAAAAATCAAATTGCGAACCAAAAATTTATAGAAATCAATCGAAGGCGTTTTGCCCAAGAATAATTCTGGCTATAATTCTAGCTGCAGTATCCGCATTCTATGCGTACGTATACTTTCATTATACTACTCCTATACTTATGTATCATTCATTCGACTCTTCCCGGACAAAAGATTACGCAGCTGTATCCAACGCAAATTTCTACAAACAATTGGAATTCATAAAAGCTAAGGGTTATAAAGTCATAAGCTTAAATGATTATTGCAGATTGCTAAAGGACAGAAAACACATACCAAGAAATTCGGTTGTAATAACTATTGATGACGGATACAAAGATAATCTTGAAGCTGTAAAAATTTTAAAAATGTTTAATTTCCCTGCTACATTGTTTGTGACAGTTAACCGCATAGGCAAACCAGAATTTCTTTCCGAAGCAGATATCCGGTCAATTTTAAAGGGAACAAAAATAAACATAGGCTCGCATACGCTGACGCATCCCGACCTTCCGGAAGTTTCAAATGAAGAGCTCAAAAAAGAGCTTTCCGGATCAAAATATGCGCTTGCCCGGCAGTTTAAAACCCAGATAGAAACGCTAGCTTATCCGGGCGGGGCATATGACCAAAAAATTTTAAAAGAAACTGAAGATAGCGGGTATCTCTGCGCTTGCACAACCAACCGGGGATTTTCAAAAAAACTTAGCATATTTTCCCTGCGCAGAATAAAAGCAACTGATCGCGATACAGAATTCAGCCTGTGGGCAAAATTGAGCGGATTCTATAACATTTTTAAAAAACCTAAAAAACCGTATTAAAATGAAACGAATTCTCATTGTAAGCGTAAACTGGCTAGGGGACGCCATAATGACAACGCCCGCCATAAAAGCAATAAAGGAAAAATTTCCCCAATCATACGTTGCAGTGATGGCGCCCGAAAGAGTAAAAGACATATTTAGCGATAATCCCTATGTTGATGAAGTAATGGTCTTTGATGAAAAGAAAAGCCATAAAAGTTTTTTAGATAAATTACGATTCATAAAACAATTGAGAGCAAAAAATTTTGACACGGTTTTTCTTATACACCGCTCATTTACCCGCGCTCTAATATGTTTTCTTTCCGGAATAAAAACAAGAATAGGATACAAACGGCGTAAAAATACTTTTGTCGTAAATAGAATGATTACGCCTCCTGCAAAAGATATACATAAGCAGGATTACTATCTATACCTCTTTGAAAAATCTGGCATTGATATTATCGACAAGGCCCCTAAGGTATATGTTAAACAGCAGATATTGGAAAAATACAGAAACGACATAGCAGCCATTCGTCAAAAACATACCTATCTGGTGGGCGTGAACCCATCCGCAAACTGGCTGCTTAAACGATGGCCGGCAGAAAAATTTGCAGCACTTTCTGATAAGCTCATAAAAGAAGCAAATTGCAACATTCTTTTTGTCGGAGCAAAAGGTGATATGCCAGTCGTCGATATGGTTATCAATAACATGAAGGAAAAAGCATACAATTTCTGCGCTAAAACAAGCATAAAGGAACTTGCCGCATTGATACAAAATGTTGACTTATTCATCTCAAATGATTCCGGCCCGGCACACTTATCTGCTTCTCTCGGAATTAATACTCTTGTATTGTTCGGGCCAACCTCATCGGAACTTAGCGCGCCGCGCGGCATGAAAGTTGAAATTTTAAAAAAGTCCGTCAATTGCGAGATACCCTGCTATAACATAAGCTGTCAGGACAATTTTTGCATGAAAAACATAAAACTAGAGGATGTATTCTTTAAAGCAAAAGAAATTCTGGGAAAATGTTTAAAAACATAATAGTAAATCTGCCAAGCAATATCGGTGATTCGATTCTTACACTTTCCGCCCTTGATAAAGTGCATTCAAATTATCCTCAGGCAAACCTAACTTTAATTTGCTCAAGGCAAACTGAAGAGTTTTTTTTGCGGCACCCTTATGTTAATAAAACGCTTCTCTTTGATAAGCGCTGGCCGGCCAGGCAAAAACTTGAATTTTCGCTGGCACTTCGGGGAAAATACGACCTTATTGTTGATTTTAAGAATTCCCTTTTACCTTTATTTACCGGCGGCAAGCACACCCCTTTTTTTCGGAAATTTCCTGAAGGGCTGCACGCAAAGGATAAATATCTTTACCTGATAAGAAATATTGCGAAACTTAATGCAACAACAACCGCAGAATTTAAGCTTACGGAAGACGAAAAAGAAAAATGGAAATCGCTAAAAATTCCACAATCAATATTCATTGCCTGCGCGTCGAATGCGATACAAAAACGTTACCCATACAATCTTCTAAAAAAACTTATTTTAAAACTCACTGAACATTTCCCTGTTGCAGTATTGGGCCAGGAAAAAGACAAGGAATTTTACAAAGATATTCCAGGCATCAAAGGAGTAAACGACTTTGTAGGAAAGACTAAAATCCATGAAGTATTTTATCTCCTTAAGAATTATGCGCGCTTACTCATATGCGTAGATTCAAGCATAATGCACATAGCAAGCTATATTGACGTGCCGATAGTGGCTATGTTTGGACAAACCAGTGCCCACAAATATGGCCCATGGTCAGACAAGTATATTGTAGTAAAAAGGGAGGACCTCGATTGCGCGCCCTGTGATATGCCGCACTGTCAATTTAACCACGAATGCATGGAAATAGACCCGCAATTGGTTCTTGATGCCATGGATGAACTTATGCAGAAATAACCATGGAACAAAAACGCAAAAAAATATTAATAATGCGTACGGATAGATTGGGAGATGTAATCCTTTCAACTCCCGTGATAGCGAATTTGCGTAAATTTTATCCGGATAGCCATATAGCTTTTCTTTGCAGGCCATACACAAAAGATGTAGTGGAAGGTAATCCCTATCTGGATGAAATCATAATTTATGATAAAAATAATAAACATAAAAGTATTTTTTCTTCAATAAAATTCTGCCTTTCCTTGCGTAAAAAGAATTTTGACACCGTCTTTATCTTAAATCCCAACAATCGTTCTAATATGCTCGCATTTTTCTCCGGCATTGCGCACCGTATTGGCCTAAACAGGAAAATGGGCCATTTACTAACCCAGCCAATAGAAGACAAAAAACATGAAGGCAAAAAACACGAACTGGAGTACACTCTCGATATCCTTAAAGAAGCGGGAATTCCGATTACGGAAAAACAGGCCCATTTCCCCATTAAAAAAGAATCGGAAAAACGAATAAAAGAGTTACTCTTGGCAAATGGAATAAAAAATAATGATTTTGCCGTAATACATCCTTCGGCTTCGTGCCCATCAAAACGCTGGATGCAGGATAATTTCATAAAACTGGCCAAACTGATAAAAGAAAAAACTAATTTAAAAGTAATCATAATAAGTTCAAAAGAGGAAAGGAAGTTCGCCGAGGAATTAGCAAAAGAAAAAGGAGTGATAGATTTTCGGGGAATCTTGAGTATTTCCGATATAGGCGCCTTGCTTAAACAATCAAAAGTATTTATATCTAACGACTCAGGACCGGTACATATTGCGGCAAGCCTGGATGTACCTGTAATTTCTATTTTTGGAAGAAATGACCCGGGGCTGTCACCTACACGCTGGAGGCCGCTTGGGAAAAAATCTTTCTATATCCATAAAACAGTTTCCTGTAAAATTTGCCTGGCCCATAATTGTATCAACAATTTCCTCTGCCTCAAATCGATTGAACCGGAGGAAGTGTTTGCGCTTATTCAAGAAATATTGGAATAAGGCCTTTCCTATAAAATCTGATGCGGCCTTTAAAATGCCTGCTATAATATCCCTATAAGATGAAAAAGGTAAAAAGAATTTTAATTATATCTTCCGATAAACACCTAAGAGACATTCTTCACTTCTGCTTTGATGGGTGGGGATATGAAGTTTTTATACACGAACTTAAGATAGACGGCATAAACGTAATCAAAAAAATATCTCCTGACGCTATAATAATAGACGTGCATTCCGCAACGAAATCCCACCTAGAGATATGCCGACTGCTTAAAGAAGACTTTCTTACTGCTCTTATACCAATAATTACTTTGATAAATAAAGGGCAGCTAAGAGAGCAGCTGCTTACTCTAAAACAAGGCGTTGATGATTATCTTATAAAGCCACCAGACCCGCTTGATTTAAGAACGCGCATAGAAATAGCCATAAAACGCTCCCAATATAGTTTTCACTCGAGCCCGTTAACCGGGTTGCCGGGCGCGCGGCTCATAGAAGATATGATAAAAGAACGGGTAGAAAAAAATATTACATTTTCTTTTGCCCACATAGATATCGATAATTTTAAATCCTTCAATGATGTTTACGGCTACATAAAAGGCGACAAAGCTCTTATGCAAACTGCCTATATACTTTATAGCGTGATTAAGAAGTTCGGAAACATAGATGACTTCATAGGCCACATTGGCGGAGATGATTTTGTTTTTATCACAACGCCGGATAAATATAAGGAAATATGCCGTTACTTTATTTTTATGTTTGATAACCTCCTGCCTTATCACTACTCCAAAAAAGACAGGGAACAGAATTTTATAGTTGCACGTAACCGCGCAAAACAAATAAGAAAAATGCCTCTTATGAGCATAACAATAGCCGTAGTGAATAAAACCAAACCCAGCGAATTAAAAAGTATGATAGAAATCAATGAGCGGGTGGCAGAAGTAAAAAAATATTTAAAAACCGTTCCGGGAAGCAAATTTATGGCAGACAGGAGAACTTCGTTAGACGGCAAAGAAGACCTGCTGGTATACAAAAAGGAAGATTTTTTCAGAAGTTCGTATAAACCCATAGGCCAGATACTGATTGAGCAGAACAAAATAACCGAACAACAACTCGAAGAAGCGCTTACTATACACTGGAAGAGGGGAGTAATACTCGGAGAAATACTCAAAGATTGCGGTTTTATAACCACAGAGGACATTGAACGAGCCCTAAAGACGCAAAAAGAGATTCTTGATAAAACACGTACCTAGCCGAATGAAATTTTTCATTTTATCTTGACAGAAAAGGGTTTATTGTTATACTATTGAAATCTCTTTTTTTTTATTTGAAATTGATTGTGAAAAAATTCACAATATACCAATGCCTAACAAATATTTATATACAAAAAACAGTAACTTTTTAAGATTTCTTGATAATTTATCTGCGGACTATAGAGTATTTGTGCCGCAGGAAACACGCAAGAATTATTTCTGGAAAGAATATAAAGGCAGTTTTCAGTTTTCGAAATACCGCACGGTAACACCTATCAGGCAATTTTTCGCACCTGCAATTGAACATATCGATAATTATTTTAGCCCGGATAAATCCAAAGAAATAAAACCTTTTTGCATAGTAGGAGCAAAAGCCTGCGACCTTGGAAATGCCCTTAAAATGCATGACTACGTCTTTCTTGAAGGCGATATTGATGCCTCTTACAAACAAATGCGCGAAAAAAATCTTATAATTTCCAGCGACTGCACTTCTTTTAAGGAAACCTGTTTCTGCCTTGCTCTTGATAATATGCCGTATCCGCAAGCGATGTTCGATTTAAATATTTCCCATATAGCTGACGGCTATTTTATTGAAGTCGGTTCAAAAAAAGGAGAAGAAACAATTGCATCAAACAAAAGCCTTTTTGAGGAAGCCGGCAGCAGAATGCAGACGGAGCGTGAAAATAATCGAAAACGCACGGTAGAAGAATTCCGCTGCCAGATAGAAACGCTGGAATTTCCCAACGAAAACTTACTTAATGGCCTTATTAAAAATGGCCATAGTGATAAATTGTGGGCAGAGGAAGCTTTAAGGTGCGTTGAATGTGGTTCCTGTATTATGAACTGCCCTACTTGCCATTGTTTTCTTTTGTTTGATACGAAGGATAAAAACGGATATTTTAAAGGGAGAATTTGGGACGGCTGCCAATATAAAAACTTTACCCGCGTTGCAGGCGGAGCAAGCGCGCTTCGACTGCGTGAATACAGGCTACGTAACCGTTATATTAAAAAATTCGAGTTTTTCCCTGAAAGAATAAAATTATATGCCTGTACGGGCTGCGGTAGATGCGTTGAAAGCTGCCCCGCAAAAATCGATATACGAAAAATTTTTAAAACCCTGAATGAAAATAGCGCGAAAAAATGAATATATATCTGCCGAATAAAGCAACAATTACCAATATAATCGAGGAAACTCCGGCTATAAAAACTTTTGTATTTAAACCGCATGAATCTTTTTCTTTTGAAACAGGCCAATTTATTGAACTTACCTACCCTGGTATAGGAGAAGCTCCGTTTACGCCATCTTCTGACCCAAACAAGAAAGATGCGTTTGAGGTAACCATAATGAAAGTAGGCAAAGTAACGGAACTTTTCCATAAAGCAAAAATCGGGGATGTGTTGGGAATGCGCGGCCCATATGGACACGGCTATCCTGTCGATAGCCTAAAAGGTAAAGAACTTCTGATAGTCGGCGGAGGCGTGGGGCTCGCACCACTGCGTTCGCTAATCTATGCATTATACAATCGCATAAATGATTTTAAGAAAATAGTTATATGCCTTGGCGCGCGCAGCCCGCAGGATATTGTATATAAATACCTTCTTGAAGAATTTAAAAAACCAAAGAATGTGGAATTTAGATTAACTGTTGACCGGGCTGACAGCTCCTGGAAGGGAAATGTCGGCATCGTAACAACGCTTCTGGAGAAATTGCCCCTTGATATCAAGCAAGCAAAAGGCATTGTCTGCGGTCCGCCGATTATGATGAAATTCGCAAGCCTTAAGCTTTTGGAATTGGGATTTTCTCCTAAAAACATATACTTGTCCATGGAAAAAAATATGAGCTGCGGCATGGGTAAATGTGGCCATTGCCGGCTTGGCAAATACTATATATGTAAAGATGGCCCCGTTTTTATTTTCGACGATATAAAAGATATGTGGGATATTTGGGACTAAAATGAAAAGATTATTTTTAGACCTGGAGAAATGCGACAACTGCCCTGAATGCGTGGTTAAATGCAGCTATATTTATCATCCGCAAAATAAAGGAATAACCGCGCTGCGGGAATTTGCAACTTTTGCCGTCGTCTGCCATAGATGCGAAGAAGCCCCCTGCATTAATTCGTGCTACCACAATGCGCTTTCTAAAGATGAGAATAAAATAATAAAACGGGCAAAATTTTTATGCACCTCCTGCAAAACATGCACGCACGCCTGTCCTTTCGGCGTGATATTCGAAGATTTCCTGGATTTCCTTGATTCGAAATGCGATTTTTGCGCTGGGCGCGATAAACGCTTGTGCGAAGAAACCTGTCCGCATAAAGCATTAGAAATACGGGACATTAACAAAGACGACATCGCTCAGAACATTTACGTTGTTTCTGACCATCTCGCAGTCAAACATCCTAAAAAATGGTTCCTTGACGATAAAGTGCTTTATAAGAAAAAATAATTATGTTAAAGATAGTTACACAATATTTGATTTTTCCGGGAATTATTTTTTCATTTTTTGTAGGAGCAATGGGCTTTTGGCTTGAACGGAAATTCACTGCCCGCTTTCAGTACCGAGTAGGGCCGCCCTGGTATCAAAATTTTATCGATGTAATGAAGCTGTTCCTGAAAGAAACAATAATACCGCGCAATGCAGCAAAAACCCTGTTTATAACTTCACCCATAATAAATTTAGCGGCGGTAATTCTGGTAAGCGTAATGTTGGCAAATAATTATTTTTTAAATATAAGTTTTATGGGTGATGTCATAGTGATTTTGTATCTGCTGGTTATACCATCTCTTTTTACTATACTGGGGGCACTTTCCTCAAAAAATCCGTTGGCACTTGTCGGCGCAGCAAGGGAAACAAAACTTATGCTTGCTTATGAATTTGTATTTATCGCAAGCCTTATAATTGCGATAATCAAATCCGGCAATTCAATTATGCTGGCAAACATAACCGCCACTCAGATATTAAGCAAACCAAATATAGCAAGCGCTTCAGGCATAATCGCCTTTATACTTGCTCTTTTCTACGCGCAGGCAAAATTATGCATCGTGCCGTTTGATATGGCTGAAGCAGAACAGGAAATAATGGCTGGCGCAGTGATTGAATATTCCGGCCCGCTTTTGGGTTTCTATAAAATATCCAAATTAATGCTTTATTTTTCCTTACCGTTGTTTATAATTTCCTTATTCATAAAGGTACATACGCAGTCTACGCTCTTGAAATATTTGATATTCTTTTGCCTATATATCCTTATTATTTTTATAATGTCTGTAATTAAAAACATAAATCCGCGAATGAGGATAAAAGATGCCTTGGGATTCTTTTGGTTTTGGCTACTACCCCTTGGAATTTTAGGTATAGTGTTGGCGCAATTTGGGCTATAATGAAATTAAAAGAAAAAATACTTACAAAATCGCTTTGGGTATATCACTTAAGCGCAGGCTCGTGCAACAATTGCGACATAGAAATCCTTGATTGCCTTACCCCAAGGTTTGATATCGAACGCTTCGGCATACAGCTGGTAGGCAGTATCCGCCACGCAGATGTTTTGCTTATAACCGGTGCGATGAATAAAAAATCGGCAAAAATCCTTAAAAACCTCTACGAGCAGGCGCCAAAACCGATTTTTGTCGCTGCTGTCGGAATTTGCCCGTGTTCTCAAAATATGTTTAAAGGCAGCTATCCCATGCTTAGCGCTCTTGATGAAATAATCCCGGTTGATGTATATATTCCGGGCTGCCCGCCAAGGCCTGAAGCAATAATTGCCGGAATTGCCAAGTTAATCAATAAACTTACTGCGAAAGATAAAAAAGGACAGAAATGATAAAAGACGAAGTTAAAAATCAATTGGCGCCGATGTTAAAAAATTGGGAAATAAAAAACCCTAGACGAGTATATTTTGAAATCGATAAAAGCGATTTAAAAGAAGTTGCGCGCAAGCTTTATAAAGATTTCAATATGAGGCTTTCAACTATTACCGGTATAGATAATGAAAAAAATTTTGAATTGATATTTCACTTCGGCATGGATAAAACCGGTGAACTTTTTAATGTCCGAGTGTTTATAACTGATAAAACCAATCCCGAAATAGATTCTCTTGTTGATTTATTTAAGGCATCTGACTGGGTAGAAAGGGAAATCCATGAACTTCTGGGCGTAAATTTTAAAGGCCATCCCAATTTAAAACATCTTTTGCTTGATGATGATTGGCCGAAAGATAGCTACCCCCTAAGAAAGGATTATAAAAATGAGTGAGAAAAAAGTAATACCTATAGGGCCGTATCATCCGCTTCAGGAAGAACCTGAATTTTTCCGCCTGATAGTCGAAGGTGAACGCGTAACCGAACTTGAAATAGAAATCGGCTACAATCATAGAGGCATTGAAAAAATAGCAGAAGCAAAGCATTGGGACCAGGTTCCTTTCGCAGTAGAAAGAATTTGCGGTATATGCTCAAGTTCCCATCCTTTTGCCTATTGCCTGGCTGTAGAAGATCTGATGGGAATAAATGTGCCTGAACGCGCTAATTACATCAGAATGATAATTGATGAACTCCAGCGCATTCATTCACACCTGCTTTGGCTTGGCCTTGCGGGCCATTTCATAGGCTATAACACTGTCTGGATGTGGGCGTGGAAAGCAAGAGAGCCTATTCTGGATTTATTTGAATTAATCTCGGGCAACCGCCAAAATTATGCAATGATGAAAATAGGCGGAGTAAGAAGGGATATAAAAGAAGAGAATTACCAGGTTATCAAAAAAACCATCAAGGAGCTGCGCCCTGTGCTTGATATGTTTAAAAAGGTAGTTAATGACGACCCGGTAATCGGCAAACGCACAAAAGGCGTAGGCATCCTGAAAAAAGAAGAGGGTATATCTCTTGGCGTAGTAGGCCCAACAGCACGGGCAAGCGCAATTGACATTGATGTGCGCCGCGATGATGCTTATGCTTTTTATAACGACATTAGCTGGTCAGTTATCGTACAGCAGGAAGGGGATATTTACGCAAAAATTATAGTAAGAGTGCTTGAGATGCTGGAAGCCTGCTCAATCATAGAACAGTGCCTGGCGAAGATTGCTAAAGGCCCCATAGAAGTTGAAGTAAGAGACATACCTGAAGGTGAAGGCGTAGGCAGAGTGGAGGCCCCGCGCGGAGAATGTTTCCATTATGTCAGAAGCGATGGAACAAACCGGCCAGTAAGGCACAAAATAAGGGCACCTTCATTTGTAAATGTTCCAAGCAACATCGTTACTGTGCCTGGCTATACCATTTCGGATGCAGCACTCACACTTGCTGCAGTTGACCCGTGTTACTGTTGTACCGAAAGATGCGCGGTATTTACAAAAGGCGGTAAAAAGGTTTTTACCGGGGATGATCTCATCAAACTGTCCATAGAAAAAACCGAAAAACTTAAAAAAGAATATGGATTTTAGGAATATGTTTATTTTTGACCCGCTTTCGAAACTTATAGGGGTTTTTATCGTTTTGTTCACGGTTCTTATTTCTATATATTCAGCGAAATTCATTAAACATAGAAAGATCACTTATTACATCTGGGTTCTTTTAACCGCTCTCGCATCTTTCGGTGTTATATTCTCGGATAATTTGATATTAATTACAATTTTCTGGGGTTTTCTCGGCCTTAGCTTGTTTAAATTAATAAATCTTTATGATGACGAAAAAGCATCCGCTATCGCAAAAAAAACTTTTATCATTATAGGTGCAACCGACGGATTCCTGCTTTTTGGATTTTTGCTTTATCACTTTCTGACATCGTCTATGAGCTTAAGCGCAAATAAACTGATTATAAATAATAATCTTTCTTTTATTTCTTTTATTTTCATAGCTATGGCGTGTTTCGCCAAGGCAGGGTGCATGCCGCTGCACACATGGATTCCTGAAACCGCAAAAAACGCGCCCTTGCCTGTTGTAGCATATTTGCCGGCCTCATTAGACAAACTTTTGGGAATATACCTCTTGGTACGAATAGTAAAGGATTCGTTTTTCCTTGATGTAACTGCGAAATTTACACTTATAATCATAGGGGCAGTTACCGTAATCTGTGCAGTTATGATGGCGCTTATCCAGCACGATATCAAGAAACTCTTAGGTTATCACGCGATAAGCCAGGTTGGTTACATGGTACTTGGCATCGGATGTGCAACTCCTCTTGGTATTGCCGCAGGGCTTTTCCACATGATTAATCATGCCATATATAAATGCTGTTTATTTTTGGATGCAGGCAACGTAGAAAATGAAACCGGAACAAGCGAACTGCATAATTTAGGCGGCCTAGCTCGTTATATGCCAATAACTTTTATCACATTCATGGTGGCTGCATTTTCCATATCCGGAGTTCCGCCTTTTAATGGATTTGTTTCCAAGTGGATGATTTACCAGGGCCTTAGCGATTTTATGAATTCTCTTAGCTCTTATCCATTGAAAATAATCGTCGCTCTTTCTTTATTAAGCGCACTTGTCGGAAGCGGGCTCACTCTTGCTTCTTTTTTGAAAGTAATTTCCAGCGTATTTCTGGGAAATGCCAGAAAACATGCAAAAGAGAGCAGTTTTGCGCTGCTACTTCCGGTTATAATATTGGCTTTGTTGTGCATCATATTCGGAGTATTTGCTTATTCAACCATACTTAGATTTATTACGCAAGCTATAGGGAGTTTTAATATGGTTGGCTTATGGCAGCCTGTAGGCGCAACAGCTCTTATAGCAATCAGCATAGTTATAGGCCTGATAGTTTTTAAATTTTCTTCGCAAAAATTGCGGGTAAGCGATACATATACGGGAGGAGAAGAATTAAACCCGAAAGAAGAAGCAAAAATAGAGGATTTTTATGCCACAATAAGCGAGATACCGTTTTTAAAGAAAATTTACAGCCTCGCCGAAGCTAAAGTATTTGATATATACGAAGAATTAAAAAGAATAATTTTTGTTTTATCTAATGTACTAAAAAGATTACACAACGGAATATTGCCTACTTATCTTACTTGGTGCCTTATAGGTATAATGGGATTATTTTTCGTATTTTTTAGATAATATGATTGAAATAAACCTGCTTCTAATATTTATCATTATTGCAGCCATAGTTGCGGTTGAAGTAAAAGACCTGCTCAGCTCGGTTGTTGCCGTAGGAGTGGCTGGTTTTGGCTTGGTAATAAGTTTTTTAGCCCTTAAAGCACCCGACCTGGCAATTACACAGCTTGTAGTTGAAATCTTATGCCTTATAATACTTATCCGGGCGACTATAAAGATAGACCTTCCTTTTTCTACATCGGGTAGATGGTTTGTAAACACTTTAGCTTGCATAGCTTTTCTTGTTATATTCTTAAGCTATGGTTATGCAGCTATCTCGAGCCTGCCTTCCTTTGGAAACCCTTTGATGAAAACATCGAATTTTTATCTTGGCGAAACTTTTAAAACAATCCATGCAACTAATGTCGTATCGGCAATAAATTTAAATTTCCGCGCCTACGATACGCTAGGCGAAGCCACAGTATTGTTTGCAGCGGCAATAGGAATTATGGCGATAATGCGTAAAAAGGGGAAACTTACAAAAGCAGGTAAAGACGATGAATCAGAATAACGGAATGAGCCTGATAGTTAAGACCATCACGCGCCTTCTTGCAGGTTTTATACTGCTTTACGGAATTTACATAGTTCTACACGGCCATATTTCACCAGGCGGAGGATTCGCGGGAGGCTTTATTATCGCGCTTAGCTACATACTTTTGATGCTTGCTTTTGGAAAAGAAGAAATATTAAGAAAAGTACCTCAACCAATGATATCATTTTTGGAAAGCCTCGGCGCGCTTATGTTTTTGACAATAGCAGTGCTCGGATTTTTCGGCGGTTATTTTTTCTCTAACTGGCTGCCGAAAGGTATACCGTTTAAGCTGCTTTCTGCGGGCACTATTCCAATTTCAAACGTTGCGCTCGCATTGCTTGAAGTTTCTCTCGGCCTGTTCGGAATATTTTTAGTTTTAGTGCTATTAAAGTTTACGCCCCCAAAAAAAGAAAAATAACAAAGAATATGAGTACTTATTTTTTATGCTTAATATTATTTTGCGTAGGCCTTTATGCAATTTTACGTAAACGTAACATCATAAAGATGATAATCGGCATCGTAATCTGCGAGTATGCAATTAATCTTTTCCTTATACTTTTCGGCTACAAAATGAACGGCCGTTCGCCTTTATATTCACCAGACCAGCAAATTTTAGATATGGTTGACCCTCTTCCGCAGGCGATGGCGATGACAGCTATAGTCATAAGCCTGGCAACAACAGCATTATTAGTAGGCATTGCAATAAGGATATATGAAAAATACGGGACTTTCGATATTACAAAAATCAATAAACTGAAAGGCTAAAATGCAATTCATTCCTTTATTAGTTATTTTACCTCTTGGCGCAGCATTTTTTATTTCGCTCGCCGGGAAAAATAAAAACAAGCTTTGCGATATTTTTTCTGTTATCATTACTTTTTTTCTTTTTGCTCTTTCGCTATTTTTCGTTTTTACGGCACACAATTACACCGGAGCATTAGTATACAAAGTCGGCGGCTGGGGCATGCCCGGCGGGATAACTTTGGTTCTGGACGGCCTAAGTATTTTTATGCTCACGATAGTAAATTTTATCGCCTTTATAGTAAACATTTTTTCCGTTAATTATATGAACAGGTTTAGCGCAAAAGATAAATTCTACGCACTTTTTATGCTTATGGTCGGAGGAATGAACGGAGTTGTTATAACCGGAGATATTTTTAATCTTTTCGTTTTTTACGAAATAGCTTCCATAGCAAGCTATGCATTGGTAGCCTTTGGTACGGAAAAAGAAGAGCTTGAAGCTTCCCTGAAGTATACAATTATCGGAGTTGTCGGCTCTTTATGCATACTTCTCGCCATAGCTTTTTTATATGCTTATACTTCTACTTTGAATATGGCAAATATTGCATCAGCCATCGCCCAAAATGGTATAAATAGCGTTATTGCTTTTGTGAGCGTTTTGTTCATTGCCGGTTTTGGCATAAAATCAGCGATTGTACCTTTTCACGCCTGGCTGCCTGATGCGCATCCGGCTGCACCGGCACCTATTTCGGCAATGCTTTCGGGAATTTTTATAAAATCCTTAGGCATATATACGTTATGCCGCATTTTTTACAATGTTTTCGGCATGAACAGCGGAATTAGCCAGCTTTTTATGTTTCTGGGAGCCCTTTCAATAATCGTGGGAGGATTACTTGCTTTAGGGCAAAACGACATAAAAAGATTACTTGGTTATTCTTCCGTAAGCCAGGTAGGGTATATAATATTGGGCCTGGGAATTGGTTCGCCCCTTGCAATAACCGGAGCTCTTTTACATTTATTTAACCATTCCGCATTTAAGTCTTTGCTATTTCTAAACTCTGGCGCCATTGAATACGCAACAGGCACTAGAGACTTAGAAAAGCTTGGAGGGCTACGGACAAAAATGCCGACGACTTCAGCAACTTCGCTGGCGGCATCAATGAGCATATCCGGAATACCGCCTTTTGCCGGATTTTTCAGTAAATTATTGATTATCGCTGCCTGCATTAAAAGCGGTTATGTCGGTTATGGCATTTTAGCTATTGTTGGCGCGATTCTTACGATTTCTTATATTTTGAAATTTCAAAAATATACTTTTTTCGGACAATTAAAAGAGATTAATAAAAATATCCGGGAAGTGCCAATTTTCATGAAATCTTCGATGATTGCGCTTTCAATTATCTGTATTTTTGGCGCAGTGCTGATGATGCCTAAAATTGCGGATTATTTTTTAAAACCGGCGCAGGAAAGCTTAACCAGAGGCATGAAATATAGCGATTTGGTAACGCAGGCTTTATATGAAAAATAAATTAGTATTATTTGTTTTTTGCTTTCTCGTCTGGATATTTTTGTGCTATTCACCCAGCTGGCAAAGCCTTTTGGACTGGCAAAATCTTTTGGTAGGTGCGGCTGTGGCTTTTTTTATAACCCTCCTATGCGGAGATTTGTTTACGGGGCGTCCGGCTTTATTCCTGGAATACAAACGCTATCTTTGGTTTATTTGTTTTTTGGGCTTGTGCACATGGGAATGCCTTAAAATCAATATTGAAATGATGGCGCGGCTCATAGCAAGAGATATACCTTTAAATCCGGCGGTTTTAAAATTTAAAACTAACCTAAAAACAGATATAGGTTTAACCTACCTTGCAAACAGTTTGACGCTTGCCAAGGGTGCGATAACCATAGATATCGAAAAGGAAAAAGGTTTAATATATCTGCATTGGATTGACATCAAACAGATGGACAGAAAAAAAATAGAAAAAATCATCGAAAGGTTTGAAAAAATAATTATAAAAATTTTTGAATAACCCATGAAAACATTACGTTACCTAATAGGATTTGCGGCAATATTAATAGTACTTGCGCTAATAGCATTTTTCCCTTTAGAAATACTTATTTACCAGCAGCTGCCGTTTCTATGGTTACTAAAGCGCGGCATAAGCATTATTCTTTTATGCGCATTTTTTTGCCTCTTTCGTGTCCTGCGTGGCCCAACCAGTGCCGACAGAATAGCCGGAATGGACATGCTTGGAATACTCATAATAGGCATATGTGCGCTTTTAAGCATCAGCACCAAAAGAACATGGTATATGGATATAGGTATTGCATGGGCGCTGCAAAGTTTTATTTCAACATTGGCTTTTACCAAGTTTTTGGAGGGCAAAGACTTCGATGAATAATATACTGGGGATAATTTTTATAACAGCCGGGCTCATATTCGATTTTATAGGCTGCCTGGGCCTTGTCAGGCTACCGGATGTATACAATAGGCTGCAGGCATCGACTAAATGCGTAACTTTTGGAACCTGCAGCATACTGCTTGGAACATTGTTCATTATCGGGCTGAATACTGCCGGAGTAAAATGCATATTAACGATTATTTTTTTACTTTTTATATCGCCCACGGCTTCCCACGCACTTGCACGCGCTTGCTTAAAGGCAAATGTAAAACTGTGCGACAAAAGCCTGGGTAATGATTACAAATAACATAAAAATATGAAATATCCAAAATTAAGAGAAATAAAGGGCGCCTTAAAATCTTTTTTTACTAAACCGTATACAACCAAATTTCCGAAAGTGCCCTTTGTCCCTTTCAGTTCATTTCGCGGAAGGCCTTACTATTACGAAGATAAATGTATTGGGTGCACCGCCTGCGTAAACGTCTGCCCTACGAAAGCATTAACTTTTAAAGATGTTAGAACCGGAAATAAAGCAAAACGTATCTTAACTATTAACTGGGATATATGCATTGCCTGCGGACAATGCGAACTTAACTGCGTAAGCGTTGAAGGAATAATGCTTTCAAACGAATTCGACATTGCAACTACAGAAGAGAGAAGCACGCTTCGCCAGACAATTGAAAAAGAAATGATTTTTTGCGAACATTGCAACGCGCCTTTTGCTTGCCGCGACCATTTAAGCTGGACGATAGAAAAACTTGGGGCCCTATATCCGCCAAACACAACCCTGCTTGCGTTTAACCAAAATGCTCTTTCAATAAACGCAGAAATACCCGAAAAAGAAGGGCCGATTCAACGAGCCGACCGCTTCAGCGTTCTTTGCCCTAAGTGCCGCAGAGAAGCAGTCTTTACTTCATAAAATTGCTATTCTTAAACAGCCTGACAAAATATGAAATGCTTTGCTTTTGACCTGGGAAAAGTTTTATTCGATTTTGACTATAATATTGCCTTAAAGAAAATTGAGTCAAGGGTTGAAACATCATCACAAGAAATAATCCATCAGCTTTTTTTTAACGATTTTGCCAAGGATTTCGAAAAAGGCCTGATAGGCGCACGTGAGTTTTATGAAAAATTCAAAAATGCCTTTAAGTTGTCAGCTACTTATGAGGAATTCATAGAGAATTGGTGCGACATCTTTTCATTAAATACAGATGTCGTAGGCCTGGTGGAAAGGTTAAGCTATGTTTATCCTGTCTATCTTATATCCAACATAAATGAACTTCATTTTGAATACCTGCATAAAAAATATCCGGATGTTTTTTCGTTATTTAACGGGCTTATACTGTCATACAAGGCAAAATCGCTAAAACCGGAAAAAGAAATTTATCAGCTGCTTAGGAAAATAAGCGGGCATAAATACGAAGATATCATTTATGTAGACGACAGGCCTGACCTTATATGCGAGGCAAAACAGCTTAATCTCGCCTGTATCAATTTTACCGGTTTTGGCGAATTATTGTCCGCGCTAAATTCACACAACATTGCGATACCCACTGAGGAGGAAAAAAATATCTTAAAATCATTAAAAGATAAGATAAAAAAACATAAAAGAACGCTTATCGTCGGCATTGGGAACATAGATAAATCCGATGACGGATTAGGCATATACTTAACCGAAAAAATAAAAGATACAACCCACCTTAAAACAATAAGCGCGGGCTCTGCAGTTGAAAATTACTTGGGAAAAATAGAAAAAGAGAAGCCCGGACTTGTTATTTTTGCTGATTGCGCTTCTAACCCCACGCAAACATTTGGCTGTTTTACTCCGGATAACATTAAAGATTTATCTTTACATCTAACTCATGACGGCTCGCTTTCACTTGTTGTTGAATACTTGCAAAACATAAATTGCTCTGATATACTGTTTCTTGCGATAAATGGATTTAATTTTTCTTTGGGAAATAATTTAAGTAAACCGGCAGAAAGAGAGCTTCAAATCCTGGGTAATTTTTTTGCAAAACATTTTTCCAAAGAACGCCCTTAAGAATTATTTTCATGAATAAATCTTGCCCCAAAAGCATTTCCTTCAAAAAAATTATTTATTTGGGTGTTATGTTTTTTTCTTTATGCGCAATTAACGCATGCGTTCCTATTCTTGTAGGTACCGGCGTGGTTGCAGGTTATACCCTAAGCAACGACTCGGCAATCGGGGAAGTAAAATGCGATTACCGCACCCTTTGGGATGTTTCAATCGATAGATTACAGAATTTAAAAGCTGAAATATTGTCTTCAAATGAATCAAAAGGGCTCATAAAAGCAAAAGTAACGGATAATGACGTAACCATTAAGATAGATACTATAAGCCCGTCAATGCAAAAACTAAAGATTTCCGCGCGTAAATATCTTCTTCCAAAGCCGCAATTTGCACAAAAAATCTTCGTTAAAATCGTACAAGACCTGCAGTGAACAGCAAAAAAACTCTAAACAAAATTCTGGTTGGATTTTCTCTAATTTTTATTTGTTCTTGCACCACAAATTATGACTACTCACGCATACGAGTAGCCAAAGTAATTGACGGCGATACTGTAAGGCTCGAAAACGGAGAAACCCTGCGTTATATAGGTATAGACACCCCTGAGATAAAAATAAAACAAAATGGCCGTTTTTCCTACAAACCACAGCCCTTTGCGCTGGAAGCGAAAAAGCTTAACGAAAACCTTGTAAGGAATAAAATCGTGCGCATAGAATTTGACGTAGAAAAAACCGATAAATACAAACGGCTGCTCGGTTATTGTTTCGTTGGGAATACATTAGTAAATGCAAAATTGTTGGAGGAAGGTTTCGCTGTTATTTACACATTCCCGCCTAATGTAAAATACGTTGAGGCTCTGGTAAATTCGCAGGAAAATGCAAGAAAAAACGCAAAAGGAATGTGGGGTATTTACGAAACTATCAGCGCAAATAACGCTGTTAGCTACATAAATCAGATACGCACCGTAAAGGGGAGGGTAACTACCGCTAAACACACAAAACAAGGCCTGACTTTGTATTTCGGAGCCAGTCATTTTAGATTAATAATATTCAATAATGCGCTTAAATACTTTTCCGATAGAAATATAGACCCATTTAATTTTTATAATGGCAAAATTGTGGAGGCCAGCGGACGAATACGCGGATATAACAAAACCGCTCAGATAATCGTAAGCTCGCCCAGCGAAATATCGATAGCGGACGAAGAGCAATTCTTGCTTACAACTCCGTAAATACCCTCAAAAAAGGGACGGAAATACCTTAAAATTTCTCTTAAAAAAACAAATTTTTGTTGTATAATATATATTTCGCGAATAAGGGCAATTACGCTGATTTTCTTATATTTTAACCCATATGACTGAAGATAAATTATCAAAAATAGTTTCATTATGCCGGCGCCGCGGGTTTGTCTTTGGCGGCTCGGAGATATACGGCGGCCTTTCAAGTATTTGGGATTACGGCCCCCTTGGAGCAAAGCTTAAAAAACGCATAAAAGACATCTGGTGGGATACCTATGTTGAAAAACGAAACGACATAGCCGGCCTTGATAGCAGCATAATAATGCACGAAGATGTATTCAAGGCTTCCGGACACTTAGAAGGTTTCACTGACTCGTTGGTTGACTGCCCTCACTGCAAAAAAAGATTCCGCATTGATAAGCTTGAAAAGATGGGGGATAACCTGTATAAATGCGAAAATTGCAATACCAAAATAGACAGCCAGAAAAATAAACCCCGCAAGTTCAATCTTATGCTTAAAACTAACGTCAGCGCCACAGAAGATGAGCCTTACTATGGCTACCTTAGGCCGGAAACTGCCCAAGGCATATTTGTTAATTTTAAAAACGTCTTAGATTCAACCCACAAAAAACTTCCGCTCGGCATAGCTCAGATAGGAAAAGCTTTTCGAAACGAAGTCACTACCGGAAGCTTTATTTTCCGCATGAAGGAATTCGAACAGATGGAAATAGAATATTTCGTAAAACCTGCTGACGCGGACAAGGCATATCAATATTGGGTCAAAGAACGGTTTGATTTTTATGTATCTAAAATAGGGCTAAAAAAAGAAAATCTAAAACTCAGGGAACACCAGAAAGACGAACTCGCACATTATGCCAAATCTTGCACCGATATCGAATTTAATTTCCCTTTTGGCTGGAGCGAACTTGAAGGCGTGGCCAACAGAGGGAACTACGACTTAACAGAACACTCCCGGGTGAGCAAAAAAGACCTTTCATGTTTTGACGAAGAAACAAAAGAAAAATTCATCCCTTACGTTATCGAGCCTTCCGCAGGCGTTGACAGGACATTTTTTGCAATAATCAGCGATGCTTACAACGAAGAGGAAGTAAACGGCAAGATACGCGTGGTATTGAAATTAAAACCAAGCCTCGCTCCGTATCATGCGGCGATTTTCCCGCTTCTTAAAAATAAACCTGAGCTGGTAGAACTTGCAAAAAAAATATTTTGTGATATAAAAGATGAACTACCTGCTTTATATGACGATACAGGCGCCATTGGTAAATTGTATCGCCGCCAAGATGAAATCGGAACCCCCTTATGCATAACCGTTGACGTAGAGAGCCTTACCGACAAAAAGGTTACAATAAGAGACAGGGATACGATGAAACAGGAACGTATAGATGTGGAAAAAGTTTTTGAATATATTAAAGAAAAAATAAATCAAAACAAATAAAGGAGGCAGCATCATGGCGAAGAAATATGTTTATTCTTTTGGAGGAGGCAAAGCTGACGGAAATGAAAGCATGAAAAATCTTTTGGGCGGCAAAGGTGCAAATCTCGCAGAAATGGCCGGCCATAAAGACTTACGCTTACCGGTACCTCCAGGTTTTACCCTTACAACAGAAATATGCACTTACTATTACGAAAACAAACGTACTTATCCTAAAGACCTCAAAGAAGATGTAGCAAAAGCCTTAAAAAGAGTAGAAACACTTATGGGTAAAGAGTTTGGAAGCCAAACCAACCCGTTGCTCGTATCGGTTCGTTCGGGCGCCAGAAAATCCATGCCGGGAATGATGGAAACTGTTTTAAACGTAGGCCTTACCGAAAAAACAATTCCCGCCCTGATTAAATTAACAAAAAATGAACGTTTTGTATACGATGCCTATCGTAGATTGATCATGATGTATTCTGATGTTGTAATGGAAAAGGCCGCAGGCATCGAACCGGAAGGCGATGAAGCCGGAATCAGAAAACAGCTTGAAAAAATAATGGCTGCGATGAAAAAAGAAAAAGGCGTAGTTAACGATACTGACCTAAGCGCAGCAGACCTTAAAAAACTTTGTTCGCTATTTAAGGTAAGAGTTAAAGAAGTTCTTAAAAAAGAATTCCCTGATGACCCCATGCAGCAATTATGGGGTGGAATTTCCGCAGTATTTCTTTCCTGGAATGGAAAAAGAGCCATATCTTACAGAAGGATTGAAAATATTCCTGATGAATGGGGAACAGCTGTAAACGTACAATCAATGGTTTTTGGAAACATGGGCGATGACAGCGCAACAGGTGTAGCTTTTACGAGAAACCCGGGTAATGGCGAAAATAAATTCTATGGCGAGTATCTTATTAACGCACAGGGAGAAGATGTAGTTGCCGGAATACGCACCCCTGCACCAATAAATGAATATTCAAAGAGCGAACATAACAAAGCGTTAACCAGCCTTGAGAAAGGCATGCCAAAACTTTACAAAGAACTCGTTGATATACGAAACAGGCTGGAAGAACATTACCGCGATATGCTCGATATCGAATTTACAATTGAAAAAGGAATACTCTACATGCTTCAATGCCGCGTAGGCAAGCGTAACGGCCCTGCGGCAGTAAAAATGGCGGTAGATATGGTCAAAGAAAAACTTGCCACAAAAGAAGAAGCTGTAATGAGAGTTACTCCTGCACAGTTAGACGAATTACTTCATCCGATAATTGACCCCAAAGAAGAATTAGCAAATAAACCTATTGCGAAAGGGCTTCCTGCCGGCCCGGGCGGCGCTACTGGAATGATTGTTTTTAGCGCAAACGAAGCTGTAAAATGGGCGGAAGAAGGCAAAAAGGTAGTTCTCGTACGCGAAGAAACAAACCCTGAAGATGTCGAAGGAATGCGCGCAGCACAATGCATACTTACAGCCCGTGGCGGCATGACGTCACACGCTGCATTGGTCGCGAGGGGTTGGGGAAAGTGCTGTATAGTAGGTTGCAGTAATCTCCATGTAGATTATGATGCAAAAACTTTAAAAGCCGGCGATAAAATGCTTAAGGAAGGCCAGTGGTTAACCCTAAACGGCACAAAAGGAAACGTTTATGCGGGACAGCTTAAAATGATGGATGCTTCCGAAGAAAACCAAATCCTTTCAGAGTTTTTAAGAATGTGCGATCCAATCAGGCGCTTAAAAATCAGGGCTAATGCCGATACCCCCAAAGATGCCCAAAAAGCAAGATCATTCGGCGCGGAAGGTATCGGGCTTTTTAGAACCGAACATATGTTTTACGGTAAAGGCGCAGAACAACCGCTATTCCTGCTGCGTAAAATGATAATCTCAAAAACAGTAGAAGAAAGAAAACATGCACTTAACGAACTGTTTCCGTTTGCAAAAGCAGATATAAAACAAACCCTTGAAGCAATGAAAGGTTTTCCCGTAACGATACGTTTGCTAGACCCGCCGCTTCATGAATTTGTCCCACGCGAGCCGGCACAGCAGCAGGAATTAGCTCGGAGTTTAAATATAGGAATTGAGGAATTCCAAAAACGATCTGATGCGCTTCATGAAAGTAACCCAATGATGGGCCATCGCGGCGTGCGCCTTGGCGTTACATACCCCGAAATAACCCAAATGCAGGTCCGGGCAATACTTGAGGCTTCAGCCGAACTCATTAAATCAGGAATCAAGGTTGAACCGGAAATTATGATTCCTGTTGTCTGCACCGTAGAAGAACTTACCGACCAGTTGAATATAATGAAAAATATATACGAAGAAGTTATTAAGAAATACGGCATAAAAAAAATGCCGGCGATGTTTGGAACAATGATTGAAATTCCACGCGCTGCGTTAACCGCTGACAAAATAGCCAAAGTTGCCGAATTTTTTTCCTTTGGCACCAATGACCTTACCCAGATGAGCTTTGGATTTTCAAGAGATGATATGGGCGGATTTTTGCCCGAATACCTGAAAAAAGGTATTTTACCCGAAGACCCCTTCCAAACTATCGACCAGGAAGGCGTGGGTCAGTTGATTGAAGTCGGTATCGAACGCGGCAGGAAAACACGTAAAGACTTAAAGGTCGGCATATGCGGCGAACACGGAGGAGAGCCAAGGTCCGTTGAATTCTGCCACAAAGTGGGAATGAACTATGTATCATGCTCTCCCTTTAGAGTACCGATTGCAAGGCTGGCTGCAGCACAGGCTGTTTTAAAGGAAAAAACCAACAAGAAAAAATAACACAAATATATGGAAGCAATAAAAGCGTATCTCGACAGGATTAAACACATTTCTCTCCTTTCTAAAAGCGAAGAGGAAGATTTGATACGCAAGGCAAAACACGGCAATCGCGAGGCGCGTCGTAAGATTATAAACGCTAACCTAAAATTGGTTGTAAATATTGCCAAGCATTACAGCCATTTCGACCTGCCGCTTATGGATTTAATCGCCGAAGGAAATATCGGCTTAATGCGTGCAATTGACAAATTTAATATCGGCAAAGGTTTTCGTTTCTCAACTTATGCTGCCTGGTGGATACGCCAGGCAATTAGCCGTGCGCTCATTGACCAGGGTAAAACCATACGTATACCGGTTTATATGAGCGAGTTTATGTCCAAGTATAAAAAGATAAACGAGAGCTTACGCCAGAAGCTGAAAAGAGAACCCAGTAGGGCCGAAATAGCTGTCAAAATAAAACTTCCCATTGAGAAAGTAGCGGACATAGAAATGTGGATGCAGAAGAAAGCCTCCCTTGAAGCGCCGGTAGGGGAGGATGGAGAATCCCAGCTGGGAGATTTTATCCAGGGAAGCGAATACGCAGACACCAACAAAGAAGTGGAAAAGTTTTTTGACCACGAAAGGGTTGTGCATTTGCTGGATTTCGTTACAGACAGAGAACGGCAGGTCCTTAATTTGCGTTTTGGCATAGAAAACGGTAAATCGCATACCCTGGCCGAAGTATCAAAAACCTTAAATGTTTCGCGGGAACGCGTAAGACAAATAGAAAAAGATGCGTTGATGAAGCTTAAAAAATACTCCATGCAGGAACAGCAAAAAGACCTGGAAGTTTAATTTAAGCAAAGGAGGGTTATGAAACTAGAGAAACATATCAGAAATATTCCTGACTTTCCCAAAAAAGGAATTCAGTTCAAGGACATAACCACCCTGCTTAGCAACAAAAAAGCATTTAAAGCCACAATTAACGGTTTGGCAAAAATATTGAAAGATAAAAATATAGACTATGTGGTTGCTGCTGAAGCCAGAGGTTTTATTTTAGGAGGAGCGCTTAGTTATAAACTTGGCTGCGGATTTATTCCGGTAAGAAAACCGGGGAAACTTCCATATAGGACATATAGCCATTCATATTCTTTGGAATACGGCACAAACGAATTGCATATTCACGAAGATGCCCTCCCTAAAAATGCAAGAGTGCTTATCCTTGACGACCTTCTAGCAACAGGCGGTACAGCCCTGGCCCTGGTTAATCTGGTAAAAAAATTTGATGCTGATATCGTCGGCGTTGCTTTCCTCATCGAGCTTACCGATTTAAAAGGTAAAGAAAAATTTAAAGAATATCCAGTATATTCGTTAATCAAATTCGACATATAAACTGGAAACCTGGTTCATACCGTAAAATCCTGGATAGCAAGACACCAAAATTCATTATTTTTTAAGTTTATTTAGTTTTATTTTCTTGCCCCTATAGCTCAAACGGACAGAGCGCGGCCCTCCTAAGGCTGAAATCCCCGTTCGACTCGGGGTGGGGGCATGGTTTATCCACCTTCAACATTTTTCATCCTATCGTTTTATCTTTACATCCCTACATACATAGTCGGATATGCTTTTAAGAAGCTCTGCCTTTGGCAGAGAGCATATACGACTCGGGCTGAGGGGCATGGTTTAAATCAGATATCAGATGCCAGCAATTTTCTACGCCATACTGCCTGACTTAAACCCTCCAAAACCCATTATTTGCCTTGCTGGATTTCTTTTATTTGATATAATAAGAAAATATGAGTTGCGAAGAGATAAAATCAATAATTCCTTTATACATAAAACATACTGCAACTGATCAGGACATATCAAAGGTTGAAGAACATTTATGCATCTGTGACACTTGCCGGCAGCATTTGGCGCAGTTAATGGATAAACCGAATGCTATTCCTGTTACTGCGGCCCGCGAAGAAACCCTTCCAGAAATACCCATAAAAAAAGACTCGAATATACTAGAATATATTATGCTTGGCGTAGGCGCCGCAGTGCTGCTTTTTGTTGTTTCTCTTCTGATAAAGGGCTAATATGAACAAATCTTCTTAGGTATTGCATAAATAACATGAAAATTAACATACGAGAAAAAGACGACGTCGTTATACTTGACCTTGAGGGAAGCATTGATATCAACTCTGCTGATTTTGTAGAAACTATCGGCTGGGCGCTGGTTACAAAGTCAAAAAATATACTGTGCAATTTCGAAGGAATAAACTTGATTGATTATGTGGGCATATCCCTTATAGCGGTTGCTTATAAAAATGTTCTAAACCATAAAGGCAGAATGAAACTTTGCAACGTACCTGGCCACGTGCAAAAGCTATTTTCGATAGTTGGGCTGGACAAGGTATTCACCTATTATGAAACCGAGGAGGAAGCCATAAAAAGTTTTACCGAAGAAGTATTATTCTCGCACATTCTTGAACAGCGGCTTCGCCGGCGGTTTAAACGCATACCATTACACAATACAATCGAATATAAACAAAAATTTTCTTCAAAAGATGTCTTCTATAAAGGAAATATCATAAATTTAAGCGCAATAGGCGTATTCATAGCCGCAGAAAAAGTATTTTCAATAGGCGAAATACTCACCACACGCATAAATTTAACACCTGCCCCGGGAGTCATCGAAGTTGACTCGAAAGTCGTATGGGAGGCAGATAACGAAATCCAGCCCATGGAGTCTCCCGGTATGGGCCTTGAATTTTATAATATAAGCCCCAAAGTCCAGGAGCAGATTATCGATTTTGTAGAAAAACACTTAACGCACAGTTCACAGGAATAAATTATGAATATTATTATAATTATCGTTATCGCTCTAGGTGTGGCTTTTACTTTATATGTATTTATAGGCGCATTAAAAGAAACTAAAGAAAAAAGGCAGAAAGAAAGCAGTATTTTAGATCTAAAGCAGCAGGTTATTTCCGCAAACGTAAAAATACAAAATCTCGAATTTGATAATTCATCAATACGTACGGAAATTGAAAAATTACGCAGTGAGCTTACAACTGCCAAGGAAGATTTAAATGATTCCCGTGAAAATGAGGGCGCTCTTAAGGAAGATCTTCAAAGTATGCGGCTAGCTGACGATAACCTGAAATCAACGCTGGATACGCTGCGCGCAGAAAATGAAAGCCTTAAGGAAAAACTTATGGAAAAGGAAAACGAAAACAAGAAACTTTCAGATGAAAACAAAAGCTTTAAGGAAAAATTAAAAATTCAGCCGCCCCGGAGCCCGGATAGCGAGGTAGATAGCATCAAAAAGAATATCATTGAAACTGTGCAAAATATGGAAAAGAAAAGCAAAGAAGATGCCCAAAAAGCAAAAGATAAAAATACCGACGGCCCGATAGATGACAAAAAGGATTCCGTATAAACATAAGGAGGTTGTATGGGGATAGATGCCCGACGCCTAAAAATATTTAAGATAAAAAACCGCCGCGGATACGGATGCATTTTTTCAAACCATCTGACTGAAGGAAAAACAATAGTTGAGGCATACGACAGGATGCTGAAGGCGCTTCGTAGAAGCAAAATCAAAGTAAATAGCAACATTTCCAATCTCAAAAGACTCCTGACAACCGTTTAATTTACAATGATGATTAAAGACATACTTTCCAAAATCTCGCACGTAAACATAAACGAAAAACGCACGATATCCGAAGAATATAGCGAATTGGTCTTTTTGAACAAAGATATCGAAGAATTATACAAGGTATTTGCCGACATATTCGGGCAGCCCCTAAAGAAACAAGGGGCAAAGCCTTCCAAAGATATTTTGCGCCTGACTAAAGAATATGGCGGGGTTTGGGAAAACCAGACTCTTTTTAAAAAAGATAACGAACAAAATACCATAATTGCCATGTTTTGGCCGTGGCAGGACAATATGCATACCACCTTGAAGATGGCCGCCATAAAGAACATATAACATGAGATATATTTTCATACTCCTGATTTCACTGCTTTTTTCGCTAAATCTGCAGGCAAATGACTACAAATACAGCGAAAGAACCGGCAATTGCTATACAGATATATTCTGGAAAATAAAGTCGGAGAAATACTGGGTTCTGCTTGAAACCCAACGCGGCCAGGAAACTTACACAACCACAAACGATTTGCATTTAAACAGCCTGGAATGGCACCTTATAAATAGGGCCAAAAAAACAGATATTGTAGCAAAACGGCAAAAAAATTTAATCAAGATAAGCGGCGTTTTTAAATCAAAACCCATAGAAAAAAGCTTAAAAATCGACAAAGACCCCTGGTACCAGCCGATGTCATTTTCACTATCCAAACTCTCAAAATCAAAAAAGAAAGCAGTTACTTTCTGGACGTTAAATCCTAATGATCTAAAACCCTATAAGATGAAGGCCTTAAATTACGGCAAAGAAACCATAAGCATAAATGGGAAAGAGGTAAAAACCTACAAAATAAAAATTATACTTGCCGGATTTCGTTCATTATTCTGGCATGCCTTTTACTGGTACCGAGCAGATGACGACACCCTCGTACAATACAAAGGTGTTGACGGCCCGCCTACAAGCCCCATAACCGTAATAAACCTGACAGAAGAAAGTTTTTAGGCTATATTTAATAGGGGAGACGCTTACCTCTAAATATGGCTTTTATTGGTTTACAAACCTGTTAGTTTGTGTTATACTTCTTTTGGTGTTTTTTAGTGGTTTTTAGTGTTTTTTGGTGTTCTTATAAATCCGAAATTATCATAGAAATCAGGAGGAAGGAATGGCAACTAAACCCAAAAAAGGCAGGCCTAAAAAGGTAGTAAAATACACAAAAACTATAAATGTAAGGTTAACCCGTGAGCAATGGGTCGAGATATTAAACTGGGCAGAAAAGGCTCATTTGGAACCATCGGTATACATACGAAAGATAGTTCTGGATTTTTTAAACATTCATTACAATCCGCAAGGCGTAGCAGTAAGCCCGCAAAAGTAACTTCAAAAAGAGTCAAAGTTAACCCTTAAAACAGCAATATCCGGATATATCTACGGAAATGAAGAAATATCTTCTACTTCCTATAATATATCTTATGTTAACTTTTATTATCATCTAAAATAAGGCAATTAAGTAATAGAATCAATAACATTTAGCGTTATTATAAAACCCTGTGAATTCAGGGAATGGTTCTTACCTCTGCATATATATTCTTACTTTCCTAATATAACCATATTCTCTCTAGTAGTAGAATCCACCTCGCAGAAACCACTCTAAGATAGCCTCAAATCAACCAAAAATAGCCTTAATTTAACTTTAAAATATGGGTTAGGGTGTTTGTCTATGGTAGGAAATAAAAAGGGCCGATAAGGGAGATTTTCCGATGCAACCCAGCTGCCGTAGCAACGCCAACTGCCTAACTTGCCTAAAAGGCAACGGCTTGTTGCGCTACTTTAGGCCTGTGGCTTTGCGACCCCCGGCTTTCGCGACGGGGTTTACCCTTATCGGCAATTTATATATACAATATATTTTTCTTATTTTCAAGGCGGGTTAAAAATTAACAGGGCTTTTTTCGCAGTTTAAGTATCAAAATCAGGACTGCGTAGCTCACTAAACCGCAGCAGATTGCAACAACCAGATACCCAAGCATAACCGGAAATATAATTTTTAATACCGATAATTTAAACAAGCCAAGGAAGCTAAAATGCTTAAAAAGCATTGACCATTTTTCTTTTATATCCTGCCAATCGGCGCCAATTAATCCTGAGCCTATTTTTATCGATATCAGGAAAGTTACAAAGCTTAACCAGGTATTCGTAGCCAAACTGCCCAATAAGGCAGTTGCCCGGTTAACTTTTGCTAAAGAAGCTAAAAAGACTGCTGCAATCGGGCCTGTTCCCGGCAATATTCCTGAAAATACCCCCAAACCAAAACCCAAAGCAACTTTTTGCGGAGTGTCGTTAGTCCGTACCAATTTTACGTACAACACGCTTACTAATCTTTTTAAGCGCTGTAAATTCATTCGGAAGGTTTATCCTCGCTAAAATATACTCCGGCCATATCCTCTTGCGGAGTCAAATCCTGGATCCACCCCTTTAGGCCAAGATTTTGTGCCAGTTCTTTTACCTGTTTGTATTCATCTAAATTCACGGCGCGGTTTATCTGCGGGATTTGTTTAGCCTTATAATATGGCTGGTATTGAAACATTATACTGGTTAAACAATCCGGGATATTCTCTTTTATCCAGGAAAGTATCGCAATAGCATCATCTATGTGCCCTGGAATAACCATATGCCTTACTACAAGGCCGCTTGTTAAAATATCATCCTTATAGGTTGCTGTCTTTTTTTGCCTGTACATTTCAAGCAGGGCCTCTTTATTATAAAAACTATAGTTACCGGCAGAAGAACATTCATCAGCTAATCCTTCGCCTATATATTTCATATCCGGAAGGTATATATCTACTATGCCGGAAAGCAGGCTTATAATTTCTTTTTTTTCGTATCCGGAAGTATTATAAACAATTGGTATATTCAGGCCGCGAGATAAAGCAATATCCAGTGCCTGCAGTATCCGGGGCAAAAAATGCGTAGGAGTAACCAGGTTTATATTGTGAGCCTTTTCTTTCTGGAGCTTAAGCATTATATCTGCGGTTTCCTCAGGGCTCTTAAGACTGCCCTTAAGAAGCTGTGAAAATTTGTAATTTTGACAATATACGCAGCCTAAATTACAGCCTGAAAAAAATATAGTCCCGCTGCCAGAGCCGCCGCTTATAGCAGGTTCCTCTCCTCCATGCAAAAAAGCAGTATAAATAACAATGCTCTCCCCCATCTTGCAGTATCCGGTTTTACCATTTAGGCGGTTTACCTTGCAATTTCTCGGGCAAATATCGCAAGACGTAAGCCTTGGGACAAGCTGTTTTATGGCTTTTTTAACAAGTTCAATTTTATTTTGCATTGTTTTTTAATTGCTGCCGGTATTTCTCTCTCATGGCAAGAAAAATTTGTTTGTATTCTGCGGTTTTATAATCCGGATAGGTTGTTGCGAAATCCTGGAAATTCGAATCTTTATAATATAAAGTAACTTCCTCAAATATCCCCTTACCGACATATATACGATGCGAATAATCCTTTGTCGTCGTGAGGACTAATTTTGCGTCATTTAAATAGCCCGGGTCTATATTAATGGTTCTTTTGGCGGCTTTGGAAAACTTTTTTTCCAGTTTTATGCAAAATAATTTTATTGAAACAAATGATGCCGGGTCCTTTAATTTTTCAAACGATATGAACCTGCGGTACAACAAAGAGCCCATCTCTTTTTCATAATAATGGGTATAGCCGAAATTGAACTGCGCGCTTTCAAAATCAATCTTTCCGAATTTACGTTCTAATATTTTATGTGTTTTGCGATAAATTTCTTCGCTCGAATAGATAAAACCGCAGATAAATTTGACTGGTAAAGGAAGAACCCTTTTAAGCACCGGTTAAAAGATATTTGAAGGCTTTGACAGCGAATTGATATAAGACATAAGAGCGCGGCGGTCGGTTTCTTTTATCTCGCTAAAATATATTCCGAGACAATATGACTGCTTGCCGTTATCCTGCACATGCTCGCTTCTTACTACAACCCCTTTGCAGTTTATTTTTTTTACGTCTTTATGGTTAGTTTTGTTAAGAGGCACGAGTAAAACTATATTGAGCTTAGTCATCGGCTCAATATTCTTATTTACGGCACAATACGCGCCGCTTGCGCTTATATTTTTGGTTTCAGTAACCAAATCGCAGTCGGATGCACAAAGCTTTAAGGCAAGGTTTCCTTCTATGCGGGGGTAACTTCTCTTTTCGTTCATTAAGCTTTGGTGGATTGCTTTTTGAGGAACTCTTTAAAGCAGTTTTTATTACAGAAATGACCATTATTCCTGTAATACCATTTAACCCTTTTTAAAGATTTGTTACACGCAAGACAGTTTTTTCTTTTTTCTTCGCTTTTTGACATAATAACCTATCCTAAAAGATGCTTTTTGGTTGTTATTCTATTATTGAACTAAGATAATTTTTGTTTTCTTCCGGTATTTCTACAAACTCCAAACCAGCGTAATACCTGTCGGAGGCCCTTTCTTTATTGCACCAGACAACCTTTGCTTTTACTCCCAAAACTTTGTCTATTAGGTTGATATTCAGCTTAAGGCAGTTGTTTTTGGATAAAAATTCATCGCTAAGTATGCGCGCACCGCCCACGCTTAAATCTTTGGTCACAGTATAAAAATATTCTTTTCCGGGAATAACACTGCATTCTATGGGAAAAGAAATAGGGCTTCTTGAATTTCTTCGCTTTTCATCCTTCATAAATTATACAAATATAGCACATTTTTAGGCATTTGTCAAATAAAGGTGTTGAATTCTTTGATAGTTTTCGCTATAAGGCCCTCGGAAATGCCGTCGACGACCCTTACCTTCCCGATTTTTTGAAGAAGCACCAGCCGGAATTTACCGGAAATATTCTTTTTATCGTAGCCCATTGCTTTATAAACAGCTTCGAAATCATATTTATATTTAACCGGAAGGCCAAATTTTTTCAATAAATCGCGTATCCGGTAAAGCTCATTTTTAGCGCAAAACCCTAATCTGCCAGACAGGTAAGCCGCGTAAAGCATACCTACGCTGACTGCCTCTCCGTGCGATATTTTTTTGTATTTTGAGGCGGTTTCAAGCGCGTGCGCAAAAGTATGGCCGAAGTTAAGGATGGTCCTTATCCCCTTTTTTTCTCTCTCGTCAGCCTCTACTATTTTTGCTTTTATACCGACGCAGGTATCGATAAGCTTCAAAACCGAAGAAACTTTAAGGCTATTAATTTCCCGGAAATTTCTAGCTAAAAAGTTAAAAAATACTGCGTTCTTAATAACTGCGTATTTTACAGCCTCGGCAATACCTTCAGTTATCTGTTTTTGCTCCAAAGTATCCAAAAACTTAGGGTCTATAAATACGGCGCGCGGCTGATAAAATGCGCCTAATATATTTTTGGCTTCCTTAAGGTCAATTGCAGTTTTGCCGCCTATGCTTGCGTCAATTTGGGAGAGCAAAGTTGTCGGCACCTGGAAATAAGGTATTCCTCTTTTGTATATAGAAGCTGCGAAACCTCCCACATCCCCTATTGTTCCTCCACCTAAACAAACAACAAAGATTTTTCTGTTTAAGCTGTCCGCCTTTAGCATTGCCTGTACTATCCGGAATAAACTTGTTTTTGTTTTCGCATATTCTCCGTCAGGAAGAACAACGACATTATGCGGAAAATTAGAAAAAGACTTTGCGATATTTTTTTTATAAAGAGTAAAAACGCGGCGTGAAGTTAATATCAGCGCAAAATTGCCCGGATTGTTATCCTTAAGATACTGAACGATGTTGCCAAATAAATTTTGTTTTATGTATATGCTATACGGATTTTTTGATAAATTGACTTTTACAACTTTCATATTGCAGCCTTTATGTTTAATAAAGTTAAAATAAACGTTACAATCGGGAGCATAAACCACCTGATAAAACCTGCCATGATTAATATAATTATAACAAATACGCCTGCGGTTTCCATTTTAAGATAAAGATAAGAAAGTTTATATGGAAGAAGGGCGCTTAAGATCCTTGAGCCGTCAAGCGGCGGTATGGGTATAAGGTTAAAAATAGCCAGGATAAAGTTTATGAGTATGCCCTCTATGATTATTTCCGGAATAAACATATAATTTGACACTTTTAATATCATAACAAGCAGAAACGCAATAAGAAAATTAACAGCCGGGCCTGCTAAGCCTACCCAAAGTATGTCTTTTTTTGGGTTTTTAAAGTGATACGGGTTAATGGGAACCGGTTTTGCATAGCCAAAAGAAAACTTTCCGCCGCTTAGAGCAATCAGAAGTATTGGAAGTATAATGGTTCCAAAAATATCTATATGCGCGAGCGGATTTAAGGTAAGGCGGCCGCTTGTCTTAGGCGTTGGGTCTCCGAATTTTGCCGCAACAAATCCGTGTGAATATTCATGCAAAGTTATAGATATAAATAGTAATATGGCAATTGAAACAAAATTTAAGATATCCGCCGGTTGAATCATCTTGTAAAGACCAATTTATATACAATTATATAAGGGCACGAACCTTTATTTTCAATGCCCTCTATTTTTACTTTTTTATTAATAAATTTGGTTTTACCTTTTGTGGTTATGTTTAAAAAATATTTGTTATTTTCAGTTTTAAGCGTGTAATTAGCTTCGCAGTCTGTACCATTGTATGGAAATAAAGTACCTTCCAGTTTCAGTAATTTTTCGCTTTTTTCCAAAAAGTTTTTGTTAACCCATCCGTAAATATGCGGATAACCTCTTACCTCAAACCAATCGCCCTTTTTGCTTCTTAAAAAAAATACGGTTCCATTTTCTACCTGGCCGATTACATAAGAAGACATAGTAGGGCTATTCCTTAGATTCAGGTTTGAAGCGATAACTTCAACTTTATTCCCGTCTATTTCCTTTAAGAATTCGGCGGCGGCATAAGCAGAAAATCTTTTGGGAAGCACTATTTTATACCATTCAAATCTTTCATCAGCTACTGTAACCCTTTCTCCGCGCTTTAAAAACCCTAAGGAAGGAGCCATGGCGGTTGCATCAACCCTTACGTTTATCCTGTCTTTAGTTACAATAGCCTCCTCCAGCCCATAACATACGTTGCTACTAGAAAACAAAAACCCCGTTAGAATAAAGCTTAATAAAAACTTTCCTAACGGGGTATTCATTTTACTGTTTAGCTTGTGGTTTCGCCGGCTTTGCTCCAGCGGCTGGCTTTGCCTGTTGAGCTGGCTTTGCTTGTTGTGCCTGTGGCTTTGCTCCGGCAGCAGCAGCAGCTTCTGGTGCTACAGCGGCGGCGGCAGCGTCCGCAGGGGCTTCTTCTTTTGCTTTCTCTTTCTTGACTGTCTTAAGTTTTATGACTTTTATTTTAGGCAGTCCGGCAACTCTGTCGCCTTCCTTCCATGCCCCTTTTTCTTTAAGCCATTTAAGGCGTTCGGTGCGTTTCATAACTGAACGCGTAGAAGATAATTTTTCAGCCCTTTTCAAAGATGAATGTAAACCCATTAGAACCTCCTTAATACGCAATCTTTATAATTTTTCTTAAGTAAACCCATATTCCTTTGAGCCTCTTCGATAGTTTTGAAGTTACCTACATATAAAACAAAGAAGGTGCCTTTCTTGGCTGTGTATGCAGGAAAACCTTTGTCTTTTAACCTCTTGGCTTCTTCAAGAGCAAAACTTTCTTTATTATAACTTGCTATTTGTATATAATAACCTTCTTTGGCACTTACAGCAGTTTGAGCAGGCTCGGTTTTCTTAATCGCTGCCTGCGGAGTTGTTTGCTGAGCAATTGGGCTAACGACAGCTTTTTGTTCTTTTATCGCTGCGGGCTTCACCTGAACCGGCGCCTTTATGTTTTCCTGTTGTAAAACTTTTTCAGGCAAATTTACGGTATCTTCGCTTAAAATCGAAATTTTTCTTCCTTTTTCAACTCCAAGAGAAAAAGCCAGGATAAAAAGCAAAAGAATAACAACGCTGGACAAAATAAAAGTATCGAGCGGTATTACTATTAATTTGCGCCTTAACTTCGAATTTGAGTCGTCGCTGGCCCCAAAAAGCTTTAGTTGCTCGCCGCGCATAACGTTTATTATAAGATTTACAAGAAGGAACGCAAGTGTTTTCTAATGTCTTCCCTTTTGAGGATTTTAAGGAAAATTTCAACTATTTGCGGGTCAAATTGCTTGCCCATCTGGGCTCTTAGCTCTTTTTCTATCTCATTAATATGCATTCTTTTTCTGTAGGGACGGCCAAAATACATCGCATCAAACGCATCAAGCAGAGAAAGTATCCTGGCGCCCAGAGGTATCTGATCGCGGCTGAATTTGGAAGGATATCCTTTGCCGTCATAGCGCTCATGATGATGCAGGATTATCGGTATAACAGGCTTTAATATTTCTAAATCTTTTATCATCTCAACGCCCTTACGCGGATGCTTCATTATTATTTTATATTCCTCATCGGTAAGCGGGGTCTCTTTACTGAGTATTCCCGAAGGAAGTTGAATTTTGCCGGCATCATGCAAAAGTGAAGCATATTCAAGAGATTTTATTTCGGATTCAGAAAGCTTCATTTGTTTGCCGATAACTTTAATCAGCTTAAATATACTTTTGGTATGCAGGTACGATGTCGGAACATATTGGTCAAGCAATTTAGTGAGCGATTTTATGTAGTTTATCATTAACCGCTTTTCTTCGCGGTAAAGATTAAATATCCTTAAGGATATGCTTATTTCTTCCGAAATCGACAGAAACCATTTCTTTTCCAATTCGCTGAACTCCGTGCTGCCCGGGCTGCGTTTTATATAAACAGCACCAAGGGCATCGGCAAAAATAAAAGGATAAATCATGCGGTTGCCAAGCATTATTTCCTTTTCCTGATGCAATATTTCTTTTTCTCTGTTTGTAAGTATAGATATACCGCCCTTTTTAAATGACTGCTTTTTGTTTTCAAGCCGCATCTTCATAAACCCCTGGGAATTAACATTCTTAAATACTACGGTTACTCTGTCTGCAAAAAATGCGTTCTTGTACAGGCGGCATATTCCCATTGCAAAATTCTTTATATCGCCCGAAGTAGTAATCAGGCGGTATACCGTATGAAATGAAGAAAATATAGTTTTATACCTTTTCATAAGGGTCAAAAAATTTGTTATACTCCTCTAACGCATATTTATCGGTCATTCCTGCCAGATAATCACATATCGTACGCTTAACGCCATTAGCCTGCGTTTCGTTTCTAAAAGGAGGCGGGAGCAGCTGCGGATTGTGTAAATAAATATCAAAGAGGGCGCTCACAAACCTTTTAGCTTTATCGGTCATACGCAGCACATGCCAGTTGCAATAAAGATTTTCAAAAAGAAATTCGCGCAGCTCCCTTCTTAAAACATTCATATTATCGCTAAACGATACAATACGCTCCTCGCAGCTTCTCACATCTTTGAAGTTAGCTACTTTTAATTTTTTTATATTGCGAAAAGTGTTTTCAATCAAATCAGTTACCTGCGTATTTATCAGGTTCCTTATCATCAGGTAAACGCGTAAATTGTCGTTAAGGCTTGAATGCTGCGCTTTTACTTTTTTATACATCATATTCCACAGGCCGGATTTTTTTCTAAGGTCCTCTTCTAAAATCAAACCTGACTTTATGCCATCGTCTACATCATGATTATCATAAGCTATTTCGTCAGAAACATCCATTACCTGGGTTTCCAGGCTCGGCTGCTCGCTGGGATTAAACTCTGCATAACGCCTGGCAAAATCATGGCCTACGTTCATACTGTGTTTTACAATGCCTTCACGGGTTTCCCACGAAAGGTTAAGCCCTTTAAAAGACGGGTATCTTTCTTCCAAAAAATCTACCACGCGAAGACCCTGTTCATTGTGGTTGAAACCGCCATCCTCTATCATAAGCTCATTAAGCACCGCTTCGACAGCGTGCCCAAACGGAGTATGGCCCACATCGTGGACAAGCGCGATTGCTTCGGTAAGATCGTCATTCAATTTAAGATTTCTGCTTATGGTGCGCGCTATCTGGGCAACCTCCAGAGTGTGCGTAAGCCGCGTACGGAAATAATCACCTTCATGATATACAAATACCTGGGTTTTATATTCAAGCCTTCTAAAAGCTGCCGAATGTATAATTCTATCCCTGTCTCGCTGGTATAACGAACGATAGGGATGCTCTTTCTCATAATGCTGCCTTCCTTTTGAATATTTAGATTTCATCGCCAATGGAGAAAGTATCTTTTCCTCATAATCCTGCCAGGTATATTTATCGTTTACCTTGATATTTTTTTGAAGTTTAATTTTATTCATGTCTACTATGCTATATGTTTCTTTAGTTTAGTATAAAGCTCGTTTAAACTTTGTGATATTATTTTTGCATCAGATAAAACAGGCATAAAATTCGTATCTCCGAGCCAACGCGGCACAATATGAATATGCATATGTTTGTCTATCCCGGCGCCGGCGACCTTGCCAAGATTCATGCCTACGTTAAAACCAGCCGGCTTTAAGGCGGCCCTTAAAGCAGACAGTATTTCTGTTACAACTCTGTTTAAATCAAGAATTTCGTTGTCGTTAAGATTCTCCATGGAAGAAACATGCCTGTTAGAAACAACCATAACGTGGCCGTTATTATAAGGAAAAGTATTAAGGATTGCAAATGAATGGCTTGAGCGCAAGACTACAAAATTTTTTTTATCTTTTTTATCTTTCAAAGCTTTACAAAAAATGCAGCCTTTGGCTTTTGTATTCGAAACGTAAGTTATGCGCCAGGGCGCCCACAATTTATCCAAGTTTAACTATCCTCCTTTTGATACTATTACCATCGACCTCAAGAATGCCGTAAGAAGGGTATGGCGCAAAAACTCTATCCGTGCAGGAACCAGGATTAAAATATATCCTGCCATCGATTTCTTTATCAAACGGATTGTGCGTATGCCCGAAAACGATTATATCTAAAGTATTCAGCTCCCCCGCAAATTCTGTGTTTATATAATCCATAAGCGTTGCCGGAGAACCCCTGCCGTGTATTAAACCCAGCCGTATACTGCCAAATTTAACTATTTGTTTTTCCGCAAGTTTTCCTTTAAGGCTGGATTCATCCATATTTCCGAGTACACCATAAATTTTGGTTATCTTGGAAAGTTCATGAAAAACACTGTCGGAAATAAAATCTCCCGCGTGAAGGCAAAAATCGCTCTTTTTAGCTTCCTCTATAACTATTGCCGGCAGCTTATCTGCCACAACAGGTATGTGCGTATCAGAAATTACCAATATTCTCACTTACACCTGCCTCTGGTTTGCTTTCGGCACATATAATCGGCTTATTATACGCCCTGCATAAATCATTCATTTCATTTATTCCCCAAGCAATTAATTTATTATTTTTCGCAATCAATCTCGCGCTTGAGGTAAAGTCATCAAGCGAAATAAATATTTTTTTGACACTCTTGCCTTTCAGCGAACTGCCCTTTTCAATAAAATCGAAGACATCGTTATCGTTCGCCTCCTCTTCTTTAATCGCAACAAACAAAACTTCCCTGCCTTCACCGATAAGCAAATGTGTTTTTTTATCGGGATAAGACATAAGCCTGCTTTTTTCCAGTTGCGGCAGCTTGTAGCGGTCTTTGCCGAGCTTTAGCGTATCGTTTTTAAAAGAACTGAAAAGCTCAAGGACCTTTTTTATTTTATCCTTATAAAAATCTTCCTTAAAAAGCAGGACTGATTCTTCTATTTTTCTGCGGAATAAAAAAAGCCTTCTTTGAGAATCGAAAACCGGCGTTGAAAAAAGCATTTTAAAAACATGCGATACCCAGAAAGAAAATAGCGGGTCTTTTATCCTGCAAACAGCGCCGAGGTTCTCTACATAATTCAAATCGTAAAGTTTTTGTAATTTATTTTTCAGGGTTTTGGAGTCGAAAATACGCAGAGACACAAGTTCACGCTCCCTGATGTAACCATCGCTTATGGCAATTAACAATTTGATTAATGCCGCGCAGTCGCGGAAATTTTCTTCAATTTTATTTATTTTTGACATAAATTTCTGGGAAAAATATGTTTCTCTTGCGTATAACGCATCCTGCAGTGCCGCAACTATCGAAGAACTTTCGTCTTCTTTTCTGTAAGAATCCCTGACGTAATCCTTCATTAAATTGTAATAAATGGTGTTTGGGCCGAGAATATTTACGAAAAACGACACGAAGAAAGGCGAGCAGGAAATAGTATCGAATGATTTTCTCACACACATGAACCTGCTTATGAAATTGCTTTCGTCTATGGCTATTTTTTCGAAGTTTCCGAACAGGAAATTTAATTCGCTGTAAAGCGTTTTTTCCGATTCCTTTGTGTCTACATCGCTTAAAATAACCATGCAATTATTCTGCAGAATTATGAATTTGGAAAAGTCCTGGTGAAAAGTAGGAAAAATATCCTTTAGTTTAAGAAAGTTTTCTATTACGAAAACGCACCTTTTCGAAGTTTCGTTTATAAATTTATTTATCAGCTCCAAAGCTTCGAGGAACGACGGCGGGTTTGTGCGCTTAATAACATCCTTGGCGAAATCAAGCGTTAAAGGAAACATTCCCTGGCTGTAATTTATAAGATTGTCCAAACTGTCTTCTTTGTTTAAATATTCGCTAAGCAGGGAAAATAATATACTTTTAAAAAAACCTCTGCGGTCGATATGGGTAACTGATGTGCGTATGTATACAATCTCTCTTATTTTGTTTGAAGAAAAATAATTGTCCAAAAGATAAGTTATTTCATCGCTGTCTTCCCCTAATATTGCAATATTCTGCCGGTACCCTTGCGAAAAAGCATTAAGCCTTTTATCTAAAATTTGTAATTTATTTTTAAGCAATTCCTGTTCCTTCATATTTCAATTTGCCTTAAGGTAACGCAGCGGATTATCTGCAAAATGTTTTTTTCTTATCTCAAAATGCAAAACACCCTCTTTATTGGACGCGAGTTGTGCAACATGGCCTATCGAATCTCCTCTTTTTACCGAGAAACCTTCTTTGACTTTTATATCATCCAAATTGGCATAAACCGTATAAAAATTATTCGGATGCTGAAGTATCAATGTTTTGCCCCATCCTTTTATATGGTTTGCGAATGCCACATGCCCTGACTCGGAAGCAACAACCATATCCTTGGGGCTTGCTTTTATATTTATTCCTTTATTTGAGGTATGATTTATGTTAGCGCCGAAATTATTGACAACTTCTCCGCGGATAGGCCAAATAAAATGAAGGCTGCTTGTGGCAATTTCTACATCTGTATAATAATTTTGGGAAATATTGGACGATGAACAGGATTGGTTCGTTACGGTGGCTGGAGCACAAGACGCAAAAACAAGTATTATGGATGAAAACAATATTATGTACATAAGCACGGAATATATATATTACAGCAATTTACAATTAAATTCAAGCGTATAAATAGCTCACGCGTATAAGCTCTTAAAAGCGGGATACGGGAATTGAACCCGTTTTTCCAGCTTGGGAAGCTGGCGCTCTACCAATTGAGCTAATCCCGCGTAATTCTTATTGGAGCAAATTACACTTTTCGATTATTTTTAGAGAACAAAATTTACCGCACATTGTGCACATATCCTTGCTATGCGGCAGTGATGCTTTACGGTATTTGCGTGCTTTTGTTTCATCCAAAGTAAGCGGAAATAATTTTTTCCAATTCCGGTGCGCACGATAGGTTGATAACTTCCGGTCCTTTTCAAGTTCATCTTTAAATCGTAAGATATCAACGCAGTGAGCGGCAATTTTTGAACTAATTACGCCGTCTCTTATGTCGGAAGCTGATGGCTGACGAAGATGTTCTGCGGGAGTAACCACGCATAAAAAATCAGCGCCAAAAAAAGCTGCTATCGCTCCGCCTATTGCCCCGCTCACATGGTCATAGCCTGCCGCAATATCGGTAGGAAGCGGGCCCAAAACATAGAACGGCGCATTGGAGCATACTTTTTTCTGTAAAAGCATATTAAAAGCTATTTCATCCAGCCGTATATGCCCGGGGCCTTCAACCATAACCTGGACACCTTTACGCCTGCATCTTTTAACAAGTTCACCCAGAACCATCAATTCGGAAATCTGAAGCTCGTCGCTTGAATCTGCAATCGCGCCGGGCCTGAGCGCATCTCCTAAGCTTAGCACGATATTATATTTTTTGGCTAAATCCAGTATCTTGTCAAAATTCTCGTAAAATGGGTTTTCTTTTGCGTTAACATGCATCCAGCGCGTTAATATTGCCCCGCCTCTGCTTACTATTCCGCCAACACGTTTTTTCTTGGCGATAATTTTTAGAAATTTTCTGATAATGCCCACATGTATGGTAAAAAAATCTACGCCATCTTCTGCCTGGGATTTTAAAACATCCCAGATATCATCAAATGTCATAGCTTCAAAGCCACGATAGTTATTTTCCGCTCTTACCGCAGCTTCGTAAATGGGGACAGTACCAAGCGGAACCGGGCAATTGCTTAATATCTGCTTGCGTATTTGCGCGAGATTGCCGCCTGTGCTTAAGTCCATAATCGTATCTGCCCTGCAATCCAGAGCAACCTTTAGCTTGTTCATCTCTTCATTTATGTTTGACTTCTCCGTAGACGTCCCCAGGTTAGCGTTAACCTTAACCTTGAAGCCTTCCCCTATTGCGGGAGGAAGGATATTGCGTTTTGAATTAACCGGAATAACCACACGGCCGCGCCTTAATTGTTTTTCAAGAAAGTTTAAACTCACGTTTTCATTCTGCGCTATTTTTTTCAAAAAACTTTTTTTAAACATTTTTGCCCGTCCTTAATGATGTAAAATTCTTTTCAAGAGAATAAATATCATAGCGGATTTTTTTAAGCAGTTTTACCTGTTGCGGTGAAATTATCTTTAAAAACTCTTCCAACACCCTCACTGATTCTTTGGCTCTCTGCAGGTTAGCGTAAATAATGTCGCTTACTGTTTTTCTGTTAAACTCCAAAGCATCCGTTTTTTTACCCAAATCGGATTTTGAATCCCTGAAGAGCATTGCGGTTTTAAATATTTTATTAGCGCTTATCTTATCCAGCGAATGGCGCAATATTCTGGCTTTCTTCCTCAGCTCATCATTTTCAAGAACAAACCTAAAAATATCTTCAATAACCCGTAAAGCCTCTTTCGAGCGGTTAAAATTTGCATCCACTACGCGTAGTAAATTTTTCTTATCCATTTCTGATTTTTTGTATTATGCCGGTTGTAGAGTATCCGGGGTAGAATTTTATGCGGAAAATTTTCTTAACAAATTCTCTGCCGATTATCTCGTCTGCCTTCCAGTCCTCGCCTTTAACAAGATAATCCGGCCTTAAGGCTTTTATAACTTTTAAAGGGGTGTCTTCATTAAAAATAATAATGAAATCTACCAGTTCTATCGCCTCAAGCACTTTGCTTCTTGCTTTTTCATCCATTATCGGCCGCGCGCGCCCCTTTATCCTTCTTACCGAAGAATCCGAGTTAAGGCCTACGATAAGCACATCCCCCTTGCTTTTTGAATCTTTTAATATTTTTATGTGCCCGGGATGGATGATATCGAAGCAGCCGTTGGTAAAAACTATGCGCTTATTTTTTTTCTTTAAACTTCCAACTATCTTTTTTAACGCCGGTAATGTTTTTACTTTGTTCATAGATAATCCTAATTGGCAGTATTTCTGGATAGCAGATTAAAAATATCAGATAATTTTCTTATCTGTTACCTGTAATCTATTATCTGTTACCTGTCACAAAAGCTCTTCTTCAACAATTTCGCAGATTATATGCCCTGCCAGAATATGCATTTCCTGGATACGCGGGGTGTCTTCAGTAGGAATTACCAGGGAAATATCTACAAGGCTTTTTAATTTTCCGCCTTTTTTACCCAAGAAGCCAACGGTTTTTATACCAAGCTCTTTTGCTTTATTAACTGCCTTAATTACGTTCTGCGATTCTCCGGAGGTTGATATCGCAACGATTAAATCATTTTTGCCGGCAATAGCCTCCACCTGCCGGGAAAATATTTCATCGAACCCGTAATCATTGCCTATTGCCGTAATTATGCAGATATTGCTCGAAAGAGAAACTGCAGCAAAAGCTTTTCTGTTTTTCTTAAAGCGGCCGACGAGTTCGGCGGCCAGATGCTCGCTGTCGGCGGCGCTTCCGCCGTTACCCATAAAGATAATTTTCCCGCTATTTTTTAAAGTAGAAACGAACAGACGGGATATATCCGCAATTACCGGCAAATTTTCTTTAAGCTGGTTAAGCGCGCTGAAATGGTTGTCTATGGATTTGTTGATAATTTTATCCATTATCCAAAAAATATCTTTGCTATATCGTAAAATTTTAAATCCAAGGTCTTTAGGGCTTTCGTTGCTTCTTCAAGGCCAACGTCTACGATTTCGTTTCCTTTCAGGCTTACCATTCTGCCGAATTTTTTATTTTTTACGAGTTCATACGCTTTTACGCCGAATCTCGTTCCAAGCACTCTGTCAAAAGCTGTAGGAGAGCCTCCTCTTTGAATATGACCTAAAACCGTGACTCTGGTTTCATAACCTGTTTTTTCTTCGATGAGCTTGCCTAACATATCGCCTATACCGCCCAAACGCACATGCCCGAACTCATCCAGCTTTTGTTCCTGCAAAGTCAAATCTTTGTCCTTAAAAGCTGCCCCTTCCGAAACGACTATAATACTGAAATTTTTTCCTCTTTGGTGGCGTTTTTTTATGGAAGAACAAAGTTCGCCGACATCGATTGGAATTTCCGGAACCAGTATATAGTCTGCTCCTCCGGCAATGCCTGAATAAGCTGCAATCCAGCCTGCGTGCCTGCCCATAACTTCAACTACCATTATACGGTTATGAGATTCTGCTGTTGTATGCAGCCTGTCAATGCACTCCATAACAATATTTACCGCTGTATCAAAACCAAAAGTAAAATCAGTGGCATTCAAATCGTTATCGATTGTTTTCGGTACGCCTACGGTATTTAAACCATCTTTAAAAAGCTTGGTTGCCACCCCCAGGGTATCTTCTCCTCCTACGGCTATTAACGCATCTAAACCCAATTCCTTAAAATTTTTCTTTGCGAGCTCAACGCCATTTTCTTTTTTGTAAGGATTGGTGCGGGAAGTGCCGAGAATCGTGCCTCCTTTTGGAAGTATCCCTGAAACAGAACGCAAATCAAGCGGCATATAATCTTTTTCAAGCAAACCCTTCCAGCCGTACTTTATTCCTACGACTTCTGAGCTATCATTTATAGCAGCTCTCACTACTGCTCGTATTACAGGATTTAAGCCCGGGCAATCTCCTCCTCCAGTAAGAATACCGATTTTCATGCTGACCTCCTATTGTTAATTTAATAATATCTGTAGGGTATTTCCGGTTCTTCAGCTTCAACTATTTTTTTCGTACCCTTAAAAATCATTTTCCTTATTTCTATTTTAACTTTTATATCCTTGTCTTCGCCCAAAAGATTTACCAGTTTTTCCCTGACTCTTTCCTGAACATCTTTCGTAAACGACAGGAAATTTACTTCCGAATTTACATTTCCCCTGATTACAACGCTTACGCCGCGTTTTCCGGCGCACACCCTGGGCCTTACATGAGAAAATCCTTTTTCTGTTTCCAGCATATTCTTAAGCATATCTTCTATTGCAAAAAGCGTTATGCTTACTTTTCCGTATTCGGATTCGGAAACTATCGCGCGTTCCCTGCGATAAATAACATGCTGAATGTAACGGATACAGAAAAGAATGATCAAAAGCCCGCCCAGGCCGAAAGCAACGCGTAAAAAAATATTGGAAAGCATTTCTTTCTCAATATAAAACACGATATCCGTGAGTTCAATAAAATTCGCAGCTGAACCTATCAAAACAAACCCTAAAAAGAATGAAATAAAAATATAGACAAGTATTGCAAGAAAACCCATTTTTTACCCCCTTTCTACCTTTTTGACTTTAATGTCAACGCTAAGAGAGTCTATATTAAGGCCGTTTAACATTTGCGTAATGACCTTTTTCTGTATATCATAAGCAACATCCACGATATTTTCTTCCCAGGAGATTACAACCGGTATCACTATCCGCATTTCCCTGTCGAATATAATTCTGGTGCCTGCCCAATCGAAAAATTTAAGCAGCCTTTTAAACCTGTAACATTCCCAGCCAACCGCTCTTACCCCCTTTACGCTTTTAGCTGCTGCTTCTGCCAGTTGCCTTATTGCTCTTTTGTGTATCTTTATCTGGCCGTATTCAGAACTTATATTCCTGTTCACTCTTCCTCCTTGCCTATGAATTTTTGTAAAAATCCTGTATGGTATTTACCCCTTTGAAAATCAGGATCAGTTATAACTTCCTTGCAGAATCCGGCTGTTGTCTTAATCGGTTCTATAAGGAATTCATCCAAAACTCTCTCCATTTTTTTCAATGCTTCCTGCCGGGTCTGGCCTTTGGTTATTGCTTTTGCTATCAAGGAGTCATAGTAGGGGGGTATTTTATAGCCGCTGTAAATATGGGTGTCTATCCTTACGTCTTTTCCGCCGGGGATATAACAGAAGTTTATAGACCCAGGGCAGGGCATAAAATTATTCTCCGGGTCTTCTGCATTAATACGGCACTCGATAGCGGCGCCTTTCATATGTATTTCATCCTGCTTAATATTTAATTTTTGTCCGGCTGCAATTGTAATCTGCAATTTTAGAAGGTCTATGCCTGTAACTTCTTCGGTTATAGGATGTTCGACTTGTATTCTTGTATTCATTTCCATAAAGTAAAAATGGCCCTTATCGTCGAGCAGGAACTCTATGGTTCCCACACTTCTATAGTTCATCTGTTTAATTCCTTTTATGCAAAGTTCGCCCAATTTTCTTCTCAAGCGCTGGTCTACAACCGGAGACGGGGTTTCTTCTATGATTTTCTGGTGCCTGCGCTGTATACTGCAGTCTCTTTCCCCAAGATATATCGCATTGCCAAAATTATCAGCTGCAATTTGCACTTCTATATGCCGGGGATTTTCTATAAATTTTTCCATATATATTTCTGAATCTCCGAAAGCAGCTTTGGCTTCTGATTGTGCAGTGAGCAGCGCTCCGACAAGCCGGACATCGCTGTGGCATACCCGCATTCCTTTTCCTCCGCCGCCTGCTTTTGCCTTGAGAATAACAGGATAACCCATTTTCTTGGCAGTCGCTAGCGCTTCATCTTTTGTTTTTAAGGCGCCTTTGCTTCCTGGTATGAGCGGAAGATTTGCCTTATGCATAGTTTCTTTGGCTCTTACCTTATCGCCCATAAGCCTGATGTTTTCGGCGGTAGGGCCGATAAATTTTATGCCGCAGGATTCGCACACCTCTGCGAAATAGGGATTTTCCGCCAGGAAGCCGTAACCCGGATGTATGGCATCGCTGTCGGTTATTTCCGCAGCACTTATTATACTTGAAATATTAAGATAGCTCTCTGAGGAAGGAGCTTTGCCTATGCAGATTGCTTCATCGGCAAATTCCAGATGAAGGGAGTTTTTGTCTGCCTCTGAATAAACCGCAACAGTCTTAATGCCGAGCTCACGGCACGCGCGCATTACTCTTATTGCGATTTCGCCTCTATTTGCAATTAAAACTTTGGAAAACATTTATACCGCTTCCAACACAAACAGTGTTTGGCCAAATTCTACAGGCTGGCCGTTTTCAACTAATACTTCAATAATTTTCCCGCCTATTTCTGCCTTTATTTCGTTCATAAGCTTCATTGCTTCAACAATACACACAACGTCTCCGGGCTTTATCACGTCGCCTATTTCAACATAAGGCTTAGCACCTGGAGATGGAGCGCGGTAAAAAGTGCCTACCATGGGGGATTTGATTTCAATCACCCCTTCTCTTTTGCCGGGTTTTTCTTCCTTGGCCGACGGGCTTGGCACCTGAGAAACAATAACAGGCTGGTTTTCTGAAAATTTCTTAAGCCTTATACGTTTACCTTCTTCTTCAATTTCAAGCTCACATAGGCTGTTCTCATTCATGAAATTAATAAATTCTTTTAATTTTTCTAATTCCATAATTCCTCCTGTTAAAGGATTTTACCGGCGCTTAAATCTATATTTATAATAAACATATAAATTCTAAACCCTGCTCAAATACTGTTTATCCCGTATGTCTATTTTAATTAAATCTCCTTCATTTATAAAAAGCGGCACCTGTATGGTAAAGCCGGTTTCTATTTCAGCAGGCTTAGTCCCGGCTTTTACGCTGTCGCCCTTAAAACCAGGCTCTGTTTTAACTACTTTATATACGACCGTAACAGGCATTTTTAAATTCGTAAATTCATTATTATAAAAAAGGCCTGTGATTTCCATATTTTCCTTAAGCCACATAGCCTTATCTTCTATTGCTGATTTATCACAAATAAGCTCTTCGTAAGTTTCTAAATCCATAAAATGATATTTGCTCGAATCCTTGTATTGATATTGCAGTTTTCTTTCTTCGATTTCTGCTTCCATCACATTATCGGAATCACGCAAGGTGCAATCTAAAATTTGAGAAGTTCTTAAATCTTCAAGTTTTACTTTGCAAAAAGCAGGGCCTCTCGCCAGCTTTACATGATTGCATTCAAGCACCGTATAAGGCTTATCATCATAGATGATAACCATGGATGGGCGTATGCTACCTACAGAGATTCCCACTTAAAACTTCTCCCTTGTTTTTCCCTACCAAAACCATATCTTCTATGCGTATGCCGAACTTATTCTTTAAATATATGGCAGGTTCGATTGTAATTACCATTCCTTCTTTTAGAACTTCCTCGCTCCTCGGGCCGACGTAAGGTATTTCGTGGACCTCAAGCCCGACGCCATGGCCTATGCCGTGGCCGAAAAACTGGCCGTAACCTTTTTTTTCTATGAAAGAACGGGCTGCGCTGTCTACGTCTTTAACTTTTGCCCCGTCTTTTATTTTTTTTATGCTTAAATCCTGAGCCTTCTTGACAATATCGTGAATCCTCCTGAAGAAAGGGGTTATTTTACCCCAGGTAAACACCCTTGTCAAGTCAGCGCAATATTCATAATACTTTGCGCCTAAATCAATTAGGTAATGATTTTCATAAAGTTTCCGGTCCTCTTGCGGCACGTGATGGGGTAAGGCACTGTTTGCTCCGTAGGCAACAACGGCGGGGAATGCAACAGAACTATCCCCTTTAAGCCGCATAAATCTTTCTATTTCTATGCTTAGCTGCTTCTCAGTCATAAGCCTGTCTCGTATTTCCAGGGAAAATTCCAAAGCTTCTTCAGTTATTTTGGTTGCCTTTCTTATCAGCGCTACTTCCTGCGGCTCTTTAACAACCCTGATTTTTTCAACAAAATCCACGGTTTCGCATAGCTCTATATGGTTTGCCAGAAAATACTGCTTTATTTTTGAGTATTCAAGGTAAGGAATATTTTTTGATTCAAAGCCCACGCGGCGTAGACTAAGGCTTCTTGCGGTATCCGACAGTTTCTTAAAAATATTTCCGGCAGCCATAACCACTTTCCAGGCATCAAGATCTTTGGCTTCGTATTCGTAAATAAAATTTGTAAAATATATAAGCTCGCCTTCGCGGGTAAGCAAAAGATAACCGTCTGCTTCGCGAAAACCAGTCAAATAGCTGATATTTATGTGGTTGGAAAACACAACCGCATCAAGGGAAAGTGCCTTTAACTGGCTTACGCATTTTTCGATGCGGCTCTTCATGATTGTTATTTGGAGGTTACGGCAGTATTTTTAAGAAATTGCGCCGCTGCAGCCAAGGCAAGGGTGTAGCTTAAAGGGCCAAAACCTGTTATAACGCCGATTGAGATATCGCTGATGAGAGATTTTTTCCTAAAATCTTCTCTTTTATAAATATTGGACAAATGCACTTCTATAACCGGTTTACCGACTGCAAGTATTGCATCTCTTATGGCAACAGAAGTGTGGGTGTAAGCTGCGGGGTTTATAATCAATAAATCGTATTTTGAATTAGTTATTTTTTCTACTATTTCGCCCTCGGAATTTGATTGTAATATTTCGAAAACTAAACCTTTCTGTTTTGCCTCTTTTTTCAACTCTGTATTTATATCGCTTAAGGTAAATTTACCATAAATTTGCGGCTCACGCTTGCCCAAAAGATGTAAATTCGGCCCATGTATTACGAGTATTTTGTTATTTCTTGTCTTTGTTTTCATCGAGTTCAGCCTCCTCTATCAACATTATTGGTATACCGTCTTTTATCGGATATTTGCGTAAGCACCCCAGGCAAACTATCTTATCACCCTTTAAAGCTACATCAGATTTGCAAAAAGGGCACGCAAGAATTTTTAGCAGTTCTTCGCTAATCATCTTTAACCACCCTTATTTTTTTCCTCAACATACATCATCCGTAAGCTGAACAAAGAATCATCCAGAAGTTTTTCCTCTTCCGGATTTAAGTTGCCTTTGGTTTTTTCTTTGAGTATTCCTATGGTATCAACCAGAAATCTAGCCTGCTCCAGGTTCTTTTCGGTCTTTCCGGAAACCGGATTTTCCAGCCTTCCCAAAGCAATCATTGCCTGCATACTAAGAGAAGACAAAAACAACCTGAAATTAGGCTCATGGAAAGCCTCATGTTTATCGTGGGCTTCTTTTTTTTCTTTTTCGGCATTAGCCTTCCATTCCTCATCAACTTTTTTTCTTATTTCCTCGCTCATAGCCCTCCTTAGCTGATAACTACTCCAGCGTATCCGACCACGGAACTCGTATCGCCCGTGCTGTCAGCGCTTGTTTCATACAGGCTGACGCTTGCTTTATTTGCGCCGATTTTTTTCATGATCATAAGAAGTATGGCTACAGGCGCAATCCCGCACATAGAAATATTTTCCTTTTTTACTGTTTTAACCAGCCCATCCGCGTCAAGGTTGATTATATGCGTAAGTGCATCTCTATCTTTGCGCCTGGCAGTTGAATCAGGCTCATAATGGGTCATATCGCTTGAGGCAATAAAAAGAATTTCTTCTTTGTCGGCTTTTACCGCCGAAAATATTTGCTCTGCCACTTTTTCATACGTAGCTAAATTCGAAACGTTGCATACTATCGGAACGAAACTGAAATCTCCAAAGAAATAATATAATATCGGCAATTCTACTTCTATAGAATGCTCAAATTTATGCGCAAGCGTATCCGGCTTTATGTCCACGCCTGAATCAAGAATTCTCTTTGCCAGATTGGAATCAATAGGCAAACTGGCAGAAGGTATTTTCCAGCTGCCTTCGGCATACATTCCAAAATTCTCGCCGTATCCTGTATGGTTAGGCCCAAGAATTATAATCCGTTTTTTAGGAATTACTTTGCTTACGGTGCTAACGGCAACTTGTCCGGAATATACATAGCCTGCGTGCGGAAGAATCAAGCCGTAAGCTGAGCTTTTTGTAGAATCTTTCGGCTTAAATTCTTCTATTATTTTTTTTAATTCCGGCGCCTTTTGCGGATAAAATTGTCCGCTTACAACTGGCTCTCTAATCATGAAAAATATTAAAAATGGTTTATATAATCAGACAATTGAGATTGATTAATAGATTAGCAAGTATAGCGAAAAATGTCAACATATTCATAGGCCGGATGAAGATAAACCTGCCTAATTATTCTTAAAATATATCGAGATGTCAAACTGGTAACTGGCGCCTTCCAAATCAGGAGGAAAAGGCATAAACGGAAAAGATTCCTTTACGCTTCTAACAGCAACCTCCATCAACTCTCTGTTGCTGCCATCGCTCTTAACACTTTCCAGGCGCCCGTCTCTTGAAAGTATAAAACTTACAAAAACCTCTCCATGTTCCTTGCCTGTATAATTTTTATGGCAGACTGCGTTAAGTTTTGACCTCAGACCCTTGTAATAGCTCATATACGAAGGATTGCTTTTTAATTTTGAGTTCTCCAATTTTTCGGAAATGACAATTTTGCCGGTATCTTTTTCCATTATCTGCGCTTTGCCCAGCAATGGCCTTTCTTTATCCTCCCCCATTAATTTACGGACAATATTTTTTACATATGGCGGGGGCGGCAGTTTTACTTCGTTTATCTGAGGATTTTGCAGTTTCGTTTTAGATATCTCTTTTTTTTGAATCTCTTTAATTGTAATTTTTATTTCTTTTACTTCCTTTTTATCGCTTAAAATACTGTTTGCATTAAACGCCGCGAATGAGCCGACCGTAAAAATCAGCAAATGCATAGCGAATGAAATACCAAAAGAAACATTCCAATAGTTTCGCATGTTTAAAATTATAGCATAGTCTAATAAAAGTGGAATATTATTTAGATTGTTATGCGGCGTCACGAAAAAGCGCAGGGATTATTTCAGAAAGTGTCGGATGGATGAAAAAACATTTTTTGAAACTATCGGCAGTTAAATTATTTTGAATAGCGTAGGAGAAAATATTTATGAGTTCTGCGGCGGCATTTGAAATTATGCTCGCGCCAATTATTCTATCTTCCTCTCCCACAATGACTTGCATAAAACCATCCTGGTCGTCATAAACATAGGAAGATGAAAACTTAAGAAAATTTGTCTTAAGAATTTTGTATTTTAAGTTTTTTTCCTTCGCCTCAGTTTCCGGAATGCCGATTTTAGCTATCTGCGGAATGGCAAAAACACAATCGGCAATGCTTCTATAATCCAGGCTTTCGGGAACTCCCATTATGTTTTTAACGGCGGCCAGTCCTTGAGCTTCCGCCACATAAGCAAGCAGCCGTTTTCCGGTAACATCTCCACAGGCATATATATTTTTTATATTCGTCCGGCATCTTTCATCCGTTTTTATCCATCCGCCTTTTTCAAAAAACAACCCTGTTTTTTCTATATCCAAATCAGCTATATCCGGATCCCTTCCGACGGCTAAAATAATTTTGTCGTAGCTTTCTAAATCATAATTTTTTAAATTTGCCGATGTTTCTATCTTAATCCCGCGGCGCTCCAAAATAATACGAAGACGCCTTGTAACCGCCGTATCAAAAAATGGCAATATCTCATCCTGCTTTTCGATAAGTGTAACGCGTTTTTTAAAGCTGTTTAATAAAGATGAAAATTCAATTCCAATATACCCTGCGCCGATTACAAGAAAATTTTCTCCGATTTCCTGCTCGGAAAAAAAATCTTCAGCAAAAATGCATTTTGGGTGTTTTATCAGGCCTTTCGGTTTTGAACCGGTTGCTATGATAATATTTTTGGCTTCAATTTTTTCCTTACCTGCCGAAAGCGTATGTTCGTCAATAAAAGAAACTCCCTCAAAACATAATCTTATGCCGGCTTTTTCAAGATAATTAAGGGAATCTTTCTTTATCTTTTCGACAATAGTATTTTTTTTATTGAAACTTTCCTGCCAGCTTTTTCCAAGTTTTGAATTGTTTAAGAAAAATTTGGTGGGAATACAACCGCGGTTTAAACAGGTTCCTCCGAAATTATCTCTGCTGCGGTCAAAAAGTATGGTTTTAAGACCGTGCTTTAAAGCCTGTCGCGCGGCGGAAAGACCGGCAGCACCCGAGCCTATTACAGCCAAATCATACATTACTTATCTCTTTGACTAATTCCAGTGCTTTTTTAAACTTTTCCTTTTCCTCTTCCTTAAGCTCTATTTCAATTATCCTGTCTATGCCTTTTCTGTTTATCAGGCAAGGCACCCCCACGCATAAATCATTAAAACCGTATTCGCCTTTTAAAAGGGCGCAAACAGGTATAATTTCATTTTTATCTTCGTAAATTGCCTCGATAAGGCGGAAAATTGCAAACGAAGGGGCAAAACTGGCGCTTTTATTCTTTAAAAAGCTTACTATTTCTCCGCCGCGTAATGAAGTTCTATCCTGAACTCTTTTTATGGCTTCTTTACTTAAAAATTTGCTTATGCTTTCACCTTTGGCACGCATCCTTTCACCCGAAACTATCATATCGTTATTGTGCAGGCCAAACACAAAGGCCTCAAGCACGGAAGTAGACAGCTTAGTTTCCTGATGAAGTATATTCAATAATCTTGCGCTGTCAAGAGAAGAACCCATTCCGAACACGCGGCTGCGTTCAAAACCGGTTTCCCTGGCAAATATATACGTGATAAGGTCCAATGGGTTTGTAACAACTATAACAATTGACTGCGCTGCATGTTTTTTTATATGGGCGGATACGCCCTTGGCAACATCAGCATTTATTTTCAATAAATCCTGCCTGCTCATGCCTTCTTTTCTGGCGATTCCGGCAGTAACAACTACGATATCGCTGTTGGCTATAGCACAAAAATCATCTGTTCCTGTTATTTGCGTGGGAGAATTGAAAAATGCGCGGGTATCTTCGATATCCAGGCTAACACCTTTGGCTAAACCTGCTGCTATGTCAACAACCGCAATTTCACGAAAGGCCAGCCGCGAAAAAAGATGAAAAGCAAGCGTTGAACCAACTGCGCCTGCGCCGATTATTGATACTTTATTAAGCATTTTTAAGCTCTTTTTTGATTTCCTTGACTATTGCTTCAGCCATTTCTTTTGTGCCGACAGCGCTTGGGTCGGTTCTGGTTGGCTTTAAATCATAAGTTACGTTTTTACCTTTTTTTATAACCGCGCAAACTGCTTTTTCAAGAATCTCCGCCTTTTTATGTTCTCCGATATGCTTAAGCATAAGGCTAGCGGAAAGTATGGTAGCCGTAGGATTTACTTTATTCTTTCCTGTATATTTTGGCGCTGCGCCATGAACAGGCTCAAATAATGCAGTTTGCCCACCTATGTTTGCTCCAGGCGCAATACCGAGGCCTCCGATAAGCCCGGCACAAAGGTCTGATATTATATCTCCGTAAAGATTAGGCAAAACCATCACATCGAATTCATGCGGCCGCAAAACAAGCTGCATGCAAAGATTATCCACGATAACATCATTGGCTTCAATCTCCGGATATCCCGTTGCTACATCTTTAAATATCTTAAGAAACAACCCGTCTGTATATTTCATTATATTGGCTTTATGTATGCAGCTGACCTTGCGGCGCTTCTCACGCTTAGCAAGCTCAAAAGCGAAACGTATAATCCTTTCCGAAGCAAAACTAGATATGGGTTTAATAGAAATAGCGCTTGGCGTCCTTACTTTTTTTTCGCTTATACCGTTTATGTAATCTATAAGGCCGTTGGTTTTCTGATCAGCTTCCTTAAATTCAACTCCGGCATATAAATCTTCGCTGTTTTCTCTGACAATTATAATATCAGTCCCCGGGTGCTTGGAATTGGTTCCTTCAATATAACGCGCCGGGCGCACACAAGCAAAAAGGTCGAGCTCCTGCCTTAAAGCTACGTTAATTGAACGAAAACCAGACCCAATAGGTGTAGTAATCGGGCCCTTTAGGGCAACTTTATTTCTCTTTATCGAATTTAAAGTATCGGCAGGAAGGAGGCTGTTATATTTTTTAAGCGCTGGCTCACCTGCTAAAACCACTTCCCAGCTTATATCAATGCCTAGCGCATCGATACACCTACGCGCGGCATCTGTAACTTCCGGTCCTACACCGTCTCCGGGAATAAGGCTTATTTTGTATGGCATATGAATATTTAAAATAAGTTGGCTGGAGCGCAGCTAAATTGCTAGTCTAATTTGAAATCTTTATGTTTCTGCAAATAATTTATTATGCCGGAACACGCTACCAACTCTTTTCTAAAATTATTCCAGGGAACGAACTTAAGAGTTTCATTGGTACTTAAATTCTTTATGGCACCTTTGTCGACATCTATATTCAGCGTGTTTGATTCTTCAATAGACGAAGTATCTGTTTCAATTAAGGGAAGTCCGATATTAAAAGCATTACGGTAAAAGATGCGGGCAAAACTTTTTGCAACTATACACAGTATTCCTGCTTCTTTAATCACCCATGGCGCCTGCTCGCGGCTTGAACCCATGCCAAAATTTTCTCCCGCGACAATAATTGATTTATTTGGGATTATTTCTTTGTAAAAATTAGGCCGTATATCTTCGAAAAGATATTGCGACAGTTTTTTCATATCGGTTATAGCGAATTTATACCTTCCCGATATTATCCAGTCGGTATTTATATTATCGCCAAATTTAAAAACTTTTCCTTCAAAGTTCATAGGTCTTCAAACTCAACAACATTTCTCACTTTCATCATAGCTATTTCTTTGGTTATTATGCCTTTTCTGTAAAGCTCTTTTAAGTTTTTGTCTATTGTATACATGCCATATTGCCCGCCCATTTGAATCATTGAAGGAATTTGTGCAACTTCTCCTTCGCGTATTAGATTCCTGATTCCAGGGGTAGCAACCAAAACTTCCGTAGCCAAAACACGCCCCTTTCCTCCTGCGCGCGGAAGAAGCAGCTGCGATATTACGCCCTGAAGACAGTCAGCGAGCTGGACTCTAACCTGTTTCTGCTGGTGCGGCGGAAATACGTCGATTATTCTTTGTACCGTCTGCGGCGCATCAGGGGTATGAAGCGTAGCAAATACCAAATGTCCGGTTTCTGCGGCAGTAAGCGTTGTTGCAATGGTTTCTAAGTCGCGCATTTCACCGACGACAATGACGTTAGGATCCTGCCGAAGCGCGCGGCGTAACGCTTCCGGAAATGAATGTGTATCGGCGTAAACTTCTCTTTGCTTTATTATGCTTTTTTTCTTTTCATGAACGAATTCAATAGGGTCTTCAATGCAAATAATCATTTCCTGCCGCTCGGTGTTTATAATATCAAGCATTGCGGCTAAAGTTGTACTCTTTCCTGTTCCGGTAGGCCCTGTGAGAAGAACCAAACCGTTTGGTTTCTTTAAAAAATCACGCACTACCATTGGAAGCCCAAGCTCTTCTATTTTTGGTATCTGCTGGGGAATACGCCTAAAAGCTGCCTCGACATTTCCTTTCTGGTAATGCACGTTAACCCTGAATCTATCCATATCAGGAAGTGAAAATGAAAAATCAAGCTCTCTATCTTTTTCAAAAATAGCCTTCTGGTCATCATTTAATATGCTATAGATAAGCGCTTTTGTATCTTCCGTATGCAAAACAGGCAAATCTTTTAAAATATATAATACTCCATCAATTCTTATTATCGGTGGGCTGTCAACTGTGATATGAAGGTCACTCGCGTGCCTTTCCATCGTCAGCTTAAAGAGACTGTTTATATTTATCATGCCACCTCCCTCTTTAAAAAATTACAATAGCATAAAAACAAAAAAGTATTAACAAATAATGTTTTTGAAACTATACTTTTTTGCCATTTTGTTATTTCTTAATATATCTACGCGGATCAGTAATTTTTCCGGAAATTGCGCTTGCTGCTACTGTTGCCGGAGAAGCAAGATAAATGAAACTATTGGGATTACCCATCCTGCCCTTAAAATTCCTGTTTGCACTGGATAACACCACTTCTCCATCCGCAGGCACTCCCTGATGCGTGCCAACACACGGACCGCAGCCTGCTGGTAATACTATTGCTCCCGACTCAAGGAAAGTTTTAATGTAACCTTTGTGCAAAGCCTCGAGAAATATTTTAGAAGATGCAGGAGCAACAAGGAATTTTATTTCTTTGCTAACCTTTCTGCCCTTTACTATTTTAGCTGCAATTTCTAAATCCTCAAGCCTGCCGTTAGTGCAGGTGCCCAAATAAGCCTGGTTAATTTTTAACCCCTCTACCTCTTCTATGCTTGCTCCGTTGTCTACAGTATGCGGTTTAGCTACGTAGGGAGAAAATTTAGAAACATCAAACTCTAAAACCTTTTCATATTTACAGTCACTATCTGAATAAACGGGTTTATGTTTCTTAACGCCTATCGAAGAAAGATAGCTCGCAGCTTTTTTGTCAATAATCATAAGCCCGCATTTAGCGCCAAATTCTATAGTCATATTGGTTATGGTAAAACGAGCGTCAAGAGAAAGCCGTTCTATTACTTCTCCCGAAAATTCAACTGCTTTGTAGGTTGCTCCATTTGCAGTAAGCTTATGAATAATATTTAAGATTATATCTTTGCTGAATACCCCTCTTGGGATTTTTCCTTTTATGATAATTTTATAAGTCGCAGGAACCTTAAACCAGTTTTTACCTGTAGCTAGAGTAACTGCCAAATCGGTTGAACCGACTCCGAAAGCCGCAGCGCTAAGTGCGCCTGCTGTTGAAGTATGTGAGTCAGCGCCCAGTATAAGCGCGCCAGGGCTTGCAAAGCCTTCCTCAATGACCAATTGATGGGATATTCCGCAACCGACATCGAAAAACAGATTCTTGTTTAATTTTGAAAATTCGCGCATTCTGCTATGGACCCTTGAAACACCCATGCTCGGAGATGGCGCTGAATGGTCAATAAACATTGCGTATTTTTTTGGATTTTTTATGTTTTTAAACTGGTTTAAGCCATCCAGCACAAGGGCGGTTGTTCCGTCCTGAGAAAAACAAAAATCAACCGAACATATACCGACCTCGCCCGAGACAAGTTTATGTTTTGAATGCGCCGACAATATTTTTTCTATAATAGTACTACCCATATTATAAGCTTGAAGTAAATTCCTTTATCCTTGCTATACCTTTTTCGATATCCTGCGTTGAAGTTGCAAAACTTAAACGGATAAATCCTTCCGCGCCGAAACTATCGGCAGGTATTGTTGAAACAAGATGTTTATCCAAAAGGCGCGAGGAAAAATCAACACTGCTAAGCCCGCTTTTTTTTATGTCGCAAAACATATAGAATGTGCCGCTTGGCTTAAACGGTTTAATCTTTTTTAAGCGGGATAACCCGTTAAAAAGCATATTGCGCCGGCTCTCGAATTCAGCGCGCATAGTTTGGGGCCATTTTTTATCCTGAATTGCCGCAAGCCCTGCCGCCTGGGACACAGAAGATGCGCAGCTGGTTGTATGGTCTATAACCTTGGAAATCGCTTCTATGAAATTTGAAGCTGCCTCAAGATAACCGAGGCGCCATCCGGTCATAGAAAAGCTTTTCGAGAAACCATTTATTGTCACCGTAAACTTATGCGCGTCTCCTAATGAAGCAAAACTTATGTGCCTCGCTCCGTCATAAGTAAGTATTTCATATATTTCATCGCTTAAAACTATTATATTTTTGTCCTTTATAACATCATAAATTGCTTTTAATTCCCCTTCGCTGTAAGTAGCGCCAGTTGGGTTGCTCGGATAGTTTAATACAAGCAGTTTAGTTTTTTTGGATATGGCGCGGGCTAATAAATCTGCGTTTAACTTAAAACCGCCTTTTGCTTTAGTTTTTATAATTTTTATTTTTGCGCCGCAAAGTTTTGCCATTTCAGGATAACTTACCCAAAAAGGCGCTGGAATCAAAACCTCGTCGCCTTTGTCGAGGAAGGCGACCATTGAGGCAAAAATGGCATATTTTGCCCCGGAAGTAACGATAATATTGGACGCTTCACAGGGAATGTTATTTTCTTCTTTTAATTTGTTGCAAATGGCTTGGCGTATTTCGTTGGTGCCTGCAGAGGGGGTATATTTTGTTAAACCTTCGTCTATGGCTAGTTTTGCTTTTTCTTTGATAAATGAGGGGGTATCAAAATCTGGCTCGCCTGCGGCAAAGTTAACAACATCCTTTCCTTCTCTTTTAAGTTTCTTGGTCAATGCAGTTATTTTTAAGGTAGAGGATGAACTTAAAAGCGCAACTCGTTGGCTAATCATTTGTTTTGTGTTTTTTTATACAACCCCGTTACTTTAAATAAATATATTAAGGCTAGGGGCATCCCGCACCTTAATAGCTGCATATAGAAACGGGACAGATTAGCACAGATTTGGAAGCGGATAATCACAGATAAAGGCATCCGTAATCATCTGTGCATCAAAGAGAGTCTCTTTCTTTTTTAAAGATTCCCTTAACGCCGTCAATTATGGTTTTCTTGGGCTTTTCTTTAAGAGGCGCGTGCTTTTCTTCTTTCTTTTCTACTTCTATGTGTTTTTCTTCTTTTTCTTTTTTGTGTGTCGCTTTCTTTTCTTTTTTTTCAACTCTGGTAAGCTCAATAAGAGAAACTTTGCAAGCGTCACCCTTGCGGTATCCAAGATCAATAACCCGGCTGTATCCGCCTTTTATTTCCTTAAAACGCGGGGCAATATTATCGAACAGTTTCTTAACCAGCCCATGGTCGCAAAGCAATTCATAAGCAAGGCGCTTATTTGCAAGTGTCGGCTCTTTAGCCAAAGAAATAAGCCTGTCTATCCAGCTTCGTAATTCTTTAGCTTTTGCTTCGCTTGTCTTAATGCGCTCGTAAATTATAAGTGATCGCAGTAGCGACTTCTTAAGCGCTTTCCTTTGCGCGCGCGACCGTGAAAATTTTTGGCTTTTCTTTCTATGTCTCATACTAGTTCCAATTTTTTCCTGTCTACTTTAAGCCCAAGGGAAAGCCCCATTGTTTTAAGCAGATTAACTACCTCAGTAAGTGATTTCTTGCCAAAATTTCTGTAAGATAGTATTTCAGTTTCTGTCCTTTCAACCAAATCAGCTAAACTCTTTATGTTTGCCTCGCGAAGACAGTTTGCGCTTCTTACCGACAATTCAAGTTCTGTTATGGGAATTTTCAATTTCTCATAAAGAGAAACTTCTTCCGGCGTAAGCTCTTCGGTTTCCTCTTCGGGAATTTCTCCAAGAGTAAAGAAAAGCTCTAAATGCTTGCTTAAAACTTTGGCTGCATAAATCAGGGCTTCTTTAGGCTCAATGCTGGCGTTTGTAAAAATTTCAATAATGAGTTTATCGTAATCGGTTCTTTTTCCGACTCTTGTATTTTCAACTTTAAAGGTGACGCGTTTTACCGGAGTAAAAATCGAATCAATCGGAATAACGCCTATTGGCATATCTTCTCTTTTATTGTTCTCCGCAAGGACGAAACCCCTGCCGCGGCCCACTTCCATTTCTATCTCAAGGCGTGCTTTTTTCGAGGTAAGTGTTGCTATATGCAGGTCCGGGTTTATGACTTCAACGCTCTCGTCAGTCGTAATATCGGAAGCTTTTACTTCTTTTTCGCCTTCAACCTTCAGGGTTATTTTTTTGGGTGATTTGGAGTATGACCGAAGCACGACATTCTTGATATTCAAAATTATTTCCGGAATATCTTCCAAAACTCCTTCAATTGTAGAAAATTCATGAGAAACCCCTTCTATTTTAACAGAAGTTATAGCTGCACCTTCAATAGAAGAAATAAGCACGCGCCTGAGGGCGTTGCCCAAGGTAACTCCATAGCCCCTTTCTAAAGGCTCCGCAACAAACTTGCCGTAATTAGGGCTATAGGTTTCTTGCTCGACTGCTATTCTTTTGGGAAATTGGAAATCTCGCCAGGTTATTCCCATTGTTCTACCTCCTTAATAAAATTATCAAACTTTTAAATCCGCGATATTCGCGTTATTTAGAATAAAGTTCCACTATCAACTGTTCATTGATAGGTAGTATTAAATCCTCTTTTTCGGGAAGACGTATAATTTTTGCGATAAGCGCATCCTTATCCACTTCCAGCCAGCCTGCGATACTGCGTTCTTTCACGTTTGTATCATAGGTTTCTTTAAGTGTCTTTTTCGTATTGTCTTTTGCCTTTATTTCTATAGTATCTCCTGCATTTATAATATACGAAGGAATATTAACTCTTTTGCCGTTCACAAAAACAAACCCATGTAAAACCATCTGCCGCGCTGTTTCTCTGGATGTGGTAAAAAGAGACCTGAAAACAACATTGTCAATTCTTCGCTCAAGAAGCTGCAGCAACGCTCTTCCGGTTGCCCCTTTTGTTTTTGTCGCAACTCTGAAAAATCTTTTAAACTGCGCTTCCAGCATTCCATACATCCATTTTACCCTCTGTTTTTCTCTTAGCTGCAATGCGTAATAAGAAGGCTTGGAAGACACCCTGGTATGCATTCCGGGAGGTGTTGGCCGTCTTGAAAAAGCACATTTCTCCATCGAGCAACGTGCGCCTTTAAGAAAAAGCTTCATTCCTTCCCGTCTGCACTTCTTACATTTTGACTCTAAATTTCTGCCCATTTTAACCTCGCTTAATTGAATTTATACCCTTCTCTTCTTTCTTGGCCTGCAGCCATTATGCGGAGAAGGCGTTACATCTTTTACTTTTTTTACATTTAATCCTGCTGCCTGTATAGAACGTATTGCCGCTTCTCTGCCGGGGCCGGGACCTTTTACTAAAACTTCCACATCAGTAAGGCCAAAATCTTTTGCTTTTTTTGCGGCATCAAAAGAAGCTATCTGCGCGGCGTATGGGGTTGATTTCTTTGTTCCCTTAAAGCCAACCGTACCGGCTGACGCCCACGCCAAAGTATTTCCGGAAAAATCCGTGATTGTCACTATAGTATTATTGAATGTTGACTTTACATGGACAATGCCCATGGTTGAAGTCAAATGAATCTTTTTCTTCTTTTCTCTTTTTTGTTTCGCCATAACGCTCCTTTACGATTATTCCCCTTTCTTCTTAACTCCGCCGACTCTTGGCCTTGGGCCTTTGCGGGTTCTGGCATTACACTTTGTACGTTGGCCCCTTACCGGAAGGCCTTTTTTATGACGAGTGCCGCGATAACAGCCGATATCAACAAGCCTTCTTATATTCTGCGTTATTTCACGCCTTAACTCGCCTTCTATCTTGTAGTTGGCCTGGATATGCGCAACTATCTTTGACATCTCTTCATCAGTCAAGGTTCCTGCTTTCTTATCAGGATCTATGCCTGCAGCAGAAAGAATACGAAAGCAATTAGTAGGCCCCACGCCATTAAGATACTGAAGAGCAATTTTAATTTTCTTTTCCTTTGGAATATCGACACCGAGAATTCTTGGCATTTTATTTCACCTCGTTTAGTTTTAGGTTAAACGTAAGTTTACCCTTGCCTTTGCTTGTGCTTTTGATTTTTGCAAATAACCCGCACAACGCCTTTTCTTCTTACGATCTTGCACCTTTCGCAAATTCTTTTTACTGAACTTCTTACTTTCATATTTATACCCGCTTATGTTATTTATACCTGTAAGTTATCCTTCCCCTTGTTAAATCATAAGGAGAAAGCTCCACTTTTACTTTGTCTCCCGGGAGAATCCTTATAAAATGCATACGCATTTTCCCGGAAACATGCGTAAGGACAATATGGCCGTTATCAAGTTTTACGCGAAACATAGCATTAGGGAGTGCTTCTACTATTTCTCCCTCAACTTCTATCAGTTCTTCTTTCATATCCGAGTTAGAATCAAAGGGCCTTTCTTTGTTATGGCTATAGTATGCTCAAAGTGAGCGGAAAGCGAGCCATCTCTTGTTTTCGCAGTCCAGCCGTCGCTTGCGACAACAACATTGTAATGCCCGGCTGTAACCATAGGCTCAATTGCGATAGCCATGCCTTCAGAAAGCTTATCCCCGCTGCCGGCTGCACCGAAATTTGGCACCTCCGGATGCTGGTGTAACGCTCTTCCTATGCCGTGGCCCACAAACTGCCTTACAACCGAAAACCCCTGTCTTTCGACAAAGTTTTGCACGGCTGAACCTATATCTCCTATGGTTGCCTGCGGCTTTACTTTTTTTATACCTTCGTAAAGCGACTTTAACGTTGTTTTTACAAGTTTCCTGGCAACATTTCCGGCGCGACCCGCGATATAAGTATATGCTGTATCTACAAAGAGCCCTTTATACTTGATTCCCAAGTCTATGCTAACCAAATCCCCTTCTTGGATTACCCGTTTATCCGAAGGTATACCGTGTATAACTTCATCGTTTATGGATACGCACAAGGACGCGGGATAACCCATAAACCCCTTGAATGCCGATTCCATTCCAGGATAATCCTTAAGGTAATTGTCAAAATTATCTTCGATAGATTTTGTTACGACACCGGGCCTTACACACTTTCCAAGCTTTTTTAAGATAAGAGCGGCTACACGTCCGGCTTGGCGCATACAAGCTATATCTTCGCTAGAAAGCAAACCCATCATAATAACTTATCTTTTATCCGCGCTAAAACTATATCTTTGTCTCCGCGCGCATCTATCGCGATAAGTTTCTTTTTATTTTTATAATAGTCCAACAAGCTTTTATTCTCTTTAAGAAAAACTTCCCACCGTTTTTTTATAACTTCCGGCGTATCGTCCTTCCTTTGAATCAATTCGGAACTGCATTTATCGCATATGCCTGTTTTTTTAGGCGGCATATTTACTAAGTGATAATTAGCCCCGCATTTTTTGCAGACAAGCCGTTTCGTAAGCCTCTCCAAAATCGTCGGCTCATCAACCTCAAGATAAATAAAAGCGTCGATAGTAGCGTTCTTCTTTTCTAAAATAGCATCCAGGGTTTTTGCCTGGTTAAGATTACGCGGATATCCGTCAAGTATGAAATTTTCCTCATTAAGATTTTCCTCAACAACCTTTGAAACCAGGGTATCCGGAACAAGCAGCCCTTTTTCCATATAATTTTTTACTTCGTTTCCAAGAGGGCTGTCTTTTTTTACTTCTTCCCGGAAAATATCACCTAAAGATATACGTTTCAGTTTATAATAATCGCTAAGAACTATTGCCTGGGTGCCTTTGCCTGAACCTGGTGCTCCAAAAAGAATTATTTTCACTTTTAATCCTTTCTTTTAAAATTAACGCCTTGCTTTTAAAGAACCGCCTTTAATAAAACCTTCGTAATGACGGACCATAAGCTGGCCCTCTATCTGCTTCATTGTATCAAGGATAACGCCAATCATAATTAAAAGCGTTGTGCCGCCGAAAAATGACGCAAGCGCGTAGCTTGGCACATTAAATATATGCATAATAAAATTTGGGAAAACCGCAACCAGCGACACATATAAAGCGCCTACAAAAACAATTCTTGTCGCTACAAAATCAAGATACTCTCCGGTAGTCCTGCCCGGCCTTATTCCGGGAATAAAACCGCCGTATTTCTTAAGATTATTGGATATTTCCGAAGGATTAAAAACTATGGCCGTGTAAAAATACATAAAGAAAAATATAAGCAAAACATAAATCAGGTTATACCAGATGCCGCGTTCCTGAAGAAGTGTTTGTAAAAAAACTACTATTTTAAATTTTTTCGGAAGAAATGTTGCCAAAGTTGCCGGAAAAAGAATAACGCTTTGGGCAAAAATTATCGCAATAACGCCGGACATATCTACTCTTATCGGCAGATATGTGCTCTGTCCGCCGTAAACACGCCTTCCAACTACGCGTTTCCCGTACTGGACAGGGATTCTTCTTTGAGCCTGAGTAAAAAGTATAACTGCCATAACTACAAGAACCCATAATACCAAAAGCGCAATCACGGTAGTTAAAGAAATATCCTTTGTCGAAGCCAGAAGATACAGCTGATACAAGGAAGAAGGTATCCTTGAAATGATGCTTGTCATAATTATAAGGGATATGCCGTTACCTATGCCCCGCTCCTGGATTTGTTCACCAAGCCACATAATAAAAACAGTTCCGCAGGTAAGCGTAAGTACCGTGATAAACTTAAAAACAATCCCAGGGTCGTGGACCATCTGGATACCCTGGAAATTACCGGGATTTTCAAGCCACATTGCCAGGAATAAACCTTGTATTATGCAAAGAAAAAAAGTCAGATACCTTGTATATTGGTTTATTTTTTCGTAACCGGCCTTGCCTTCTTTTGCAAGCCTCTCTAATTGCGGAATTACTGCAGTCAACAGCTGCATAATAATCGAACTTGAGATATAAGGCATAACGCCCAGAGCAAATATACTCAAGCGGTCCAAAGCGCCGCCGGTAAAAATACCAAGTATGCCCAATAAAGTCTGTTGCTGGGTCCTGGCGAGATTTTCGAAAAATTTATTAAGAGCAAATGTATCTATGCCGGGAGTCGGGATATAACAACCTACCCTGTATACCACAAGAAGAGCAAGCGTTATAAGAACTTTTTTCTTTAACTCTTCTATCTTGAAGATGTTTTTTACCGCTTCAAACATTGAGCCTCTCCTCCGGCTTCTTCGATAATTTTTTTGGCTTTCTCGGAAAACTTATCAGCCTTGAAAGTAGCTTTGACGGCAAATTTATCTTTTATAGAGGCAAGTATTTTTACCGGTAAATTTGCATCTTTTATAAGTTTTGCCGCACAAAGAGACTCCGGGTTTATTTCTTTGGCGCTTTTCATTTTTTCCTGTATATCGCTTAGGTTAACTACCTGGAAAATTTCCTTTGAGTAAACATTAAAGCCGCGTTTGGGCATCTTGCGGGCATATGGGATATTGCCTCCGTTAAAGCCTACATACGGCCAAACATTGCCGCTTCTTGAACCGGCACCTTTGTTTCCTCGGCTAGCGGTTTTTCCCCATCCACTGCCTGAGCCTCTGCCTAAGCGTTTGCCTGTCTTGTTCTTTGTGCGTAATTTTATCTTGGATAAATCCATAGTTATGCCTTCTTTAATTGTCCCAGCGCCTGAAAAGTAGCCTTAACGACGTTTATAGGATTTGTGGATTTTTTTAAAACCTTAGTTAATATGTCGTGTATGCCTGCGCATTCGCAGATAGCGCGTATGGTTGAGGAAGCTATAACTCCTGTTCCTGTGGAAGCAGGTTTTAGAAGTATCTGCACAGCTCCGAAAGAGCCGTAGACTTCATGGGGTATAGTTGTTTCTTTTTTATTTATAACAACAAGGCTCTTTTTGGCCCTCTTGATTCCTTTCTTGATGGCTTCTGCAACTTCGTTAGCCTTGCCTAAAGCAAAACCGGCAGAGCCTTCAGTGTCTCCTACTACAACCAATGCTGAAAAGCCCAAATTTTTTCCGCCTTTTGTTACTTTAGTTACCCTGTTTATAAAAATAACTTTTTCAACAAAAACTTTTTCCTTGGGCTCGGCCTGGACTTCTTGTTTTGAGAAATTTGTGCCGCTCAAAATTTCAACCCTCCTTCTCTTGCTCCTTCTGATAGAGCCTGGACTCTTCCGTGATATTTATATCCCGCCCTATCAAAACAAACCTCTTTTATGCCAAGGGATATTGCTTTGGCTGCTATAAGCTTTCCTATTTCTTTGGCAGCTTCTTTGTTCGTACTCTTTATATTCTTGGCTTTGAATTCCTTGCTCAAGGTAGAGCAGCCGGTAATTACCGAGCCTGCATCATCTTTCACCAACTGAGCGTACATATGCTTTTTGCTTCGAAAAATAACCAAGCGCGGTTTAGCGTTGGTTCCTTGCACTTTTTTGGTTACTCTTTCGTGCCTTCTTTCTCTTTGCGGTAATTTCACCTTAATTCTCCCTTGCTTTTTATCTAGTTCTATTTTGAATAATTACTTAGCTAAAGCTTTTCCCAGTTTTTTCTTTACTTCTTCGCCTACGTATCTGACCCCTTTGCCTTTATAGGGCTCCGGCGGATAAATCTTGCGTAATACTGCTGCGAATTGCCCTACTTTCTGCCTATCCGCGCCTTCAACTATCACGCGGTTCGGGTTAGGAACGGTAACTTTTAAATCTTTCGAAACCGGTATCTCAACCGGATGAGAAAACCCCATAGCTAATATTAAATTCGACCCTTTCATCATGGCTTTATAGCCGGTACCTACTATATCGAGTTCTTTTCTGTAACCGTCAACAACGCCCTTTACCATATTGGCAATTATCGCTCTTATTGTGCCGTGAAGACTGCGTATTCCTTTTTCATCGCTTGCTCTTTTAACCAAAACCTTATCGCTACCAAGCTCCAAAGACACTCCTTGGGGAATATTCAGGGTAAGCTTTCCTTTTGCGCCTTCTATAAGCAGGCTGTTATTTGAAACGCTTGCCTTGACTCCCTTAGGCAGCTGAACCGGTTGTTTTCCTATCCTTGACATATATTTAGTTATTGATTACCAAATTTTACCTATATATTCCCCGCCTATGCCCTTGGTTTTTGCTTCTTTGTCGGTAAGTATATTTTCCGAAGTAGAAATAAGCGCTATGCCATAACCGCGTAAAACCAGCGGGATTTTTTCTTTTTTAACGTAAATTCTTCTGCCAGGCTTTGACACCTTCTGGATTCCGTTGATGACGTTCTTCTTGCCGTCATACTTTAAATATACTTTTATATTTTTGAAATTTTCCAAATCCACTTCCTTAAAATTTTCGAGGTAGCCTTCTCTCTTTAGAATTTCGCAAATTTTTAAAAGTACTTTGGAATAAGGCAGCAAAGTATCTTCTTTTCTTGCCCTGACGGCATTTCTAATCATCGTAAATGCATCTGCAATCAAATCGGTTCTACTCATCAAAATCTCCTTGGCTTCGTTTTAATTACCAGCTTGCTTTCTTTAAACCCGGGATAACCCCCTGCCAGGCAAGTTGCCTGAAACAAATACGGCAGAGCTCAAAATCCCTTATGTAACCACGCGGCCGTCCGCATAAGCGGCAACGGTTTCTATAGCGGGTCGAAAACTTTGGTTTAATTTTCTCTTTTTTCCATTTTTCAATTTTTGCGGTAGTCGCCATTTTACCTCCTGAAAGGAAATCCTAACAAGGTAAGCAGTTCTTTTGCTTCTTTGTCTGTTTTTGCGTTTGTGTGAATTGTTATATTCATACCTTGGGCGCGCGTTATCTTGTCAGGTTCAAGTTCGGCAAACACGTTTTGTTCTGTAAGACCGAAAGTGTAGCTTCCTCTTCCGTCGAATGAATTTGGCGGAAGCCCCCTAAAGTCGCGTATTCTGGGAGCTGCAACAGTTACAAACCTGTCCAAGAATTCATACATACGATAACGGCGTAAAGTTACGCAACAGCCGACTGGTACGCCTTTTTTCAATTTAAAGTTTGATATCGGTTTACGCGAACGGCATATTTTTGCCTTTTGTCCGCCGATTACAGCAAGTTCTTCTGCTGCTTTTTCTGTGAGCTTTGGGTCGGTAATAGCTGCTCCAACGCCCATATTTATAACAATTTTCATCATTCTGGGCACTGCCAAAGTATTTTTATAGCCGAATTTCTCCTTCATTTTGGCAATAACCTCTTCCCTGTATATCTTTAAAAGCCTGGGAATATATTTTTCTTTTAAATCGCCTGTTGACATTTTTTGCATATCCTTATTTTGTTTTTATCTTTTAATGTTTTCATGCCAAATCTTACCGGTTTTGAACAGCTTGAACAAAATAGTGCGACCTTAGAAACATGAAGGGGCATGGGCAGCTCTTTTATTCCTCCCACATCCGCCTCTGAGCGTTTTTTCATGTGCTTTTTTGAAAGATTTAAACCTTCGACTATCACTCTTGACTTATCTTTCAAAATTTCAAGAACTTTTCCGCTTTTTCCCCTGTCTTTTCCGGAAATTACAAATACCTTATCGCCTTTTTTTATGCCTAAACTCATAATTTATTCCTTTTAAACTACCTCGGGTGCTAAAGATAAAATCTTACTGAAGGTATCTCTTAATTCTCTTGCTACCGGGCCGAATACTCTGGTTGAACGGGGATTACCCTGTTTATCTATTACGACACATGCATTATTATCGAATTTAAGCATAAGACCATCCGCACGCTTTATGGGAAGATGCGTCCTCACAACTACAGCGCGCACAACTTCGCCTTTTTTGATAGCGGCGTTAGGAAGCGCTTCCTTGACGCTTGCCGTAATAACATCGCCTATTAAAGCAAAAGGCCGGTTCTTCTTGCCGATTACCCCTATAAACGAAACCTTGCGTGCGCCGCTGTTATCGGCTACGTCTAATTTTGTCTTTATGTAAATCATTTTAAAACCTCAAGCAGTTTAAACCGTTTTTCTTTTGACAGTGGTTTTGATTCGATAATTCTTACTTTATCTCCGGTTTTTGCCTTTTTTTCTTCGTCGTGCACTTTATATTTTTTTCTCTTTATTACTGTCCTGTCGTATGCTGGATGGGATATCCTTGTAGTTACCGTAACTACAATTGTTTTTTCCATTTTGTTTGAGACGACTACCCCTTCCAGGATTCTTTTACCCTTTATTGGTTTCATTTTCCTTCTCCTTAAGTACAGTAAGAATTCTGGCTATGGTTTTACGAGCGTTTCTAAAAACATGCGGCTTCTCTAAATTGCCGCTACGCTTAAATTCAAAGTCCATAATCTCTTTCTTAAGATCAGATACTTTTTCTTTTAACTCTTCTTTTGATAATGCCCTTATATCTTTTATCTTCATTTACGCCTCGTAACAAACATTGTTTTGCACGGCAATTTATAGGCAACTAACCTGAAAGACGCGCGTGCATAATCTTCCGGAATGCCTCCCATCTCAAAAAGAATCATTCCTCTTTTTATAACTGCAACCCAGGTATCAACCTCGCCCTTTCCTTTTCCCATTCTTGCTTCAGCAGGATGTTTTGTTATGGATTTATCAGGAAAAACTCTTATCCACATTTTTCCTCCGCGGTTAAGAGCCCTGCTTAAAATAATTCTTGCACTTTCAAGCTGGCTGCTTTTAAGCCACGCACATTCAAGCGCTTTTATGCCATATTCTCCGAAAGAAACTGTCGAGCACCTGACGGCAAGGCCGCGGCGTTTACCTCTTTGAGACTTTCTGTATTTTACTCTTGCTGGAAACAACATATTAAGACTTGCTCTCCGCTATTTCTTGTTTTACCATGTAACTGCCCAAAGGTTTTTCCCCTTTATATATCCAGGCTTTAACACCGTTTGTGCCATAAGTTGTCTTTGCCGTAGCTTGTCCATAATCAATATCAGCGCGAAATGTCTGAAGAGGTACCTTTCCATATTTATAGATTTCGTTTCTGGCTATTTCAGCGCCCTCTAACCGGCCTGAACATTTTATCTTTATTCCTTCGCAACCTAAACCAAGCGCCTGGCTTATGGATTTTTTCATTGCCCGTCTGTAATTTACCCTTTTTGTCATCTGAAAAGCAATCAGCTCGGCTACAAGCTGCGCCTCTAAAGCCGGCTCTGTTACTTCTTCAACATCCACTATTACTTCTTTTTTTGCAAGTTTTCCTATTTCAGATTTAACTTTTTCTATATCCTGGCCGCGCCTGCCTATGATAACACCCGGGCGCGACGTCCTTACTTTTATTCTTATTAAAGTAGGAGAAACCCTCTCAATATTTATGGTGGAAATCGAACCCATTGGATAACTCTTTTTTACGAGCGCGCGTATGCGTATATCTTCTTCCAAAAATTGGGCGTATTCATTCCTTCGAAGCGATATCCAACGGCTAAGCCAGTCTTTTCCAAAACCTATTCTTAAAATATACGGATGAACTTTTTGACCCATAATCTCCTCTTAATTATTTTATCTTTGCTTTCTCGATTATTTTTTCAGGCGTATCCAACTCAACCAGTATATGAGACGTTCTTTTAATTATTGCCCCTGCTCTTCCGAAAGTAGCAGCGCGGAAGCGTTTAAGCGTCGGGCCGGGGTTAGCGACGGCTTTCGAAATAAAAAGTTTATCTTCCTCGTAACCTTTGTTTTTTGCATTGGCAATTGCGGACTTTAACACTTTCCTTAAAAGATAGGCGCTCTTCTGGTTCATAAGCTCAAGCGTATTTAAAGCTTTTTTCGCATTTATGCCTTTAACCAGCCTTATTGCCATGCGTGCCTTAAAGGGCGATATCCTTACATATTTTGCTTCTGCTCTGCTAACCATTTTATGTTTTCTCTACTGCTTTCTTTGCTTTTATGCCGCCATGCTGGCGGAAAATACGGGTCAACGCAAACTCTCCCAATCTATGGCCCACCATAGACTCAGTTATAAAAACAGGGACATGTTTTTTTCCGTCATGAACAGCAAAGGTAAATCCTACAAATTCAGGCGTAATCATTGAAGCCCTTGACCATGTTTTAATAGGCTTTCTATCCCCGCTTACTTTTGCCTTTTGAATTTTTCTCAGTAATTTTTCCTGTATAAATGGCCCTTTAGTCAAACTGCGAGACATAGATTATTTTCTCCTCTTAATAATAAACTTATTGCTCATTTTTTTAGGCTGTCTGGTTTTACCGCCCTTTGTCGGCTTGCCCCACGGTGTTACAGGATGCGGATTACCCTGTCCTGCTTTTCCTTCACCGCCGCCGTGCGGATGATCTATCGGATTCATAGCAGCGCCTCTTACTGTGGGGCGCCTGCCAAGCCAACGGGTTCTGCCGGCTTTTCCGGATATAAAACTTGAATGTTCAATTAATCCAATCTGCCCGACTGTTGCGCGGCAATTTTCGCTAACCAGGCGTATTTCTCCGGAAGGCATTTGCAACTGAACCATGCCCTTATCTTTTGCCATAACCTGGCCCCAGCTGCCTGCGCTCCTTACCATAATTCCGCCTCTGCCTGGAATCAACTCAATGTTATGAATTAAAGTTCCAAGTGGTATATATTTTAATTTCATGCAATTACCCGGTTTTATATCCACCTGGGAATCTAAAGCGCTTGAAATTTTATCGCCGACGTTTAATTTATCCGGCCAAATGATATATCTTTTTTCTTTGTCGGGGTACTCAAGCAAAGCAATACGTGCGCTTCTGTTTGGATCATACTCAACCGCTACAACGGCTGCTTCAACGTCGAATTTGTCCCGTTTAAAATCAATTATCCTGTATTTCTGTTTGTGGCCGCCGCCGATATGGCGAGTGGTAATTCTTCCGTTATTATTCCTGCCGCCGCTTTTTCTGATGCTTTTTGTAAGAGATTTTTCAGGCGTAGATTTTGTTATTTCGGAAAAATCAGCATTAACCTTGAATCTTTGCGTTTGAGTTATTGGCCTAAAAGTTTTAATACCCATATTTAACCTAATTTAATTTCGAAACCTTTCTTTAATGTTACAACTGCCTTTTTCCAGGCGCTGGTTTTTCCGGGTTGATTGTACCTTACCCGCTTCATTTTTCCTTTGACGATAGAAGTGTTTATTTTAAGAACTTTTACTTTATATATCTTTTCAACTGCCTTTTTTATTTCAATTACGTTAGCTTTAATATCAACTATAAAAACATACTTGCCCAAAGCAGCATCTTTAGTCGCCTTTTCGCTGATAAGCGGCTGTTTTAAAATTGAATAGACGTTGTTTATTTCAGCCATTTCTTAACCCTCGCCTCAACTATTTCCAACGCGCTCTTTGTAAAAACTAATTTCTTGCAATCAAGAGCATAGTAGGTATTTAGACTGGCCGCAGTATCTACATTAACCAAGGGGAGATTACGGCAAGACAGTTTCAGGTTTTTATCAAGGTCCCCCACCACAAATCTTGTCCTTGAGCCGTTTATTTTCAATTTTTTTACTATTTCGAAAAAATCCTTGGTTTTTGGGGAATTCATTTTCAAATCATCTAAAACAATCATTTCTTTATCGTTCAATTTTGAGTTGAGGGCGCTTTTTAAGGCAAGTATCTTCATTCTGCTGGGAAGGTCTTTGCGAAAACTATGGGGCTTCGGTCCGAATGTAATTCCGCCTTTACGCCAAAGCGGTGAACGCGTGGAGCCGACGCGCGCTCTTCCTGTTCCTTTCTGCCTCCAGGGTTTTCTTCCGCCGCCGGAAACTTCCCCTCTTGTCTTTGTATTAGCCAAACCCATTCTTTGATTGGCCAGATGAGTAACGACTGCCTGATGCATAAGAGCGTTTCTTACTTTGCCGTCAAAAACAACAGAGTCCAGTTCCAGCTTAGCTACTTCTTTGCCTTGTGTATTTAATACGCTTATATTCATTTTATGCCTTCTCAACTGCGACTATCGAACCTTTATTTCCGGGTATAGAACCTGCTATAAAAAGCAGTTGTTTTTCTTTATCTATTTTCACAACTTTAAGCTGTTTAACCACTCTTATGTCAACGCCCATATGTCCGGGCATACGATGTCCCCTTACAACGCGTCCGGGATCTGTATTCGAACCGTTTGAGCCAATTCTTCTATGCGTCATTGAACCATGCGCGCTCGGGCCTCCATGCCAACCGTGGCGCTTAATACCTCCGGCAAAACCTCTTCCTTTTGTTGTGCCGTGAATATTTACGATATCGCCTTCGTTAAACATCTCTATGCCGACTTCCGGCCTTGCCGCTTTAGGCTGTTCTACTTTTTGCTCGCCTTCTTTCGGCTCTGCTGGTTTTTCGGCAGCCACTGCTTCTTTTTTCGCTGCAGTTTTGTCAAGTTCAACCTCACGAATAAGCTTATACGGAGGAACTCCCAGTTTTTTAAAATACCCGAGAACCGGCTTCTTTATATCTTTCTGCCTGTTTTCCGGCCACTTAAAACACCCAATTCTTGCAACCTCTTTAGTCGGGTATTTTATCTCTTCCAACACGCAAACCGGTTCTATTTCGATAAGCGTAACGCCGATAAGCGAGCCGTCGCTTGCGAAAATTTGCGTCATCCCTAGTTTTTTGCCAAAAATTTCCCTAATCATTTTTGTGTTCTTTTGTTACAACGTGCAGATTACTAACAATGGCAGTTCTTTAGCTCACACACCAACTTTGAGCTAAAGTACGAGAAGGTCTGCCTTTTTACGGCAGGAGTAGAAGAATTAAGCTTTCTTTCTACTTTAATCCCTATCTGCGTATCTTACGCCTCTATCTGCGTTCCTATTTCAAACTTCCTGTTTTATCTCTACGTTAACACCTGACGGTAAATTCAATTTTCGTAAGGCATCTATCGTCTTGGGTGTCGGGTCATCCAAATCGATTATTCTTTTGTGAACCGCCATCATAAACTGTTCCCTCGACTTTTTATCTATATTTGTCGAGCGGTTCACCGTATAAATCTTTTTGTTTGTCGGAAGCGGTATGGGGCCGTTTACCTTGGCTCCAGTACGCAGCGCCACTTCCACTATTTCATGAGTAGACTGATCCAGGATGCGATGATCAAACGCTTTTAGTTTTATTCTTAATTTAAGCATATTTCATATTTAAGAGCTAGTTGCCTACCAGCGATGCGCAAATTTTTAGGCAATAATCTGCGTAACTACGCCTGCTCCAACAGTTCTACCGCCTTCACGGATAGCAAATCTTGATTCCTTTTCGATAGCAACAGGCTGAATGAGCTCAATTTCAAGCTCAGCAGTATCTCCAGGCATAACCATTTCAACTCCTGCAGGCAGCGTTACAGAACCGGTTACATCGGTAGTTCTAAAATAAAATTGCGGCCTGTATCCTGCGAAAAACGGCGTATGCCTTCCGCCTTCCTCTTTCTTCAACGAGTAAATCTGTGCTTTAAATTTAGTGTGCGGCGTAATTGAGCCCGGCTTTGCCAGAACCATTCCGCGCTCAATATCAGTCTTTTCAACGCCTCTTAAAAGAAGTCCTACGTTATCTCCGGCAAGACCTTCATCAAGCTCTTTTCTAAACATTTCAACGCCGGTAACAACTGTTTTCTTAACTTCAGGCTTAAGCCCTATCATTTCAAGTTCTTCATTTACCTTGACTTTTCCTCTTTCGATTCTTCCGGTCGCAACTGTTCCTCTTCCGGAAATCGAAAATACATCTTCAACCGCCATAAGGAATGGCTTATCAACTTCTCTTTTGGGCGCAGGGATGAAACTATCTACTGCGTTTAAGAGGTCAATTACTGATTTACAGTTCGGACAATCTGCTTTTCCGCAACCGCATTGAAGCGCTTTTATCGCCGAACCCTTTATTACGGGAGTTTCTTTGCCGGGAAATTCGTATTTAGCAAGCAGGTCTCTTACTTCTACTTCAACGAGCTCAACAAGTTCTGGATCATCCATCAAATCTACCTTGTTGATAAATACTACAATTGCCGGAACGTTAACCTGCCTTGCGAGCAATATGTGTTCTCTTGTCTGAGGCATTGGGCCGTCAACCGCAGAAACAACAAGTATAGCGCCATCCATTTGAGCGGCACCGGTAATCATGTTCTTAATATAGTCATGATGGCCCGGGCAATCTATGTGTGCATAATGCCTTTTTTCTGTTTCATATTCTACGTGAGAAATGGCTATGGTTAAAATTTTCGTTTCATCACGCCGTCCCTGTGACTCGGAAGCTTTCGCTACCTGATCATAGGATACAAACGTAGCCATACCTCTTCCTGCAGACACCTTAGTAATAGCTGAGGTAAGAGTTGTTTTTCCATGGTCAACGTGTCCTATTGTTCCCACGTTAACATGAGGTTTGCTTCTTACAAATTTTTCCTTTGCCATCTGGCCACCTCCTTTTCGTATTAAGCCGTTATCTTATTTAAAAGTTTTATAATCAAAATTATACCCCTAGTATTTTTATAAGCAAAGTGTCGGGAACACGCTCGTAATATGAAGGTTCTATTGTATAAGAAGCTCGGCCTTGTGTCAAGTTTCTTAATACATCAGCATAGTTGAAAACTTCAACGAGCGGAACGTCGGCATTTATGATTTTCAGGTTCTTTCTCTCTGAAACAGAAGTGATTTTTGCGCGGCGGGTGTTTAAATCACCTATTACCTGGCTGAGATATTCATTCGGAGTAACCGCTTCAAGCTCCATAACCGGCTCAAGTAATACCGGCGCTGCTTTTCGTAAACCGTCCTTTAAGGCCATTTCCGCGGCAATCTTAAAGGCAAGTTCGGATGAATCAACTGCATGAGACGAGCCATCTATCAACGTAACTTTGATATCTACTACAGGATAACCTCCAAGGACCCCGCTCTCAATTGCCTCGAGCACTCCTTCTTTAACTGAAGGGATAAATTCTTTTGGTATTGCGCCGCCTTTTACCTTGTTTTCAAAAGTGATTCCTTTTCCTTTTTCCTGCGGCTCCATCAGCAAAACAACATGCCCATATTGTCCGTGCCCGCCTGTCTGTTGAATAAATTTACCGACTGTTTCAACTTTCCGGGTAATTGTTTCCTTGTAAGCAACCTGGGGCTTTCCGATTTTTGCTTTTACGTTAAATTCCCGAAGCAGCCTGTCTACCATTATTTCCAAATGCAGCTGCCCCATTCCGGAAATTACATTTTGTCCTGTTTCCTTATTGTAGGCAACCTTAAAAGACGGGTCCTCATCTTCGAGCTTCTGCAAACCGGCAAATAATTTTTCCTGGTCTGCCTGCGTTTTTGGTTCAATTGCAACAGAGACTACAGGCAAAGGAAATCTTATTTCCTCAAGCATTATGGGATATTTTTCGCTGCATAAAGTATCTCCGGTTGCGGTTTCTTTAAGCCCTACAAGACAAACTATATCGCCGGCTTTGGCTTCATTTATTATTTCCTGTTTATTTGCATGCATACGAAGTATTTTAGAAACTTTTTCTTTCGTGCGCTTTGTTGAATTATAAATTGAGCTTCCTGCCGCAATTTTTCCTGAATAAATACGTGTATAAAATAACTTACCGACAAAAGAATCCGTAAATACCTTAAAATTAAGCGCGCATAAAGGGCTAGCTGATGAAACTTCAATTGTTTCATAATCCTTGCCGTCGGCGCTAAAACCTTTGACTACCCCTAAATCTTTAGGCGAAGGAAGGTAGTTACAGACTGCATCAATTAATAATTGTACGCCTTTATTTTTAAGAGATGAGCCGCACAAAACAGGAACAAGCCTGTTTAAAAGAACGTAATGCCTGATTTTTCCAATTAAAAATTCTTCTTCAATTTTCTCACCAGCAATTACTTTCTGCATAAGCTCATCATCAAGTTCTGCAAGTTTTTCTATAAGGTTATCTTTGTATTTAGAGGTTATTTCTTTATAGTTTTCCGGAATCTCTTTGTAGGTTAACTTTTCTCCTGCTTCCCCTTCGAAATATACCGCTTTATTCTTTATCAAATCAATTATACCGGCAAATTCATCGCCATCGTAAATCGGAAGCTGTATAGGAACATTTAAAGTAACCAGCTTTGAATCCATCTCTGAAACGACATTAAAAAAATCGGCTCCGGCTCGGTCTAATTTATTTATAAAGGCAATTCTTGCGACATGATATTTATCAGCCTGGTGCCATACAGTCTCAGACTGCGGTTCAACTCCACCAACTCCGCAAAATATAACTACAACGCCATCCAATACTTTTAAAGAACGCTCTACCTCAACCGTAAAATCAATATGGCCGGGAGTGTCAATAATATTTATGTGGTAGTTATTCCAGTTACAATAAGTAGCCGCGCTTGTTATGGTAATGCCCCTCTCACGCTCCTGCACCATCCAGTCAGTTGTAGTTGTCCCGTCATCAACTTCTCCGATTTTATAAATTTTACCGGCATAAAAAAGAATCCGCTCGGTAGTTGTAGTTTTACCTGCATCAATGTGGGCAACTATTCCGATATTTCTGATTGTACTTAGATTCTCTTTCATATTCACCCTGCATGAATTATCAATAACCCGTTTGCCTCTGACTGCCTCTGATGTCATATTAGCAACCATGCGATTACCATTTAAAATGAGCAAATGCCTTGTTAGCTTCTGCCATTTTGTGCATATCTTCTTTTTTCTTGATTACAGAACCTTCATTCTTAAAAGCAGAAAGGACTTCGTCTGCTATTTTATTTTCCATTGATCTGCCTTTCTTGCTTCTGGCGCAATCACGTATCCAACGCAGAGCCGTTGAGATTCCACGCTCCTGGGTAACTTCCATAGGAACCTGGTATGTTGCTCCGCCGATTCTCCTTGGACGCACCTCAAGGCGCGGCCTGGCATTCTCCAAAGCTGCAAAAAATACTTTGAGGGAATCTTCTTTCATTTTTTCGCCGATTAAATCCAACGCCCCATAAACCATACCCTGCGCCTTGGTTTTTTTGCCATCCTGCATTATTATATTAATAAGCTGGCCAACCACGGTTGAGTTGTATTTTGGATCAGCCTGAATTTGTCTTTTGGGCGCTTTTCTTCTTCTCATTTTTCTCCTTATAACTTTATTGTTTCGGTCTTTTTGCTCCGTATTTCGACCTTGAACGCTTCCTGTTGGCAACTCCCTGGCAGTCAAGCGTTCCTCTTACTATGTGATACCTGACTCCTGGAAGATCCTTAACCCTTCCGCCTCTTACCAAAACTATGGAATGCTCTTGAAGATTGTGGCCTTCTCCTGGAATATAAGCTGTTACTTCATTGCTGTTGGTAAGCCTCACTCTTGCGATTTTACGTAAAGCCGAGTTCGGTTTCTTAGGTGTCATAGTCCTTACCTGAATGCATACCCCTCTTCTTTGGGGGGCTTTTTCCAGAGCAGGAGACTTGCTTCTTCTTTTCTTAGCTAAACGCGGTTTTCTTAACAATTGTGTTATTGTTGGCATTTTTCCACCTCAATGTCTCTATATCTTTTTAATCCTGTTCCTGCAGGAATAAGATGCCCTACTATTACGTTTTCTTTTAGGCCCTGCAGGTCATCTGCTTTTCCGCTCGTTGCGGCATCTGTCAGGACTCTTGTTGTCTCCTGAAAACTTGCCGCAGAAATAAAGCTTTTTGTGCTTAGGGATGCTTTTGTAATTCCCAGAAGTAAGGGCGAAGCTGTTGCGGGTTTCCCGCCTTTTTTAAGTATTCTTTCGTTCTCGTTACGGAAATCCCATTTATCTATTGCTTCTCCCGGCAGAAATTCCGTATCTCCTGATTCAAGTATCCTTACTTTCTTAAGCATTTCTCTGATTACTACCTCGATGTGCTTATCGTTGATTCTTACACCCTGCAATCTATAAACTTCCTGAATCTGATTGACTAAATATTCCTGTAATACTTTGTCGCCGCATACCCTTAAGATGTCCTGTAAAACCGTCGGGCCTTCTGTAAGCTGCTGGCCTGCTGACACCTGATCACCCCTGTAAACAATAGGGTGGCTTCCAAGCGGAATCGAGTAGTCCCTCTTCATTCCGGTGGGGCTTCGGACAATTAATTTACGCTCGCCTTTTTCTTCTTTAAATTCTACAAATCCGTCGATTTCGCTGATTAACGCCGGCGACTTCGGCCTGCGCGCTTCGAAAAGTTCAGCAACGCGGGGCAAACCTCCGGTGATATCCCTTGTTTTGGCTACCAATCTCGGGGTCTTTGCTATAACATCACCAGCTTCAACGCTATCGCCTTCGCTAACCATTATGTGAGCGCCTGAAGGAAGCGGATAAATTCCGGCAACTTCTTTTTTATCATCGTCAGACATAATCAAAAGTTGGGGATGATAATCTCCCTTAAAGTCAACTACAACCCTTTCCTTTCTGGCGGTTGCAACATTCATTTCTTCCTGGATGGTAATCTTATCTATGAGGTCTTCGTATTTCACTTTTCCTTTTACTTCAGTCAAAATCGGCGATGAATATGGGTCCCATCTGACAAAAATTTTATCTTTTTCAACCGCGCCGCCGTCCTCAATAATAATCAATGAACCCTGCGGAACTGGATTTCTCTGCAATTCTATACCGCGCTCATCGTTCACGCTTATCATGCCGTTCCTGTTAAGAACGATAAAGTTCTTGCCTTTAGCAACAATCTTTAAACCGTGGTATTTTACCATGCCTTTTTCTTTCGCTTTGATAAACGCGCGCTCTGCAACTCTGGATGCAGTTCCCCCGATATGGAATGTTCTCATTGTAAGCTGCGTTCCCGGTTCGCCTATTGATTGAGCGGCAATTACACCTACGGCTTCACCTATTTCAATTAATTTTCCTGAAGCTAAATTCCTTCCGTAGCATTTAATGCATGCTCCTCTTTCCGACTCGCAGGTAAGCACGCTTCTTATGCGGATTTTCTCAAGTCCCAGGCGTTCTATCTTGTCTGCTTTTTCTTCGGTAATTTCTTCGCCTGCTTTTACTATTGCTTCATCACTTACTACGTCAACTATACTGTCAAGCGCAACACGGCCTACAATTCGCTCTTTTAAAGGGACAACTACTTCGTCTCCTTCTACAATTTCTGAAACCGTTATTCCATTTACCGTGCCGCAGTCCTCTTCTATGATTATTACTTCCTGGGCAACATCAACAAGACGCCTTGTTAAGTAACCTGCGTCAGCTGTTTTCAGTGCCGTATCAGCCAAACCTTTTCTTGCGCCGTGAGTTGAAATAAAGTATTCAAGAACAGTTAAGCCTTCCCTGAAGTTTGAAATAATCGGGGTTTCGATAATTTCTCCGGAAGGTTTCGCCATAAGGCCGCGCATACCAGCGAGCTGCCTTATCTGAACTCGGCTGCCACGCGCACCTGAATCTGCCATCATGAATATCGGATTAAATTTATCCATTGTCTTAAATACGAGGTCAGATATGCGGTCGTTAGTTCTCGTCCAGATATCTATAATTTTATTGTGGCGCTCGCGTTCCGTAATAATTCCTTTTTTATACTGGTCCTCAACTTTCGAAACGTCTTCGTTGGCTTCGCTTATAGATTCGGTTTTCTGCTCCGGCGTATGTAAGTCATTTATAGAAATGCTTATTCCGCCGTATGTTGCATATTCAAAGCCTAAATCTTTTATTTTATCGAGCAGTTCAACTGCCGTGCCGTGGCCAAACATCTTGTAGCATTCGCTGATAATTTCAGAAACGCTTTTTTTACTGAGAGGCTCGTTAACATATCTAAATCCTTTGGGAAGTACCTGATTAAAAATAATTCTTCCTATTGTTGTATCGACAATTTTTTTCTGGCCCTGGTCTTCTACGCGTATCTTAATCTTCGCGTGTAACTCGACTTCTTCATCCTGGTACGCAGTGATTGCCTCTTCGGCGCAAGAAAATACCGTGCCTTCTCCTATCCCTTTATCTTTATCCAGGGTAAGATAGCGGCAGCCAATGATTGTATCCTGAGTAGGAGTAATAACCGGCCTGCCGTCAGCTGGTGAAAAAATATTATTTACCGAAAGCATGGCAAGCTTTGCTTCTGCCTGGGCTTCAATTGACAATGGAACGTGCACTGCCATCTGGTCTCCGTCAAAATCTGCGTTAAAAGCAGCGCAAACAAGCGGATGAAGTTTAATTGCTTTTCCTTCTACGAGTATGGGGTAAAAAGCCTGGATACTTAAACGATGAAGCGTTGGCGCGCGGTTAAGCATAACCGGATGGCCGTCTATTACTTCTTCAAGTATATCCCATACTTCAACACGCGCTCTTTCAACCATTCTGCGCGCGCCTTTTATGGTATGGACAAATCCTCTTTCTCTAAGTTTTTTTATAATGAAAGGCTCAAAAAGTTCAAGAGCCATCTGCTTTGGAATTCCGCACTGGTGCAACTTTAAATCGGGGCCTACTACGATTACGCTTCTTCCGGAATAATCTACTCGTTTACCGAGCAGGTTCTGCCTGAAGCGGCCTTGCTTTCCTTTAAGCATATCAGAAAGGCTTTTAAGCGGCCTATTCTGCGGGCCTGTAACCGGCCGGCCGTGGCGTCCATTTTCAATTAAAGCGTCAACTGCCTCCTGAAGCATTCTTTTTTCATTCTTTACGATTATGTCAGGAGCGCCAAGTGAAATTAACTTTTTAAGGCGGTTATTTCTGTTAATCACGCGCCTATAGAGGTCGTTTAAGTCGGAAGACGCAAACCTTCCGCCTTCAAGGGGTACCAGCGGGCGCAAATCTGGCGGAATAACAGGAACGGATTCTAAAACCATCCATTCGGGTTTATTGCCTGAACGGCGAAAATCTTCAATTATTTTAAGTCTTTTTAAGAGGCGTTTGTTCAGCGTGCTTTTTGTGTTTTCAATTTCGCGGCGTATGCTCTTGTTAAGTTTGTCTAAATCCAAATCCTTGAGGAGCTCTCTTATTGCTTCAGCTCCTATTTTTACTGTAAAATTCTGGCCGAATTCTTTTAAAGCTTTCTGATATTCTTCTTCATTAAGAAGCTGCATCTTCTTAAGAGTGCTTGTGCCCGGGTCTATAACAATATACTCTTCATAGTAAATTACTTTTTCAAGTTCTTTTGCGGAAAGGTCCAGCATGGAGCCTATACGGGAAGGTATAATCTTGAAGAACCAGATATGCGTTACCGGAGCTGCCAGGTCAATATGGCCCATACGCTGGCGGCGCACCGATGAATGCAATACCTCAACGCCGCAACGGTCGCATTTTGTACCTTTAAATTTTATGCCTTTAAGCTTTCCACAATGACATTCCCAGTCCTTTGCAGGGCCGAAAATCTTTTCACAGAAAAGGCCGTCTTTTTCCGGCTTTAGGGTACGGTAATTAAGGGTTTCTGCTTTTTTTACTTCTCCTGAGGACCAGCCTCTGATTGCCTGGTTAGAAGCAAGCCGAATAGTTATTTGATCAAAGAAAGTACTATCTTCAATCATTTATTTAGACTCCTTTTCTGGCCTTATATCCAGACACAATCCTTGTAATTCTTTAACCAAGACATTAAAGGACTCCGGAACTGAAGGCTGGAATTTCTGCTCTCCCCTTACTATCGCTTCATAAATTCTTGTTCTTCCCTCGACATCGTCGCTTTTCACGGTCAGCATTTCCTGAAGGGTGAATGCTGCGCCGTAAGCTTCAAGCGCCCAGACTTCCATTTCTCCGAAACGCTGTCCGCCGAATTGCGCTTTTCCGCCAAGGGGCTGTTGGGTAATAAGCGAATATGGGCCGATTGCCCTTGCGTGTATTTTGTCATCGACCATATGCACAAGTTTCATAATAAACATACAGCCAACACTTATCTGATTTGCGAAGGCTTTACCGGTATGGCCGTCATAAATAGTTACTTTTCCATTTTCCGGAATTCCTGCCTGATTTAACAAATTCTTTATATCCTCTTCTCTTGCGCCCTCAAAAACAGGCGTAATTGTTTTAAGCCCGAGTTTTTTGGCTGCCCAACCCAGGTGCATTTCTAAAAGCTGGCCTACATTCATTCTGGAAGGAACTCCCAGAGGATTTAAAATCAAATCAAGAGGGGTTCCGTCTTCAAGAAACGGCATATCTTCTTCAGGCAATATTTTTGAAATAACACCTTTGTTGCCGTGACGTCCGGAAAGTTTATCTCCGGCAGACACTTTTCTCTTCATAGCCACAAACACAACAACTCTTTTTAATACACCGGTAGGAAGCTCGTCTCCCTTTTTGATTTTTGCGCTTTCAAGCTCTCTTTCCATGGCGAGCTCTTGTAAACGGTCATCGTAAATACCCAATATGGCTTTTGCCTCTTCGCTTCCTTCTATGTCGTCGGAACTTATTCTTCCTTCACTTTTACCCAAAATTGCGGAAAGACGCCTCATTTTTTCGCGGGTTAACAACTCTTTTTCTTCTTCGTAATATCTTTCAATCTCGCGGACCCTTTTTAATTCCTCTGTTTTTTCTTTTTTGGAACGGCGCCCTCTGTCTTTTCTCTGGAACACTTCAACGTTAATGACTACGCCGTAAACTCCCGGCGGGACCCTTAGGGATGTATCCTTAACATCTGCTGCTTTTTCTCCGAATATCGCGCGAAGCAAGCGCTCTTCCGGAGAAAGCTCTTTTTCGGTTTTAGGAGTAACACGTCCAACCAAAATATCGTCCGGCATAACTTCTGCGCCAAGGCGCACTATGCCGTTTTCATCAAGGTTCTTTAATACTTCTTCGCTTACATTGGGAATATCTCTGGTTACTTCTTCGTTGCCAAGGCGCGTTTCACGGGCTTCAACTTCGAATTTTTCGACATGAACCGAAGTAAGCACGTCGTCTTTTACCAGCTTCTCATTTATAATAATTGCGTCTTCAAAGTTGTAACCTCTCCATGGCATAAATCCAACCAAAAGGTTCCTGCCAAGAGCAAGCTCGCCGTGCCGGGTTGCCATGCCATCAGCAATAGTTTCTCCGACTTTTACCTTATCGCCTTTAGCGACAATCGGGCGCTGGTTTACGCATGTATCCGCGTTTGAACGCTCGAATTTTTTTAGTTTATAAACAAAATTGCCTATTTTTATGTGGTGAGCGTCTACCTCATCAACCGTGCCTTCTTCTTTGTTAAGAACAACTACGCCGCTGTCTCTTGCAACTTTTTTTTCTGCGCCGGTTGAAACAACAGGCTCTTCCGGAAACAAAAGAGGCACTGCCTGTCTTTGCATGTTCGAACCCATCAAAGCCCTGTTTGCGTCGTCGTGCTCCAAAAACGGTATCAAAACCGCAGACACAGAAACTATCTGCTGGGGGGAAATATCCATATATTCGACGTCGTGGGGCCTTACTTTGGGAAATTTTCCTTTAAAACGCGCATAAATTTCTTTATCTTTTATCTTTCCGTCCTCGTCTATATTATGCGATACCTGGGCGATTAAACGGTTTTCATCTTCGTCTCCGGTTAGATATTCAACCTTGTCCAGCACAACGCCCTTCTCAACTTTTCTGTAAGAAGTTGTGAGAAATCCGAGCGGATTGATTCTTACATAAGTTGTGAGCGAAGAAAGCAAACCGATGTTCGCGCCTTCAGGTGTTTCAATCGGACAAATTTTACCGTAATGCGTAGGATGAACGTCTCTTACTTCAAACCCTGCACGTTCACGCGAAAGTCCGCCTGGGCCCATTGCAGACAACCTTCTTTTATGGGTAATTTCCGCAAGCGGGTTTGTCTGGTCCATAAACTGCGAAAGCGGGCTGCGTGCAAAAAAGTCCTGAATTTGAGCGGAAAAAGCTCTTGAATTTATAAGATGCTGTATTGAAAAATCGCTGGATGCAATGAGCGGGTACCTGTCAAGAAAAGTTCTTTCTACGCGAAGCAGCCCCACCCTTACCTGGTGCTGCAAAAGTTCTCCGATTAGCTTTATGCGCCTGTTAGCAAGATGGTCTATATCGTCAGTAGGGCGCTCTCCTGCTTTAACCTTGAGAAGATTTTTTACTATCGCAACGAGAGTGTCCAGGTCGATTATTCTTTTACTCAAAGGCAGCTCCATTCCCAATTTTTTATTCAGAAGGTATCTGCCGACACGGCCTAAATCATACCTGCGCGCATCAAGAAACATTCTTTTAAAAACTTCTTTTGCGGCTTCAAGCGTGATGGGCTCGGTTGGGCGCATCTTTTTGTAAAAATCAAGATACGCTTCTTCGGTGGAAATTGTCGAATCCTTTTTTACTGTATTTACAAGTTCCGGGTACGGTTTATCGGAAAAATTTTTATAAATATCTTCGTTACTTGAAAGGCCCATTATTCGTAAGATTTGCGTGGCGGGAAAAGTTTTGCGGCGGTCGATGATTACGGTGATAGTATCATTTATGTCGGTTCTAAATTCTATCCAATAACCTCTATAAGGTATAATGCGGGCAAAATACATACGCTTGCCCATTGGATGAAGTTCTTCCTCGAAAAATACACCCGGGGAACGTTGCAGCTGGCTGACTATTGCTCTTTCATCGCCATTAATTATAAAGGAAGCAGTATCAGTCATAAGAGGGACATCGCCTAAGTAAATTTCCTGCTCTTTTACCTCGCTTGCCGGGCTTGTCAAACGCAGCCGCACTCTTAAGGGTGCTGCGTAAGTTTGCGCGCGTTTTTTGCATTCTTCAACGCTATAGCGCGGCCTGGAAAGACTGTAGGAGACAAAGTCCAAGCGATATTGCTTGTCCGGACTTTCCATGGGAAATACTTCTTCAAGTATCTCCTGTAAGCCCACTTTCTTCCTCTTTTCCGGGAGAATGTTCATTTGCAAGAACTCTTTGAAAGAATTAGTCTGATGCTCAAGTAAATGAGGCATCGGATAAATCTTTTTGGTCTTAGCAAAAGATAATTCTTTTATTCCTTTCAAGCTAATACCCTCCTATATATATGTCTCTTGAGCTTACTTAATCATAAGCAAACCCAAGAAACTACAGGTAATTTTATACTTACTTTAATTCTACTGTTGCGCCTGCAGCTTCCAGTTTCTTTTTAATTTCTTCGGCTTCTTCTTTTGTGACGTTTTCTTTAACTTTCTTTGGAGCGGAATCTACAAGCTCTTTTGCCTCTTTAAGGCCAAGATCTGTAATCGCTCGTATTTCCTTAATGACAGCTATTTTGTTTGCGCCAGCAGCATTAAGCATAACGGTAAAAGCTGTTTTTTCCTCTTTCTCTTCAGCTGCAGCAGCAGCACCGACTCCAGGCATTGCAGCCATCATAGGTGCACTTGCTTTTACGCCGAATTTTTCTTCGCATGCCTTAACCAGCTCAGAAAGTTCAAGTACCGTCATCTCCTCTACCATTTTTAAAACATCCTCTGCCTTAGACATATTAACCTCCTACTTCTTATTGGCTTCTTTGTTCTTTTTTATTTCCTCAACTGTCCATAAAAACTTAAGTATTACCTGATTTAACGTAGAAACAAAACCGGTAATGGGAGAGGCGAGACCGCTTACGGCCATACCTAAAAGTATTTCTTTGGGCGGCAATTTTGCCAAAGCATTTAAATCCTCCGGGCTTACTGCTTTATTATCCAGTAAACCTCCCTGTATTTTGAGGATTTCATTTTCCTTTGCGAAATCAACCAATGCCTTAGCAGTCCTAACTATATCTTTATCGTAAACAAAGATAACGGCGGTTTCTCCATTTATGAAATTAGCTATATTATCGCGGTTCTTATCAAACGCTTTAGAAAATAAGGAATTTTTCGCTACGTAAACTTTGGCTTTTGTAGTCCTTAGATTATTTCTTAACTGGCTTATGGATAAGGCTTTGACTTTATTAAAGTTGACAAAAAAACAACCCTCTGACTGTTCTAAGTTTTCCTTCAGCTCATCAACGATTTTTTCCCTTACTATTGCACCTATATGTTTCATGCGTTTAACCTCACTGACGGGCTTATTGTAGTCGATAAATATATCGACTTAATGAATTCGCCCTTTGTTGAAGCCGGCTTTGCATTGTTCAAGGCATCCATAAATGCATGCACGTTCTCTGCCAATTGTTCTTTTGAAAAAGAAATCTTGCCGAGCCCTACATGAATGCAGGAAGCTTTATCCATACGAAAATCAATTTTGCCTCTTTTTGCCTCTTTTATCGCATAAGAAATATTATCGGTAACAGTGCCTGTTTTAGGAGAAGGCATAAGCCCGCGGGGGCCCAAGACCTTGCCTAATTTACTTACGACTTTCATCATTGAAGGGGTGGATATACAGCAATCAAACTCGAACCACCCTTCTTTAGTAATTTTATCTATCAATTCCTGAGAACCTATAAAATCAGCGCCTGCTTCTTTTGCGGATGCTTCCTTTTCCGGTTCGCAGAATACAATAACCTTTACCTGTTTACCTGTTCCATGAGGCAACACCACAGAGCCTCTTACGGTCTGTTCTGTAGCTTTAGGGTCAATGTTAACCTGGCAGCTTGCCTCAAGAGTTTCATCATATTTTGCATGAGGCATGCTTTTTAAAATACCAACGGCCTCTTCAATCGAATACACCTTTGCCTCATCTCTCAGCTTGGCTGCCTCTTGATATCTTTTGCTTTTCTTTTTCATATTATGCCTCTTTATTACCTAAATAAACTATCTTATTCTTTTACTCTTATACCGCAGCTTCTGGCGGTTCCGGAAATAACCTTTATTGCTTTTTCCAAATCATTCGTATTTAAATCTGCCATCTTTTCCTTCGCTATTTCTATTACCTGCTGCCTGGTGACTTCACCGATAATTTCCTTGCCTACCTGGCCGCTGGCCTTTGCCAAATTAGCAGCCCTTTTAAGAAGTACGGATGCAGGCGGGGTCTTAATTATAAAATCGAAAGATTTATCTTCGTAAACACTTATAACTACGGGCAAAATTATACCCTCTTTAGTTTTTGTAGCTTCGTTAAAAGCCTTGCAAAATTGCATTATGTTTAAACCATGCTGGCCTAAAGCAGGGCCTACCGGAGGAGCTGGATTGGCTGCGCCTGCGGCAATTTGTAATTTTATCTGGTTTACTGGTTTTTTCTTTTTCTTGGCCATGTCGCTCCTTTATGTCCTAAATCTTCTCTACCTGCCAAAATTCAAGTTCAACAGGCGTAGTTCTTCCGAAAATAGAAACACTCACCTTCAGTTTACCTTTATCCTGCTGAATTTCTTCAACGACACCGTTAAAATTAAGAAAAGCTCCTTCAATTACTCTTACGCTTTCTCCTTTTTCAAAAGTAACTTTTGGAGCTGGTTTTTCCTTGCTTTCCTTAGCTTTGGCTAGAATCTTATCAACCTCTTCCTGGGATATGGGGCTTGGTTTGCGCCTGGGGCCGATAAAAGTGGTAATACCTGGCGTATTCTTTACAAAAAGCCAGGTATCGTCATTCATCTCCATTTCTACCAGAATATATCCGGGAAAAAATTTTCTTTCCAGAATTTTTTTCTTGCCAAGCTTTACTTCGGTAACCTGTTCTTTAGGAATAACAACATTGGTTATCAAATGCCCGTAATTGTGGGCTTTAATCCTCGCCTCGAGGTTAGCCTTGGCTTTTTCTTCGGCACCGCTTAAAGTATGTAATATATACCAGCGCATTATCCCTGCAATAAAGAATGTATTAATTTAGATAGACCCAAATCCACAAGTGCCACATATGCTGTCAAGAAAACAAGCATACAAATTACGACGATAACGGCACCTTTTAATTCATTTTTACTGGACCAATTTACCTTTTTAAGTTCTTCTCTTATCTCTCGAAAAAACTGGGGAATTTTTTTTAGTTTATTAAACATCTTATTTAATGGGTACTTTTATTACTGCAAGCGAGGCAATCTCTCCTGTTTTGCTTAAGCAGAAAATTGTTTCTACCGTTAGCGGATAGCCTTAAGCAGGTATACGCTTAAACGTTAATCACAATCGCCCTTCGGCATCAAAACTTTCAAGCAAGCTCCCAGTTTGCTGTCAAACCGCCACCTCATCTCTTTAAGCTGGTTTACTTTCAAACAAACTTAAAGCCGGCGAAGCAGCCTGCCCGCCGAAGCTTCAGCGCAGGCGGGGAGTTGTATGTGTTCTTCGACGAAGTCGAAGCTTCTTTAAACACATCCAACGATTGCTATCAAACTGCCACCTCAGCCCTAAAGCTAGTTTTGTTTCAAACTAACTCAAAGCAGGCGAGGCAGGAGTTGAACCTGCAACCCCCGGTTTTGGAGACCGATGCTCTAGCCAATTGAGCTACTCGCCTTAAATGGCTTTTGCGCGACCGGTTATGCTTATGATTCATTTACAAAGAACTTGCCCTAAGCTTTTGTCTCTTTATGTTCCGTATGTTTACGGCAAAAACGGCAAAACTTACTAAGGTTAAGTTTTTCCGGATGTTTTCTTTTGTTTTTTGTAATGTAATAATTATTGCGTTTACAACTTGTGCATTCCAAAGCAATTAATTCTCTCATAGCAGTTTTACAGGCTTAAAAACGGTAAAAAAGATTAAAAAATCCCCGTTCCACTTTGTGGTTAAATTATTCTTTTGATTGTTCTCTTAGCCCACGACCGGAATTGAACCGGTGACCTTATCCTTACCAAGGATACGCTCTACCAACTGAGCTACATGGGCATTCCCTTATGTTTATTAAGGGAATTTTGCCGAAGAATCGTCTCGGCACAAGATTTTAAAATTATATTATAAAAGATATATTTGTCAAGAAAAAAATATATCTTTTTTTTAAAAAAAATGACCCCAGCACAATTAGCTGCCAAGCAGCCTTTTGCGCTGGGGCATATTAACCTTTAGAATAGCTTACTTTTTGCTTTTTACCTTATCCAGAAAATCTTCAACGTACTTGGCTACTAAATCCTTACAGCCTAAACCGAATGCAAGCGCAATGCCTAAACCCAAGGATCCAAGAACAACAGCTATAATTATGCTTACGGTTGAATGGATTGTAAGGGTAGCAATCTTAAGCTGTTCAAGGGCTATTGCGACCGTAAAAGCTATTATCGTAATCTGCACTATTCTTCCAAAAAGAGTGCCTTGTTCTATACCGGCATTTGCTGATGCAGTTTTAACTATGCCGCTTAAAATCGTTGCTGCAAACATTCCAAGAAACAGAACAAATACCGCCGCGATAATGTGAGGTATATACAGAATAACTTTATCCAGCAAACTTGCTGCCTGCTTTAATCCTGCCGCGTCAGCAGCAACAAAAAGAGCAACAAATATAATAATCCAGTAACCTATTATAGCTATCAACTCAGAAGTGCATATATTAATGCCGCCCTTAAGCAAAAGGTTATTCAGATTAACCTTTTCTGCCAGGTTGTCTATCTTTATTACTTTAAGTGCTTTTGCAATTATGCTTTTTATTATTTTAGCGATTATCCAGCCTATAAGAAGGATTACTACAACTGCGGCGATGTTGATGAAGATGCTGCTTATTTTCGAAAGTATCACTTTTGCCGGTTCCAGATACACTATCTGTAAATCCATACACACCTCCTTTTACAACAAATAGAAAGCTCCTTAAACAATCGGCTCTGGTATCTTATTTTACGTGTTTTATTTTGTAACCCAAATCTTTTCTTGTATTAAGCCAATCCGCGCGAAGCTCCACCAACTGGTTATAAACAGCTTTTCTGTCAGCGTAATATTTTTGGGCGCCTTCATTTAAGGCTGCCTTAATGCTCTTATCTTTCGGATTCTGTTTAGCCTGAACATAAAGCTCGTTTCTTTCATTGTGCCAGGCAACCCGCATTACTCTGATTTGATCATGCAATCTGTCGCGCTCCGCAGTAAAATCTTTCCTTGCCTGGCTCAACTGCCCCTCAAGCTCCTTTCTGGCAGCAGATGCGCTTTCGGCAAATACGTAACTACCCGATGAAAAAAGAAAAACAGAAATAAGGAAAATAGCCAAAAAACCCCTAAAATGCATAATTCACCTCCTATAGGTAATTATACGCTATTCTATTACAATATCAATGATTTTTTGGAAATTTTACCGGCAAGAATCCAACGCTTGCAGGGCGTTAAATCTAAGAGGGGTCAAATATATTGCTGGATGAATTTCTCCAGTTCTCTCTTGGTAAGTGTACCGACTTTTTTGGACATTATTTTACCGTCTTTAAAAAGAAGCAGCGTCGGTATGCTCATTACCGTAAAAGAGGTAGCTATATCCGAGGCTTCATCGACATTCAATTTGCAAATTTTTATTTTACCGTGATACTCTTTAGCAATCTCTTCGATAAAAGGAGCAATCATCTGGCAGGGGCCGCACCATGGCGCCCAAAAATCAACAAGCACAGGTATGCTGGACTTAATTACTTCCTTGTCAAAGTTGTTACTGGTTAGCTTTACTTCCATGGCTCTCCTTTATTTTGTAAGTTGGTTATATGCGTTTCTATTATATGAATTTTTTTCGCCGGGTCAATAATTGTTTTTGATATTTGTTAATTCATCTGCTAAACCAGTCAACTATTTCACCATCAATTAATACGAAGGTTATAGTATCAGCCGGGTCTTCTGTTTCCCAATTCGCTAGCGTAAAATGCTCTTCATTGTATTGCGTAGTATAATCCACTAAATCATTGCTTGAATAACCCAGGTCTTGAAGAACCAGAGGGATGTCGATGTTGGCCTCGGCTGCATACAAATTGAACGACAAGAATACTGATAATATTACCGCCGCAAAAATTTTTTTCATACTTTCCTCCTCTGCGATTTATATTATTATTTTTTGATTTTAACTCTTTTTTAAATTCTTTCAAGACTTTTCCGTGCGGATTTTTAAAAAAATATTTTTTAGCGGGCTAATGCGGGTAGCGGCTATGGCCGCTAAGGCAGAAAATGTTTCTTTGTAAAAGCGCGCCCAGAGCCTGACTTTAAATATTTCTCAAATTTTAAGGCAAGACTATCATCCTGGAAACAAATATATGTTTCTATTTTCCATGGAACGTATTTAGAAGTGTGCGGACATTTGCCCTGATTATGCGCCTGAAGACGATGATCAATATCAGAAGTTATTCCTACGTATTTCTGATTTAAGAATTTTCTACTTTTCAACAGATAAACATATTTCATTTTTGTCCGCCTTCGCCAAGGCTTCGGCGGACAGCCTTCGCTCTGCGCTATAACAAACTTACTACCTGACAAAATCTGTGTTTTTTTGGCAATGGCTTGCCAGCCGCAGCTTCAGCGAAGGCTGGTGGAGGTGGCGGGAGTCGAACCCGCGTCCCTACAGGGTTAATAAAGAGCTCTACATGTTTATTCTTTCTTTTGTCTTTTCCCTTAGAACTGCGAAAGACAGCATTTCCAAGGAAGCATCTTTGAAAAGTTTCGAAGCAAACCCCTCAAAGCTAAAGAGCCTGCTTCTATCCTCTATGTCGACCCCTTATACCTCTTGAGGCAAGAAATATAAAGGTCCTGTTAGTGTACCCCTACAGGGGATAAACCCACGTATGGCGCTCTAACAGGGGCAGCTAATGCGCTGCCTACACCAACAAATTGTGGTGTTGCGTTTAAATTTTTGTAAACCCTCACTAACGTAGGAGGCTTACCCGCACGACATGCAACCCTTTACCTCATCTATAGGTCGAGTCCCTTTCACCCCCAATTGCCAAAGATCTTTTTTCCAGTTAAAAAATACCACAAAATCAATAGGTTTACAAGAAGATTGTAACGGGAAACTGAGGCTAGGGTTAAGATGCAAACGGATTAACCCTGCCTTAGCCTTAACCTTTTTTAGAGAAAGTGCTTGAATTTTTCATATTAACCGTTAATATAATTTAATTACCATGCTTAATAAATTTAGAGCGCACCACAAAAAAATACTCTGGTTTTTGGCATTTGTCATTATCCCTGCCTTTGTCCTCTGGGGAGGCATTGCGTTTCTGAAAGAAAAAAACCAAAATGTAGTAGCCACAGTAGGAGGCCGCTCAATTACCATCAACGACATGCGTTACTACATAACTATGGCGCAATTATCTTTTGCCCTAGTTGGAACTCCGGAAAAAGAAAAAAACATAACAAAACAGGATATAGTTCAAACTGCCTTTGACTACATACTTCTTTTATGGAAAGCGAATAAAGACAGAATAAAGGTCGGCGACGACGAAGTGATAGCTTCAATAAAAAAATTTAATTTTTTCTTAGCAGATGGGAAATTCGAACCGGAACATTATAAACGCACACTGCGGCAAATGCGCATGGAACCGCAAGTCTTTGAAGAATATATAAGAAATTACTTAAAAATAGAAAAACTATATAAAAAATACGTCCACGTGAATCCTTCGGAATCAGACGTAAAAAAGCTGTACAGAAAAGATACTCAAAAAGCAAGAATATCTTATATCTTTATACCTTACGATAGATTAAAAGAAGGGATAAAAATACCCGAAAATGAGCTGGAAAAATTTTATCAGAAAAATAAATCGCTTTTCAAAGAAGAACCTAAAATAAAAATAAAATACGCAATAATACCCTCAAGCGAAAAGGAAAAGTTGGCTCTAATACGAAATAATTTAAATAACCTGAAAACCATAGATGACCTCAAACTCAAATTTTCTGTAGATGTTAAAGAAACGGCATTTATCGGCAAAAAAGACCCCATAGAGGGGTTAGGATGGCAGCCAGCCATAAACAGCATCGCTTTCTCTTTAAAACTTAAGAAAATATCGCCAATGCTTGAAACCAGTATAGGTTATATATTCCTGCAAAAAGAAGAAGAAAAGGCCGCTTTTACTCCGGAGTTCGCAGGTATAAAGACAAAGGTAGAAGAAACTATAAAAGATTCTATGGCAAGAGAAAAGGCGAAAGCGATTGCAGACAAGCTTACTGAAAGAATAAAAAATGAAAAAATACAAAATCTAAAAAAACTTGCGGATCAGGAAAGCTATGATTTTCGCGATACCGGTGAGTTTAAATACTACGACTACATTGAAGGCCTGGGGCTGAATGAAAATGTAAGCAAAATAATTTTTTCGCTTAAAAAAGACCAGATTTACCCCTACCCTATTTTCCTAAGCAAAGGCGCCTACGTTATTCAGTTAAAAGATATAAGTTCAATTGATGAAAAAGATTTTGCAGCAAAGAAAGAAGAATACCTGGCACGCCTAAAACAAAGCCTCGATTTAATGCAAAAGATGAAACTCCTCTCGCAAATCAGAAAAGAATCAAACGCAAGATTCTAAAACTGCAGAATAAAAAAACCCTGCGTTTTGCGCAGGGTCAATTAAATCAAAAATTTTTAAAGAGTTATCGTAATTAATCTTCTACGGCAATTGCATTTACCGGGCATTGTGAAGCCACTTCGTGCAAATCGCAGCCTGAACAAGTATTAGCTTTCACTTTTGCAATGCCATCGGAGGTCATTTCAAAGCAATCCGGGCAGCTGCTGACGCATAAACCGCATCCTACACAAGTCGCGTTATCAACAGTTACTTTAGCCATTTTCCCTCTCCTTTTTAGATTATGCCTCTTTTTTGTTCAAACCGTAATATTCCATATTCTTGTCGGCAACTTCCTGCAAAGATTTAAGGCCTGAATCGTCCTTTAAAAGATGCTTGAACCTTGCCTGAAGCTTAACGTATTCTAAAACCGGCTTAGGCGCGGGAACTTTAAATACATTCGAAACTTTGCCGAATTCATATTCAACCAGGGGATATAATCCGCAGGTAACAGCGGCCTTAGCCACATCAAACGTCGCATTTGACGGATGGCCCCAGCCCAAGGGACAGGGAACATGAACCTGAATATATTTTGGGCCCCGTATGCTTAATGCTTTTTTTACTTTTCTTTGCAAGTCCTGGATGTAACCTACGGATGCCGAGGCTACGTAAGGAACAAAGTGAGCTGCGCATATTTCAATTAATGGTTTTTTATTTCTCCAGTTACCATGCCACTTGCTTCCCAAAGGAGAAGTCGTAGTTGAAGCTGTAAGCGGGGTTAAACCGCTACGCTGTATGCCGGTATTCATATAAGCTTCGTTATCATAACATACGTACAGAATGTCGTGTCCCCTTTCAAGCATACCGGATAAAGCCTGTATGCCGATATCAGCTGTTCCGCCGTCTCCGCCCTGCGCAATAACGCGTATATTGTCAATTTTTCCCAAATACCGCAAAGCTGCCTCAACTCCTGAAGCGAGCGCGGAAGAATTTTCAAACAATGAATGAATCCATGGTGTGCGCCAGGCTGATTCAGGCGCCTTAGTAGAAAACACTTCAAGGCAGCCTGTTGAGTTTGCAATCATTGTGTTTTTCCCGGCACAGTCAGCAACAATCCTTGCGGCAAGCGATTGCCCGCACCCTGCACAGGCAGTATGCCCGGAAACAAACAAATGCTCTTCGAAATGTCCAGCCTCAAAATGCCCTAAATCTGTTTCAGACATAAAATTCCTCTTTTAATAAAGACTGGTTGATATTTAAAAATTCGCAGCGCACTTCTTTGCTCTTAGAAATATTTACCATATCTTTAATAGTTTGGAGCGTAATATCCCTTCCTCCAAGGCCTGCCACAAAACCGCTTACTTTCGGCTTTTTATTGGCAAAAAGCGATTTTACTTCTGTGTATAAAGGCCCTTCGCTGCCTAATGAAATCGATTTATCAAGCACAAGAACTTTACTTACATTTTTTAAAGCTTCAAAAATTGCATCTTTAGGAAATGGCCGGTATGAAATAACCCGTAGTAACCCTATTTTTTTTCCTTTTTCGCGCTCTGCATCTATGTAATCTTTTATTGTGCCGCAGACAGAGCCCATGGCAACAATTGCGATTTTTGCATCTTCGAGCTTATAACTTTCAACCAGGCTTAAGCCTTTTCTCCCAAACACAGATTCAAATTCTTTGCCGATTTTAGGCATAAGGTCTAATGTTTCTTCCAATGTTTTATGAACCGCATAACGCGCCTCAAGATAGACTGAAGGGTCTCCTAAAAGCCCAAAACTTAAAGGATTCTCAACGTCTAATTTGTATGGCGCTTTATAGGGCGGCAGGAATTTATCTACCAATTCCTGCGAAGGAACATCAACTGTTTCCATGCCGTGCGTTAATATAAAACCATCCATATTTACCATAACCGGAAGCATAACGCGTGGATTTTCAGAAAGCCTATATGCCTGCAGAGTAAGATCAAGGGCCTCCTGATTGTTTTCCGCGTAAACCTGAAGCCAGCCAGAGTCGCGAAGAGATATTGCGTCCTGCTGGTCATTCCATATATTTATTGGTGCAGAAATCGCGCGGTTTGCGCAAACCATAACAACGGGGAAACGCATTCCTGCTATATTGAACAATACTTCGCTCATGTATATAAGGCCCTGAGAACTGGTTGCAGTAAAAACACGCACGCCCGTTGCAACAGCGCCCAAAACAACAGTTGCTGCAGAATGTTCGCTCTCAACGTTTACGAATTGCGAATTCATTTCTCCGGTTGCAACAAAATCAGCTAGGCGTTCGACGATATGCGTTTGCGGGGTAATCGGATAAGCGGAAATTACTCCCGGCCTACAAAGTTTAACCGCTTCAGCTACGGCGAATGAACCTTCAAGAAATTGTTTCATTTGTCTTCTTCTCCAGTCATTTCAATGTCTTTCTTAGGGCAGATAAATACACAAAGGCCGCAACCCTTACAATATGCGTAATCGGCCTTAAAAGTATTCTTTTCTTTTCCTTCTATGCAGCTTTCGGGACAAACCAGCTTACATAACCCGCAGGCTATGCATTCTTTGCGTAAAAATTTTGGTTTCTTTCCTGCGCGCCAAGAACCGGTTAAATTTCTTTTTGAAGAGCCTGGTTTTGCAATTAATGGGCCAAACATATTAAACCGCCTCGTATCCTCTTTTAATGGCTTCTATATTTTTATCCAAGACTTCCGGCTTTGCGGCGAATCTTGCCTTTACCGCTTTGTTAATTGAATCAAGGCTGACGTCTCCGCCGATTTTTGCAAACGCCCCCAGCAAAACAGTATTTGCGAAAGGCTTGCCTATTGTTTCAAGCGCGATTTTTTCTGCTAAAATTGTAACCACCTTTATGCCCTTTGGTTTTTCTTCTATATCTGATTCGTTTCTTATGGCAATTATTGCGGTTGAACCTTTCTTCATACCGGAGAAACATTTTTCGCTCTTGATAAGGGTCGGGTCTATTACGATAACGTAGTCGGGGTTATATATCTGGGAACGAAGCCTTACGGGGTTTGTATCAAACCTTATAAATGCATTCATGGGCGCGCCCATACGCGCGGCGCCGAATGAAGGGAAAGCATAAGCATAAATTTGCTGATGGAAAAAAGCTTCGCCTAATATCGCCGCTGTGGTTATTGCACCCTGTCCTGCTCTTGCAAATATTTTTACTTCTTTCACTTAATTCTCCGTAAACTTACTGTTGATTTAATAGGTATTGCGGGATTATCCGCATTTAAGTTTAAAAGATAAATATTCAGCCGGATAACAAGAAAGAAAAATATATCACAAAAAGAAAAAAAGGCAAGAAAAAAATTATCGATAACCAGCTGGCTGCGTAGCGGTGCTAATTATCTTTCCAGAACGCCTTATCGCCGTTTTTATTTATCAAGCTTAATGCTACGTCAACTATTTTTGAATCGTAGCGCTTTCCGCGGCCATTTATCAATTCTTTGCCCGCATTAACAATGCCTAAAGCCTCGCGGTAAGGCCTGTGCTGTGTCATTGATTCGAGAACGTCGCTAACCGCAAGTATCCGCGCTTCGAATAAAATTTCATCGCCCTTTAATTTTCTAGGATAACCGCTCCCATCAAGGCGTTCGTGATGCTGATATATGGTTTCTGATAAAGGAAAAGGGAACTCTATATCCTTAATAAGGTCATAACAATTTTTGGCGTGTTCTTGTATGAGGCTGTATTCAAGATCGCTTAATTTGCCGGGCTTGTTCAATATATCCAATGGTATACTGATTTTACCCAGATCATGAAGCTCGCCGGCAAGCCTTATCCCCAGAAGGCGGTTTTCGTCCCAATTTAATTCTTTTGCAATAATTTCAGCTATATTTGCCACGTGGCGCGTGTGGCTGAAGGTATAAGGATCACGCATCTCAAGGGCTTTACCTAATATTTTTAATGTACTTATAAGCATTGAAAGCCTTTCTTTTTCAAGATTGGCATAGGCGGTCATATCGCGCGTTATACCCATAGTGCCTATTATTTTGGCATTTTTATCATACATAGGAATTTTTGTGGTAATCGCCTGGTTCCATGTGCCGTCCGGTAGAAGCGTGCGTTCAATTTTTCCTATTATGGGTTTGCCGCTGGTTAAAACGTAATTGTCATCCGCACTCATTTGATGCGCCTGCTGCGCCGGGAAAAAGTCAAAATCGGTCTTCCCGACTATTTCTTCGGGTTTAAGCCCTACGCCCTGCGCATAAAATTTATTTACTTTTATTATGCGGTTATTGCGGTCTTTAAAATACATTGCGTCCGGAAGGTTGTCTAAAAGCCCCTGCAAAAGGTCGCGCTCCAGAGACAAATTATCTTCCATTTCTTTATGAGCAGAAATGTTTTCGATTATTCCCTCAAGGTATTCTTTCTTATCGCCGGATACAACCAAAGAACAGGTTATAGCAACCCAGATATTTTTACCGGTAAGTGTTTTAAAAACAGCCTCAAAAAAGTTTACTTTTCCATTTATGCGCACACGCGTAAAAAATTCATCGCGTTCGGAGAGGTTTTTGAAAAAATTTGCTAACCTTACTTTTTTAAGTTCACGGCCGGAAGCAACTCCAAGCATCTTTGAAAGGGCAGAATTTACAATAATAAATCTTTCTTGCGGAAGGAATGCATATTTGAAAAGGCCTATTCCCAGATTGTCTGCACTGGATATGTTAAGATAAAATGTATTTTTCATTGCCTTCACGATTAAAAGCCATTTAATTATACCACCTCAAAGCAAAAAGAAAAGCCCCCGTCAAATTAATGACGGGGGCTTAATCGACAATGCAATTTCCTTTTAGTACTCTGGATAGCCGCCTGCGCCAGGCATAGCCGGCATAGCGGGCTTAGCTTCTTTCTCCGGTTTTTCTGCAATAACTGCCTCTGTTGTGATTAACAATGATGCGATTGAAGAGGAATTAATCAAAGCTGTGCGCGCTACTTTTGTCGGGTCAATAATTCCTGCTTCAAGCATATCCGTAACTTTGTTCTTTTCTGCGTCAAATCCGATGTTTGTTTTTTCCTTCTTAATCTGCTCGACAATTACCGAGCCTTCCACTCCGGCGTTAGTAACCAGCTGCCTTAAAGGCTCTTCCAAAGATTTCTTTATTATGTTAACGCCTATTTGCTCATCAGAGTCTAATTTAAGTTTTTCCAGAGCCGGGATGCTTCGTATCAAGCCGATTTCTCCGCCCGGAATTATTCCTTCTTCAACTGCAGCTCTTGTTGCATGCAAAGCGTCCTCAACGCGCGCTTTCTTTTCTTTCATTTCTGTTTCTGTGGCAGCGCCTACGTTAATCACGGCAACTCCGCCGGCAAGCTTTGCGAGGCGTTCCTGTAATTTTTCTTTGTCATAATCGGAATCTGTCTGTTCGATCTGCTTTTTAATCTGCGAGATTCTTCCCTGGATGCCCTGGGATTTTCCGGCACCTTCAACAATAGTTGTATTTTCTTTATCTATCCTTACCCTTTTTGCGCGGCCCAGCTCTTCAAGCTCAATGCTATCCAGCTTTCTTCCGAGCTCTTCAGTAATTGCCTCTCCGCCGGTTAAGGTTGCGATATCTTCAAGCATTGCTTTACGCCTGTCGCCGTAACCGGGAGCTTTTACTGCGGCGCAATTAAGTATTCCTCTCATTTTGTTAACAACCAGCGTTGCCAAAGCTTCGCCTTCAATATCTTCGGCGATTATAAGGAAAGGCTTTCCCGCGCGGGCAATTTTTTCCAAAAGCGGGAGCATATCCTTAATGTTTGAAATCTTTTTTTCATAAATCAAAATGTAAGGCTCCTCCAGTGAACACTCCATTTTTTCCGCATCGGTAACGAAATACGGAGAAAGGTAACCCTGGTCAAACTGCATACCCTCGACTACCTCGAGAGTTGTTGCCATGGATTTTGCTTCTTCAACGGTAATTACTCCGTCTTTTCCCACTTTATCCATAGCGTCAGCAATAAGCTCTCCAATTTTTACGTCTCCGTTGGCAGCTATTGTTGCAACCTGTGCAATTTCTTTTTTATCCTTAACGGGCTTGGAGATTTTTTTAAGTTCATCAAGCACAATCGAAACTGCCTTGTCAATTCCCCTTTTAAGAGCCATGGGGTTTGCTCCGGCAGCAACATTCTTCAGGCCTTCCTTAAAAATTGCTTCTGCCAAAACTGTTGCCGTAGTCGTGCCATCGCCTGCTGTGTCGGAAGTCTTTTCGGCAACTTCCTTAACCAGCTGCGCGCCTATATTTTCATAAGGATCTTCAAGGTCAATTTCTTTAGCAACAGTAACGCCGTCTTTTGTTATTGTAGGAGAACCGAATTTCTTATCGATGACGACGTTTCTTCCTTTCGGCCCAAGGGTAACTTTTACTGCTTTCGCAAGTATTTCTGCGCCCCTTAGAACCGCTCTTCTTGCCTCTTCGTTAAATACTAATTGCTTAGCCATTTTTTATTTCACCTCCAATTATGCAACGATAGCTAAAATATCCTCTTCCCTCACTATTAAATACTCTTTATCCTCAACCGTTATTTCCGTGCCTGAATATTTTCCATAAAGAACAATGTCACCGACTTTTACGTTAAGTGGAACTATTTTACCATCTTCGGTTTTTTTACCGGTTCCCACAGCAACGACTTTGCCTTCCTGGGGCTTTTCCTTTGCTGTATCAGGAAGCACTATGCCGCCTCTGGTTTGTTCTTTGGATTCTGAAGCCTGGATAACCACTCTGTCTCCTAATGGTTTAATCTTCATACTGTACACCTCCTTAAAACTGTTTTACTGTATTTTGATAAATAATTCATTTTAGCAATCTCAAGTGTTGAGTGCTAAAATATTCTATTTAAAGAATAAAACTTGTCAAGATTTTTTTACAAAAAAATTAACCGATGGTTTTTTCGGCAAGCAGGCGCAAGCCTTTCATCACGAGAAACTGGTCGAAGATTACTGGGCTTTCCAGGCCTTGCAGGATGAATTTAGCATCTCCTCCGGTAATTATTACTTTGGTATTTATTTTAAGCTTTAAAATTTTTTTATATTTCTCTATCAGGGAATTCAGCATAGAGGCAAAACCTTCCGTTATACCTCTATTGATACTGTCTTTCGTATCTTTTGGGACGGATATGGCGGTTTTATGCACTTTTATTTTTCTGGGCAAAAGCGCACAGGAAGATAAAACTTTTAAGGTGGAACCAAGCCCTGGCAAAATAAGCCCGCCTTCATAGCTGCCGTCTCTTGACAGGATATCGAATGTTATCGCAGTGCCAAAATCTATTATTATTCTTGCATCGTTATATATCCTTTTTGCCGCATATGCCGCAACCAGCCTATCCATTCCAATATGGCGCCTGTTATACAGTGATTTAATGGGCACCTTTATGTCCTGCCCCACTATGTAAAGATTTACTGCAAACTCTTTTTTTATCTTTCTAAACATCGCTGTTATGCGCGGCACAACCGAACAAACAACAATTTTCTCCTGTTTGTACTTTGAAAAAATTTCATTAAGCTTATTTATTGTAACTTCCTGGGTAGGCATTCTTTTTATCTTAGTGATGCTGCCTTTCTCGTTCATCCACACGAAATGTAAACTTGTATTACCTATATCTATTGCTATCATACAAAATGCACTACCTCCCCGGCTTTATTTCTGCTGTCAAACATTTCTTCAATCTCTTTTACGGAACCGGCGGCTCCAAAGGCCAGCACCTCCCTAAGAAGAGAATTAATTTTTCCTTTTTTAAAATCCTTATACACAATTACCATTTCTTTAATCAGTTTAGGGAAAATTTTATCAATATCATATTTTTGCCCGGTTTCAACAAAAAGCGATGTGGCGTGCTCGGGAAGTTCCTGTTTAAGAGAGTTTATGTTAATGCCTATTCCAATGATAACGAAGCTGGGCTTTTTCCCTGTTGTTTTAGCCTCAACAAGTATGCCCACTGCTTTTTTGCCATTTATCATTATATCATTTGGAAGCTTTATTTTAATTCTTACCTTTTCCGTATCTTTGTTCTTTTTGCACTCTTTGCCCAGGATGTTTTCCAGAAATCTCGCTGTTGCAAGTGCGGAAAATAAAGGCAGATAATTTATTTCTTTAAGGGTGTTTGCCGGCCTTAGAATAAATGAGGCATAAATACCTTTGCCGGGAACAGATACCCATTGCCTTCCCATCCTTCCCTTCCCAAGGCTCTGCGTCCTTGCAGACACAACAGCAATCTCTCTGGCGCCACAAAGTGCCGCCTTTGAAGCGTAGTTATTCGTAGAATCTACTTTATCAAGTTTTATTATCTTAATATACATGGTTTCCAGATAAATTCATCTGCCTGGCTGCTATCTGCCAGCTGTTATCTATTCCTTAAGCGCTTCTTTAAGCTCTTTTATTCTATCACGGATATTTGCTGCTTTTTCAAATTGCAGGTTTTTTGCTGCGATAAACATTTCCTTTTCAAGTTCATCTATTGCCTGGCGCACTTCAAGTTCATCTTCGCTAACCTCAAGCCTGCCGCGTATTTTCTCTTCTTCATTTATGTATATTTCTATTCCTTCCTTTATCGCCTTTTCAATGCTTTTTGGCGTAATTTTATTTTTAAGGTTATACTCAAGCTGGACGGCTCTTCGCCTGTTACTTTCGGAAATTGCCTGCTGCATGGAACGGGTCATTGTGTCAGAATACATTATTACAAGGCCGTTTATATTACGCGCACAACGTCCCGCGACCTGTATCAGCGAGGTAGTTGAACGCAAAAATCCTTCCTTGTCAGCGTCCAAGATAGCGACCAGAGATACTTCCGGAAGGTCAAGGCCTTCTCTCAAAAGATTTATACCCACAAGAGCGTCTATTTTTTTCATCCTTAATTCTTTTAAAATTTTTACCCTCTCTAAAGTATCTATATCTGAATGTATATAAGCGACGTTTAAACCTTCTTCCTTTAAATATTGGCTTAATTCTTCGGCCATCCTTTTGGTAAGTGTCGTAACCAGCGTGCGCTCTTTATTTTTCGCACGTTTTTCTATCTCGTTAATCAAATCATCTATCTGGTTCTTTGTGGGCCTTATTTCTATCTGGGGATCCACCAGCCCTGTCGGCCTTATTATCTGTTCAACAATCTCTTCTTTAGAAAGTTTTATTTCAAATTCAGAAGGGGTAGCAGATACAAAAACTACCTGTTTTGTAAACTCCATAAACTCATCAAACTTAAGCGGCCGGTTATCCAGGCACGAAGGAAGCCTAAAACCATATTCTACAAGCGTTTCTTTCCTGGATTTATCTCCTTCATACATTCCTCTTATCTGAGGAACGGTCACGTGGCTCTCGTCTATTATTATAAGGAAATCTTTGGGGAAATAATCCATAAGACAATATGGCCGCGAGCCCGGGGGCCGCATCGAAAGATGCCTTGAATAATTTTCTATTCCATGGCAATAACCCATCTCTTTTAACATTTCCATATCATATAAAGTGCGGCTGCGAAGCCTTTCTGCTTCAAGAATTTTGCCGTTTTTCTTTAAAAAATTAAGGCGGTCTTCAAGCTCATAATTAATAGTTGAAAGCGCATTTTTTATTTTATCTTCTGCCATTATAAAATGCTTTGCCGGATAAAGGCTTATCCGTTCAAGGTCTGAAATTTTTTTTCCGGTTAAGGGGTCGAATTCATAAATTTTCTCGATTGTATCGGACAGGAATTCTATTCGTAAAGCATTCTCCTTGTATGCAGGGAAAATGTCGAGAGTATCGCCCTTAACCCTGAAAGTCGCTCTTTTAAAATCAAAATCATTCCTCTCATATTGCAGGCTGACCAGCTTTTTAAGAAAAAAATCCAGCGGCACATTGTCTGCGCGCTTTACGTAAAGTGTAAGCTCTTTGTAATCTTCAGGGGAACCTAAATTGTATATACATGACACCGAAGCGACAATCAGGCAATCACGGCGTGACATAAGAGAGCTTGTTGCGGACAATCTTAGCCGGTCAAGTTTTTCATTTATGGAAGCATCTTTTTCAATATAAGTGTCTGTCTGGGGAATGTAGCTTTCCGGCTGATAATAGTCATAGTAACTTACGAAGTATTCAACTGCATTGCCGGGAAAAAATTCTTTGAATTCCGCGTAAAGCTGGCTGGCCAAAGTTTTATTGTGGGAAATTACAAGTACAGGCTTATTTATTTTTTCTATAGCACAAGCCAAAGTAAAAGTCTTTCCTGAACCGGTTACGCCAAGCAGCGTCTGAAAACGTTTGTTCTTTTCAATTCCTTCAACAAGGCGCTTTATGGCTTGCGGCTGGTCTCCGGTAGGTTTAAAATTGCTGACTAATTTGAATTTATCCATATTTTTAAAGTGTACTGTTTACAGTGTGCAGTTTACAGTAAGGAAGTTTTTTACTGTACGCTGTAAACTGTTAACTGTAAACTTTATTTATGGTTAATTACTTCCAACGAAAAATCTATCGCTTTAGGCGAGTGGGTAAGGCTTCCTATGGAGATATAATCTACGCCGCTTTTTGCAATCTTTCTGACGTTTTTGAGTTTAACTCCCCCTGAAGCCTCAAGTCTTACCTGTGGAAAATACTTGTTTCTGAATTTTACAGCCTTGCGCATGCTTTTAACCTCGAAATTATCAAGCATTACTATGTCCGGCTTGTATTTTATTATGGCTTTAAAATCCTCCAGAGTTTCCACCTCTATTTCTGTTTTAACCGAAGGAAGCGTGCGGACATATGAAATACATTTTGCCATCTTTATCGCATCCAATCTATTGTCTCGCATAAATTTTCCGGCACGCAGATGGTTATCCTTTATAAGAATAGCTTCTCCAAGGCTCTTGCGGTGGTTGAAGCCTCCGCCCATTCTTACCGCATATTTTTCAAGAACCCTCAAATTAGGGGTTGTTTTACGGGTATCTAATATCTTTGCTTTAGTTGCGCGGCACTTATCGACAAATTCTTTTGTTGTTGTGGCGATACCGGAAAAAAGCGAAAGAAAGTTAAGGGCAACGCGTTCAGCGGAAAGCACAACCCTGGCGTCGCCTTTTATGTAAGCAATTCTCTGATTGCTTCGAAATTTATCGCCGTCTTTTTTAAAAGCCTTAAAAAATACGTTCATATCCCTTTCCTTAAAAGCAGCCCTTGCTATATCCATACCGCAAAGCACTCCTTTCTCCTTGGCAATAATTACGGCCTCTGTTTTAAAATGATAAGGTATGGTAAAAAGCGTAGTTATGTCTTCGTGCCCTATATCTTCCTGCAGCGCCCTCTTTACGATTAAACGTGTTTCCCTATCTAAACGCATTTTTAAGCTCCTTTAACCGGTTCAATTGCGAATCGATTTCCTTGAATTTATTTTTTTCTTCCTCGACGGTTTCCTGAGGGGCGTTCTTCAGAAAATTTTCGTTATCAAGCCTTCCGGAAACTTTATTTTTAATGGCGGTGAGGTTATTTATTTTTTTATCAAGCGCGACAACAAACTCTTTTATATTTACCTCTTCAACGTCAAGGTTAAGCTCCCATAATTCATTCTTATAAATGGTTCTTTTAAGATTGCCAGTATACTCGAAAGCTTCAAGATAAGCCAGCCGTTTTATCCATCCTTCATATGCATTTAAATATTTTTCATTTTCCGGCTTTGTTTTTATCTGCAATTTTACTTTTTTTTGCGCTATTCCCAAATCGGCTTTGATATTGCGTATTTCTTTTATGGTTTCAAAAAGCGCATTTATTTTTTTTATGCTGCCGGACGGCTTTACCTCTACAGGAACCGGCCAGCACGCTTTCGATACGCTGTCTTTAAGCCCTAAAGGAAGATTCTGGCCTATCAGATGAAAAATCTCTTCGGTTATAAACGGCATAACCGGATGAAGTAATTTAAGCGAATTTACCAGCGCATAAATTGCAACTTTTGCTTTAGCCGGGCTAAAATCGTCTTTGATTATCTCTACATACCAGTCGCAAAAAGTATGCCAAAAGAATTCATAAATGCACTTGGTTGCTTCATTTATGCGATAATTTTCAAGATAACTAGTAGTATTTTCGATAACTGCATTCAATTCATTAATAAGCCAGGCATCTATTTCGTCTAATTCGCCGAGATTGAGGTTTTCTATTTTTATTCCGGATTCGGAAATCTTAAGAAAAATAAACCTGGTTGCATTCCAGATTTTATTCGAAAAATTCCTGCCGACGAGAAACTTCTCATCGGAAAGATAAACGTCGCTCCCTCCTGCCGCAAGAAGCATTAAAGAAAACCTTAGGCTGTCAGCGCCGAATTTTTCTATCACTTCGAGCGGATCGATAATGTTACCCAGCGACTTGGACATTTTAATACCCCGGCTGTCACGAACTGTGCCGTGTATAAAAACGGCCTTAAACGGGATTTCTTTTTTAAACTCAAGGCCAGCCATAATCATCCTAGCCACCCAGAAGAAAAGTATTTCCGAAGCTGTAACCAGCGTGGAAGTAGGATAGAAGTAATTAAGTTCTTCTTCGTAATCAAACGCACGCTGGAAGGCGCCGGCTGCGGACTTAAAAGCCGGCCAATAGAACGTAGCAAACGGCCAAAGCCAGGAAGAAAACCAAGTATCAAGAACATCTTCTTCCTGCACAAGATTTGTTGAACCGCAATCCGGGCATTTATCAGGCTTTTTCCTGGCTACTACGATACCGGCTTTCTTATCTTTTTCTTCGCTTTCTGAAGCATCTTTAGCACCCAGGCAATTACTGCAATACCATACCGGCAGCCTATGCCCCCACCAAATCTGGCGGGAAATACACCAATCCTGGATATTATTCATCCAATTAAGATAAACTTTCCTCCAGCGCTGCGGATAAAATTTTATCTTATCTTCTTCAACCGCTTTTATTGCCGGCTCTGCGAGCGGCTTCATTTTTACAAACCATTGAGGAGATATCCTTGGCTCAATTATGGTATGGCACCTGTAGCAATGCCCTGCTGAAACTTTATAGGGTTCCTTTTTTTCAATAAGTTTTTTTTCTTCTAAAACCTCAAGTATTGCCTCTCTTGCCTCAAACCTGTCCATATTGGAAAACTCGCCGGCATTTTCATTTAAGGTCGCATCATCATTCATTATATTTATGAAGTCAAGGTTATGCTTTTTGCCCAGATTAAAATCAACCGGGTCATGCGAAGGCGTAACCTTAACCACACCTGTTCCAAACTCTATGTCAATTGCTTCGTCTTCTATGACTTTCAATTCTCTTTCAACAATCGGAAGAATTACTTTTGCGCCATGAAGCCACTTAAATCTTTCATCCTTAGGATTTATCGCAACAGCAGTATCCCCCAGCATAGTTTCAGGCCTGGTTGTTGCAACAATCACATAATCTGCCCCCTGCACATTTCCCACTGCCTCTTTAACTACCGGATATTTAATATAATACAACCAGCCGTTTATCTCTTTATGGGTAGCTTCTTCATCGGAAAGTGCGGTCTTGCAGCGAGGACACCAGTTTATAATGCGCTTGCCTTTGTAAATTAATCCTTTTTCGTATAGTCTTACGAATACCTCGTAAACTGCTTCGCTGTAAGGTTCATCCATCGTGAAACGAAGTCTGTCCCAATCGCAGCTCGCCCCAAGCCTTTTAAGCTGGCTTATTATGGTTGAACCGTATTTTTCCTTCCATTGCCACAATTTTTTTAAAAATTCTTCCCTCCCGATATCTTCTTTTTTTAAATTTTGCTTGGCAAGGTCGCGCTCAACAACATTCTGAGTCGCAATGCCTGCATGGTCTGTGCCCGGCATCCATAAAGCTTCATAGCCTTGCATTCTTTTAAACCTTACAAGCACGTCCTGAATAGTATTGTTTAAGGCGTGGCCCATGTGCAGGATTCCTGTTATATTGGGCGGAGGGATAACAATCGAAAAAGGCTTTTTTGACTTATTGAACTTTGCAGAGAATAAGCCGCTTTCAAGCCATTCTTTTAGAATTTTTTCTTCGACTTCTTTTGGGTTATATCTTGACGCAATATCCATAATATTACCTTTTGAGAAAAAATTATATACTACGGCGTTAAAAATACAATATAAATCTTATTAAATTTGCGCAGCTTGCGGGCTTTTTACATTGAAGATAAAATATGAAAATCGCGAAGAGCCTCAATGAACTTATCTGCCAAAACAGGGTCAAGTTTTTTGCCTTTTGCTTTTTCAATTTCACGAACCGCTTCTTCTGTGGAAAATGCCTGTTTATAAGCCCTTCCGGTGGTTAAAGCGTCAAACATATCAGCAACTGCGATTATGCGCGCGCCTTGCGGTATAAAATCGGCAGCCAGGCCGTGCGGATAGCCGCTCCCGTCAAAATTTTCATGATGGTATAGAATATACGGAATAATATCCCTGAATTCTTTAATAGGCTCAAGTATTTTAGCGCTCACTATTTCATGTTCTTTTATTATGGAAAATTCCTCATCGGTCAATGGCCCTTTTTTATGAAGAACGTTATCCGGAATCCCAATTTTGCCTAAATCGTGCAACAGCGCGGCTTTCCTTATGCGTTCTTTTTCTTCAAGCGAAAGATTAAGCTTCTGCGCAAGCATAAGGCTGTAGTTGCAGACCCTTTGGGTGTGACCCTTTGTGTACGGGTCTTTTGACTCAAGAGCGGCAACCAAGGAAGCCATCAACTCGAAATAAGCTTCTTTTGTCTTTCTCTCTTCATTCTTAAGCTGGCCTATCAGGCTTAATAATTCTGCATTTTTATCTTCCGCATCAAGGCATAAGGAATAAAGTTGTTTTTCGTATTTTACCTTATGATGCATGTCTTTAGGAAGTTGATTTCTCTTAAACACGATTACATCTTCGGGGCTTTTATTTATTTCCGAAACCAAAAATTCCGAAACCTTTAAAACATCCATGTCGGAGCTTATACTGGCAACTGCCAATTTAGCTTTAATATTTTTCTCCGGCACAATACTATTCAATGTATTTTTTATGTAGTTTGAATCCGGAGATGTTGTTGTCAGGCCTAAAATAATATCTTCCGTATACCGGCCCCAAAGGTTTGATGATAAAGAAAGAGAACTATAAATCCTGTTCCATGTGTTTTTTAACTGCTCAAAACCCTGTGCTTTGGAATATGCCTTGTAGCCATCCAGGAATAGCACAACCAGATATTTTCTTTTGCGAAAAATACTTTTTGAGTCCAGATACAGCCTTTCGGAAAAATATCTGATATTAAATAGATTGGTTAAAGGGTCTTTTGTGAGTTTATTTTTAATTTGTATTAAAAATGCTACGGAAAGCGCGTAATTATAAAAACTGCAAAGGACCAGAAAGACCAGTGAACAGGTTACAATACTGCCCAAGGGAAGATACCAGCCAAAAAATTTAAATCCTATGTTTAGCCAAAACATACCAAGTATGGTACCAAGATAAAGAAAAATACCGCGCAGGAATGTAAAAGAGCTCAAAAGGTAAAAAGAACTAATTAAAATTGCCATCACAAAAAACAGAGAGATAATTAGCGGAAGCAACCTTGCGAATTTGGCTTCCATTATGTTGGCAATAACATTAATATGAATAAAAACTCCGGGCACAACCCCGAGAGGCGTGCGGTGGATATCGTGAGCCATGCCAAGGGTAGGAGCGATAAGCACGATTTTGTCCTTAAACAGCCCTGCCGGGAAATTCTTATTAAGCAATTCGTATAAAGATATTGTTTTAATATCCCCGGGTTTTACAAGATAATTAACATTAAAGACATACTGCTGCTTTATCCCTTCTTCCTTAAAATCTAAAGGCACTATCCCCTGTCCGGAAAAAATATTGTTCATTAGCTCCTGCGAATAATTTTTGTATGCCGAAGCTATCTTTATTGCAAAAGAAACATCGGAAAAATCTTCAAATTTGACATAGCTTATGCATCTTCGCTCGATACCATCAAAATCATTAATAGAGTTAATAAATCCATACGCGGCGTATTGCCTGAATTCTTTCTGGGGTAAATGTAAACCGCTTTTATCCCAAAAAAAACCGAGTATCACTTTGCCCTTAAAATCCTTGATGGCGGAAGCGAATGCTTCGTCTTCTTCCTTAAGCGGGCTTTCGCCTTCGAATATGAGGTCAAATCCGACAATTTTGGCATCGTCGGCATTTAAGATATTTAATACTTTGGCGTAAAGACTCCTCCTTAGCGGCCAGCTTTGGCCGATTTCCCTGAAAGAATAATCATCAATTGCCACAAGTACCATGCGGCTCGTATCAATATTTTTCTTATTTAAATAATAGAAAATTTGGCTTGAAAAATCGTCGAGGCCGAGAGAAAGACGCGAAAGATAAGGGAATGAGAAAAAAAGCGGCAGAAGGGAAACCAGCGAGATTATTGCAAGAATTATAAAACGTTTTTTATTCAAACCAACAAATTTATTGTTTACTTTTTGCTTCCAAGCAAAATTTTAATTATTTACTTTTAAGATTAAAAACAACCAAAAATATCAATTTAAGCTATCAAGCCAGGATTATAGCAACAACGCCCGCTATCAATATTTGCGTTAGTCCCTCTCTAGTGCGGGCCATGTTCAGGATTACCATGCTCCGGATTACCGTGTTCGGGATTGCCATGCTGCGGATTGCCATGTTCCGGACTCTCTGGCATTTGAGCTCCGCCAGGCACAACCTTAATCTTTTGCTTCTTTTTATTAACCGTCAACGCATAATCTGTTTCCTTAAAAAAATTATACATTTTATGCCTTGGTTCTAATTCCCCGGCGCCTGAAAATCTATTATTGTTGCAGTCACCAACAACCAGAGTACCTTCCGGTGCTTGTTTATATTGTTCGTATGTCTTGCCTTCCAGCGACGCATTTATACCGTAAGAATTTCCGGAATGAACGCTGGGACAGGTTAAGGTTTTGCCGTCGGAAATAAATTTGTGTATCCACGGCACTACAGGTGCATTTGCAGCATAGACCAAACCACCTTCGTCAAGATTTACAAGAAAGTAAGTGAATTTGACTTTAAATGATCCTTCCTCTTTCAAAACTTTCGCCCACGCTTTATTAAAATTCTTGTCGCTGATTCCGCTTAACGAAGCCGGGAAGCTATCGTGTTCTAATGTCTGCGCCTCTACCGCACCTAAAATGGTTTTCAGATTGAGCTCACAGGCTCTTGCTTTGGCATTCTCTATTGTATTATTATACAAAGGAATGCCTATGGTAGCCAAAACGCCTATTATTATGATGACTATTAGTATTTCGCTGACCGTAAAATTATTTTTCTTCATACCTGACCTCCTTTTTTGTAAACTTAAATAATAAATATTATAACACCGGTTATGGATAAGTCTATAAAAACATCTTGCGGCTCATTCGCCTAATATCTTCACAATAGCCCTTTTGGGCCGTTGGCCGTCAAATTCTCCGTAAAAAACCTGCTCCCAGGGCCCAAAATCAAGTTCTCCGGCAGTTACAGGCAAAACCACTTCTCTGCCCATAATAGTGCGTTTAAGATGGGCTGACGCATTGTCTTCCCCTGTAAGGTTATGAAAATATTTTTTATCGGAAGAGACAAGTTCATCGAGCCACTTTTTAAAATCTTTCTTCAAGCCTTCTTCTTCGTCATTTATAAAAACCGAAGCAGTTATGTGCATTGCGCCGATAAGGCACAGGCCTTCTTTTATTTGAGATTCTGAAACGATCTTTTCAATTTTTTCTGTAATATTTACAAATTCTACTTTTTCTTTTGTATTAAAAGTCAAGTATTTAGTGCATACTTTCATATAATTTACTTTTTTCCGCCTTTTAAACAGTCAAGGTTTAGAAGGACGGAATCCGACTCCCCCATTCTTGTTTTCGCGGTAAAAAATATGGGTACACGCCTTAAATCAGCGCTGACATAAGCATCCAGGGCAGGAGCACCCATTATCTTGCTTATCAGCTCCGAGGTTAACTTTACCGAAAATACGTTAACACAGGTTCCATCCCTAAGCTTCATAAGATATATGCCGGTAACTTTCATTTGAATCGGCCAAATTTTTCCGCCATAGAGTATATTGAAATCATAAGTTTTATCCTGCTCTATTCCTTTCATGCGGAAATAATATAAAAATGACAGTAAGTCATGGGTGTTTTCGTTAATTTCTATTTCTTTCTTACGCATATCGTTATATTCGCATTTTGCCGTTTTTTTATCGCGGTCAAAAACAATAGTCTCTTCGTTTGTCTTCCGGCTGGAGGTTTTCTTTTTGTAGAATTTTACAGATAATCCGGTATCTTTATCTATGTATGTTTCAACATGGTATTTCACATTAAAAAAAAGAGAAAAAAAACTATTGGGGCTGGCGTCGGCTACTATGTGGTAACAATCGTGGTTATTAACCCTCTCGATGCCTTTTATCTCCAAATTAAGGCTTGCTGAAGGTATACCCCGTAACGCTGCGCTATATTTCAGCTTCTCACTGGAAGAAAAATGAGACGGCTCTTTTGCGATAATGCATTGCTCTTTCAAAGGTACGCATTGCATAACTATCCGCGGCCGGTATGCACAGGCTGTTACAGCCAGCAATAATATCAAAAACAAATATTTACAGTATTTTTTCATCAAATTTATTTTAATTTTATACATTCGCGGTGCAAAAACCGCAGCTTTAAGGCTGCGAATATATATATAAGCGCCTCTCAGTATTCACCGAACTTGAACCTCGGGCTTTAGCCCGGGGAGTTATGGAAGACTTCATTTTATATAATTTATAAGCTTTCCTATGCCCTCGATTTCAACCTCAACCTTGTCTCCTTTTTTCATAGAACCTACGCCGAAGGGCGTTCCTGTTGAAATGACATCCCCAGGATTAAGAGTCATAATCCTGGAAATAAAAGATACGAGATGGGCTGGTTTAAAGATGAATTCGGAAGTACTTGAATTCTGCCTTAATTCGCCGTTTAAATATGAACGTATATTTAAATCTTGCGGGTTTACTTCCGTAGAAAGATACGGCCCAAGGGGGCAAAAAGAGTCAAAAGATTTTGCCCTGGTCCACTGTACATCTTTTCTTTGCAGGTCTCTTGCCGTTACATCATTAAGGCAGGTAAAGCCAAGCACATATTTCAAAAAATCCTTTGGCTTTATATTTTTCCCTTCTTTCTTCATGACAATTGCAAGCTCGCCTTCATAATCAAGCTGTCTGACTGAATCTGGATAGGTTATCGCACTTTTGTTCCCGATTAATGCGGTTGTCGGCTTTAAAAAAATAAGCGGCTCTTTGGGAAGCTTCATGTTGAGCTCCCGGGCATGGTCTTTATAGTTAAGGCCTATCAGGATAATTTTAGTGGCTTTTGCCGGAGGCAAAAATTTTATACGGCCCAGCGGTATCTTTTTTGAGCGCAGTTTTATGCTTTTGAAGGGTTCTTCTTTCAAAACTTCTATGTTTTGCCCTTCAAGCACCCCCCAGTATTCTTTATTATTATGGATAAAATGGATTAATTTCATTTACGTAACGATTCCATTAAAGAGATAAATTCCGGAAATGATTTATCGATACAAATAGTATCATCAATTTTACTCTCGCTATTTAAAGCGGCAGCAAAAACTATCATGCTCATCGCAGTGCGATGATCATGGAAACTTTCGAAATTGCCATGTTTATGCTTGGGGCTACCTCTAATTACAAGTTTTAAATCATTGCCGTAAGATTCTTCACAAATATCAACGCCGGCTTTTGACAGGTTGACTATTATTGACCTAATCCTGTCGGTTTCCTTTACTTTCAATTCTTTAACCCCTTTGATTTCGGTTTCTCCCTCGGCAAAACTGGAAGCTACGCATAAAATAGGAATTTCATCAATCATAGAAGGCACTTCATACGGTTCAACTACTGTAGCTTTAAGATGAGAACTTTTTATTGCAATATCTGCATACGGCTCATAAGCGTTTTTATTATTTTTTACCTTAATATCTGCGCCCATACGTTTTAACACATTCAACAAGCCAGAGCGCGTAGGATTAATATTTACATCCTTGATAATCAGGCTGCTTTTTTTTAATATTAATCCCAAAACAATAAAAAATGCAGCTGAAGAAAAATCTCCTGGTATAAAAAGCTTTTTTGGCGATTTTAATTGTTTAGCAGGCTTACAAATAACAGCTGAATCTCTAGCTGTTACATCCGCGCCGAAGAGCTTAAGCATTCTTTCCGTATGGTCGCGTGATTTATAGGGCTCTGTGATTGTAGTTTGTCCTTTTGCATAAAGCGAAGCAAGCATAATAGCAGATTTAACCTGGGCGCTTGCTATTTCCAGCTTAAATGTATTTGCTTTTATGCTTTTGGCAGGCTCAATATACAACGGCGGGTAAATCTCTTCCTTTCCGCTTATTATATCATCCTTGGAACTCCCGCTGATTACAGCTCCCATCTGCCTTAACGGCTCGATCAGCCGTTTCATAGGCCTTCTTGAAAGCCCTGGAGCAGTTTCGAATATAGTTGGAAATTTTTGGCAAGCAAGCAATCCGCTTAGAATACGTATGGTAGTACCTGACTCGTCAGCAAAAAGTAAAACCGGTATTTTTTTAGGTTTCGGTTTAAAATACATTCCACAGCCGGTTACAGCAAGCGTTTTTTTCTTTAATCCCACTCCAATCCCGAGTTTCTCCATACAATTTAAAGTCGCCAAGGTATCGTTACTTTCGATAAACGGGCTGATAATGGTCTTTCCCTTGCAAAGCGAAGAAAGAATAACCGCCCTGTGGGATATGGATTTATCCGGAGGAACTGTTATTTCTTTTTTTATATTTGATATTGGTTTTATCTTATACATTTTTTTACTTTGTATTTTTCCAAAAAATTAGTAAATCTTTCCGGCATTGGCGAAACGAATTCCATAAATTTATCCGTACGCGGGTGGTGAAGGCCAAGCTTATGGGCGTGCAAGAACAATTCGTTATAATCATCTTTTATTCCGTATTTCTTATCGCCTACTATAGGAAAACCCAGGAATTTAAGATGCACTCGTATCTGGTGCATTCTTCCCGTAAGCAGGTTTATGCTCATAAAGGTCGCGCCAGTTAAGCGCTCTTTTACGGTAAATTCCGTATATGCTTTTTTTGCCTTAAGGAAACTTACCTTCATTTTAAGCCTGTTCTTTTCGTCCCTGCGCAGAGGCAAGTCCGCAACAAGTTTATCTTTGCTTACTATACCCCACACTATCGCGAGATACTCTTTTTTAATCTTCCTCTGCCTAAATTGTTCAACCAGGTTAAGATGCGCAAAATTATTCTTTGCAAACACAAGGCAGCCGCTTGTCTCGCGGTCCAGCCTGTGTACGACACCCGGCCGCATCATGTTTATGCTGGATAATTCTTTCTTCATGTATAAAAGAGCGTTGACCAGGGTATTCTGATTTTCTTTCTGCGGCGGATGGACCACAATGTCAATCGGCTTCTCTACAACTAATATGTCGCTATCTTCATAGATAATATTAACGTTAAATTTAAATGGTTTCAACACATCTTTTTTTTCTTCGCCTATTTCTACGGATATTAGATCTCCGCCCTTTAACCTGTAGTTCGGTTTTTTAGGCTGGCCATTCACGAGAACGCCGCCCTCTTTTATGAGTATATTGAATTTTGTCCGCGAAACCGATTTAAGATTAAGCTGTAAAAATTTATCCAGCCGTTCTCCTGTAAAATCGGGCGGAACAGTTAATGTTTGCGGCATATTTATATTTTTTTGGGTTTTTTGAATTCGTTAAGAAGAAGAAAAAAAGCGCCCACACTTATGGCGCTATCGGAAAGGTTAAAAACAGGCCAGACCCTTATATCGATATAATCTACTACGAAGCCCAGAAAAACTCTGTCGTAAAGATTCGAAAGCGCTCCGCCGATGATTAAACCGCAGGAAACGAGAAAAAATATATTTTTCCTCTGCTCGCTTATGACAGCGAAAAGAAATACCAGAAGGAAAATTATGCCGGTATAGACCAAAAGAGACGTTTGCCCTTTTAATATACCAAAGGCAGCGCCTTTGTTAAACACGACAGTAAGATGTAAAATATTTTTTATGACCGGAATAGACTCAAAAGAATGGTTAAACAGGAAGTATCGTTTTATGAAAAAATCGGCGGTAAAGACAAGAGAAGCTACGATACATACAAAAAAAAGGCTTATAACTTGTTTTCTTTTTCCATTTTTTCCTGGCATTTTTTGCAATACTTCACGTAGGGAATAGACTTTAAACGGATAGCTGCGATAGCTTTCGCGCATACCTGGCAAATACCGTAATCTTTAGCTTCTATTCTTTTTAAAGCCTCTTCTATCTCAAGGAGCACTTTGCGCTCATCGGAAACCAGACCTAAACTGAAATCCCTTTCGTAATTATCCGACGCAACATCGGCGATATGCAGGCCGTAACCCGACATATCTCCGGAGATATCCTTCTGGCTCTTCATAAGAGTATCCTCGGAAATCTCACGGATTTTGCCCATAACTTCCTCTTTAAGGTTTATAAGTTTTTCTTTATACTCTTTTAATTCCTTCGCTGATAAATGAGTTTTCATTAATGTCCTCCCTTAAGTATTATATGTTACAATAGCTGTAAAAACAATCGTAAACTATTTAATGCTCTTTAATGCTTCAACGCACCTTAAGCATGTACCGGGAAAATCCTTATCGCTTCCGAGATTGTCTCTGTAATTCCAGCAGCGCAAGCACTTTTCTTTAGTTGTTTTCTCTACGCGTATTTCCGGATTCCCCTCTTCTATGGCCACTGCAGAAACTATGAAAACTTCCCGCAGGATGTCGGCGTAACCCTTATAAAAGGCAAATTCTTTATCCTTAAACTTAAGAAAAACTTCCGCCTCAAGAGAGCTGCCGATTACACCTGCCGCGCGTTTAACTTCTATCTCTTTAAGCACTTTATCTCTCAGCTCAAAGATAATTTGCCATTTTTTCGACAGCGCATCAACCTGCCACTGCGGCTCGTAGCATTTATCTAAACGCGAGAGAAAAATAGATTCTTCTGCGCCATATAACGACTTAGATGCAGAATAAGCTTCTTCTGCGGTAAACGGAATAATAGGCGCTATCAATTTTAAAAGAACATTAAGGATATTGTAAATAACAAATTGAGCTGAACGCCTTTCTTTTGAATTCGGAGAGAAAGTATATAGTCTATCCTTCAAAATGTCAAGATAAAAAGAGCTTAAAGAAAGATTACAGAAGTTAAAAATCTCCTGGCATACTTTGTAAAAACTATAATTTTCGTAATTTTCTGTAATATTTTTGTAGAGCTCCATGGTTTTAGAAAGCATTAATTTATCGACTTCGAGAAGCTCTTCGTAATTTAGTTTATTCTTCCTGGGGTCATAATCATAGAGGTTGCCGAGCATGAATTTTATTGTATTCCTAACTTTTCTGTAGATATCAACAAGCTGTTTTACTATATTGTCCGATATTTTTACATCTTCGCTGTAATCGCTGTAAGCAGCCCACAACCGCAGGATTTCCGCTCCGTATTGCTTTATGGTTTGTTGCGGAGCGATTACGTTGCCCAAAGATTTTGACATCTTTCTGCCTTCGCCGTCAACAACAAAACCATGGGTTAAAATAGTTTTGAAGGGAGCTTTACTCTCTAAGGCAACCGAAGGTATAAGAGACACCTGAAACCAGCCCCTGTGCTGGTCGCTTCCTTCAAGATACATATCAGCGGGAAAATTAAGGTCAGGGTTGTCTTTGAGTACGGCAAAGAAACTTGCTCCTGACTCGAACCAAACATCAAGAATATCAAATTCTTTCGTAAATTCGGTTGCTTGACATTCCGGGCAAAGAAAACCTTCCGGAAGGAAATTATTTATTTCTAAATCAAACCACGAATCCGAACCTTTTTCCCGGAAAATTTCCGCACATTTCTTAAGGACATCCTCGTTAAGGACTACGTTGCCGCATTTTTTGCATTTTACTGCCGGAATCGGCACGCCCCAAAGCCTCTGGCGGGATAAACACCAGTCTGGCCTAAGCTCAAGCATCCCCCTCATTCTTTCTTTACCGGAAGAAGGAACCCATTTAACATTTTCTATTTCTTTTAACGCTTTTTCGCGCAAACTATTATGATCAACATTAAGAAACCACTGGAACGTCGCCCGGAAAATTATAGGATTTTTACAGCGCCAGCAATGAGGATAAGAATGGGTTATCTTTCCGGCGGAAAGTAAAAGCCCTCTGCCGTTTAAATCCTCTATGATTTCTTCGTTAGACTTGTGCACATATTTACCCTGCCATTTGCCGCACGTATCGTCAAATTTACCTTTATCATCAACCGGCATAAGAATTTCCAAACCGTATTTTTTCCCGGTCAGATAATCATCCTGCCCGTGCCCAGGCGCGGTATGAACGCAGCCTGTCCCATCTTCCATGGAAACATAATTTGCAGTGACTACTTTGCCTTCTCCCCCAAAAGGGCGTTCATAAGTAGAGCCTTCCCAGTCGCGCCCCTGGGCAGGCCAAATACAATCAAAGTCTTTTTCTTCTTTGTTAATGGCTTTCAGGAAAGAGGTTTTAAGTTTTTCTGCGACAATCCAGGTTTCCCCGCTGCTTTGGACAAGGCAACAATATTTTTCCTCAGGATGCAAAGCAACTGCCACATTTGCCAGCAATGTCCACGGGGTTGTTGTCCAAATAACAAAATACATGTCTTTTGGCTGAAAACGCTGGCCAACTTGTTTTGTGCGTTTTTCTATGTCTATTCTTTCTCTTTCTGGTCCGGTTAATGTCTTTGTTTTGAATTTCACAAATATGGAAGGCGAAACGTGATCTTCATATTCAACTTCAGCCTCAGCGAGCGCGGTTTCGCAGGCCGCGCACCAGTTAACAGGTTTTCTGCCTCTGTAAATATAACCGGCTTTTGTAAGCGACTCCAGCAATTTCATCACGTTATATTCATATTTAGGATTAAGCGTTAAATAAGGATTGTCCCAGTCGCTGAATATTCCAAGGCGCTTAAAATCTTCTTTCTGCAAATCAACAAACTTTAATGCAAAATCTTTTGCATGTTTACGAAAATCAGCCACATCAACTTCATTTTTATTTTTCTTTAATTCCTTAAACAGCTGGTGTTCTACCGGAAGGCCATGGCAATCCCAACCAAAGACAGATGGACAATCTGCGCCCTTTAAAACCATATATTTGGTAATTATATCCTTAAGAATTTTATTTAAAGCATGGCCTATGTGTATTGAACCATTAGCGTAAGGAGGGCCGTCGTGTAAGACGAATTTACTTTTTCCTTTACGTGCGTTTCTGATTTTTTCATAGATGCCAAGCTCTTTCCATAAAGAAAGCATCCTAGGCTCCAAAACCGAAAGGTTCGCCTTCATGGAAAAATCAGTCTTTGGCAAATTTAAAGTATCTTTATAATTTATTTCACTCATAATTCTAAAAGCATGTAAGTTGTTTAAATTGTTTTAAACGTTTTTCTATTTCCGGCCTTGTCAGAGAAGCAAGCCTCCACGGCCCAAAATCTTCAACCGCAAAAGTAGCCATTATGTTACCATGAACAAGAGCGCGGCGTAATGCGCCATCGCTTAGGCTGTCATGGCTTGCCAAATACCCCATAACCCCCCCGGCGAAAGTATCACCGGCGCCTGTCGGGTCATAAACTTCTTCAAGTAAAAATGCAGGAACGCAGAAAACAGAATTTTTAGAAAAAAGCATGGCTCCGTGTTCGCCTTTCTTTATAATTATTCGTTTTGGCCCGAATTTAAATATAGTCTTTGCCGCTTTAAGTAAATTATTTTCCCCGGAAAGCTGTCTAGCTTCTCCGTCGTTTAAAAATAAGATATCAACTTTTTTCAAAAATTTGGTAAGCTGTTTTTTCTTGCTGCCAATCCAATGGTTCATCGTATCGCAGGCAACAAGTTTTGGATTTATTACCTGTCTTAATACGCGTTCCTGTATTTCAGGATCTATATTAGCCAGGAAAACATACTTACTGCGTTTATACTCAGCGGGAAGCCTGGGATTAAAGCTTGAAAATACATTAAGATGGGTAGCCAGAGTTTTTACGCTGTTAAAATCCCACTCGTATTCTCCTTCCCAGCGGAAAGTTTCGCCGTCGGTTACCTCAAGTCCGTTTATGTCAATTCCTTTTTCTTTGAAAAGTTTAAGATATTTTTCCGGGAAATCACGGCCGACCACGGCAACAAGATTAACCCTGGTAAACATTCTCGCAGATAAAGAAAAAAATGTCGCGGAACCGCCTAAAACCTCCTCGCATCGCGAGTAGGGAGTTTTTATATTATCCAACGCAACCGAACCAACAACAAGCACATCACTCATATGTTTATATATATTTACCTGCAATAACCTTAAGTTTAGTTTTTATTTCCTTGGGAATAAACTTTTTATTCGTGACTATGGCGTATTTTAAGGCTTCCTGGCAGCTGCACGTGCGTTTATCAGGCATCTGCCTTATTATTTCCTTTATTATCTTCCTGGAATTCTCCACATTTTTTTGTAAGTTCGCAAGAATCATGTCAACAGTTACTGTTTCGTGAGCCTGATGCCAGCAGTCATAATCGGTTACTGCCGCTAAAGTCGAATAACAGATTTCCGCCTCGCGTGCGAGGCGCGCTTCAGTCATGTTGGTCATTCCGATAATCCCCATCCCTAAGCTTCGATAAAGATTCGATTCAGCCAGAGTGGAAAACTGCGGGCCTTCCATGTTAACGTAAGTGCTGCCGAAGTGAACGGTAACGCCTTGCTTTTCGGCTGAAATATAGACTATTTTGGCCAAATTCTCGCAAACAGGATGAGCAAAGCTTATGTGTGCAACAACTCCTTCATCAAAGAAAGTCTGCTTTCTCGCCTGATTAGTCCTATCCACAAACTGCATCGGTACAACAAAATCCAGCGGCTTGTATTCTTCTTTTAAGGAACCGCAGGCTGTAACCGAAATAATTCTTCCAACGCCGAGCTTCTTCATACCGTAAATATTTGCACGATAATTTATTTCCGTAGGATTTATGGAATGCTGTTTATCGTGGCGCGGCAAAAATACCACATCCTTACCCTCAAACTCAGCAACAATAAATTTATCGGAAGGCTTTCCGAAAGGCGTTGTAACGGCAATTTCTTTTTTTATTTTGATACCATCAAGTTTATAAAGCCCACTTCCGCCTATTATTCCTATGGATTCCATCTTACCTCCTGCTTAGCTCTTTCGCTCTTTTAAGTGCGGCCCATATTGCGTCCGGAAAAAATTTTTTCCTATTTTGTAATGTTTTACCTTTTAACTTTTTCAATCCCGCCTCTGTAGTTCCACCTTTCGACGCCACTTGCCTAACCAAATCTTCTGGCATGATTGTATTCCACATTGTTATAGTACCGGTAGTTGTAGCCGTCGCCAATAATTGTGCTTCATCATGGCTAAAACCCATCCTTATACACGTATCACGCAATAATGGCATAAGCTCTTCTTGCGCTATTCTTCTTGCTTCGTCTAAAGTTTGCCCAGAAACTATTTGCGATTCGAATCCCGGCCCGCTTCCAGAAGAAGCTGTAGCCGCATCTATCATTCTTTCTTTTAAAATTAGCGTCTTGCCTATAAAGTTAAATATTTTTTTTGCAAAAATTAAATCAGCCTTAGTAGCAAATTTACCTTTGCATAAACAAGACATACCTTTGCCTATTTTTGCCGGCAAATTCGGCATTACCCTTATTACTCTTACTTTTCCAAGAACGCCCTCCATGTCTTTTGTTGATTTTCCTGCTGCAATTGAAATCACTAATTTCTTATCTATACTGTTTTTAATTTCGTCCAAAACCGCATCAAAATCCTGCGGCTTTACTGCTAAAATTATCGCATCAACATTATCTACCAAGCTAAAAATGCTTTTTGCAACTTTTACTTTTGCTATATTTTTGGTTTTGCCGGCTTCTTTATCAAAAATAAAAACTTCATATTTAGAGGCGATTCCCTTGGCAATAGCCGACCCCATATTCCCGTAACCTATAATGCCAATTTTTGTTTTTTTAGCCATAACGGAGCACCTTTGACCCTTAAAAGCGACATCCGCCGAAGCCCGTCGCTGTTATTTACAACCTAACAAGGGGCGAAGGCGGATTATGTGGTAAGTTATCATAAAAAGATAATAGTGTCAATCGGTTTCAGGATGGAAGACGCAGATAAATACTGTTATTCAGATATCTTTGCCCTATAAATAAGACAAGCTGATCTCTTATAATTTAGAGAGGCAAAAGTTTTAAAACCCACGCATATAGCATGGGCTTTAATTTGCATAGTTAAAACAAACCAACCAGACCAGAAGGTTGATTTTTAGAGTAATAAATAATTAATAGCCAACCGACCCCTTTGGGCCATCGGGCCACCCAAAAGCAATCCAGGAATAAGGACGGCCTTTAGTGTTAAGGTATGCTCCTATTATGGTAAAAGTTGCGCCTGAGATTTGCACTCCCGCTTCAGGATCGTGGCGCGGATTAGGTGGAGTACATGCCGGAGGATTACAAATTGGATTATCATAGCCCTCAGTATCTTTAATATATCTAATTGACCATTTAAAACCGCCCGTCTTGCCCATTGAACCATCGCTCATTAAACCATCAACAGGCCACTGAGTCATTTTAATTACTGGGTTATCAAGATTAGGGAATTTCCCTTCGTTGTGAGGTATAATTACAACCATTTTTATCGGAAAACCAACGTCAAAGGTTCTGGGAGAGGTATCGTCGCCCTTGAATCCTCCTGAAGCCATGTCTAAACCTGCCCCCATATTAACCCAACGACCGTTTTGGAATACTCTAAATTTGTTTTTTTTCGTGTTGTAATATATCATACCATTAATACTGTTAGCCTGGCTGGGATCTGCTACAAGCCTGGGAAGAAGAAAAGCGCTGTCGCCATGAATGTCCAGCGTTGCTTGCGGGTTATCCGTACCAATTCCGACATTGCCGTTATCTGCAACATAAATAGAGTTATCAGGCGCGCCCTTCTTGAGAGTTAAAGACGAAGTAGTTCCTACTGGACGACCGGTCTCGTCAACTGTCGTTGAGCTAAACTGTAAATTACCGGCATTATTACCCGCGCTTGAACCTAAAACAGAGATAGCCCAATTGCCCGCTGATATATTCTTCTTAGTATTTCTACCTTCAAGTATTAAACTAGCATCGCCAGTTGCATTGCTAGCTGTTTTCGTAAATAACTCTCCTTGAGGATTATTTGTGCCGATGCCAATTATATTTGCGACAGTAAGAACACCGACTGCGGGCATAAAATTACCTTTTTCGTCATGAGTATGGGCTAAATCCTCAGCATTTATCTGGCCATCTCCGTTTACATCACCTATCGCCATATACTCCGCAAGAATTTGGTTAAATACCCCGGCAGGAGCGGGATAATATGTGGAAATTGTTATGCTTTCTTGCGCAAGAATAGAAGGAATAATTAAAAAAACTACTGACAAGAATAAACCAAAACACCTTTTCATAAATAACTTCAATTTTTTATTTTAGAGATAAGTAAAATTTAATAAACCGCTGAATTACGTAAGCTTGGCATTAATCTTTATAAAGAGATTAGCCGGAAATTTTAAGTATTTTGTATTTTAGGATTCCGGCGGGGATAGTTACCTCTACCACATCGTTTTCTTTATGCCCCAAAAGGGCGCGGCCGACAGGAGAATTTATGGAAATGAATCCGTTAACGGGGTCTGCTTCGTCGGGGCCTACCATACTATATTCAACTTCTTCGCTGCTGTCTAAATCAACGATTTTAACTTTTGCGCCCAAGCATACGGAGCTTACGGAACCGGCTTTGTTCTCTATTATTTCCGCTACGCTTAATTTATTTTCGAGCTCATGTATTCTTTTTTCATTAAAAGCCAGGGCTTCTTTTGCAGCATCATATTCGGCATTTTCTTTTAAGTCACCCAAAAGCCTTGCGTGTTCAACAGCTGCCGAGAGCTCTTTACGCTTGACTATTTTTAAATGCTCAAGCTCATGCATTAGCTTTTCGTAGCCTTCCCTGCTTAAATATATTCTTTCCATAATAATTCCTTAATTAACGAGCCGGTTTTTATATGCGTGGGGGGTTATTTTTGAGAAAGAAGCGCAAACAACTGCTGTTCAACCAAAAAATCCTTATTTTCCATCATTTCGATTTGTTCTTTTAGAAGGGGCCTTAATATTTCTTCTGCTTTCTTCCTGTTTATTTTGCCTGTACTGTAATCCAGGACAGTCATGGCAATTGTTTCGCTTATTTGCTGCATACGTTTTTGGAGTTTATATAATTGCGGATTTTCCAATTCAAGATTCTTCATCATCTCCTGCTGTTCTTGCGGAGAAAAACTGCTTCCAAAATCTTGCGCAAAGAGAGGAAAAGTAAATACAGTTACAAACATATAAATTAATATTTTTTTACTCATATTTCTCCTTTGTGTCATATATTTAAAAATTATTTATAACAATAATTTACATAAACAATTGGCCAAAGGCCGCGGCTATGATAACCAGCCGGACAGCTACAACGGTGCGTATAAGGGTTTGAGCTAATACAAATCCACAAAATCCCTGAATACATTCCTCCGAAATTATTACCCACAGCATCCCATGTGTGGCCATTACAAAATTCGACATCGCCGGCGCGATAACGTATGGTTCCGGACTTAGCCCCTGTGCAGTTATCGTTATCATCTCCTATCCTCACCCCTCCATTAACTTCTAATTTCGCATGCGGAACCAATGTCCCAACTCCAACATCCCAATTGATATCTGCTGCATTTATAACGTTGCCATTCTTGGTCCATAGCCCTAAGCCTTGCCACACAGGATTCGCTCCTGAATCGCGCGTGCAAACCATTACCTGGTTAGTAACATTATCATAATACATTGTTCCTTCCTGGTTAGCATTACAAGCAGGTTGAACGGTTGGAAACAAACGCAAATTCACGTAAACACCGAAAGGCGCAGGGTAATAGGTAGTTATAGTAATAGCTTCCTGGGCAAAAGCAGAAGAAACTATAAAACAACTCATGCCTATAAGTATAAAAATTAAGATTTTTTTCATACCATTCTCCTGTCTTTTTCCAACAAAGAAAATATTTCTTGCGCAAAAACTTTTCACCCAAATCTTTTCGGCTTTTAACTGCGGCATTTGTTTTTGAAACTGTTATTTATCCCCGAATTGCTTAAGGACGCGCTGCCTTTCGTCAGTATATTTTTTTGACGCTTCAGCTATTTCCGTGTTGCTTTTCTCAAGAATTTTCGCAATTGCCATCTGGTCTGAAGTATTATCAACCAACTGTTCCAAGGTGCTGATTCTAATCCTGCTTAATTGCATAAAAAAATCCTTAAGCGCCTTACAGCCGGCAGGTGCTTTCATTTTTTCTATCTCATCAGCCCTTGCCTTTACCATAGTTACAGCGCTTTTCATTGAATCCTGCTCTTCCTTTGTAACTTTCTGTCCTTTTTCTCTGGGAATTTTACTCATGCGCTCACTGATTATCGAATCAATTTTATTGTTTATGTTGTCTAATTTTTCGACAAAACCTTTTGGTCCTTCTTCCTTGGATTCCTGGGCACCACCTGTGCTGCTGCCTTTTATTTTAATGGTAATAAGTTCTGGTTCTGTCGCTGAAGTTGCCTTTTCAGGAATTGATTTTCCTTCAGTAATTTGCTCAATCTGGTCATTCAAATATTTTAATTTTACGCCCATAAAATCCACTTCAGTATATTCATTAGTTCTGTTTGTTATTTTGCCTTCTACGGTTTTACCGGACTTAAGAATAATAGTTTCCGCAAAGCAAATGTTTGAAGCAAATAAACCTATACATAAATAAAAAAATAATATTTTCATGCTTTTATCCATTTAATCCGCCAATATTTAAAAATTTAATCTAAATTTAGCTTATTGGGCCTTACAGCAAACAGCATAAGCAGTTGACTTACAATCTCCGCTGCTATCGCCCTTAAAGCAATCTACTTTCCAGCCATTTTCAAACGGACGGCTTTCATGTATAAACCCTTTTATACCGGGATCCGGAACAGCGCATTTTCCTCCACCCGTCAGCACCCACTCATCATTGTTGCAATTAGCCACAGAAACCCACGAAGGAGATACGCCTCCGCTAACTTCGACAGTACGGCAATCAAGGCGCCCGTAGATTGTTCCACCAACCCTCGCATCACCTCTTACCGTCAAATTGCCATCAACCCTCGCATTATTTGCAACATGCAATCTTTCCTGTGGATTATTTTCGCCCAGGCCGACGTTGCCGTTATTGCGTATAACAAGCCGCGTCGCAGGATTTCCGTTTATGGTTTGATGTATCATGAAAGCTCCGGCAGCAGCGCTATCTTGCGCAGCAGCAGAATTAAATTCATCAGCACGCACCTGCCACGAAGCTCCGCCGGGAGTTAGCAGAAGCGCGGTCACGCTATCGCCGCCTCCTGACCAGGCTCCGCTGTTTCCTCTACGCGGATTAAGTATCTCCATGAGTGCTATTTGTTCGTTAAGATGATTTGTGGTTGTATTATCGGTAACAGCAAACCTGTTTTGACGGTTCCATCCGATATTTACATCTCCTACGCCTATTTTTAAATTACTGTCATAAGGATGAAGCGCAATAGGGTCTGCTCCGTTTGGCCCGGTTGTACCTTCCTGCACCCACAAGCTATTCGCAGATTGGTAGCTATAAATGTCAGGAGCGGTTCCGGTCTGGCGGCAGACCATTAGAAGGTTGGTATTATTATCATAATATACCAGCCCCTCATTATTTGCGGTGCAGGCAGGATGTGCTCCACCCACAGGAAAAAATCTTATATTCTCATATACTCCCACAGGCGAAGGGTAATAAGTTGTAATTGTTATATTTTCCTGCGAAAAGGCAAAGTGGCAAATAGACATTAAAAGTATTCCCATAAAAATAATAACGGCTTTTTTCATAATCCCTCCTTATTGCACCCTTGAATTATCCTACCCCTCAATAGTTTACCTCTACAAAATAATAATTCAAGAAAAAGGTTGAAGCTGCAATAAAAAATTTGATTTTATAATTTACGTGCGAAAAAACTATCGATTAAGCTTTGGAAGCCAGCTATAAATAACTTACAATTTTTTCTAAAATTTCTACAGATGCTGCTTTATCGCCGATAACTCCTACACGTACATCTACTTTTGTATACTCATCAGAAACAGGCCGGATATCAATCCAAACTTCTTTCCCGTCAATGTATTTACTTCTTATTTGGGTGACTGTCTTGGTTTTGGTTTCTTTAACAATTTTCATATTTAGCGAAGCAAGCGCTGATTCAACTGCCTTTATTGTGCGCTCGTATGGCTTTTTAAATTGCTTGGTTAATTTTCTTGAAAGCCATATTGCTGTTTCCGCACTATCAACTGCGCCCGCGATTACAATCTGACACCCTGTAATATTTGCAAGGAAGATAGCCGCTATACTTAATGCCGTTGCTTTTTTGAAATAAGTTGATATTTTAGTTTTCATACATTGTACTCTTTTGGCTATAATAAGTTTATTACCCTATAAATTCCTGTCAAGATTTTAAGTGATTAAGGGCACCTCTGCTTATGTTCTAAAATCTGATACTGTTTGGATTGGCGATTAGGGTATTTGGAGTTTAAAATTCGGCGGCCGGAAATATTAAGCGGAAAATAGAGAAATCAACTCATTCGCCGTATCACGGGCTAAAGCCCGTGTCCTGCTCAGGGTTGATACTGAGCAGCGCCTAAATATTCCTAGGCCTAAAGGGCGGGGTTTAAGCGCCGCGAACGTATCAAAAATAAATCTTGGGAAAAACCGGTTCGGTTTTAATTAATATATTATATTTCTGCCCTTTGTACCTGTGTACTCATCGCCAAAAAACGTGAATGATTCTTTATCTGTTCCTACAACGCGGCAGCATCTTACAGCAATTCTATTATCGCCATACTGCTGCCCTTTACAGCCGTTTTGAAGTAAATATTCATCTTCGTCTCCGCCCTGGCCCCAGGTATGAGAACCGCACCCGGTTGCTATCCAGCCATTCTCTGCCCTGCAACGAATAATTGGCGCGCGGCCCCAGCCCGCTTCTTTGTTCTCATAAACATCCGCCGTAGTAAAGACCTCATCGAAATTATAACTTGTGCCCTCAAGGGTCGATGAGCCCACAAGAGGCGTAGTATGAGAAGTGGGGCTTACGATGCCGCTTCCAGGCGTATTAGCATTAATGTGATTAAAAAGAATGTCATATATGGCTTGCCGGTTTGTTTCAAAATAAGAATCTAGCTCCATAGCCGCAGCTCCTCCGCCGCCTGTCTGAGTAAGGTCATAAAACGCCCCCAGGATAAAACCTGCGTTATCGATATACTCATTGGAAAGTAAATCAGCCCATAGTTTATTTCTGTCTACTTTGGCAGGATAAAGCGGCTTGAACATATCTTTGGTTATAAATCCGTTTTTTCCGCCTCTGTATACTCCGGTTATACATTCTAACGCCGGTTTCGAAATGTTTTTCCAGCTTGCGCCATCGCATACATACAAACTACTGTCTGAATCACGCATAAAAATTTCACCCTTTTTATTGCATGGCTGCGACACATCAATTCCATCATTAGGAAACAATCGTAATGTTTCATACACGCCATACGGCGAAGGATAATAGGTAGTTATAGTTAAGCGTTCTTGGGAAAACGCAAAATTACATATAAATACGGGCAAAATCAAGACTAGAAAGATAATAATTTTTTTCACAACCCCTCCTTATTTAAGTTTATATGAAATATCTTAAACTATTAATAGTTTACATCTATAAAATAATAATTCAACAAAAAGGTTGAAATCAATATAAACTCCCGTTTTTTAGGCCATTATCAGGAATGCGAATTTTGCGCAAAAAAGATAAAAATCATTTTTTAATTCCTAAAAATAAAAAATCCCAAGCGTATTTGCTTGGGATTATAAAAACATGGGGGCACCGACCTACTCTCCCACCTCCTTGCGAAGGAAGTACCATTGGCCCAGAAGAGCTTAACGGCCGTATTCGGAATGGGAACGGGTGTATATTGTCACAGCTTTATGGAAATACTGGTATTTTTATTATTTATCTTTTGTTATATTTACTTTTTCAAATGGTTTTGCAAAAATGCTAAAATCAATTTTGTCAAAAAATAATGAACTATAATGAAATGCTTGTTTCTTGCTGAAATGGGATGGATAGAAGAAATTAATTTCATAAGTAAAATCACCCGCATAACATCGAATATCGCTGCCTTTATATCTTGATAAGCATTTATGGTTATTGTATTCGAAAATCTCGCTATTTTCCTGATGGGACAGGTAATTATATGTTTTCCTTCTAATGCCATCTCGAAATCCCTTTGTGTAAAACTTAAACACACATGCTATATATTTTATTATATCAGGACTGCCGCCGGGAGATTCCACGCAATAAACCATAGGATCGTCGATGATATCTTGAGTTCCTATGTATAAAGATAATCTTTCTCCTTGCGGGTTAAGGTAAAGGGCATAAAAACGTTGGTTTGCTGTGCTACCCTGGCTATATATAGCGGAATAACATTTTAATTCGAATCCATCAATTGTTTTTAGAACAAGGTTGGGTGGAAGAAATGAGCCCGGAGATGAATTTATATACCGTATAAACTGTCCGACAAAGCTAATATCTAACTCATCGCTTTTTTTATAATGATAATCAGCAGTACAAAATGAACCTGCGTAACAAATTGTAATTATTGTTTTACCCTCCCTGAAGGTGAAAGTATAAATTCGCTGTTCGGCCCTTTGATATGAAATTTCTTTTGAATGGATGTTTTGCTGTTCCGTAAATAAAAGGCGTTTAATTACCTGCCGGCCGGCCAATGAAATCGTATCGCAATAAGAATAGTTTTTATTGTAATAGGTTTTAAAAGTATAATCCTTATTAATCCGTCTCTCTATTACAATATTTTCATTAAGCCTTTGGATTGCATCATCCTCGTTATTATAAACCTCTGCAAAAACCTCTCCCCACGAATAAGGCCCCAGGAACTCAGTATGATAAAACGCTTTGACTTTAGTGGGATTGTAATTGGTGGCGGCGTGAGCCAAAAAAGTCTTGCCTTCTGATGGGTAAACAATCTCATATTCTAAAAAACGAGGACGCAAGGATTCATCTTTATACTTGCCGATATTTATTTTTTCTGATGCACAAACCACTTGCGTTACAACATAATTACCAAATAATAAAGAAACTAATAAAAGTAAAATGCTTTTTTTCATTGACTTTTGTAGTTTAGCTTGCAGATAATACTCTAAGTTTGTTAGTATTTTACAACCTGAGAAAGATAATTCAAGAAGAAAAACTGTAGTTTTTTGATGAAAACAAATAAGCGATTTTTGGATGAATTGTTATCGTTTGGAATTTTGGATTCCTGCCTGCCGGCAGTACAAGTGTTTGGGATTTGAGGCTTGTTTGGAATTTGGAAATTGGTTATTGGGATTTGTCTTCTTTTTCGCTAAAGCGAAAAAGAAGACAATGGGGGCACCGACCTACTCTCCCACCTCCTTGCGAAGGAAGTACCATTGGCCCAGAAGAGCTTAACGGCCGTATTCGGAATGGGAACGGGTGTGGCCTCTTCGGTATGAGCACCCCCATTATTATCAAATTTAAGTTAAAAGAGCTTTTTCTACCTGAGTTACTTCAGGGTTGACAGTCCCGCGAGAGTTACTACGCTGCTATGCTTACAAGCGGGACGTCAGAAGGGGCAGAGCCCCTTTGAAGCGCCAAATTTTTATCGCGAAGCGTTGGCGCAGTAGGGGGTGTGGCCTCGTCACGTATGAGCACCCCCATAAAATTAAGACAAGTAGCTAGTAGACAGAATAAACTCTTGTACTACATAATTTTCCGTAAAAGGAACTTTTTGCTACTTTTATAAAAGAACAATAAGACAAGTAGCTTGCAGGCAGAATAACTCTTGCCCTGCAGATAATTTCACACGAGATTAACTTAAAATTAACTCAAGGAAACTTTTTGCTACTTTTTAAAAAGAACAATACATCTATGCGACCAGGCTATTTTTCAGACACAAGGTCTGAAAAATAGCAAGTCTCATAAAAAATAAGGCTGAGTATCAAGCCGATTGGCTTATTAGTAACGCTCGGCTCAACACATTACTGTGCTTACACCTGCGCCCTATATGCGTGGTAGTCTACCACGAGC